>Ga0118677_10000565_pt1 | contig 81205 bp, 64 predicted proteins | sample AliMusrvi5mmetaG_FD_86154 | JGI IMG/M metagenome (GOLD analysis project Ga0118677, IMG submission 86154)
AGCAATATCAGCTTATGTGCTTATAACTTTGGTTAAAAAGCGCATGAATTTGGATATAAGTCTCTACACATTTCTACAAATCTTGAGTGTCAGTGTTTTCGAGAAAGTCCATATAAAACAACTAGTTATGAATTCCGTTTGCGCAGCTCAAGACACCTATACCTGTAACCAGTTGAATTTATTTGACTTATAACCGGACAGTAGTGAGTCAGTATATGTATAAAACCAAAATAAGTTAATAAGAATTATGAGAAAAAGAAAAATTTGAAATGATTTATGCGTATGAATCTATTATAATAATGATACTTGCCGCCTCGGGCTGCGAGGAACTCAACCTTGAGGAAATAACCGATCCTCTCAGCTCAATTATTTTCGCTGATACCACCTCTCAATCACCCCCACCACCACCATCAACATCGCCACAACAAAAGCACCAAGCGATATCCAACGCCCTCTCTCAAACCCGCTTCGATCATAATAAAACCTGACCTCCCTGCCGCCTGCTGGAACCACAACCCCGCGCAACAGTCCGTTTACCTTGATCATAGCGGCTGAACGACCATCAATCTTCACCTTCCAGCGCAGTGGATAATACAGCTCACTCACCACGAGAAATGCCTCTCCGGGCGCAGCAACCTTCACAACCATTGATTCCGCTTTTGCATCAAGCGATGTCACTGTTGCCGCAGTAAACGTGCTGGCTCCTCTCCAAAGTGAGCCATCTGCATACGCCACACCGGCAGGGGCCTCATCATCAAGAATACGGGCAAACAGCTCGTAGTTGTTTATAACAGTGATGACCCGACTGGCGAACCATGCTCTTGGTGCGGTCTGCTGTAGCCGGTACACATAAGCCGTGACGGGGCCGCTGGCGAGTTGCAGGGTGCCGGTTTTGACCAGTTCGAGTGATGGATGACCGAGTGGTACAGGGCTGACAATGTAGCCCACGTTGAGCATTCGGAGCACGTTGATTCTGGAGAGATTCTCTGTTTTGGCGAGGAACTCCTCGTAGAGCTTGAGTTTAGCGGGATGATAACCGCCAACTGACTCGATGCCAAACAAGGCAAACTTGTTCTCTGCAAAAAGCGGCCCGGCGGGGTAGATTCTGAAGGGCCCTCGCTGTGCCGCAAGGTAGCGGGTAATGTCGTCGGGCTGAAATGCGGCCTCGACAATGCGACTGTCGGCAAAGAGTGGTGGGCGCAGAGAGTTCGCTGACGGGTAGATAATCTGTATGTCCATCCAGAGCAGATCGCCAAGCGCAAGGAGAAAGAGCAAGAGACCGGTCAGTTTGTGGGAGAGCTTCCCCTTGATGCTGAGCCAGAGCACTCCTGCAAACAGAGAGGCAAACGTCAGGATACTCCAGAGGCTCCCTGTCAAATTCTCCCAGCGCACCTTGTTGACCATAAAGGCAAGGTCAAAACTGCCAACCTGTGGCTCGGGATAGAGTGTGCGGAAAAAGTTCTCAATGGGCTGTTCAATGGCAAGAAAGAGCAGCAGAATTGACGCGAAAAGAAGCGCACCAAGCCGGATTGGTTTCAGCAATCGTTTGGGCTGGCGCTGAAGGAGGTCGTTCACTCCAATTGCGGCAAGAAAGGAGATGATCAGGAAGAGCATGATGAGCGCCATGGAGGGCACGCGGAATCGGCTGAAAAGCGGGGCGAAATGGTAGAAAAGATCGAAGATTGGGCTGAAAAACCTGCCGAAGGAGAGCAGCAGCGCCAGCAGTGCTGCGGCAACAAAAAACCAGGTCATCGGCTCTTTCCGCCGCATCACAGCGCCCGCAACGGCGAGGAGCAGTACCACAATGCCAGCATAATTGGGGAAGTCGGTGAAGGGCATAAAGCCCCAGTAAGTCACGCCGCCAAACCCGAAAAATCCCGGCACCAGAAAGGTGAAGAGCTCCAGAGGGTGCATCGACCAGAGGGTGGCGTACTCCCACGCTGAGCCACCTCCCTCTGCCGCCACTCCCCTCACCGAATATGCCGCATACTCTGAGGCTGGCAGATAGATTGAGGCCGACATGGCAACCCCGCAACCCAGCGCAACGATCAGAAGCGAGACGATGCGAAAATTTTGTTTAGGCGAAGCACGGCGGGAGAGGAAAAGTGTTACCGCCAACAGCAGCACAAGCATCCACGAATAGTAAGCGATCTGCACATGTGAGCGCTGTAACTGAAAACCGGCAATGAGCGCCAGAACCCCGGCATCGGCAAGCCCGCCGCGCTGCATGAGCCGCAAGGTGGCCCAGAGCATCCAGGGCATGTAGGCCACCGTCATGAGCTGGCTGCCGTGACCGTGCACCAGCATGGCGCTCATGTAGGGGTTGAGCATGAAAATGGCTCCGCCTAACGGGGCGGCAAGGGTGGTCAGGCCGTACTGGCGAAGAAAGAGGAAGACTCCCAGACCGGCAAAGGCGAGATGAAGCAGTTGCAGCACCATGCCGTCAGTATGGAAGAGGTTGAAAACAACGTTTGGGTAATAGAGACCGCTAAGATAGCTGAATGCCTCCACAGTCGGCATCCCCGAAAAGAGCCAGGGCTGCCAGAGTGGGTACGCGCCGGTTTCAGCCTGAAGTTTGTCGAGCGCCAGGGTTGAGGCTTGGGGAATAAGAGAGTCGGGAGCGAGAAGAGTGTTCGGCTGAAAGACGAGCGGCCAGAAGAGCAGCAGCGCCAGAAGGGTATAGACCCCATAAACAGTGAGCAACGAGAAAATCTTTTTTTTCACAGCGTTATCGCTTTGGTTCCTTGTTTAAAAAGGGGATATATTTTAAAATAATCTCTCTCTCCTCCGCTTCCAACTTCAGCAGCAGCATCAAAACCGTATAACTGGAGAGGGCAAGAAGCGCCCCCACCCCAAGCCCCGCAAAGGGAGGAAGGTGGAGCAGCCAAGGACGCAAAACCAGAAGGAGCAGAGCGGCAGATACTCCGGCAGCAAGAGGTTTCCAGAGCGCTTTGCCAAACGGGTGAATCTTCAGAAGGCGTTGTATTTCGCCAAGCCGGAGAGCAGAGAGCAGCAAAAAGAGCAACAATGTGGCAAGGGCGGCGCCGTTCAGCCCCATACGCGGAATCAGGAGCAGGTTCAGCGCAACCTGCAAGCAGAAAGCACCAAGAGCGTTGAGGAGACTGAGTCGTGCATAGCCGGTCATGGCAAGCACCGTGGCGGAGAGGCCAAACGTGGCTTGCAGGAATGAGGCCGCAGTCAACAGAAGCAGCGCGGTAGCTCCTCCTGCAGCAAACCGGTCGCCGAAGATCGAGAGCACCAGTTCGGGAAGCGCCATGAAGAGGATCGCTGGCGGCATGACCACCGCCACAATCCAGCGTGTCACCATCTTGTAGATGCGACCTATCTCCGCATTCTGGTTTTTGGCATGCAAATCAGCAATCATCGGGGCAGCAATACCGGTAAAGGCAAGGAGCACCGAGCGGATAAGCCCCGCCGTTCGTGCGGCAGGATGGTAGAGGCCAACCGTTGCGGTATCGGTGAGCATCCCGAGCATCATCACATCGAGCCAGTGACTCATCATGCTCAGGAGCGAGACCACCATGAAGGAAAGGGCATAGGCCATCATCGCCTTGTCCAAGCGGGCGTGCAGGATATCCGAAGGGAGCACGCCGGTGATGGCTGCGAGGCGAGGGCGAATCCAGAAGAATGCCCCGGCGCCTGCCAGCACAAAGGGGAAAAAGAGGGCGGCATCATGACCTGCGGTGTAGCGGAGAAGCAGCGTCAGCAAGAGCAGGAGCAGCGGACTGAGTATCTGCGTGGCAATAATTTTTGGCTTGAGCTGCTGAAAACCCTGCATCGCATGGCCAAACAAGACTGTTGCCACGTTGAAGGGAATTGCCGCAGCATAACAGCAGAGTGTAAGCTGCAAGAGGCGACTGCCGTTAAGCAACGAAGCGATTTGGCCTGAAAAAAACAGCAGCACGAGCGCCACAAAGAACGAGAGCGCAAGTGCTGTTTTAAGGGCCGAACCAATCGCCCCCCTCTGGAGGAGAGGATCGTGACTCTGCACACTGACAAAGCGCAGGAGACCGGAATCGAGACCGGCAATGGCAAGCACCTCTGAAATCTGGATAACCGCAATGGCGAGAGCATAGACACCGAGAGCATCAACACCGAGCAACCGGGCAACAACCAGGTTATAGCCAAACCGCGCCACCTGACCGAAGAGAAATCCGGCAAACGAAAATCCGGCCTGACCGGCTATGACGGCATTGCGATTCACAGACATCTCTCCAGAAAAGCGCTCCTCAACTCCTGCTCCATCGTGGCCGCAAGGGTGTCCCAACTGTGCTGCCGGGCGAATGCCTGCCGCGCATCAACCCGCCGGTCGGCAAGAGCTTCGGGCACCATGCGGACAAACTCCTCATGCGACTGCGCAATATGCACCACCTCCCGCGCCCGCTCCACCGCGCTGCAGTAGTTCATCGAAAGCACCGGAACCCCGACGGCGGTATATTCATAGAGCTTGTTGGGATGAGAGACCCCTTTCAGCCTGTTGGAAAGGAGCGGCATAAGCGCCAGATCAAACCGCTGCACCCAGGCAGGCAGCTCTTCATAGTCGATTTTACCAAAATAGTGAACGTTGGGAAGTGCGTTGATCAACTCCTGTTTGTTCCACCACTCCCGTTCGTAGGCGGGGCCAAGAAGCACAATCTGATACGCTGGCCAGGCACTGGCAGTTGCGGCAATCAGTGCGGTATCGATCCAGTCCATCGCTCCCGCATAGCCAAGAATCTTGCCCTTGATTCCGGAGAGTGCAACTGGCTTGTCAGCACGGGGAACTGCGAAATGGCTGAACTCAACGCCATTACCAAGTTCGACGGTGCGCACACCGGTCGGAAGCTTGAGCTGGCTGGTCAGTTCGCGGCTCACACTGAACACCAGATGCACCCTGGAGAGATAGCGGTCGAGAGAGCCCTTCAGCCACGGAGGACTCCCCGGAAACGCAAGATGGTCATCATTGGCGTCATAAAAACGGAGTCGGCAAGGAAGAAGGGCGACTACCCTGCCCCAGTAGACATTGCTCAGACCGATTATCCTGTTGGAGGAGCCAAATCCAAGCATGGTCACCCAAAAGAGCATCAGCAGAATACCGGGAAGTGAGAGAAGCCCGCGCAGCAAGGTAATATCGAGCAGTCGCCCAATCCTGTAGGGAACACTCTTCAGAAAAGGAACCGTGACCACCCAGACCCTCCCCCTCTTGACCGGGAACCAGTGATGGCTCCGCCCAAGCGCAAAAGGCTCTATGAAAAGAATGCTCCAGTTCTCCGGAAAACGGGCAAGCAGGCGCTGCTTCCGGGTGGAGAGAAAATCCCACTGTATCTCGGAAAACCAGACAAGCCTGAACGGGCTGAACTGGCTGCGGGTGGCTCCCCTATCGGACGGCAAGTTCATAGATCTGCACTTTTTCACACCATGCCCGCAACAGCGGCTTCACTCCTGTAAGATAAAACAACGGGTGACGGATACGAAACTCCGTGCTTCGGAGGACTGCAAACCCGGCGCGGCTGAAGAGCGAAAGAGCCTCGGAGCGCGACATCTCATGAAAATGGTCGGGGCTGGCAAGATATGAGGGTTTCCAGAGAGGCATGGAGACAAAAAGCCGTGCATCGTCACCAACGAGAAGATGCCTCACCTCAAGCAGTGCGTGGAGTGGATTGTAGAGATGCTCCAGCACCTCAAAGGCTGTCACCAATCCGAAAGAGCCTGCAAGCGGATCAATATCGAGATCAACTGAAGTGTTCTCGAACGGGCAGCCAAAATGTTGTTCAAGCATATCGGTAAAAGGCGTGCGCTCTCCCAGGTCAAGTCCGCTGAAAAGTCGTGAAGCAGAATGTGACGAGCCTTGCAAAAATTCGAGGGTTCTTTTCCAGCGAATCCGGTGAGCCGGATCGTTGAGATATGCTTCATCAAGAACCGTTCTGCAACTATTCGGCATAGCTCCTCCCCGCAAACCATTGCTTCAGAAGAGTTCCAGAAAGTCGCAGGGGAAGCAGAAGCAGATAAAGCGCCATTCCGCTCCAGGCCCTCTGTTTGCTGAAAAGACGAAGCGCTCCAAGGCTCTTTTTTACCAGCTTCAGAAAAGGACGGCCAGTAAGCGAGGCTGACACCTTGTGCCACACCCTTGATGAAGGCACGTACTCTATACTCTTCCCCAGCGCACGAACACGCAGGGAGAGTTCAACATCCTCCGCATACATCGCGAATGACTCATCAAACCCTCCGACCGCCTCAAAATCGCGACAGCGCATTGCAAAACAGCAACCCGTTGCATAGTCGGTAGAGCCAGGACGGTCAAATTCAGGAGCATCCTTTTGCCTGAGCCCCACATGGCAGATCAAGCCGGTTGACAACTTGACTACTCCTCCTGCGTACCAGAGCACATCTGGTCGATTCCAATAAAAAATTTTAGGCGCAGCCATGCCTGCCAACGGCTGAAGAAGTAAAGTTTCAACAAGCGGAGCAAAAAAACCGGCATCTACAATGGTGTCGTTGTTCAAAAAAATAACGAACTCCGCCTGTAACTCTTGAACGAGTCTGAACCCGGCATTGTTTCCCCCTGCATAGCCGAGGTTGGCGGGCAAACAAAGCTGCTCCAAAGCAGGAAAAGCCTTCCGTATCTTTTCAGGAGAGCCGTCGGTCGACCCGTTATCAACAACAAGCACCCTACAATCAGGCGACATCACTTCGACCAGCGACTCCAGGCAGGCAATGGTCTCCTTTGCGCCGTTCCAGTTCAGAACGACAATACAGGTCAGCGGCTTCATCGTTACCTCCCTGCCGCTATCGTTTCCAGAAAGCTGCCTGCCGACGCAGAAAAAGCCTCCCAGGAGTACTCGCGACGAAAGGCTTCGATTGCAGGACGCATTGAAGAAAGCCTCTCCCTATTGTCAAGAAACTGCAAAACCGCTTCAGCAAACCTTTCAGGCGAAGTGCCACGTGCTACCCATCCGGTCTCCCCGGGACGCACCATCTCAGGAAGAGAGCCCACCGGAGTAACAATCACCGGTAAACCATACCCATAGGCAAGTTGCACCACCCCAGACTGTGTTGCGCTTCGGTAGGGAAGCACTACGGTATCAGCCGCCGCGAAATAGAGCGCGGTCCGCTCTGGAGGCACATAGCCCGGATAGAGATCGACACTTCCGCTGATACCAAGTTGATCAACAAGTCGTCGATAAAGAGAAACATCTTCATAAAAGTGCCCCGCAACGACCAACCTGAGCTCAGGTTCCCTCAGAAGAATCGCTGGCATGGCACGAAGCATTATATCAAGACCTTTATAGTGACGCACATAACCAAAAACAAGCAGCACTGGCAAATGGGCATCAAGATTCAGCACCCTGCGCGCCTCCTGCAGTGAAGGAATCTCTCCTTCTGGCTCATAAACCGGATGAAAAAGCTTGAGCAAGGGAATTTTCGGCATGGCACTCCTCACCTCCTGCGACACAGCACCTGAAAGAGTCAGAACACCGTCGACGGACGCAGCAAGCAGCCTCTGCATAAGCGGTTCAAAAAAAAAGGATTCATGTGAAGAGAGGTTGTGAAGCAATACCACCATTCTGATACCGGTGAAACGACGCACAACATAAAAGAGAGGAGCCAGAAAGCCTGTCCAATAGGCCACCAGCACAATATCGGGTTTCAGTGACCTTATACGGCGGATTGTTTCTGTCCAGGAAAGGGGATTGAAGAGCACCAGACGGATCTTTTCAGGTAAAGGAGCCTCGGCACCTTTTGCAATAAAATCCGGAAAAAGCGCCCTGAACGCAAAAGGAACAACATCATCTCTCCGCTGCTCGCGAAGGGCATCCGCCAAAAGTCCGCTGAACCGGGCTATACCTCCCTTCAAAGGGAAAAAAGGAGATATGAATGCAATGCGCAACGCTATTGTTCTCCAAAACCCTGGTCAAAAAACTCCACCAACTGGCGGGCAGCCTCAGCGGCATCCTCGCCATCCAGCTTGAGCGTCAACCGGGTTCCTTTCGGAGCGGCAAGACTCATAACGCCGATAATTGACTTTGCATTAATTTCGATACCCTGCATTTCGATAAAAAAATCCGATTTGAAACGAGATGCAAGCTTAACGACTGCTGCTGCAGGTCTGGTATGCAGCCCCGCTTTGTTTTTAACGATTACTTCCTGAACGATCACAACTTTGCGGCCCCTGTTTGTATGATTAGTTTAGAGTGTTTTCACCATCGCGATCTCATCGCACGCCATAAGCTTCGGGCAATGAGTACAATCCCTCCATATTTTCTGTGGGAAATACTCTTTCTGGATTTCACGGTACCCGACGCGGCTGAAAAACTCACGACTGAGCGTCAGGACAAAAACCTCCCTGACCCCTTCCTCACGTAAAACTGACTCGGCCTTTTCAACCAGTAACCGTCCTATTCCTTTCATTTTATAACGGTTAAAGACTGCCAATGAACGAATCTCAGCAAGCTTCTGGGTATAAAATGCAATAGCACAGCACCCAATCACCTCGCCATTGTATTCCGCTACAAAAAAATTACGAATATTTTCAACAATATTATCATTAGTGCGCTCCAGCATGATTCCCTGGCGGGCATACTCCGCAGTAATTGCAGAAATGGCCCCGGCATCAGCAAGACGCGCATACCTGATAAAAAGTCCTCCCTGCTGCATGGTTACCCTAGCCCATCATCCAAAGGTTCAGCCGCCCTGATACGTCCCGACACCTCTCGCCAAAGTTCATCCTTGAGCTCCTTCAGCCCCTGCCCTGAAACAGCTGAAATCGGAAGAACCTTGACTCCCTCTTCAAGAACAGGAATCTCAAGATCCTCAGCAGAAATATCCATTTTTGTAACCACCAGCATACGCGGCTTGTCAAGCAGCCCCTTGTCAAATTTCTCAAGCTCACCGAGAAGCGTCCGGTATTCTTCAGCAATATCAGGCGAATCAGCCGCAATAAGAACGGCCAGAATTTTCGTACGCTCGATATGGCGCAGGAACTGCAAGCCAAGTCCTTTTCCCTCTGCCGCACCTTCGATAATTCCAGGAATATCGGCCATCACAAAAGATTTATACTCCTCGTAGCGCACAATGCCGAGATTCGGCACCAACGTCGTAAAAGGATAATCGGCAATTTTGGGTTTTGCGGCGCTGATCACCGAAATCAGGGTAGACTTGCCCGCATTGGGAAAGCCAACCAACCCAACATCAGCCATAAGCTTCAGCTCCATTTCGAGCAGAAACCCTTCCCCTTTCTGGCCAAGCTCGGCATACCGTGGAGCCTGACGGGTCGGTGTGGCAAAATGCTGGTTGCCGCGCCCGCCCTTACCCCCTCTGGCAATTAACAGTTCCTGATCCTCGCCAGTCAAATCAGCAATGATCTCATGGGTTTCGGCATTTTTGACGATAGTACCACACGGGACATCAATTACAATATCAGCTCCATCCCGGCCCGTTTTCCGTGCTCCCTGACCGTGAACACCGCGAACAGCGATATACTTCTTTTTATATTTAAAATCAAGAAGGGTCGTCAACTGGCGGTTGGTTCTCAGCCATACATGACCACCACGACCGCCATCGCCCCCGTCAGGTCCGCCTTTGGGAACAAACTTCTCCCTGCGAAAACTCACACATCCTTTACCGCCGTCACCAGCCTCAACAAAAATAGACGCACTATCTACAAACTTCACTCACACACCTGCCTTTTGAATAATCTTTCTCTTTACCTACCTTTCGTAACAACCATCTAAACGCTAACAAATTATGGCATCCCACTCCCTGAAATCATCTGGCACACCCTCGATAGAGGAGCTGATCTCTCGACTTGAGGAGATAACCAGCAACATCGAAAATCCAGAAACCGGTATCGAAAGCTCAATCGGCCTCTATGAAGAGGGACTGAGCATTGCCGAAACCTGCAAAAAACGACTTCAGGAAGCAAGAAAAAAAATTGAGGTTATCAATCCTGAACTTGCAAAAACCTTGCACGAAACACCGCGTACCAAAGATCTGTTCGACAGCGAATCATGAAAACGCTCACCCTTCGAGTTTTTTCAGCAGCACATCATTCACCATCTGTGGATTGGCTTTGCCTTTCATTCGGCTCATACACTGACCCACAAAAAAGCCCAGCAACTTGGTTTTTCCACCACGATACGCGGCAAGCTGCCCAGGATTGGCATCCAGAATTTCCTGAACAACAGTCTCGATCGCGCCGGTATCTGACACCTGTGCAAGCCCTTCACGCTCAACAATCTCCGTCGCCGAGGCTTCATCCGACAGCATAATTTCAAACACCTGTTTGGCAATGGTATTACTGATCATTCCCTCTCCAATAAGACGGATCAATCCGCCAAGCCTTTCAGGAACAATGGAAAACTCCGCAATATCAAGATACTTCTCCTTGAGCGTGCGCATTACCTCCCCCATCACCCAGTTCGATGAAGCCTTGGCATCACCCGAAACCCTGACCGTCACCTCAAAATAGTCGGCAACCTCTCTCTCAACCGTAAGCACTCCGGCATCATAGACGGGAATGGCATACTCCTCAGCAAAACGAAGTGCACGCGCTTCAGGAAACTCGGGAAGCTCAAGCCTTATGCGGTCAATCATCTCCTGGCCAACAAGCACTGGTACCAGATCGGGATCAGGGAAATAACGATAGTCGTGGGCAAACTCCTTGCCCCGCATGGAACGGGTCTCCCCCTTGTCGGCATCCCAAAGCCTGGTCTCCTGAATGATGACTCCACCGTTATCCAGAATCTCTCTATGGCGTTCCGCCTCAAATTCGATGGCCTTTTCTACATTCTTGAACGAATTCATATTCTTGATCTCGGTACGGGTACCATACTCGGGCGCTCCTGCGAGTCGCAAAGAGACATTGGCATCGCAGCGAAGACTTCCCTCCTCCATGTTGCCATCCGAAATACCGAGATATTTAACAATCTGACGCACTTTCTGAAGATATGCGGAGGCCTCCTTCGGAGTACGCATATCTGGATAGCTCACAATCTCAAGCAGCGGAACGCCGCACCGATTAAGATCAATATAGGTCTCCTCGCCAATATCGTGAATTGACTTGCCAGCATCTTCCTCAATATGGATCCTGATCAGGCGGATCTCCTTCTGCCCCTCTCCAGCATCAATTGTGAGAGTTCCTTCCCCGCATATCGGCTCTTCAAACTGCGAAATCTGATACCCTTTCGGCAGATCCGGATAAAAATAGTTTTTACGGGCAAGCACTGAATGAGGGGCTATCGTGCAGCCCATTGCCAGACCAATCTTGACGGCATCCTCCACCACCTGGCGATTGAGAACCGGCAACGCTCCAGGAAGAGCAAGACAAACCGGACAGACATTGGTATTGGCCGATTTTCCAAACTGAGCAGAACAACTACAAAAAGCCTTGGTCACGGTATTAAGCTGACAATGAACCTCAAGGCCTACCACTAATTCATACTTCATTGCAAAAATTGACGTTATTGAAAAACAGCCAAACCCTGGTCAGTAAGGATTATAAGAGAACTTTTGCCCACCAACGGTAGCTTCAGCCATAATCCCTGCCTTCGGAAGAACAAAAACAGCGACCCCATTAGAATAATCGATAGTGGTTGCCATTCCCTGGGAAACTATAATTGCAGCGACTTGAGCATTCAGCTCATAGTTACCTTTTTTGAAATTGTCAAGCTCTTCGCGGCCTTTAAAAAAAATAATTTCTGAAAAAGACTGACCACCAAGCTGCGGCCCAACATTGAGCTGGGTAATTGAGGAACGCCCTACAATCCTGTTCTGTTCATAGACATATCCCTTGCCATGGCCACCTCCGAACATCATGAAACCACCTTTAAAGACATCAGGAAAAACAGCATAGCCATAGGCATGTTCAAAAAAGCGGTCAAGCGCCGGACCATGTGTTCTGAAATAATCAACCGACGCCCTCGCATGATCCTCATCTGCCGGATCCCATCCAGCCCTTGCCGTAACGGAAAACACCCCTGCAAGCATGAAAGCAAGAGCCACTATCCTCATCATCTTCATCGTCAATACCTGTTTTCGTTATTTGATTTGACACATCAATTCATAATACGCTGCTGCTCATCAATTTTTTTCACCACATCTTTTGCTACTTCAAGTATCTCCAAAGCACTCCTTACCTCTTCACCAGTGTACAACCGCAACGCCGCAACAAGAGGTTCAAGATGCCGTTCAGCAGGCGAACCAACAAGAATGCAAAGCGCTTCAGGCGCATACCCCAATGCCGCAAGCTTTACAAACTGCACTATGGCACCTTCGATGGTGCTCTCAACAAGATCAGTGTTGGCTACATACTGTCCTGCAAGCTCCAGAGCTTCGTTTTGCCGCTCCTGCATCTTCATCAGCAATTTAAGCAACACTAATTGTGCTCTCAATCCTTGAGCACTTAATTCCATGGCCTTCATAAAAGCAGTTTCAGCCTCCTGATATCGGTCAAGTTTTCCATAGACAACTCCTTTGTTGAGCATGGCGTTCGACACTTTTACAATAATCTGTTCTTCAGGCCGCTCTTTATAAGTGGCAATGAGCGCTTCATACGTCTGAATCGCTTCATCGCTGCGGTGCAAACGGTCAAGAGCAATCCCCTTGTTGAACTGTGCACTGACAACCTGTTCCAGAATTCCTATTTCAGGCCGCTCTTTATATCGGGCAAAGAGTTCTTCATAGATCTGAATCTCTTCGTCCATGCGGTGCAGGTCGCCAAGTAGAACGCCGTTATGGACCATGCACTTTGCCACCTGTTCAGCAACCTCTCCTTCAGCCCGCTCTTTAAACTGCGCCAGATGTTCTTCATAGAGCTGAAGAGCCTCATGCTTGCGATTCAGCTCACCGAGCAGAACCGCTTTACCGAAAAGAGCCATGACTACCCACTTGACAATCTGCTCTTCAGAACAATCTTTGTAGGTAGCTATTACTTCTTCGTAAGCCTGCATAGCCTCTTCAGGGCGATTCAAGTCATGAAGTTTACAACCCTTACTGAACATAGCCATAACAACAGGCAGAACAAGAAGCGCTTCAAAACGACCCTTGTAGGTAGTAATTAATTCTTCATAAGTCTTAACAGCCTCTTCCGGACGGTTCAAGTTGCCAAGCGCCACCCCCTTGCCAAACATAGCTCCTGCAACCTGTACGGCGATCTGATCTTCTGGACTACTTTTGTGAACCATGATTATGGCTTCAAACACATGAAATGCTTCAGCGTAATTTCCGGCTTCAAGCAGTCCAAAAGCATGGTTAAAACCCTCTTCCAAAACTTTGTTTTCCACGTCATCTTCAAGAGCCTCTCCGCCCCTGAAAACAGTCATTCTCTCGGCAACCCGAATATTTTTCACCGCTTCAGGCCGAGCAGGACAACTCCTGGCGACAACTACTGCTGCCGCAAAATGATCACGACATTCCTGAAAATGTTTCCGCTCAGGAAGACTCATAACCGACTCTTCAAAAGCAGCAAAAAAATCATGAGAGTGCTCAGATAAAAGTATTTCACCCTCTTCACCAGACAACTGTTTGTCAGAGAGCGGATCGTAAAGATAGATCATAAATTTCACAAGAGCCCTGACCCGATCAGCCAGTCTGCCGTACCTTCTCAGAAGGTAATAGATACTGTAACTTCCTTCCGACAAGCCATATAACTTATTTCTTTTTGCCTGTTTCTCGATAACGACAATGCCTCGGTTCAGAAGCCTGTTCAGATAGGCGCTGGTCTTGTTGACATCGAGCCTTGCCACCAGCGCAATCTCCCGAACCGATGAAATGCTCCATAGTTCAGCAAGCGCCAGATAAACCTTTCTCTCGATCGGCGCCATGGTATCGAGATGACTTTTAAAATATTCAGTATGCTCATCGACGGCCTCGACAAGGTCATCAAGGAGCTGCCTGAATGGCCGTTTTGCTCCGCATCTGGCCAGAAGAGCCAACATGCGGGGATTGCCTCCAGTCAGTATCTTTACCGGCCTGATCTGCTCCCCTGGAAGTTTTTCTCCGGCAATGAGCTCCCACAGAGCATTGCTCTCCTCATCATCGAGAGGTTTGAGCTCATGAATCCTGAACATTTCAAACATCGCAGTGGAGGGATGATCAATCCCTTCGAACAGGCTTGTTGCGGTCGCAAGAAGCAGTAACCGCGGCTCATTCATCAGGGTTTGACGAATAGTCGCTCCCTCCTCTTCACTTGCCAGATCACCAAAAAGCATATTGAGATTCTCGACAATTAACAGAATCTCTTTTCCCTGGCTATCGGCGAAATCAAGCAGATGCTGCAATGCCCGCCCGGAAAGCAGTTGATCATCAATTTCGGAGCGGAGTTCCAGATATGCTTGATTCAATTGCTCATCACCTGTTTTCCTGCCAAGACAAAACAGCGATTCAAGCCAGAATTCAGCGGCTGAACTGACCTGATAACTCTCTTCTGAAAAGATCAGAGGATAGAAACGATTGCGCAAGTCATCATGCCGCTCAATCTCTGCTGCAATTCGATGCACTAAAAGTGTTTTGCCGCTGCCTCGCGCACCAGTAATAAGCTGATGCTGGCTGGAGCCAGGTACATGGTCTCTGATGATTTGTTTTATAAGCTCAAAATCAACCTGACGCACCACAAAATTCTCTATAAGCTGCTCCTCCTCAAGAAAAGCCGGGTTATGTTTAACAAACCGTGTGGTCATGCGTTACCCCTTTCCCATAACGGCATAGAAAAATTATTTTTGCTCGGTCGCAAGCTGCTATCCTCCGATTTCAATTTCGCGCTTCAAAGCCTCACGTTCGATTTCAAGACGGCGGATTTCGCGGTTTATCCGGTCAAGCTCTTCGGGACTGCTGTCTATTTCAAGCCTTAGGCGCGAAGAGGCTTCGTCAATCAGGTCGATGGCCTTGTCAGGCAGAAAACGATCCGCAATATAGCGGTTTGAAAGCTCTGCCGCAGCAACAATAGCCGCATCCTTGATACGCACTCCATGATGAATCTCATATTTTTCCTTGAGGCCGCGCAAAATGGAAACCGTATCCTCAACACTCGGCTGATCGACCAGTACCGTCTGGAACCGACGCTCAAGGGCAGCATCTTTTTCAATATGTTTGCGATACTCGTCAAGCGTCGTGGCGCCAATACAGCGCAGTTCACCACGGGCAAGCGCAGGCTTAAGAATATTGGCTGCATCCATTGACCCTTCGGCTGACCCGGCGCCCACAAGCAGATGAAGCTCATCAATAAAAAGGATAATTTCGCCATCAGATGACTGAACCTCCCGCACGACCGCTTTCAGACGCTCCTCAAACTCGCCCCGAAACTTCGCGCCGGCAACAAGCTGCGCAATATCAAGCGCTGCGATCTGTTTGCTCTTGAGGTTTTCAGGCACGTCTCCGGCCACAATGCGTTGCGCGATACCTTCCACCAGCGCCGTCTTTCCGACCCCCGGCTCACCGATAAGCACGGGATTGTTCTTGGTGCGACGACTGAGGATCTGCAACACCCTGCGGATCTCCTCGTCACGCCCGATAACCGGATCAAGTTTGCCCTTGCGCGCCTGATCATTCAGGTTGCGCGAATATTTTTTCAGCGAATTATAGCTCTCCTCAGCATTCTGACTGGTCACCCGCTGCGTTCCCCTGATGGTGGCAAGAACCTTGAGAATAGCATTCCGATTGAATCCTGCATCCTGCAACATGCGCGACACCGTACCTCCTGCTTCACACAAAGCAATCAGGAGGTGCTCCGAACTGATATAGTCATCTTTCAGACTTTCTGCCTCTTTCATGGCCACATCAAACACCCTGGCGAGATTCTGCGACAGATACTGTCCCGTAGCCGAAGCTCCGGTTACCTTCGGAATCCTCTCAATTTCCCGGTTAAGCGCCGCTTGCAGCGTTTCGGCAGGAGCCTCGAGCTTGTGCGCTATCTGCATGGCAATACTGCTGTTATCATCAAACATAGCAAAAAGAAGATGTTCGGGCTCAACCTGCTGATGCTGACGACTGCCAGCAAGCGTTGCCGCAGTCTGTAATGCCTCCTGGGCTTTCAGAGTGAATTTGTTCGGGTCAAATTGCATAATTCAGAGTGTTTATTATACAATGTTCAGGTTCAGGAATTTGAAGTATCTCCCGTAGACGATGGCATGTTTTTTACAACAGCATTGACCACAAGCCGAAGAATCTGGGCGCCTGTAGATAAAATCTCAACGCTTTTCTCCTGAATATGACGCTGGGTATCAAGCTGTTCCTTGAAAAGCTCCACGGATGCAGGATCATAATTTCCCTGACTGACATAATCATCAATCACCTCTTCAGCCTGATCAAAAGGCATATTAAAAACCTTTATTCCCAGTTTCGCCCTTTCGATAGAGTCAAGAGCTCTTGGACTTGTATTCTGCTGCTCCATAACGGTTCTGTGTTTCGTCTGAAAGTGGACTGATAGTACTTGATTGCAATAAATCAATGTAACAATTTTTTGCAACAAGAAAGGGCCATGCTTGATACCCTGCACACTCCTTTATCGTCGTCCCGCTCCTTTTCCAGGTATGGTTTCAGAAAGCAGGAGAAAAAGAGCGACCGCAAGAAGGGTACGGGTAAGCGATGCGTCATGCTCAGCAGGCTCCATCATCCAGCGAGATGCGGCCTCCATGCGGTTAATCCTTTCAGAAACCTCAGCAAAAACAGTGTGTTCCGCCCTGCTGCGGTAGTATAAGCCACCCGCATCACGAGCCAGCTCCTGCAACGTTTCAGGATTGAAACTGCTCATCACCACCTGGCCACGTTCATCCCGTTTAAGGACGCCACCGCCCAGCGGAATCGTAACCGGCTGACGCATGCCAACTCCTATCACAAAAAGATGAACGCCCGCCTTTTTCAATTGCTGCGCTGCGGCCTGGATATCACCGGCATGATCCTCACCATCACTCAACAGCACCAGAATCTTTTCACCTTTGAGTCCCGGCGCCAGGCGATTTTCCGATCCAGGCTCAAGAAGAGAAGCGGCAAGCTGAAGGGCCTGGCGAAAAGAGGTGCCCTGATCCTCAATAAGATCAGGCGAAGCCATGCCAAGCAGCGCATCGAACGCCTCCTTGTCGGTCGTCAGAGGGCACTGCACCAGCGGCGCGCCGGCAAAAAGAAGAATAGCCCTCCGGCCGCCTCGCACGGCATGGCTGATGCTGCTTATCTCCTGTTTCGCCTGCCCGAGACGGTCAGGAAGCACATCGCGCGCCATCATGCTGCGGGAAATATCAAGCATAAACACCAGATCAGCACCTTTGCGCGGCACCGGCTGGCCCCCGCTGCAAAATCGGGGACCGGTCAAGGCAATAAGCAGCAAGGCAATAGCTGAAAAAAGCAGCCCTTTTTTCAGCAACACCATTCCCAATCGCAAACGGGGCATGATCGCCTCAGCCGTATCGGACCCCACAAGGGCTTCGCGAACATGGAACGCCCGCATGACACCATAGCCAAGAAACACGGCAAGCGGTATCAGCAAAAGCAGATAAACAGTATTCTCAGGCCAGGTAAAACACATAGGCACACTCCCGTCCACTCAACATTTCGAGACTACGGCACCCTCAACAATCGAGTATTTGACAACATAACTTCAAGCAAAAGCAATACAACCGCCGCCAGCAAAAAAAAGAAAAACAACCCGGAACGATGCTCCATCACCGGCCCAGCATGACGGCTCTTTTCCTGCCGATCAATAGTGCTTATCGTTTTATCAAATCCTGCCGGATCATCCACCCTGAAATAGCCGCCGCCCGTTGTCCGGGCAATCCCCTGAAGCGACTCCTCATCCCGCAGTGGATCGCCGCCACGTTCCCCGGCAACATCCTGCCGACCTTCAGCAGTTTTAAACCCTGCGTTAATAGCATAAATCCTTATTCCGTTGCGTGCAGCAAGCCCGGCAGCCGTTGCCGGGCCAACCTCTCCGGCATTATTTTCACCATCCGTCACCAGAATAATAACCTTGTTCGACGACTCCGATACCTTGAGCCGGTTCACCGCAATAAGAATTGCCGTGCCGATAGCCGTACCATCATCCTGTATCACCTTTGGAGAGAGGTGGTCAAGCAACATGGCAAGCACCTCATGATCGAGCGTCAGCGGGCACTGCGTATACCCCTTTCCCCGAAAAACCACCAGACCCATCCGGTCATTCGATCGACGCAGCACAAAATTGCGGGCAACCTCCCGCGCGGCATCAAGACGGCTTTTACCGGCAAAATCCTTCTGCAACATCGACTCCGAAATATCAAGCGCCAGCATCACATCAATACCCCGCGCCTCAGCTTCACTCTGACGGACAAGAAGACGGGGCCCCGTCAATGCCAGAACACAAAACACTACCGCACTCCCCCGCAGCCACTGAGGCACAACAGTCAACCACCGGCGCGCCTCAAATCCCGAAGCCTTGAGCCGCTCAAGACCCGGAAAAAGTATCGCGGGACTTTTATCCTGAAGCCGCTCTTTTAACCAGGCAGCAACAGCCAAAACCGGCAACAGCAACAGCCACCAGGGTTCCGCCAGTTCAAGACGAGGGATATGTGACAACCATTCAGGCATAGACAGATTTTTTCACGAGAGACTATTTATCGGCATGGCCCAATAATAAATAATATGCATCTGAAAATCATTGGAATCAAATCATACCAAAGCCTGGATTGCGGTAATAAAGCACATGCGTTTTATCCCGGCTCAAGATTTTCATGCGATGAGGATAAGCAAAAGAGGTCGGACGAAGTACTTTCAAATGCAAAGAAAACTATTGGCAACCTTTTTGAAACTTTTTTCAGGAAAATTATATTTTCATGGACATACAAACTTTGTATATTACCTCCTTTAAAACGTAAAAAAAATTGTTATGAGTACTGTCACCGTTAATATCTCTTTTCAGGATTCATTGCTGAACGAAATTGACAAGACAGCCAGAAAAGAGTATCGAAGCCGTTCAGAGCTGATAAGGGAAGCAGCGAGGCTGTATATTCAGCGCCAGAGTCAGTGGAATGATCTTTTTCAGCTTGGCGATATGACCGTTCAGAAACAGCATCTGACTGAGCATGATGTGGCCGCAGAGATTAAGGCTGTTCGCGAAGCTAAGACTAAAGTGTCATGAACATTGTATGCGATACGAATGTTCTTGTTTCAGGCGTACTTTTCGGCGGGAACCCAAGAGAGGTATTGCGTTTGTGTTCGACGCTGAGGGTGGTCAATTTCATTTCGCCGGACATTATGAAAGAGGTTGAGGATGTTCTGCGACGTCCAAAATTTGGACTGCTTCCGGAACAGGTGTACCGAATTATGGGAATTTTCATGGAGACATTCGCAATGGCTTGTCCAACCATTACCGTTGAAGATATAACAGTAGATCCTGATGATAACAGGATTCTTGAAGCTGCTTATGCTGCTGAGGCGCAGACAATAGTCTCCGGTGACAGCCATTTGCCTGAACTGATTTCATGGAGGGGAATTTCTGTTCTTACACCTGCTGATTTTTTGATTCTCCCGCAATAACGTTCTCTTTCACATCCCAACCTTCCAGCAAGCCGCCTCATGGCCAGCCTCCCAGGTAACCAAGGATCATTCGCCATAACCCTGCATCTCTCTCTTTGCCGGATGCTCATCCTCTACATCGTGGGCTAAATGCCCGACATCAACCTTCACCATACCAAAACCCTGCGAGTTCTTTTCCCCAAACCCGCACTCATACCCAACCTCAATCAGTTCACGAGGAGCTTGAAGCCTGAACGGTGCAAGCGTACCCTTGATTTTTGTTTCATCACTTCTCCCCTCCTTCAGGGTGATCAACTTCTGAATTTTACCATTCATCCGCTCAACATAAGCATGATCAATTGCAAAGCTGAATTGCTCACTTGTGCAGGCAAATTCCCGCCCATGCAACACGTGATATTTCCGCAAAAGATTTTCAAGCAAAACCCGTTCAAACTCCCGTTCACCCGGAAAAAGATACTGAGGATACTGCTCAAGCTCACGCTTTGTAGTACAGACCAAAGGTGAAAGCATGATAAATGGCATGTTGTCAGTGAAGTCAGGCGAGTCCAGCTTACGTACCGTCTCAACCCTGAACCGTTGATTCCCGATCCATACCAACGGCTCCTGCAACAGGCCAATCACCAGATGCTCAATAAACTCATTCTTTGGCGAAGAGACCGTAACATGCAGCAAGCCTTCGGCGGTACTCATTGTCCCGTTCTCGTGTATCACCCACTTATGATGGTTTCCTGGATACAGCGGGGAAAAAGTGAACAGCTTGAAGGCCCTGTTCTGCAACCGGTACCCCTGCTCATGCAACTGCTCGGCGTAGTCGCTTGAGCTTTTATCGACGATGTTGTAGATGAGGGAAGAGATGAGGTGGCTGTTGTTTATAGGCAGCGTGACGGTACGCTTGCGGTGGGATAGTTCGAGGGTGATGCGCATGGCACTGAATAGTATGGTATATTTATTCCCTTCTTGTATTGAAAAGTCCTTTTTGTTTCATGAATATCCAGAAAAATATCAATATTAAGGCAACAGTGGCAATCAATTTCATAAGTGAACAAACTGGGCAAGCATCATCAAACCACTTCATAAACCGCAAAAAGCCTAAGCCGTCTGACAAAACTGAAACAACGGCAAAAATAAATGCTGCGGCAAGAACTGATAATTCAAAATTTTTCTGTTTCTTCTGTTCAATGATACCTATCAATGCTCCCAGATTTTTCAATTCCACATCCAGCTCTGCGTGCTGAAGATCAAGCCGGAATATTTCTCTAACTTTCTCATAGAAAAGAGTATAGTGAAAGTTATAAGCCACTTGGGAGAAATTGATTCGCAAACCATACAAAACAATATCGCTCTGCAATGCATCTATAGTCTTTACTATTTCTTTTTTATTTTTCAACATATCAACAGAATCCCTTATTCCGAAAGGCAAATCCGCCGTTCTTTGTGAGATCGACAAAAGGGAAAAACGCTGAGCCATAGCCAGCATATACAGATAGAAATAACTATTTTGGACGTTATATATGAATGTTTTTTGTAAAAAATAAGCCTGTTGAGGTTCATCTGTCAAGCAAGCAATACAAGCCACTCCTTCTTGACTGACCCCCCAGAAAATATTATGCACAAAATTCAGATATTGTGAATTGCGCTCAAGATCGTATTCTGTTTTCGAAGGATAATAATGATCATTGAACCCGTTTCGTAATCTAAACAGTGTTTCTGCTATAAAACTATTTTGTTCAACTCTACTAATGGGAACATGATCCATAAGCAGATAACTGAACAGATAACAATGCCGAGGCATACGATTCTCTTCTTCAAAAAATGATGGCAGAGAAGTGATGGCAGACACATTACCAAAAAAATCTTTAAAATAATCAGCACTTTTTTTGCTATTACCAAGAGCATCCCCATCACAATAAAAAGCACAACGACTAAGCGCTATCTTTTTGAACTGAAAGTTTGCCATTTCCAAAGCTTCGATACTCTCCGGCTCAACATATTTGATATCCAGAACAATAAATCCAACATTGGTCTCAAAAAGATAAAGATACACCTCCGGAACTGTAAACCTGATTTTGAAATCAGGTGATTCCGGACCTTCCGCACCTTTTTTAAGCAGGACGCCAATCTGATCTTTCAGTAAAGGGAACTCTAAAGTTTTTCGTCCTGCTTCGCTGAGCAAAAAACTTGCACCAATGGAATTTTCAGAGATTTGAGAAGTGATTAAGCGTTTGATGTGTAGAAACAGGTCTCTCGGAACACGTTTGTTCTGTTCCCAGCACTTCGATTCTCTTATTTCCGATATCGTTGCGGAATATTCACCTGAATATTCATACGGAATAATAAGCTTTACAAAATGATCATACAAAGTAGCCATTACCTGTAGAAGCTATGCTTTAGGAGGCCATACACTATACCTTTTTATCTCAAATATTTCCTCATCAAACAATTTGCTTTCACCTCCTTCGACTTATTCCCAGACTCCGTTAGGGCCAATAGTAAAATCACCTCCCCCTGTAACCTTGGCTCCAGGTGCGTAGCAAATGATTGCCTCGTCGCTTAACCTCCAGTTGCTTTTTCTGTTTACATCATTGTTGCGCTCCCAGCCAATCAACGGCTCGATAGAACCGACAATACCTGTAACCTTTTCCGCTTTCAAGTGGGCTGTAATATGGCCGTTATATAACTCGGCAAATGGTTCATCGTTATACCGCTCACCCTGACTATCACAAGAGACCTTCCCTACTCGTCCCCACCCATAACCTCGTTCAGCTCCCAACTGGATTTTTTCAAGTGCTTTAAGCCAATTGTCCAGTGGTGTAGGCAAATCCGTTTTGGTATATAAATTGCCGACGAGGTAAACAGCTTGGCCAGTGCGCGTGTGAGGCGAAATGAACTCTGTTTCGTGAAGCATAGCCTCTTCAGCTGATTGACTTGCGTAATTCAAGGCTGTGCTGGCGTAACTATTCAGAAAGAGATAATCAAAATCTTCATCCCAAGGGTAGTGCGTTTTGAATCCATTGCTATTTTGTGTGGCCGGATAGAGATAGGTAAAGCGAAAATGATCTTGTAGCTGTTGACCGATTTCTATGTATCGCAGACTATCGGCGCTATTATCTTCATCGCGGGTCAGGCGGGCGGTGAGAGCAGCCCACAACACTCTTCCCGGCACGTAACTGCGGGTTTGCATGAGGTTGCCCGCCTTACGATAGCCGATGTGCAAAGGGGCAAGCAGGCGAAAAACAAGCCCATATTTCTGCCAGGTCATCATTTCCCCTCCGCTTTTGCCCCATAGCGGGCGTAAATAAGGGTTTGCTCATACAACTCCTTGACCAGAAGCAACGTGTCCAAATCACTGCAAACGCTGTCGCTGAAAAATTGCAGGCCGTTCTCGTCATTGATTACACTTTCCTGAAAAGATGGCAATTCTTTGAGCAAATTGTAGAGATGGGGACGTGTCTTTTTCTCCAGTTTTTTCTCGTTGCCGGTGCGAGAAAAGAGAAAAAGTAGACAGGCGTAAACGCCCTGTTCCTGCAGGACGCCTAATGTTTTGGTTATCAAATTCTCGAGGCCGTCCTGCCCGTCGGCGACAATTTTTTGGGCGTACTGGGCGGCGAGTTGGTCCAGATTGAGTGTTGTCATGATTCGCTCCCTCCTTTCAATAGTCGCACCCTACCGAAACCCCGCGTTCCCATCCCGCCAATACCGAGCATTTCGGCCAGCTTAAGACCGGCAGTGACAACATCCATCGGTGTTTTGTGACCCAACGCTTTGGCTTTCTCATGGTCAGGAAATTTTCGGCTGAAATCGTCTTCTACGACATCTAACCAAAGGATAGTAGCGCGTGGTATGGCTTCATAAGTAAAAAGCGCTTTGTCCGCTGCCGCTCCGGTCTCCGGGTCGATACGGACCGAGGTGCGCACTTCCAAGTTACTGTTAACGATCTGGCTAAAAAGCTTATCAGAGACCAGGACAGCACGGCTTGTTATTGCCTTCGGCACACCGTTTATGGACTCCGGCCAGTTAAAGTCATCACTGGTCTTCTCCAGCATTAACCACCCCAGATTCAGGTGGTTGTGCACTTGTAAATCAGAAGATAGCTTTACAAGCTCGATCTTTTTTCCGTTTTCTAATTTAAACGGCTCTTGTTCATTGACGTTAAACTCACTCAAAATGCCGGGGCAAGTAACCCAAACCGGTCCGACCAGAGAGTAGACGGGAAAAAGAAGCAGTCTGGCATCGCTGATACTGACACGTCCACTCTGGCCGCTATCGCCACCAGATTCCTTGATGCTACCAAAAGTGTAGTTGACAGGGTGGCTATCGTCCTGGTTTGTACCGCCACCAGCAGTAGTCAGATCTCCATAGCAGACGGCCGCATATTGACGAATTGCTCCGTGCAGGGAGGTACCGGGAATTTTCGGTAACCTGGTTCCCGGTTCGCGCACAATGCTCAAGTCCACCCGACCAAGCCGATTGCCGCCTGTTCCAACATGAACCGGGTCAAGTGTCTGTAGCAGAAAGCGTTGTACCTGGTAATGGTTACTATTCTGATTGCTCATTATTTTCCTTCCGTTGAGGTTTTTGCTTCATCACACCCATATAGAGATGAATCACATCAGCCAAGAGGCTGGATACCGCCCAATCGGTTAGCTGGTTAATCTCTTCTTTGACCGGCTTGTTTTTCCAGTTGGCGTTGATGATGGCGTCACGACAGAATTGCCAGAATATGCTGGCCTGCGGTTGGCAATCCAGCGCCCAATTTTCAGCCGTGACCTGCCAGTTTTCCCGTTTAGTTTCGATGAGGTCGCGCAAAGCGTAAATCTGGTTAGAAGTAAGACCGTCCTTTCCTGCAATTGTATCCCAAGCTTGTCGGATAGTCGTCAATTCATCCAGCAGGTAGGGACGCAGGGATTGATTGCGTCTATTGCCATTTGTATGATAGGCAATTTCAAAGCGCTCACCGGCGCTATCCAGCCATTGGAAATCGAAAGTGGCTGGAGTGAAGTAAACCCGGTCACCTGCCCGCAGCTCCGCTGCGTGGACAAGCCAGCATTTCTCGGTCGCACCGTCGTTATTGGGGCGCACAGCTTTGAAGATGCTTTGGCGGTTGCTGACATCATTTTGAATAAAAACGAAAGGGTACCAGATATCGTCCGTTTGTCCATCCCCCATTTTAGCGGGGACGTACCAAGTGAGAGAACGACCGTCTTCGTTCTTGATGGTTACAGCGACGGTGTGATTAAACTGCTGTGTCCCTGGCACCAAACTGTCAGGTATGGAAGTTGTTTGATCTATCGATTCTACCGTCCAGACCTGATCTTTTAACTTGCCCAAATCATACCTAAGCATTTTCAGACCGGCATCCAGCGTTGCACGAAGGGGAGTGCGCCGGTGAAAGTAAACAACACCCAGATGCAGGGGCAGGCGGTTGCGCACCTTGCCCATTTCCCGCTCGTATTTGGTTTTGATGGACTGAACCACGTCCAGAGCACGATCGGCAGGAACAATGGCCATAAAGGTACGCGGCTGAGCAAGAATAGGAATAGCGGGAACGTAACTGCTATTTTCTATTAAACTCGCATTCTCGACAGTAATTTTACCCCAGACCTTGTTCCGACTACCATAACCGCTCGGTTCTTCCAGTGTCAACTCACCTTTTAAGAACTCGATGACCGGCTTGGCAAGCAGTTCTGGTTTGGACAGGTATTCCAGATTGTCGCAGGTGACAAACCGTTTGTTGACTGGATCCCATACCACGCTGAGTTTGACGCTGTTATTGAGACTGAGATCATAGGCGTGGTAATCGCCTAAATCCAAATTATCCCGATTTTGCGGAATGATCTCCAATCGGTGGCTAACGATGGGCAATATTGGGTTGTCCCCAGCGTCTTTTTCGTCGAGAGCCGTTTGCCAGAAGGCTTGGGTGGTTTGCCAGATGCGGCGTAAACGGGCGAAGGATTCATTCTTTGCGCCTTCACCACCTTGATTTATTTCCGGCACATTTTCCTTTATCGCGCTTCGAATAATGATGAAAGGGTAGGTTGTATCCCAGAAAACGCTACTCAGGATTTTCTGCTTGCCAGCATCATTTAATGTTTCAAGTAAATGAGCACTCTTGACCCGAAAATCTTGTCCCCAACACCTTACTTGAGAACCAACTTCAAATGCGCTGGTCAAATCCTCTTGAACAGTCAGTGATAGTTGTTCTCCTGCAACTGTCACATCTTGTATCGTGATATTCAATGATGATGGCTCTTGGATGCTCAGATTTTTTTGTCTAAAAGGCGAAAGTTCTTGCTCGCCAGACAGAACAGATTGGCCTGTTTGCCAGACATACCTCTGTCCATGTATCGTAAACGTATACCCTTCAGGGGGAGGGCTGTCGAGAAACTTGACCGTATGGAGCCATTTTATCTCTCTTTGTGAGCTATTATTAGCACGAGGATAGAAATGTCTCCTTACAAAATCATCCAGACCCCACTGCCCGACAATGAGAGCTAAACGCCCGTTGCTGTCGGCCACCTCATCCAGCCAAACCGTCTTGTCTAATTCCTTTTCAGCCCATTTCTTGGCCACGCCTGTCCGCCGCTCCATACAAATACAGCAGATATTACGTCCTTCCGCTTTGTGTCGATAGTAGATCGGATTGTGTTTGTATGCATCAACCTGCTCGGCTCCGTAACCTTGTGGGCGCAAATTGCAGGCCGTGCAAAGCTGCTTATTCGGCGCTTTCTTTGGCCAATAAGTAGCAATGGTACCGGCGTCAAAGTCATAGGGTGGTGTTTCCTGCAACTGCCCAAGCACCTGATCACCGATGTAAGTTCTATTTTTATCATCGGGATGGTTTGTAACCGGCCCAGAGAGTTGGCTGGTCAGGCACAAGCCATCTATACCAAAGCGCGAGACACTGTTTTCAATGGCTTGATAAGAAGAGGCGGTCCGATCGAGATTGGGAAAAACAAACATACGACGCTGCTCATCAGAATAAATTTCCACAGCCAACAATGTCTCTTCCAATTGTTGACTGATGTTTTGAAATGCCTCTTGTACTTGCTGTTGACGCACCCGTAGGTCCGCCAGTGATGAGGCTTCTTCCAGATAGTGCTGACTATCGGTATGAATAGTTAGCACGCGCCATAGAAGCCTATTATCTGCTTTCTTTTTCGCCAGTTCAGCATGTGTAATATTGCGTTGAGTGAGAATCCATTCAACGGCCTGGGTGAGCATAAAGGCCATGCCGGAGTGACCGATGTCGCCGACGGTTACGTCGTTGAGCGGCCGTCGGGTATCGGCGATAGCCTGACCGAGTAACGGCCGTAGTTCAGCAAAAAAATCAGCTAAAGGAAAAGGGTTGGCTGGCGATACGAGATGTTTTCGGATGACATCCTCAATGTCTTGGAGCAGTTTATTGATGTTGTTGATATTGGGAGCAGACGTTTCATAACCAAAAGGGGTACTGAGATACAAATCAGTCGCATCAGTTTGACGTGCTGTGGCAATACCCTCTTTTTCCCCGCCTGACGCCCCGCGATGGGCGCGATTCATAAGGTGGGTCAAACGGGATCCACCATGGAAGAACAGCTCAATAACGTATTGCGCTCCGAATTCATTATACCAAGGTTCGCTTTGACCCAAGTATTCGATGAGATCACCAATTGTGTAATCAGTTCGATCATTGAGTGGAGTGGGTAAGTTGAAAGCTGTTTTTAAGGCAGCAACGGTGGTGCGGTCTAAAACGTCGGAAGCATCCAGCCTTAAAGTACTGTAATCGTTTTGCCATTCAGAAGGTATCTTATTGACGTATGGCCCAATGAGACCAAGAATATGTTGGTATAAATAGTCGTTACTGGATTTGCTAACTTGGTTGTCCAAAAACTTGGAGTTTATTTTGCCCAAGTTATGGAGCAATGCACCTATAGCGGCAAAGCGCAAGGCTTGTTTAGTGGAATCGTCTAATTGGCTCATGCTTCACCTCCCGTCTGACGCATCACCTCGGTCAGTTGGCTTAGTCGATTAAAACTGAGTTCCGAGTAGTTCGTGGCTGTATTTTTTGCTTTTATTGACTGCTGCCATAGTTCACCGTTTTCACCATACCATTTGCGGAATACCTTAAACTCGGATAGGCTCCCCCCTCCCGATGACTCTCCTTTTTCTTTATACTCGTTATTACTCATCAGCCCGCAGTCACCACCGCTTCCAGTAAATTCAGATTTAATGAAACCCGATTCATCCAGGTATTTCAGATATTCCTCTTTTGGATGTTGAACTTGACTGGTTTCACTCTTGGGAAAGACAAAGCCAGGCCAATTCAGGACTAAAGAACCATTTTCCACTGCATCATTTGCCAACCCAAACCCACTACTGGTCTTGGCTCCAAAACCATATACGGTAAACAACGCCTGCAGCCCTTCGGCTACCAGTTTCAGGTCGGCCAAGACTTGTCGGCGAGTTTCATTTTCCTCTTTACCGATAAGGTCGAGGGGAGTATACAGCAGGGTAAAAGTGGCCTCGGCGCCAACAGGCACGGATTCGAAGAGGATAGGATATTTGCCTACACGCGTTTTCCGGTCATGGGGATTGATGACTTCCATGCTGGTTTTGGTGAAGAAAGAAGGATAAAAGTAGAGACGACCGTTGTTACCCAACTCCGGATGTTCATCATTGGCTGTGCCGAATACGCGCTTGATTTGCTGATCTTCTTTCTGATAGCCCTTTTGCCACAAAGCGTGGCACAATGAACCTTTCCATGCGGTGGAACGCACCATCGGCAAGTGAAACACCTTTTCCCTCACAATGGGATTGTCCACAATATAAAACGCGTTGTCGTCCCGAGAGATGTATGGTTTGAACAGCTTGAACTTGAACTGGATATAAAATGAACCGAATGGTAAACAAGACAAATCATCAAACAGGGGCGGCTTGAGAAAATCCCTAAACTCATCAAGATCAACTTTTAGCCGCTCCCTTGCCCAAGCATTGCGAAAAGCATCCCCACCGGCATCATTATCATCCTTGTGCCCTGTGGCAACCAGCACCTGATAAAGTGTGGTTGCAGCAGCTACATCTTTAAAGTCAATACCATCAAACCCATTTGAATACTCTTTTTGCCCCAAAACGGCATAATAATCGTGATTCATGCACTCACCTCACTGCCAGATAAAAGCTCAGTTCCTTTCAGCTTTTGACTCACTACAAGAGTCGGAAATATTATTTTCAGGCTTGCCTCTATTTCATCTGCCAGCCCAGAATCTGTAAATCCCCATACCCGGAGTTGATAGCCGGTTTCAGTTACATTCGATTTGTAGAGATGACTGACAAAAACAGAGCTGGCAAGCTTATTGCCTTCGGATGTGCCGAAAATTTGGCGCGTTGGCATTTTGTCATGCGCCAAGCGATAGGATTGACGTAAACCTTTGTCATCGGAACCGGGCCACTTATAGCGAATGTCGAAAGAGACAGGTAAAAGTCGTAGTTTATGATTTAGGAATGCCTTCGAATTCCCAATCTCGTTTGCGGAAGCGAACTCTCGATTAACGTCTCCTGCTGGCACAGTAGATTGCAACAGCCAATAGTCATCCAATGAGGGATATACTCCGGACAGGTTCTTCTTTAGCCCCGACCCACCGATATTGTTTTGGATTAAGGAAAGGCTTTGGGTAATCGAAAAGGAATTCTTGTAGTCAACGATTCCAAATCCATACTGTGATCTAGGGCCAATTGCACCCAATTGAGACATAAGTGAAAGAAGCGCTCTCATATTCTCATGCTGGCTTTCGTAGCCGCGCATCCAGCGAAAGCAAAGTGTAAGCTCGCCAAAGGAAATATAGCTATCCACGCTATCCACGGTTTTATAAATCCCAGAAAGCCACCTATGATTTAAAACTGTTTCGTTATCTTTTGTAGCCAACCAAAACGGTTCAGAGAGCGTAGCCGATGCCTGGAGTTCAAATCTACGTTTCCAACCGGTGCAACCAAACAACCTGCAAACCGGACACACCGAAGCAAGACCATCGTCAATGTTTCTCGTTATTTCGTAGGATTTAGTATCGAATTGACAACGTCCTTCAGGCTTGTCCGATGTCGGATCACATATCTCCCCGCCCAACCCGCGAACAATCACCTCATACCACCAGCGCATGCTGCCGATAAGGCCGGTTTCGTGGATCCTATCCATTTTTCCAGTCTCAACGCCTCCCGTCCAGATAGGCGTTAACGTTGTGAGTTCAACCTGACTTTCCATTTCCAAATGTATAGTGAACTTTGATATGACCTTCGCACTCATAAGCCGTTACCTCAAGAACCAACACATGTGTGCTTAGCCCCACACCTATGCACGCTACTCTATTTGTTGACATATTCCGCACATGCTCAAATTCCGCTCAAGCAAAACCACTAAGAATAAATCTAACCTAAATTATTCAATATGCTTACATCAGAACAAGAAAAAATCTACTATAGTTCTTTTTCCTTCGTCATTTGCCTGCTGTTAATCTTTGCCTGCAACCACGCGAAAAAAGCAAAAACAGATCCGACCACGCTCAGCACATCTGCAAAAAAGCTGAAACGAAGTGTGCTATTACACCATGCTACAATATCGTTAAGGAGCATTCGTTCTGAATAGTTTAGCGATACGTTCACGAAATAATAAACGGGCTCTGAATCTCAAAATCTCGATTGCCATCAACATCGACCCGCTCAACGCAGTTCCTGCACAGTACGTAATAGCGAACCGAATCAAGGGGGTGTTTGGGATCCAGAAGCTTTTGCAGGCGCATACGCAACTGCGCGTAATCCTCTTCGGAGATAAAACACTCAAATACACTGAACTGCACCGCTGAACCATACCCTTCAAGGAGTTTATGGATTTTTGTCCTGCGCCGGTCGTTTTCGATATCGTAGGTCACGAGAATGAATTGCATGATATTTTTGTTCAAAGCAGTTCGCTATCATCGTCGCTCAATAAGTCGCCTTACATTAAATACTTTTATATCACTCACAGCAAGATTATATTCATTGCATAGTTGTTTGTTCAGACAATTGCTTCCGACAGATTAAAGATGAAGTTATGCCTAAAATCACTGGCATTTCAGATCAATACCAGTTCCATTTTTTCAGTAATGAAATAAGCGGCGGACAACACGAACCTGTTCATGTGCATATCCGAAAAGATAGTAATAAAGCGAAATTTTGGCTTGATGGCAGCATTGCTTATAATAAAGGGTTCGGCTCAAGAGAGTTACAACTCCTTCAAAAAATGGTTGTAACTCATAAGTCAAGAATTGAGGAGGTATGGAATGAACATTTCGGCGAACAGTAATCCTCAGGCATTGCATCTCACATTTGGTCAACATCGCTTTGATGTGGAACTCAAGGATGGGCGCATTCTCTCCATCCCCTATACCTGGTTCCCCCGATTGATTGGAGCATCGGCTGAGTTGCTGAACCATTACGAACTGTCCGGTGACGGGGAAGGGATTCATTGGCCTGCTCTTGATGAGGACATTTCCGTAAAAGGACTTCTGGCAGGTCATGGAGACCAGACCAACTTTGCAAAAAAATATTGGGAGAAACATCCGGAGCACTCACCTTTCAACACAACCGAAAGCGCTGCATAAGCATTGAGGGATAGCGCCATATCAGCCCTGCTCCAACTTCTGTTTTGCTGGACAAATATTGTACAACTCCTGATCTTCGTTGATGCTGATACCATCGTGAACCATCGCTTTTTCAAAAACGAGCTTTGCTGTAGAAAAAAAATCATTTGCTTCAGCTTTAAGATATCGTGCAGCCATGCGGCAATAATCTGGATCAGTTTCTACACCAATGCTGTTGCGACCAGTTTTAAGTGCGGCAATCATGGAAGTCCCTGAACCACAGAACGGATCAAGTACAGTATCGCCTTCGAACGAGAACATTCTGACAATCCGCAAGGCAAGTTCAAGAGGAAAAGGTGCGGGATGCTGTTTAGTTGAGGCACCGGGAATCGTCCAGATCTGCTGAAACCATCGGTTAAAATCATCTTTGCTGATTCTGCTGGCATCTCGCTGTTGCTCACTTGGCTTGCGGTACCCCCCCGGCTTTCGCTGCATAAGAATAAATTCCATATCATTTTTGATAATGGCATTTGGTTCGTACGGCTTGCCAAGAAACTTGGAGCCATTGGTAACCTCATAAGAGGCATTGGCTATCTTATGCCAGATAATCGGATTCAGGTTATCAAAGCCAATTCGACGGCAGGAAACACAAATATCTGCATGAAGGGGAAAAACAAGATGCCGCCCAAAATCGCGCCGGGCAACGCAAACATCTCCGACCACACTCACAAGGCGCCCGCCCGGCACAAGAACCCTGTAGAGATGATGCCACACTTTTTCAAGTTCAAAAAGAAATGCCTCATAGTCGTCAATATGGCCAAGCTGATCAGGAGATTCATTGTACCGCTTCAGATTCCAGTAAGGAGGTGAGGTTATGACAAGGTGAACCGAATCGTCCTCAAGGAATGAAAGTTCACGGGCATCACCGTTAATGAGCCGGTGCAACGTATTATTGTGACTGCTGTTCATACAAATGTGCCAATGTGACCCGTAAGAATTTTAGCAAACCGTTCAAGAGAAAGGTCATCTGCCGGTACACGAAAACGACCGTCAACACCCTCTTTTTCGGATGAAGTTATAAAAGCCGCAGCAGTATAATGCCGTTCAAGCACAAGTTTGCGACAAAAAAGTTCATAGCGACGCTGGTACGATGCCCCTTCAAACTCCTGAAACACCTTAAAATGAGGCTCTTTAACCTTTACCGAGCGACTGGATGCCTCACACTCTTCCAACATAAAGAAGTAGCCGAGAAAGGGCTGAGGGCTATCAAGATAAGCATGTTCACGATAAGCAGTCCACAAATCGAGAGCACTGCCCATAGCCTCTTCAGTCCGGTTATTAAAATTATTTCCAAAAGAAGGCCCTACTTGAGATTTTGCTTCAATAGCCGCTATAAGCGTTTGATCCCTTACCACCAGAAGATCCCACTCTTTTGTTGGCCTGAAATATCCTGGAAGTTCAACTGATTTTTTTTTGAACACATACTGTTCCGAAATACCTGCGTTGATAATGATTTGGGTGAACAAGTCAATAAATCCATCCATTTGAGCGCCTCCAGTAACCGCGCTACGAAGGCCTTGATCTGTTTTGCCAATCTCTTGCTGCTTTTTTATCTGGGCTCTCCTTGTTTGCCAATAATGAGCCACCGCTCTGCGACTCCGCTCTGATAAATCCGGTACAATAGAACCCTTCATCGTCATTTAGTTTGTATTTGCTCGTGCAAGAAAAAAAGAAAAATACGTAATTTACCAGCTAATTGCGCATCCGTTGATTGCCGTCTGTGCTCTTATCAAAGTTCCGTAACCATTTCTTCAACCTCAATAACCCGGAGCAAAACATGGGGTGGCTTTACAACCAGATGGCTTTGCCTGATACACTTTTTCAGGCATGGAACAAAGTGGTTTCCAACGACGGCATGGCCGGGTACGACAAGCAGTCGATTACCGACTATTCTTGGCGCATTGAGGAGCATCTTGCCGCTCTTGGCAGGCAGCTTTTGACCGGCACCTACGAGCCGCAGCCTTTGCTGAAACTGGTTATGCTCAAACCTACAGGAAAACTTCGTACCCTTTTGATTCCAACAGTGATGGACCGGGTTGCCCAGACTGCAGCCGCAATTGTGCTGACTCCGCTCGTTGAATCGGAACTTGGCGCCAATACTTTTGCCTACCGTCAAGGGTTATCTCGCATAACCGCTGCCCGTGAAATTGAACGACTTCGAAACCTTGGCTACCACTGGGTCGTCGATGCCGATATCAGCAGTTTTTTTGATACGGTCGATCACCCGTTGCTTTTTCAGCGGTTTCGTGAACTCTGTGACGATGAGGAGCTGCTCAAGCTGATAAGCCGATGGCTGACCGCAGAAATTGTTGACGGCCAGAACCCAAAAGTTAAGAACACCATCGGCCTGCCGCAAGGGTGCCCGATTTCGCCTATGCTCGCGAACCTCTATCTCGACAAGTTCGATGAGCGTATTGAAAAAGAGGGGTTCAAACTGGTACGCTTCGCCGACGATTTTCTCATCCTCTGCAAAACAAAACCAAAAGCTGAAGCGGCACTTGAACTTTCCGAAAGTGCGCTTGCAGAACTGAAGCTGCACCTCAACAACGAAAAAACCAGGATCACCACGTTTTCAGAAGGGTTCAAATATCTTGGTTACCTTTTTATCCGCTCACTGGTGCTGCCCACCAAAATGCACCCGGAAGAATGGTACGACAAACTCGGCAAACTGAAACTCCGTAAAGCGCCGAAACAGAGCTCTGAAGCTGATACTGATGCATACGAGCTGCAAAACGGCGACTCCGGCACCATAACCGTCACCAAGGAGACACTGCTTCAGACGGAGTTTGGTGAAAAGCTGCTGCAGAGCCTTGAAAAACAGCAGGTTGATGTCGACAAGTTCCTTGAAAAAACGGCAAAAGAGGACATCCTGCGGCAAAAAGAGAAGCAGGCTGCCCTCAATAAACTTTACTCTCCGTTGCTCAACACACTTTACCTGCAAGAGCAGGGGAGCATTCTGCGCAAAGAGGGTGAACGGTTCAGCGTTGAAAAAGAGGAGCGCCAGATTAACGACATCATCGTCCGCAGGGTAGATCAGATTCTGGTGCTTGGCAACGTCTCGCTCACCACACCGGCCATGCAGTACTGCATGAAAAACAACATTCCCATTACCTTTATTTCGCAACATGGCAGCTACTTCGGCAGACTTGAAGCCACCACAAACGACAACTCTGCAGTAGAACGTTTCCAGTACCTCCGATCGCTCGATGAACCTTTTGCCTTCGACATTGCCAGTCGCATCGTGCAGGCAAAAATCAGGAACTCACGCACCATGATCCAGAAACGCCGCGCCATGGCATGGGAAAGCAACGGTGAGTTGAAAGAAAAATTTGACACCACCCTCTCCCTCATGACATCGCTTGCTGAACATACCAAAACCTGCGAAAACATGGATGCACTCAGAGGCCTTGAAGGCAAAGCTGCTGCATTGTATTTTGAACTCTTTGGCCTGCTCTTCAAAAAAGAGCTTCCCTTTTACTCCGATGCATTTCGCCGGGTACGCCGACCCCCAACCGATCCAGTCAACAGCCTGCTCAGCTTCGGTTATACCCTGCTGCACAACAATGTCTTTTCTCTTGTGCGCATGAAAGGACTGAACCCCTATATCGGCTTCCTGCACGCTGAAGACAAAGGAAACCCTGCGCTGATCAACGACCTCGTCGAAGAGTTCAGAACCATTATCGATTCCATGACGCTCTACACCCTCAACAAAGGTGTTTTGCGAAACAAGGATTTTTATTACCGTAAAGATAAAGCGGGATGCTTTCTTACAGATGAAGCACGGAAAAAGTTCCTTGAAGTGTTTGAACAGCGCTTATGGGAAGAGTCACTCGACCCACAAAGCGGCAAAAGCATGAACATCAGGCGGCATATTGAATCGCAGGTGGTTAAAATCAGCGAAGTACTTGCCGGAACAAGGGCCCTGTATGAGCCATACCGGACAGAATGGTAAGAACCGGAGAATAATTTACAGCAATGCCTCCAATGCTCGAAAATATCGCTTATCGCTTTATATATTATGGCGTTATATTAATAAACATAAATTATCATCCTTCGGATATTGCATAACTCACAATTATTTGATAACATGCAGGTGCTTGAACAACTAAAAATCAGCTCAATGTCCTTTGACATTACTGAAAAATACCGATCCTCCGGTTTTTGCGCCAGCAGCCCTGATGTGGCGCGGGTTTCCAGAGGTACAGATTATATCTTATTGCACGCATAGCGGATTGCGACACATGGCTGACGGTGGCGGCGGTGGAGTGACTGTTCACATTGATTATATCTTATTGCACGCATAGCGGATTGCGACTGCCAACAGGCAGAAACAGCAGGCGACCCGAGGTTTGACCAGGATTATATCTTATTGCACGCATAGCGGATTGCGACATAATGACATCGTCGGCTTACCGGCTTCGTCTTCGTAGAGATTATATCTTATTGCACGCATAGCGGATTGCGACTTAATCATCCTTCCACCTCCCCGGTACCAAGATCAAAGATTATGATTATATCTTATTGCACGCATAGCGGATTGCGACTTTCTGACTTCAACAGCACAACAGGAACAGGTTTTGTTTGATTATATCTTATTGCACGCATAGCGGATTGCGACGCAATACCAAGCCAACCCTTCTTTGCGTTTCTTGCTCGGATTATATCTTATTGCACGCATAGCGGATTGCGACGGATTTATCATCATAATATCTGGAGTTCCAGCTATGAGCGATTATATCTTATTGCACGCATAGCGGATTGCGACTTCATTCATTTACTTGTTTTTCCATATATTCACATAATTGATTATATCTTATTGCACGCATAGCGGATTGCGACTTATTTCTCAAGAAATCAAGAATATCATCAATTGATAAACTATGAGATTATATCTTATTGCACGCATAGCGGATTGCGACATGATGCTCCTTCTTCTCCATCATCAGATGTTTGGTAGTAAAATTTATGATTATATCTTATTGCACGCATAGCGGATTGCGACCATATTCTGGAACACCTACATTGAATGAACTCAATAGAAAGATTATATCTTATTGCACGCATAGCGGATTGCGACATTCAGCCAACAACACCTACAAAACTAAAAGGTTGCTAAAGATTATATCTTATTGCACGCATAGCGGATTGCGACAGTAACTTCTTCAAATCCGAATCGCTTCAGATTTTTTGCTGTGATTATATCTTATTGCACGCATAGCGGATTGCGACTTAACGAATAATATCCAGTTATCAACAAAGTTTTTTGATTATATCTTATTGCACGCATAGCGGATTGCGACCATGACAGCGCTCGTGGCTCTGTAGTGTTTCGAGCAATTTGTTATGATTATATCTTATTGCACGCATAGCGGATTGCGACCTTTAATACCTCCGTTGTTTTTTCTGTTCTTGTTTTATTTGAATTAAGATTATATCTTATTGCACGCATAGCGGATTGCGACTGAGAAGATAGTTACAGTGCGATTAACGATACAGTATTTAAATGAGTGATTATATCTTATTGCACGCATAGCGGATTGCGACTTGGTGACATCTTCGTGCTTGCTAATTATAATCATATGATTATATCTTATTGCACGCATAGCGGATTGCGACCTGGTATAGTTTTTCCTGTGCTGACATTTTTTAATTCTCCAAGATTATATCTTATTGCACGCATAGCGGATTGCGACTTCTTGCAAATTTGTCTTTTATCAATTTGGCTATATCGATTATATCTTATTGCACGCATAGCGGATTGCGACAAACCAGCGCAATAAATCCAATCATCGCAAAAACTATCAAGGATTATATCTTATTGCACGCATAGCGGATTGCGACCTCGGTATGCTTTACCTCGAAGTGCTAATTCTTCATTGTAGAAGATTATATCTTATTGCACGCATAGCGGATTGCGACTGAATTTTTCACCTTGATTGTTATTTGAAAACAGTGGATTATATCTTATTGCACGCATAGCGGATTGCGACTTTAAGTAGTTTGGTTGGAGTTGTGTTTTTATTTTGATTATGATTATATCTTATTGCACGCATAGCGGATTGCGACAATATTCCTCGAGCTTCATCGTGTGTCAGATCAGTTGCCGGGTGGATTATATCTTATTGCACGCATAGCGGATTGCGACAAGCATATACAGAAGAACCTTCGGAGCCAATTCGTGACGTGCCTGATTATATCTTATTGCACGCATAGCGGATTGCGACTTGATCGGGATCGCTACTACCAATATGTCGCCCCGTTGGTGCTCAAAAACGAATTGAAGATATTTGCAGCAATCCGATAAAGATGGTTGATGAGAGGTCTTGTTTTATTGGCTGACAAAATCTATTTCTATCAATGGTGATGATGCCTCCACCATACATGAACACTGAACAATGGTTGCTTGAGCCAATTGATAATTACTGAAATAACGATCATGGGAACCTATACTATTGTAATAGAATCGGATAATGTGCTTCGCCTTGCTTTTGGTGACACACCGGCAAACAATGATGTGCTTGTAACAGAAGCTGAGAGGATAATCAGCGAATTGATTCTGGGAGGGAAAATGAAAGGCGGCGAAATCATAAAGCTGAACGGCCCGTCAACGCTGCCGATTGCTTTTGTTTTGGCTCACAAGCTCAGTCACCTTTATCAGGCTGTTGCGGTTTATGATCCAAAATTATCAAAGTATGTGGTGGCTATTGCCCACGGTGGGAAATACAGCCTGGGCGATCTTGTTGATTGAGAATGATGGAGCCGCAGAACTTAAGACTGTTTGTGAGAATCACCCCACTTTCCAGCAAGCCGCCTCATGTCCGGCCTCCCAGACAACAAGCGGTGGCTGTTCCGTACGGCAATGGGCGTCGGCAAGGGGGCAGCGCCCGGCAAAGCGGCATCCTTCGGGCAGGTTGACGGCGCTTGGCACGTTGCCCTCAATGACGTGGAGGCGCTCTTTTGGTGAACCGAGACGGGGGATGGATTTGAGCAGACCTCTGGTATAGGGGTGAAGCGGATTGCTGAAAAGCTGCTGAACGGAGCCTTTTTCGACCACTCTTGACGCATACATCACCAGCACCTCTTCGCAGAGTTCCGCCACAACCCCAAAGTCGTGGGTAATGAGCATCACACTCATTCCGGTATCCGCTTTCAGTTTGCCGATAAGGTCAAGAATCTGCGCCTGCACGGTGACGTCAAGTGCGGTAGTTGGTTCGTCGGCAATGAGCAGCTCCGGGTTGCAGGAGAGCGCCATGGCAATCATCACCCGCTGGCGCATGCCTCCCGAAAGTTCGTGGGGATAGGAGGAGAATCGTTCGGCAGGGTTGGGAATGCCGACCAGGTGGAGCAGTTCAACGGAACGCGCTTTCGCCTCTGCGTGGTTAATGTCGCGGTGAATAAGAAGCTGTTCCATAATCTGGCTTCCGCAGGTAAAGACCGGGTTGAGCGAGCTCATCGGCTCCTGAAAGATCATGGCAATGTCATTACCTCGCAGCCGTCGCATTTTTTCTTCAGAAAGTTTCAGCAGGTCGCCCCCCTTCCACAAAATTTCTCCTCCTGCAAAGTAGCCGGGAGGCGTGGGAACAAGGCGCATGATGGAGAGCGCCGTCACCGATTTTCCGCACCCCGACTCCCCGACAATCCCCAGTGTACGGTTGCGCTCAAGCGAAAAACTGACTCCGTCGACCGCTTTGGCAATGCCATTATCAGTCGAGTAGTATGTCTTGAGATTTTTCAGTTCAAGAATTTTTTCCATATTTAACAACAAGCCCTGCTCGCGGGGATTTGGAGGTTATGTTCTGCCGTGATTACGCATGAAAATATGGTTTGTCCGCTTCAAATGAAAACGTTATCCGATACTGAACTGCAGAGCGCTGCAGTCAACAAAAGAAATCCCGCCTTTCTCTTCGACACTCTCAGGCAATCGGTTCCTTATTCCCGGCTGAAAACGGCCATAGAGGCGAGTGTGCCCGAAGGGGGAGTTTTTACCCCGATTACTCTTTCCGGGCTGCAGGGCTCGCTTTCATCACTGCTTGCCGCAATGCTTTTTACCGACCAGCACTCTTCGCTTATGGTGTTGTGCGGCCAGAACAACTTTGAGCTGTACGCGAATGATGTTGAGGCTCTTCTGCCCAAAGAGACTATCTGCAATACCTCGGATGAACTGTCACTCTCCATCGGCGCAATTTCGACAGGGAAAAAATCAATCATCCTCTCCTTTTTTGATGATCTTGATGTCACCCTCTGCAAGCCTGCCGAGGCGGAAAGCCGGATTTTTCGACTGAAAACCGACCAGGATGCCGGGTACGAAAAGCTGAAACAGTTTCTGGTGGCCAACAGCTTTGAGCAGCGGGAGTTTGTTGAAGATGAGGGAGAGTTCTCTCTTCGGGGTTCTATCATCGATGTTTTCCCTTGCGGTGCGCGCGAGCCGTTACGTCTTGAATTTTTTGGCGATACGGTCACTTCGCTGCGCGTTTTCGATATCAACAGCCAGTTGTCGGGAAAAACTCTGCAAACTGCCGATCTTACTGCAATTTTTGTAGACGAAATGCCGGGCGCTGCCGGTACCGAAACTACCATTCTTGACTATCTCGACCCCTCGACGATTATCATTATTGATGATACGGCTGAGTTTGAAGCGCTCGAAAACCATGCCGAACTGCTTGCTGCGCTTTCACGGTTCCGCTGTATCAGCATTATGCCCTTTGCCGCTTCGGCTATTGGCTTTGGCGCCGTTGCACAGAAAAAGCTGAACGCAAATTTCCGGATTCTTGCCACTCTGCTGCAGCAGGAGAGCGCTCAACATCGCAACCCTCTCTTCGCCACCAGCTCCCGCCGTGAAATTGCGGAGTTGACTGACTTTCTTGCGGAGGAGATGGCAAATTCGAATAATGCCGCTCAGCTTGAGGCAAGCTGGATTCCCGTCAATCTGCATACCGGCTTTATCTTTGGCGCTCTTGATCTCTATACCGAATCCGACATCTTCGGTAAACTCCACACCCATAAAGGTCACCGGAAAAGAAAGATACGGGGTATATCGCTCAAGGATCTCCAGAAGCTCAAGGTGGGCGACTATGTGGTTCATGAGGATTACGGCGTCGGCATTTTCAAATCGCTTGAAACCATTACGGTAGGTCATTCCGAGCAGGAGTCGGTGCTGGTTGAATATGCGGGTGGTGATCAGCTTTTTGTCAATGTGCAGAATATCAATCTGCTCTCGAAATATACCGCCTCCGAAAGCTCTCTTCCCTCGCTCTCAAAACTTGGCAGCTCAAAGTGGGCGACCAAAAAGGACAAGGTTCGCAAGAAAATCCGTGATATTGCCATAAACCTGATCAAGGTCTATGCCCAGAGAAAAATGCAGCCCGGCTTTGGCTTTGCGCACGATTCGATTTTTATGCGGGAATTTGAATCCTCGTTTATTTTTGATGAAACGCCCGATCAGCTCAAGGCAATCAACGAGGTGAAAAAGGATATGGAGGAGCCGCACCCGATGGATCGCCTGATCTGCGGTGATGCCGGTTTTGGAAAGACCGAAATTGCCATGAGGGCGGCCTTCAAGGCGGTGGAATCTCAGAAACAGGTGGCCGTTTTGACCCCGACCACCATTCTTGCCCACCAGCATGCTGAATCGTTTACCAGAAGATTTGAGAATTTTCCGATTTCAATAGCGGTACTCAGCCGTTTTGTGAGCCGCAAGGAGCAGCAGGAGATACTGAAAAAAATAGAGCGGGGACAGATTGATATTGTGATCGGCACCCATCGGCTGGTTTCGAAGGATGTGCTTTTCAAGGATCTGGGTCTGCTTGTTATTGATGAGGAGCAGCACTTCGGCGTTGAGGTAAAGGAGAAGCTGCGCGAACAGTTTCCCGGCGTTGATACCCTCACCATGTCGGCCACACCCATACCGAGAACCCTGCAATTTTCCATGCTTGGTGCCAGGGATCTCTCGATTGTCTCGACACCGCCGAAAAACCGTCAGCCGGTGGAAACCGTCATTACCGATTATGATCCGGCGCTGATTCAGTCGGCAATTTTGAGGGAGGTCAAGCGGGAGGGTCAGGTCTTTTTTCTGCACAATCGTATTTCAGCGCTTGATGATGTGCTGAAAACACTCCGGGAGCTTGTTCCCTCGGCGCGGATTGTCTTTGCTCATGGTCAGCTCCCTGCCAAAGAGCTTGAAAAGATTATGATGGATTTCATGCAGAAGGAGGTTGACGTGCTCATCTCCACCACCATTATCGGCTCGGGGCTCGACATCTCCAATGCCAATACCATCATCATCAACCGGGCCGACATGTTCGGCCTCTCCGACCTCTACCAGTTGCGCGGCAGGGTGGGACGAAGCGAGCGGAAGGCTTTCTGTTATCTGGTTACGCCGCCGCTGAAAACCCTGAAACAAGAGGCGCGACAGCGGCTGGCCGTTATAGAAAGCTTTACGGAACTTGGTTCAGGCTTCAACATCGCCCTGCGCGACCTTGATATTCGCGGTGCGGGCAATCTGCTGGGTGCGGAGCAATCGGGATATATCCATGAACTTGGTTTCGATCTCTACCAGAAAATGCTTGAAGAGACGGTTGCGGAGCTGAAATCCACCGAGTTCAGCCACATGTTCAGTGACGAAGGCGCCAAAGCCGCCAGAAAGTTGAAACCCTGTGATCTGGTCTTCTTTTTTGATGCGCTCATCCCTGACTACTATCTTACGGCTATCCATGAGCGGTTTGCCTTTTATGACAAAATCTCGAAGGCGCCGTCGGAGAATCACCTCAATGCCATTGCCACAGAACTCAGGGACAGGTTCGGCGCCCTGCCTGAAGAGGTTTCAAACCTGCTGCTGCTGACCAGGCTCAAGCTTACCGGCACCGCTCTCGGTCTTGAAAAGATCGATATTCAGCCAAAAGGCACAACACTGTTTCTGCCGGATCAGGATAACGAACATCTTGCCAACCGGGAGTTTCTGCAGTACCTTTTTGTAGCAGTGCAGGAGCCATGGATGCAGGAGTACAAACCGGGATTCAAAATCGAAAAGAAGATGAAACTGGCACTGCACCACCCTTCAGGCACCGACACCAGCCCGGCAAAGCTGATTGAGCGGTACAGTGAGCTGTTGAAAAAGATTGAACAGGAGTCGAAAACGCAATTAGCGTGAATCAACACCTGCTGATGCCGTTGATCTTAATGATGAGGTCAACGGCCCCATCCCCCCTTTTTTTTGTGGTGCCGCAAGCTGACGTGGAATTTCAAAAGGAGTTTTTTCATGAATAGTAAAACTTTTCAAACAACTTTGATGTTGCTATTAAGAAGACAAAAAATGTCTTGTATTTTGAAACACAACATTATTTACCATGCAAATCACTATCAATAATAAGCAGTATGAGGCGAACGTGGGTGACAGGCTTCTTGATATAGCCCGCAGCAACCACGAACATATAGGATATTTCTGTGGGGGAAACGCCTTATGCCAAACCTGTTACGTAAGGGTACTTGAAGGCGGTGAGCTGCTTTCTCCCCTGAATGAAGAGGAAATAGCATTCTTGTCTGACAACCTTGTTAAAGAAGGAACAAGAATGGCCTGCCAGGCGACGATTGAAAAAGAGGGAACCATAAAAATGGTGTCGGCAGTCGAAGAGGTCAAGCGGATGTTTGAAAATGAGCCGCTGCAACTGGCTGGATATGCCGCCAAAATGGGATGGGAAGCCATGGTAAAGGTTCCTGACACTCTCTTGATCCAGTCAAAAAGGGAGCTGGATCTCTTTGAGGTGATCTCAGACGTTATCAGAGGCATCGGAGACGCCTTTCAATTGATTCTCAGAGCTTTTCAGTCTTCCTGTTGTTGCTCGACAGAAAGCTGCACGTGCGAGGCTAAAAAGGGTTGATTGAGAGAGCAGCTAAAATGCGTATATTTTGTTTTTATTCTTTCAACCGTCTAATGGCCGATGGGGTACTCTTCTGATCTTGGAAATGTCGAGTTTGAGCTTGTCGCAAAGACCCTTGAACGCTGGATGATCAAGCCTGAAAGGGCTATGGATATTGTTCTCGGCATACCAAGAGAACGAGCTCAGGATGAACGCAGGGTAGCCATTTCACCTCCCGGCGTTCAAATACTGGTTGAGCAGGGAATAAGGGTTGTCGTTGAGAAATCTGCTGGCAATTTCTGCAATTTCACCGACCTTGCCTACGGCGAGGCCGGTGCGCTCATTGCTGAATCTCCTGAGGAGTTGTATGAGAAGTGTAATGTCATTGTAAAGGTTTCTCCCCCTCAGCCTGAAGAGGTTATGCTGTTTACACCCGGGCAATTGCTCATTTCCGCCCTGCACCTCGGAACAGTTACTCCCCGGCTGATCAAAACACTGCTCGAAAAAAATATTACCGCCATCGGCTTTGAGTTTATTGAAACAAGGGATGGTGAGTTGCCGATTGTCAGAACGCTGAGCGAAATCGCTGGCTCACTGGCAATCCAGACTGCGGCAAAATATCTTGAAACCGGCTATGGCGGCAGCGGCATCCTCCTTGGGGGCATTGCCGGTGTTCCTCCCGCTCATGTCACCATTATCGGCGCTGGAACCGTGGGGCTGTTTGCCGCTCAGGATGCCCTTGGACTTGGTGCCCAGGTCACGGTCATCGACAAGGAGATCAACCGGCTGAGACGGTTCGAGGCATTTTTCAATCGCCATCTGGTGACGGCAATCGCCAACGATCATTACATTGCTGAGCTTGCAAAGATGTCGGATGTGCTGATCGGCGCGTTAAGTCCGAAACAAAAAATTATCAAACCACTGGTCAGCGAACAGGTGATAAAATCGATGAAACCCGGTTCCGTCATTATTGATGTATCGATTGATCAGGGGGCCTGCTTCGCCACCAGTCGGCACACCTCACATACCAATCCGATCTATGTAAAGTACGGCGTGACCCACTACTGCGTTCCGAATATTCCTTCCGCTGTTGCAAAAACAGCCTCTTTCGCCTTGACCAACACCCTCCTGCCCTTTCTTCTGAAGCTGACGGGACATGAAACTATTTCTGAGATTCTCTGGAAAAGCCACAGCCTGAGAAGAGGAACTTACCTGTTCAAGGGCTACGTCACTAAAAAAATTCTTGCTGAGCTGACCAATTTTCCGTTCAGGGAGATTGATATGCTGCTTGCGGCCAGTTGAGAGGAAAACCTACTGCAACTCATCAAGCGGCTTGCCGAATTTCCTCGCAATATATGATGCGCATGAGACGCCGGAATAGGTCACGGCTATCACTCCCTGACCGGGAAAGGTACTGTCGCCTGCGGCAAAAAGATTTTTTATCGGCGTTGTGTTCTGGGGTTTCTGCAAAATATTTTGCCCCGGTTTTAGCAACGGCCCGTACGAGCCTTTATAGCGGTTGAGATAACGTTCATGGGTCAGAGGCGTGGCAAGCACTTTCAGCTCGACAGCCTGTGATAATCCGGGCAGAATTCTTTCCGTCCGGGAAATAACAGCGGCGGCGACCTCCTCTTTGGCGGCGCGGTATGCACTGCTTCCCCTTTCAAAATGCTCCCACTGCTCGAAATCTCCGTTAACAAACACATGAACAATATGCTTGCCTGGCGGAGCCAGTGATGGATCCAGAATCGTCGGAGCTGAAAAATAGATGGTGCCACCTGGCTGGTTATAGCTCTTCCAGTCATCGACAAGCACATGGTGAACATCAAATCCTGGTGGGATAACCGCAGCATTAACCCCAAGAAAGAGCTGGAACCAGCTTGGCGCCCTCAGAAACCTCTGTTCATCGACTCTGTATCGAGAATCGGTGACAAGCCGGTTGAAGGTATCCCAAACCGTGGCGTTGCTGATAACCGCCCGTGCATAATGCTCCGTGCCGTCGGCCATCCTGACGCCGCGCGCCTCTCCATTGTCGACAAGAATCTCGGTAACCTCGGCTTGATAGCAAAGACGTCCCCCGAACTTCTCAATCCCTTTGCATAATGCCGCAGGAATCGCACCAGAACCGCCCACCGGGTAGTTGATACCTCCGAAATGGCGATCGGCAAGACAGATGCCAGCATTGACCAACGGTGTGGACACGGCATCCTGTACCGCCCAAGAGTAGGCCTCAATGTCAATGAAGTGCAGCAGCTCCTCATCATTGATATACCTTCTTGCCGTCTTCCCCATCGAACGGAAGCTTTTCATGGCCAGCGCAAGAGTCTTCAGCGGATTTGCGCTGCCGACCGAAAGCAGATGCGTCAGATCCTCAAGCGAACCGGCAGGCATGGAGCTGAGAATGTCGTTAACCTCATCGAGTTCATGATAAAACTTCTTGATCCCTTCAGATTCGTGAGGAAAACGGGCAGCAAGAGCGCCAAGGAATGCATGGCGGTCATAGCATGCCGGAATAGAAAAACCGTTGGGAAGATGATAATGAATCTGTACCGGATCAGGAATGGTATGAACGTCAACGCCCAGTTTCCTGAATATTCTTGTATGCAGGTTCAGTGTCCCGCTGGTACCGTTTTCACCAAAGCCGTAAAAAACTGATGCTCCGGCATCAAACTTGTAACCATCACGCTGAAAGGAAGAACAGCTTCCACCGGGATAACGGTTTTTCTCAAAAACAACCGTTGCAAAGCCTCGTTCCTGAAGCAATGCCGCAGCAGTCAACCCTCCGATACCGGAGCCGATAACGATAACATCAGTTGATTCTTTTGTGGAAACCATAGGTCAGGAAGTTGCTTGGCGGCAGTTCAGAAAGCTCTTGAAATATATTAATTTAAATTGATTATTTTGTGAGGGCAATAACTCGCATCTACCTTGAACCTGGAAGATTTCAGATCATGGACAAACCAGCTCCAACTCATCAGACAAAAACTCCGACGAAACCAGAGGCTCTGTCCCGGGAGGAGCGCCAAAAACAACTTGAATTTCAAAAAGAAGCGGTAGAGCATCTTCATTCGCTCTATAACTACGCACTTCATATAACCATGAATCCGAATGATGCGGAGGATCTGGTACAGGAGACCTATCTTAAGGCATATCGATTTTTTAATTCTTTTGAGCGGGGAACAAACTGCAAGGCATGGCTGTTTAAAATTCTGAAAAACAATTATATCAATCGCTTTCGTAAAAACTCAAAAGAACCGGGGAAGGTTGATTATGATCTCATCAAGGATTTTTATCATTCGATAAAAGACACCCGGAGAGACAGCAGCGAGGCGGATACCGATTATTTTCATTCATTGCTGCATGAAGAGGTCTATCAGGCTCTTCTTTCTTTACCCGAAGAGTTCAGAGAGGTAATTCAGTTGTGTGATATTGAAGGATTTACTTATGAGGAGATTGCGAATATGGTAGACAGCCCTATAGGCACGGTACGATCAAGACTATATCGGGGAAGAAAATTGCTTCGTGTTCAGCTTGAAGAATATGCCAAAAAATACGGCTTTAATACCGGTAAAGCTCAATAAATCAATACGCACAAATTCTATTTTTACTATGAACTGCAAAACAGCCCGCGTATTTATGAGTGCCGCTGTGGACGGCGAAATTTCTTTCAAGGAAGAAAAGGGTTTTCTTTCACACCTCTCGGAATGTAAAGAGTGCTGTGATGAATTTGATGATGCAAAAAAAACAAAGATGATCATCAAGGAGAGGATCATCCAGTTTAAAGCGCCTCAGGCCCTGATTGATTCGATCATGCAACTCACAAACTGCAGTACCTGAAAGACCGAAAAGACGTTCCTTTATGAGTAAGCATTTGGAATATTCTTCATCATAACCACGGCATTATAGCTGCCACTGGTTTGAATTGTATGAATTAATAGCTATATATGGTTTTAGAATAAACTTTATCACTGCAAGGCAGACAAAGCAGAGTTTTGGCAGTAACAGGAATATTATGAACAAGACAGTTACTATCGTAGAAGAAGAGGTAAAAAAGTGGAATCTTAATATGCCGGATGAGATGCTTGAAGCCGTTTCCAATCGATTCAAGTTACTCGCTGAACCTATGAGACTTAAAATATTGCGTATTCTCTGTGATCGGGAGTACACTGTTCAGGAGATCGTCAAAAAAGTAAATGCAAGTCAGGCAAACATTTCAAAACATCTGACGCTGATGCATGACAATGGTGTGGTAACGCGTAGAAAAGAGGGGTTGAAATGCTATTACCGCATTGCTGACGAAAGCATTATTTATGCCTGCTATCTGACATCGAAAAGTGTCGTTGAAAACCTTCAGGACCGACTCAACTGGGTACAGAAAGTCAATTCCGATCTACTCGGCTAAATTGCCGCCCGCATTGTCTGACATTTTGTCATTCCCACAAGCAATAGAATGACAATAATGACACTTATTCGTCATTTTTGACAACACCCTCCCTCCAACCATCCATCAAAATGCAGCATTAAAGCGTTGGCACGCTTTTTGATGTTTAATAGTAGGCTGCAAGTTATTAATAGCCGAAAATTATTCTACTCATAACCTGCTGTACGTTTAAAAAGGAGATATGTCATGCTTTTAAAATTATCAAAAGATCCGCTTAAATTATTTGATGATATTTGGTCAGGCGCACAGATGCCTTCGGCTCCCGCCTTCAAGGTCGATATTTCAGAGGATGAGGCCGCGTTTTATATTGACGCAGAACTCCCCGGAATCATTAAGGAAAATGTTGCGCTCAATATTGAGGATGACGTGCTGACCATCAATGCTGAAAGAAAACAGGAAACAGAAGAAACAAAGAAAAATTACCACCGTGTTGAGAGATCGTCAGGAAACTTTTCGAGAAGCTTTAATCTTGGAGAGGCGATTGACCAGGAGAACATTAACGCTGATTTCAATAATGGAATACTTCATGTAACCCTTCCTAAGGCTTTGCCGGTAAGGAAGAGAAAGGAAATTTCAATCAATTAACATGATAATTACCCGGGCTCGATAACATGCATCCTGAGCTTGGCATTTTTTATATCACCTTCACACTATAAATAAGGAACGCGTATTATGGGTAAAATTATTGGCATTGATCTTGGGACTACGAACTCTTGTGTTTCGGTCATGCAGGGATCGCAGCCAACAGTCATTGAAAATTCGGAAGGTAATCGCACGACTCCATCCATAGTCGCTTTGACAAAAACGGGTGACCGTCTGGTGGGACAGGCCGCAAAAAGACAGGCCATTACCAACCCGAAGAATACCATTTTTTCGATTAAACGCTTTATGGGGCGCAAATACGATGAAATCACAAATGAAAAAAAGCTTGCCCCTTATGAAATCATCAACGAAAATGGTGAGGCTCGGGTAAAAATCAATGATAAAATTTACTCGCCTCAGGAAGTCTCAGCAATGGTCCTGCAGAAAATGAAGCAGACCGCAGAGGATTTTCTTGGTGAAAAAGTGACCGAAGCGGTTATTACCGTTCCTGCGTACTTCAATGACGCCCAGAGACAGGCTACAAAAGATGCGGGGCGCATTGCGGGACTTGAAGTCAAGCGTATCATCAATGAACCTACGGCGGCCGCTCTGGCTTACGGCCTTGACAGAAAGCAGGAAAGTGAGAAAGTTGCGGTTTTTGATCTTGGTGGAGGAACATTTGATATCTCGGTTCTTGAGCTTGGTGATGGTGTTTTTGAGGTTAAATCAACTGACGGCGATACCCATCTTGGCGGCGATGATTTTGATCAGAAAATTATCGATTATGTTGCAGATGAGTTTAAAAAACAGGAAGGAATCGATCTGCGCAAGGATGCTATTACGCTGCAGCGTCTTAAGGAAGCTGCAGAAAAAGCAAAAATTGAACTTTCGTCAAGGACTGACACTGAAATCAACCTGCCCTTCATTACCGCAACCCAGGAAGGGCCGAAACATCTTGTCATCAATCTTACCCGTGCCAAATTTGAAGCATTGTGCTCCGACTTGTTTGACAAGATTCTTGATCCCTGTCGCCGTGCGATGAAAAATTCAAAGGTTGAACTGAAGGAGATTGACGAGGTCGTGCTTGTTGGTGGCTCCACCCGTATACCGAAAGTACAGTCCTTGGTCAAAGACTTTTTCGGTAAGGAGCCGAACAAAAGTGTTAATCCTGATGAAGTTGTTGCCATAGGCGCGGCTATTCAGGGGGGAGTTCTGAAAGGCGATGTCACAGACGTCCTCTTGCTTGATGTCACGCCACTGTCGCTTGGTATCGAAACCCTTGGCGGTGTCATGACGAAGCTTATCGATGCCAACACCACGATTCCGACCAAAAAGCAGGAGGTGTTTTCGACGGCTGGCGATAATCAGACCTCTGTAGAGGTTCATGTTTTGCAGGGAGAGCGCCCCATGGCAAACGATAACAAAACTCTGGGACGTTTTCACCTTGGAGATATTCCTCCTTCCCCAAGAGGCATTCCCCAGATTGAGGTTGCGTTCGATATTGATTCCAATGGCATTCTTCATGTTTCTGCTAAAGATAAGGCAACTGGAAAGGAACAGAGCATAAAAATTGAATCAAGCAGCAAACTTTCTGACGTTGAAATCAATAAAATGAAGGAGGATGCAAAAATACATGCTGCCGAAGATCAGAAACGCAAAGAGGAGATTGATACCAGAAATGTTGCAGATGGTTTGATTTTCAGCACTGAAAAACAGTTGAAAGAGCTTGGCGATAAAATACCAGCAGGCAAGCGCCCTGCACTTGAAGGGTCACTGGATAAACTCAGGGAAGCCTACAAGAATGGAACAATCGAGTCCATTAAAAGCGCAATGGAGGAACTCAACAAAGAGTGGAGCGAAATAGCCACGAACCTCTATCAGTCATCTGGGCCGGAATCGTCACAGTCTGAGCCGGATACACAGCATGACGGCAACGGAAAGGGCAGGAAAACCGGCGGAGATGGTAATGTTGAAAATGCTGAATACGAAGTGATTGACGGCAACGAAAAGTAAGTGCGGATAGTCAAAAAACTCATCTCCGACAAAGGGATTCTTCATGAATCCCTTTGTTATTTAACAGGGTTTTGCTAATTTAAACCCTGTTGAAGGCAGGACACCGGAGTGTGTTATTTTTGCAAATTTTAACCGTGCAAACAATGCAACCTCAGCTCAGCCGTCAGTACACCGGCACAAACCAGGTTAGAGTAAGTACAGCAGGACCATGGTCAGGCAATGCAGCTCATAAAGCAGAAAAATATTATATCACCTCTGCGAAAAGAGATGACTATGGCAAGCTAAAAGTCCAGATAAGCCCCTCCTCCGGACGCAGGAAGTTGTCACCGACCAAGGAGATTATCAATAAAATTATTTCCGGTGAAATCGAACTTTTTGTGCTGACAACACAACCGGATATCGGTATTGACCTCAAACAGAAAGTCCTTGACAACGAGAACCGTTATGTCATTGATTTTGACAACCGGGGTATAAAATGGACAATGAGAGACATTCCTGTTTTTTATAACTCACTGGACCAAAAGCTCTGCATTGAGATTGATCGGCGCACCTACACCCTTGATGAGTTTTTCAAGTAAATGATCTCTTCAGGCAGGGCTATCGTAATTTCTTTTTCGCTAATCCTGCCTCGGCAGACTTTGGATAAACATTGACCAGATTAGTATATCTTAATTTTGCGTTGGTCGTGTCTCCTGTTATTTCAAAAGAGCGTGCCTGCTTGTACAGTGCAGCAGGGCGCTTGTTGCTTTTGGTATATCTGGAAATCACCACTTGATATTCGAGGATAGCTTTTTCGTACCATTTTTCACTGAAGTAACTTTCAGCAATGAAAAATTGTGCATCAGCGACGAGATTAGATTTTGGATAGGTCTGCAAAAGAGTGCTGAAACTTTCCCTCGCAGCGGCATAGCTGTTTTGTTTGAGCTTTTCCATGCCCGAATTCAGTAAAGCTGCATCAGTCAATGTACCGGAAGCCGTATTCACCTTTACAGAATCTTTCTGCCCCGACAATACTGCCGGAGATTGATCGGCCTCTTTGCCTAACCCCAGATACTGCTCAATTTTGAGTAGTCGCGAATCCAGATCGCCAACCTGATGAAGCAGCAGAGAGTCTTGCGTCCCAAGACGGCGAAACGAGTTCTCGTTACTATGGGCACTTTCACCCGCCTTATGAGCATTCTCTTCGATACGACCCTGCAAGCGCAAAACATCGTCGCGAACTTGCTGAACGTCTGCATAAGAAACGGCTGTCTGTGATTTGATGGTTTCAGAATCTGTTTTCAACTTTCGGACATCATATTCCACCACATTAAGATCCTGTTTTGATGCACACGAAACCAGTGCAAAAACCGGTAAATAAAGAAACGGCTTAATCTTTTTATTCATTGACAATAAAGGTTCAGGTCTCATAATCCATTTTTAGTTTGTACCATTTCTTTATTCACCGGGCAATCAGGAATAACTGTTATTTTTTCATGACAAAGTGTGCACGGCGATTTTTTGCCCATGCATCTTCACCCTTGCCTGTATCAAACGGGCGCTCTTCGCCGAAACTGACAGTTTCAAGACGGGATGATGCAATTCCGAGCCTGACCAGGTATTCTTTGGCTGCTGATGCACGGCGCTCGCCGAGAGCCATATTGTATTCAGAGGTGCCCCTGCTATCGCAATGACCTTCAATCAGCGCCTTGTTTGCTGAATTGTTTTCCAACCACGCCGCATTTTGCTTTAACTGATTCTGGGCTTCGGCGCTCAATACTGTACTGTCAAAATCATAAAATACATCACCAAGCGGCCCGTTCTGCCACTGATCAAATCCATAGCCCGATAGAGACGCTGACGAGGATGGCGCCGATGCGGTCGGTAATGAAACTGTTTCTGGCGGAGTTACTGGTGATGAAATTTTTGGTGATGGAGCCTGTCTTCCACTCGCTTCAGGAGCAGTAACTGCGCTCCTTGATGAACACCCGGCTGTCACCATCAAGGCAAGAATAACGATGCCGTTTATTTTGCTTTTCATAGGTTTTCTCCATTTAGCATTAATGTTAATAAAAAAACTACTGACAAAACTTAGACCAACTTGGTTGCATCTGTTCTCCTTCACTCTGCAACAAAGGTCTCTGATTTTCACCTGTCGATTGCATAATATACAATTTTTTTGACCCTTGACGGCTTGAAGTAAAGACAATCATACGCCCATCGGGAGACCAGGAAGGAGACTCGTTCTCGCCCGATTTTTCTGTCAATTGCTTTAAACCAGAACCATCAATGCCTGTAACAAATATATTGATTTCACTACCACTTTCCCATGTCGTATAGGCAATTTTATCTCCAGCAGGAGACCAGGACGGCTGAGTATTATAACGTCCGCTGAAAGTGAGTCGGCTCACCTGACCAGACGGCAGATCCTCTATAAAGATCTGTGGCAGACCGTTTCGATCCGAAACATAAGCCATCTTGTTACCATCAGGTGAAAAAGATGGCGAAAGATCAATTCCCTTGCTGAAGGTAAGCCTTCGGGATATCGAGCCATCTGTTTTGATGAGATAGATCTCCTGGTCACCTTCAAAGGAAAGGGTTGTTGCTACCTCCCGGCTGTTTCTCCAGCCTGGATCAATGCTGATACCGCTCTTGCCGATTGTCGAGATTTTCCCTTCTGAAAGGTCTCTGATATAAAGAGCTGGCCGCCCGGAACTGAAATCAGTATAGGCGAGATATCTTCCATCAGGAGAGAGGGCGGGCGTCAGGGAAATGGAGTGAGAATTGGTCAACTGTCGAAGCTCATGCCCGTCAAAATCACACTCATAGATCTCCTTGAACCCGGTTTTATTAGAAACAAAGACAATTTTACTGCCGAAAATCGACTTTTTCCCGGTCAGGAGTTCAATAAGATCGGCACAGAACGCATAGCCGATTGCACGAAGCTGTTGCGGGTTGCCATTATAGGTTTTATTGAGCAGTAATTTCGCTCCTGAGGTATCGTACACCTCCATATAGAGGGTGATCGATCCTGATGTATTGCTCACTGCACCGCCTGCATACACTGCTGCGCCGACTGAATCAAGCGCTCCGAAGTTAAGTACAACTTTCTCCCCGCTGTTGTTAGTTTTCACATTAATCGGAGGCGAAATCATTGTAAACAGCCCGGTAAAATCAAGACCGTCATGAATAATGGCATCAAGACGTTCTGCCAGCCTTGACTCCTCTTTCACCGGCACATCCAGCTTGTTGAGCGCAAGAGTGATTTTACCTGACCCTTCTTTATGGATTGCTATATACTCGCCTCTCTCTGCGGCAAATAGAGATAAAGGAAAACAAAGAAAGATCATAACTGCGGTAACGACGTATCTGAAAAATTGCATACCGAAACAAGTTTTAATGTTATAAGCGAACATCATGAAAAATATGAACCCGGCTTACTTCTCAATACCTTCAGGACTGAACACAAAGCCGATCCATACATCATGGGAACCTTCCTCTTTCGGCAGTGTCGGCAGAGGAGATGACTTTTCTATTGCTTTTTTTACGGAATTGTTCAGGTACTCGCTGACGGCTGGCCTGTCAAAAATAATCTGACTAATCGTCCCGTCAGGAAGAATATTAATGCGAACATAAACCGCCATACCATTACTATTTTTGAGCAGTGTTCCGGAAAACGCCCAGTTTTTCTGAATAATTGAGGCGACTGCTGCTTTGTAGCTTTTTGAAGTTCCGCCGGTTCCATACCCTTTTCCTTCACCACCGCCTACACCTCTGCCACCTGAAGCGCCCCCGTTTTCCGCTCCAGATGACTTGACTTTTTGCTGAAGCTTGGCCAGAGCACTGTTAAGAGTACTGACAGAAACGGGTTGTGGTGGTGGAGTTTTCTGATCGACATGCTGTTTGATACGGTCAAGAGCCTTCTGTAGCTGGTTATTGGCAGGCTGTGAGGCCGGGGATTTCTCAGCAAGGATCTTTGGCGAAAGAGATGGCTGTAGCTGAGGCTCTTTGACAACAGGTTGCTGAACGGTTTCTACCGCCGGAGAGGGTTCGGGCTTGGTGAGAACCTGGGCAGGGATCTCTTCAGCATCACCTTCTCCGTCCGACAACTCTTGAGTACCCCCCGCAAGAGCGGGCAATGAAACAAGAGTGACACTCACAATTTTCGGCTTAACGTTATTGCCTGCATTCCATATCTGGAAAAAAACAGCGGCACAAAGCGCAAAAGCATGCGCTACCGCAGCAAGAGCAAGCCAGAGATAGAACTTTTTCATACGCCCCACTTATCGTCCACCTTCCTGTTGGCCAAAAGCAGGTTCAGTCACCATACCGATCTTTTCAATCCCGGCATCCCTGATCTGTGCCATAACATTCATCACCACCCCATAAGGCAATGATTTATCTGCCTTGATATAAACCTCTTTTACCTGCTTGACATCAAGAATAACTGGCAGCTTTTCACGTATTTCCGAAGCGTTTAACTGCGCATCATTAATAAAAACCTGCCCGGAGCTGTCAATACTGATCATCAGACTTTTTGCATTGACATCCATCTGGCCATGGGTCGTTTGCGGAGTATCAACCTTCACACCATGGGTCATCATGGGAGCTGTTACCATGAAAATAATCAGCAGCACAAGCATGACATCAACAAAAGGAGTGACGTTAATGTCGCCCATCAACCGGGATTTTCCTCGATTTATCATATCCTGAGTTTATGGCCTATGGCTCGTTAAGGAGTGCTGCAACAAATTCAGGGGAAAACTCCTCAATATCGCGCTCAATGGTACTGATTTGCTGCGTAAAATAGTTATAGCCGATAACCGCCGGGATCGCGGCCGCAAGACCGGCAGCCGTAGCAATCAGTGCCTCGGAAATACCGGGCGCAACAGCAGCAAGTGAAGCCGATTGCGTCAGACTTATATTGTGAAACGACGTCATAATACCCCACACTGTCCCAAAAAGACCAATGAATGGCGCCGTATTGCCGACGGTTGCAAGAAAAGGCACAAGAGTTGACAGATTCTTGTTTTCAGTATTCGCCTCGCGCTTGATGGCACGGGCGATGCGAGCCTTGGCCTGCCGACTATTTCCCATGTCGTCAAGGGCCTTATACTCGATATAACCTGAACGAAAAATCTTTGGAAGAGAACCATGCTTGTACTTTTCGCTTTCAGTGAAAACCTTTTCGACATTGTAGACGTCGAAAAAAAAGTCAAGAAACACTCTGGACTCTTTCAGGGATTTACGGAGATAACTGAATTTGAAAGCAATGATTGCCCACGATACAATTGAGAAAGAGAGCAAGACTGACAGCACAAACAATACGACAGGTCCGGCATCCGAAATAAGGCCAAAAACACCGATTTTAGAATCAAACATAACAGGTAGAAAACTTATTACTGGTTCATAAAAAAGAATGGAAGTTCTGGATCACGATGTAGGCAAGTGCTGAACCGGAAAGAGCACAGAGTGTATTAACCAGATCATTGTTGACAAGAGGAGTGCCTTTGAGCAACCTGTTTTCAACCAATGAGCCATCAGGAGCAATACTGTGAGTCCTCTCCGTTACCTTTTCGCGGATCGGATCAAAATACTGAGCCTGAACGGTTGCTCCAAAAAAACTGTCAACAAGACTGGCCAGAAGCCCTGAAAAACCAATGAGAAGAAACGACTGGAGCACCCCAAAATCAAATAACCACTTGTTGTTGATCAGTATTGCACTTGCACAGATAAAAAGGGAACCGAGAAATGCGCCGGTAGTACCTGGCACAGAGACACCTCCGGATGTCCCGACAGGCACCTCTTTGAAGGTCGTCACTAACCATGCCTTGGGATTTGGCCACATGGTACCGATTTCCGTCGCCCAAGTATCAGCCTGCACCGCCGCAAGCGTTCCGAGATAGGCAAAAAAGATTGCCGGATCGTTGTTCAGAGAAAAAAGAATCATCAGCACCCAGGCAATCCCCCCGTTGGCATAGACCTGACCGGCATCCCGTTGTGAACCTTTTTCAAAAACCAGGTCAAATTTCGCCTTCCGTTTTGTGCCGAGTTTTGACAACACTGACGACAAGAGATAAAAGGTAAGAAGGGGGACTGTCCAGGCAACACCTCCTATGCCAAAAATGGTTGTCCCGAGCAAAAATGTGGCTGTTGCTCCGCTGTTATTGAGAAACTTTACCTTTATCGAAAATACAGCCAGAAGAAAAGCAAAAAGTCCTCCAAGAAGAAAACGCTCAAGAAAAATGGTTTGATTCATTTCGAGCACATAGAGCACATAAGCGATTGAGACGGGAATAAAGAAATTGTCGAGCCCATGCGACAAGAGCGCCTCAACTGCGGTTGCAACAAGTGCAAGAAGAAGAGCCAGCGCAAGAAGCATGACAACTGGCTTTCCAGCCAAACCCCCGCTGAAATCTTTGCTGAAGACCAAAAGAGTGGCGCTGAGCAGAAAAAAACTGCTTACAAACATTGCCAGCGAACCTTCAACTGTTTTTGGATTCTTGGTCAGGTGCTCAATATGCTTTTTACCGACCGAACTGCCAACCAGAGCCGCAAGCGAATCGCTGACGCCCATAACAAGCATGGAGGTCTGGAGTATCCACTTGTGGGACTCCCAGAGAAAGAGAAGCTGAAAAAGAAAGACAAGAGGAAAAAGAAGCGAACCGTAACTCTTTACTGCGGGTGCATGAGAGCTCTCGTCTGCCGGAATGGCAAGCAAAGAGCCAAACCACTTAAAACGGATATTCAACGCGTTAAAAAGCAGAAAGAGCAGGGCGACCAGAGCAGGATAAAAGTTGGATTGAAAATAGGCTGGTACAAAAAAAATCACGACACCCATGGCAAGATGGACGATTTTTCTGACCACAAGAGCGCTTACACCCAATTTAGTTGTCAGCAGTTCCGCAAGAAGAACAAAAAGCAACACAAGGCAGAATGTCAAAAAAAAGGCCGGGACATCCTGAGGCAATGGGGCTTGAAGATTCAACATGCTTTTATTGTTATTTTATTTAAAAAATCGATGTTCACTGTACAGAATAAACAGGAAATATCCGCCAGATTATAACATTTTTAATGTTTGTTTTAATAAAAGTTTAAGTGTAATTTATATCAAATTTTCTTTTAATACTTAGAAACCTGTTCGCATTTTCAATCTCGGATCAATGGCTGCATTCAATCCATATATCTTCCGTACCCGCCGCAGTTCTGAAAAACAGGCGCACCGCAGCTCAACTGCTTCCTGCGGCAATGCAGAATCTCTGTCGAACTCCCTCAATGCAAGAGCTGGCATCGTCACTCCTGTCGTCATCGTGCAGGCACCTGTTATTGTGCTCTGAATCGAGAGCCGCTCCCAAGTTCAATTTTCTCTTTCAAAAGAATCATCACAGTAACTTCGGGAACGGCTAACCCGGGGCTATTTATTTAATTGCTAAATTTTTTTATCTGCAATGAGATCTGATACTATAAAAAAAGGTATTGAAAAAGCGCCTCACCGCAGCCTTCTTAAGGCCACGGGTTCTATCGTCTCAAACAACGACTTTCGCAAACCCTTTATCGGGATCTGCAACTCCTATAATGAACTGATTCCTGGGCACTCCCACCTGCAGGAACTTGGAAAAATTGCAAAAGAGGAAGTACGCAAGGCAGGAGGAGTTCCCTTTGAATTCAATACTATCGGAGTTTGTGATGGTATCGCCATGGGCCATATCGGTATGCGCTACTCTCTTGCCAGCCGTGAACTGATTGCCGACAGTGTCGAAACTGTTGCGGAAGCGCACCGTCTTGACGGGCTTGTCTGTATTCCCAATTGCGACAAGATCACCCCTGGAATGATGATGGCAGCACTTCGCATCAACATTCCGGTCATCTTTGTCTCAGGCGGCCCCATGAAAGCCGGTCATACCCCTTCAGGTAAAACCGTTGACCTGATTTCTGTTTTTGAGGCGGTCGGTCAATTCAGCGCCGGAAAAATTGACGAAAGCGAACTGGAATCGATAGAGGAGAGCGCCTGCCCGGGATGTGGATCATGTTCGGGGATGTTCACGGCAAACTCCATGAACTGCCTCAGCGAAGCGCTTGGCTTTGCCCTGCCGGGCAACGGCACAATTCTTGCAATCGACCCTCGTCGCAATGATCTGGTCAGAGAGGCCTCCCGCCGGATTGTCGATCTGGTCAACAAGAATATCAGACCGAGGGATATTCTGACAAGAAGCGCTCTGCTCAACGCCTTTGCTCTTGATTTTGCGATGGGAGGCAGCACCAACACCATTCTCCATACGCTTGCCATTGCAAACGAAGCTGAACTGGACTTTGATTTTTCTGAACTCAACGCACTTTCGGCCAAAACACCCTATATCTGCAAGGTGAGCCCGGCCACCATGGCAGTCCATATCGAGGATGTCGATCGGGCTGGCGGTGTTTCTGCCATTCTTCATGAACTGAGTAAAATTGACGGCCTTCTTGACCTCTCGGCGTTGACTGTTACCGGAAAAACTCTTGGTGAAAACATTGCTGACGCAGAGATCACTGACAGCGCGGTTATCAGAAGTATTGAAGATCCCTACTCTGCAACAGGCGGCCTTGCTGTTCTGTATGGCAATCTTGCGCCGCAGGGCGCTGTTGTCAAAACCGGCGCGGTCAGCCCGGAGATGATGAGCCATACCGGCCCGGCAAAGATCTATGACTGTCAGGATGATGCCATCAAAGGCATTATGGATGGAGATGTCAAAAGTGGTGATGTCGTGGTTATACGTTATGAAGGGCCAAAAGGCGGCCCGGGAATGCCTGAAATGCTCTCTCCTACCAGCGCCATCATGGGACGCGGACTGGGAGATTCAGTTGCTCTGATCACTGATGGACGATTCTCCGGTGGCTCAAGAGGCGCCTGCATCGGGCACGTCTCTCCCGAAGCAGCCGAACACGGAACGATTGCTGCACTGAACAACGGCGATATGATTACTATCAATATTCCCGGGAGGAGCCTTTCGGTCAACCTGTCAGACGAGGTCATTAGTGCTCGACTTGCGTCTCTGAAACCATTTGAACCAAAAATAAAAAAAGGCTATCTGGCCAGGTATTCACAAATGGTCACCTCGGCCAATACCGGCGCAATTCTTAAAAGCCCTGTTTCCTGTGAACCTAAATAAGCCAGCTATGCATTCATCAGGCCAAACACTCAATGGCTCAGAAATATTTTTTGAATGTCTGCGACGTGAACATGTAGAATATATTTTCGGGTATCCGGGAGGATCCCTGCTGAAAGTTTACGAGACACTTCATGAGGTCAAGGACATACACCATATCCTGGTTCGTCATGAACAGGGCGCAACCCACATGGCCGAAGGATATGCCCGTGCTACCGGAAAGCCCGGTGTTGTTCTTGTCACTTCCGGCCCCGGCGCAACCAACACGGTCACCGGTATTGCCAACGCCTACATGGACTCCTCCCCGATGGTTGTCTTTACCGGACAGGTTCCAAGCTCACTGATCGGCAATGACGCCTTTCAGGAGGCTGATATTGTCGGAATAACCCGTCCGATAACCAAGCACAATTTTCTTGTCAAGGATGTCAGAGAGCTTGCCATAACCATCCGCAAGGCCTTTTTCCTTGCAACAACAGGACGACCTGGACCGGTTCTTGTCGATATGCCGAAAGATATTCTGAATTCGTCGTGTGTGTTTGATTTCCCAGAAACTGTTGACATCCGGGGATTCAAACCAACCTTCAAATGTCACATCAACCAGGTTGAAAAGGCCGCACAGAAAATTGCAAGAGCAAAACGCCCACTCCTCTACATCGGCGGCGGGGTTATCAGCGCTGAAGCATCCGAAGAGCTTCGAACACTGGCAATACAGCAAAATATTCCGGTCACCATGACGCTACAGGGACTTGGAGCTTTCCCCGGCAACCATCCTCTCAGCATGGGCATGCTTGGGATGCACGGCACCTACTGGGCCAATCAGGCGGTCAATAAATGCGATCTTTTGATTGCAGTTGGTGCGCGCTTTGATGATCGGGTCACCGGAAAAGTCGACACCTTTGCTCCGCAGGCATACAAAATCCATAACGACATTGATCCTACCAATGTTGATAAAAATATCAAGGTCGATCTGCCAATTGTCGGCGATGCAAAAAACTTTCTGGCGACGCTTCTTGAGGTGATGCCGGAGAAGAAAGAAAACCGCGAGCCATGGCTTGCAGAAATCAACGCATGGCGGGAGCAGTGCCCCCTGACATACAGCAGCGAAGACGACGCCCTAAGAACTGAATTTGTGATTGATGAGGTTTCCAGGCAAACTGGCGGCAATGCCGTTGTTGTCACCGACGTCGGACAGCACCAGATGTGGACATCACAGTTTTATACCTTCATCAACCCGCGATCCATTATCACCAGTGGAGGACTCGGCACCATGGGTTTCGGCCTTCCCGCCGCTATCGGCGCAGCTTTCGGCATCAAGGATCGTCCGGTTGTGCTCTTTTGCGGAGACGGCGGGTTTATGATGAATGTTCAGGAGCTTGTTACGGCTGTTCACAATAAAATGCCTGTCAAAATATTCCTGATCAACAACAGTTTTCTCGGTATGGTTCGTCAGTGGCAGGAACTCTTCCACCAGGAAAAGTACTCCTTCACCGATCTTGGCGACAGCAACCCCGACTTTGTGAAGGTTGCCGAAGCCTTCGGCTGCAAGGCGCTCAAGGCTGAAAACCCAGAGAGCGCGAGACAAGCCATTACTGAGGCTCTTGCATACAACGACGGACCGATCCTTGTTGATTTCAGGGTCGTCAAAAAAGATATGGTCTTCCCGATGGTGCCTGCCGGAGGATCTATTTCCGACATGCTCCTTGCCCGGTTAAACCCCAAAACAATGGTGTGAACGAATCTATGAAACACATTATATCCGTTCTGGTTGAAAACAAGTTCGGCTCTCTTAATCGGGTTGCCGCCATGTTCAGCGCAAGAGGGTTTAACCTCGAAAGCATCTCCATCGGTGAAACCGAGGACACGGAAATCTCGCGTATGACCATTGTCACGAGGGGTGAAGACCAGATCATCAGCCAGGTGCTCAAGCAACTGAACCGGCTGGTTGATACCATCAAGGTGACCGATCTGACCCGGCAGCCGCATGTTGAACGGGAACTGCTGTTGATGACCCTGAAGCTCAGCAAGACCGTACAACATGAGATTTTTGAACTGATCACTGTTTTTAAAGGAAAAGTCGTGGATATAAAACAAAAATCCATTACTATTGAGGTCATCGGTTCTCCGGACAAGATCAATACAACCATTGATATCTTCAGGCCCTACGGCATCAAGGAACTTGCCCGTTCGGGTGCGGTAGCAATACACCGGGGAGAATGACACCATTTTAACGCTCTTATTTAATCAAAACCATTGTAGCGATGAACGTTTATTATGAGAAGGATGCCGATCTCAGTTATTTGCAAGGCAAAAATATCGCCGTTCTCGGTTACGGCAGCCAGGGCCATGCACATGCCCTGAACCTCAAGGAGAGTGGACTGAACGTCCGCGTCGGCCTTCGCCCTGAAAGCGCATCCTGCGCCAAAGCACGGGAAGCCGGACTGGAGGTCAACACTGTTGCTGAAGCAACCAAATGGGCCGATATTGTGATGGTGCTTCTGCCCGATCAGAACCAGAAAGCGGTCTACGACGCTGAAATTGCTCCGAACCTTGAGGCTGGCAATACTCTTGCCTTTGGTCATGGCTTCAATATTCACTACAAACAGATTATTCCTGCAGAGACCATCAACGTCATCATGATTGCCCCGAAAAGCCCGGGCCACCTGGTGCGCCGAACCTTTACGCAGGGCAACGGAGTCCCCTGTCTTATCGCCGTTCACCAGGACTATACCGGTGAGGCCAAACAGCAGGCGCTCGCATGGGCGAAAGCTCTTGGCGGCACCAAAGCGGGCGTTATTGAAACCACCATCAAGAATGAAACTGAAACCGATCTTTTCGGTGAGCAGGCTGTTCTCTGTGGCGGCTCCGCTGAGCTGATCAAGGCCGGATTTGAAACGCTGGTTGAAGCAGGATACCCTGAAGAGCTTGCCTACTTTGAATGTATGCACGAGTTGAAACTGATTGTGGATCTCTATTATGAAGGCGGCCTTTCAAGAATGAACTACTCCGTAAGCGATACTGCTGAATACGGCGGCATGACCCGTGGTCCGCGCCTTATCACGCCTGCCGTGAAGGCTGAGATGAAGAAAATTCTCGAGGAGGTTCAGGATGGTCGTTTTGCCAAAGAGTTTATTGACGAATGTAACGGCGGGTATAAAAACCTGAACAAGCTCAGGGCTGAAAACAGCAACCATGCCATTGAAAAAGTAGGCGCCAGGCTCCGCGACATGATGAGCTGGCTGATAAAGAAATAATTCATTCAAAAGAGAAGAATGTACAAGATCGTCTCAATACCGGGTGACGGTATCGGCCCGGAAGTCGTTGCGGGAGCTGTTGCAGTACTGGAGCAGCTCTCAAAAAAACATGGATTTGAAATCGTTGTTGAGGAGCACCCGTTCGGCGGCGCCTCCTACGACCTGCACGGTGAAATGCTCACCCGGGCAACACTTGATGACTGCCGAAACTGCGATGCGGTACTTCTTGGAGCGGTCGGCGGCCCAAAATGGGAAAGCCTGCCTCATGAACACAAGCCGGAAGCCGCACTGCTCAAAATCCGCAAAGAGCTTGAACTCTTTGCCAACCTCAGACCGGCAAAAGTCTATGATGCCCTGCTTGATGCCTCCTCACTCAAGCCTGAGGTGGTGCGTGGCACGGATTTCCTTGTCTTCAGGGAACTCACCGGCGGCATCTATTTCGGCCAGCCACGCGGCTTCGATGCTACGAAAGGCTGGAACACCATGGTCTATGAAGGCTATGAGGTTGAACGTATTGCCCGTCTCGCTTTTGAAGCGGCCCGCAAGCGCAAAGGCAAGGTGATCTCCATCGACAAGGCCAACGTTCTTGAAGTCTCACAGTTCTGGCGTAATGTGGTGCATGAAGTACACAAGGAGTTTGCCGATGTGGAGCTGAGCGACATGTATGTGGATAACGCCGCAATGCAGATCGTCCGCAACCCCAGACAGTTTGATGTCATCGTCACGGGCAACCTCTTTGGTGATATTCTGAGCGACATTGCCGGTATGATTACCGGAAGTCTCGGTATGCTCCCGTCAGCAAGCATCGGTACACAACACGCCCTCTACGAGCCGATTCACGGAAGCGCGCCTGATATTGCCGGACAGAACAAGGCAAACCCGATTGCCACTATCGCATCGGTAGCCATGATGTTTGAACACAGTTTCCATAACCCGGAGATTGCAAGAGAGATTGAACAGGCAATTGAGGCAACCCTTGCATCGGGATTACGAACAGCCGACATAGCCAATCCAGGAGAGCCTGTTATCTCGACCACAGAGATGACCGAGGCAATTGTCAGGCATCTTGGCGCATGATATAACAACACTACTACTGAACCCATGGCACAAACCATAACCCAGAAAATTCTTGCAAAGGCCTCAAACAGAACCTTTGTTGACGTTGGAGAGAGCGTGTGGCTGAATGTCGATATTCTCCTCACCCATGATGTCTGCGGCCCGCCTACTTTTGATATCTTCAAAGAGGAGTTCGGCCCCGACGCAAAAGTATGGGATCCCTCAAAAGTTGTCGTTCTGCCAGACCACTATATTTTCACGGCCAACGAGCACGCACATCGCAATATTGACCTCCTGAGGCAGTTTGCAAAAGAGCAGGGACTTCAGCACTACTATGACGTCGGCTCTGACCGATACAAAGGGGTCTGTCATGTCGCCCTTGCCGAAGAGGGTTTTAACCTTCCCGGCACGGTGCTTTTCGGAACCGACTCACACACCTGTACTTCGGGCGCCTTCGGCATGTTCGGAACCGGAATCGGCAACACTGACGCCGCATTCATTCTTGGTACCGGCAAACTCTGGGAAAAAGTCCCTGAATCGATCAAGTTCACCTTTGAGGGCCAGATGCCTGCCTGGCTGACCGCAAAAGATCTCATTCTGCAGATTCTCGGCGATATCACGACCGACGGCGCTACCTATCGGGCAATGGAGTTTGATGGAGACGCGATTTTTTCACTTCCCATGGAAGAGAGAATGACGCTGACCAACATGGCTATCGAAGCTGGAGGCATGAACGGTATTATTGCCGCTGACAATATCGCTGAAGCGTATGTGAAGGCAAGAAGCAACAAGCCCTACGAACTCTTCCAGAGCGATCCGGACGCAGAGTATCACAGCAAGTACCACTACAATGTTCGTGACCTTGAACCGGTTGTCGCACAACCGCACAGCCCCGATAATCGTGCTACGGTGAGAAGTGTCGCAGGCACAAAAATCACCAAATCCTATATCGGCTCCTGCACCGGCGGCAAACTGACTGATTTTATGATGGCGGCAAAAATTCTGAAAGGACAAACGGTTTCGGTGACCACAAACATTGTTCCCGCGACGGTTCAGGTTGCCCGCAGCCTTGAAACTGAACAGTATCAGGGGGTATCGCTTAAAAAGATTTTTGAGGATGCCGGATGCAGCATTGCACTCCCTTCATGCGCAGCGTGTCTGGGCGGCCCTGCCGATACCGTCGGACGCTCGGTTGACAACGATGTTGTCGTCTCTACCACAAACCGCAATTTCCCCGGGCGAATGGGCAGCAAACATGCGGGAGTCTACCTTGCCTCGCCGCTCACAGCAGCCGCATCGGCAATTACGGGCAAACTCACCGATCCGAGAGATTTTCTCTGATCGCACCAGTACAGGAGAATAAACATTATGGAAAAAATTATTCAGGGTAAAGCATACGTTTTAGGGAAGAATATTGATACCGACCAGATTATTCCGGCTGAACATCTGGTCTACAGCCTCTCCGATCCGGATGAGGTCGTTTTGTACGGTAAATATGCCCTTTCAGGAGTTCCTCCCGAGCAGGGTGGACTTCCGGAAGGAAATATTCCTTTTATTGCCGATGGTGAAGTTCGCTCAGCATTCACCATCATTATTGCTGGTCCGAACTTTGGCTGCGGATCGTCAAGGGAACATGCGCCCTTCGCGTTAAAAGTGGCAGGCGTACAAGCCATTATTGCAGAATCCTACGCGAGAATTTTTTACCGCAACTGTGTTGATGGCGGATTTGCAATTCCTTACGAAACTGCTGAACCACTCAACCAGATTATCAAGACTGGCGATGAGCTGAAAATTGACGTGGCGGCAAATACCATTGAAAATTTGACCAGCAAGATCATCTACAAGCTCAATCCCCTTGGAAGTGTTTTCAACATCGTCGAAGCGGGAGGAATTTTTGCCTATGCCAGACAGGAAAATTTAATGGCACAAAGCTGATTTATGACTTCAATTGTAAAGACGATAGAACTGTACGACACGACCCTGCGTGATGGCACACAGGGTGAGCATATCAACCTTTCGGTACAGGACAAGCTTCTTATTGCCCGAAAGCTTGACGAGTTCGGTATGGACTACATTGAAGGGGGATGGCCAAGCAGCAATCCGAAAGATGAGGAGTTTTTCACGAAGGCCAGGCAGCTTGATCTCAAACATGCAAAACTCACCTCCTTCGGTTCGACCGCCCGTTTTGTCGACAAGGTGGAAAGCGACCCCAACCTCCTCGGACTGCTTCATTCCGAAACTCCGGTCATCACCATCTTCGGAAAAACATGGAAAGCCCACTCCATGAAAAGTCTTGGCATTTCAGATCAAGAGAATGCCGATTTGATTTACCGCTCCGTTGCCTTCCTCAAGCAAGAGGGACGGGAGGTTTTTTTTGATGCGGAACATTTTTTCGACGGGTATAAAGATGACCGTGAATTCGCCCTGTCCATGCTGCGCGCAGCAGCGGAAGGAGGCGCATCAAGAATTGTGCTGTGCGACACCAACGGAGGATCACTACCCCATGAAGTCGCTGATATTGTAGGACATGTACTGGCTGCAACCGGTCTCCCGGTGGGTATTCACAGCCATAATGATGGCGATCTGGCCATTGCAAACTCAATAGCGGCCGTTATGGCCGGTGCTACCCATATCCAGGGAACCATCAACGGTATCGGCGAACGATGCGGCAACGCCAACCTTATCAGCATTATTCCCAATATCATGCTGAAACTGCAGCGCTCATTCACCTTTGTGCAGCATCTCAATCAACTGACCTCACTCTCGAAGTTTGTCTATGAGATTCTGAATATGCCATCGAATACCAGAGCGCCTTTTGTCGGAAAATCCGCCTTTGCCCACAAAGGAGGGATCCACGTCAGCGCCGTCATGAAAGAAAGCTCCCTCTACGAGCATATCGACCCGAAACTTGTCGGCAACCATCAACGGGTTCTGGTTTCAGAACTTGCCGGGCAGAGCAACATCCGCTACAAAGCGCAGGAGCTTGGCATAGGGCTTCCTGAAAAAAGCGATCTTTATAAAAATATTGTCCACCATATCAAGGAACTCGAGCACGAAGGGTACCAGTTTGACGGAGCTGAAGCCTCTTTTGAACTGCTCCTGCACAAAGAGCTTGGCAACTTCAAGCCATTTTTTGAAGTACTTGAAACCAAGGTGCATATTGAGTCAGGCAAGGACGCCAAAAATGTTGACCAGGCAGTGCTCAAAGTAAAGGTTGGCGAGGAGATTGAGCATATTGCCGCCGACGGTGACGGCCCGGTCAATGCACTCGACAAGGCACTCCGCAAAGCGCTTCTTCACTTTTATCCGGAGATCAAGAGCATCAAGCTGGTTGACTATAAAGTGCGTGTACTGGAAGAGAAACGGGGAACCAGCGCCAAAGTGCGGGTACTGATAGAATCAAGCAACGGCCGCTCAACCTGGGGCACCGTGGGTGTCTCGACGAACATCATTGAAGCAAGTCTGCACGCGCTTGAGGACAGCATGAACTACCACCTCTTTACCCTGAAAGCTGCGGTGCCGGTTATTTGAGACAGCGCAGGGATAATGTCACGGAAGCCGGGCAGATTTTGATAGCTCTGCCCGGTTTCTGCTCAGTACTCAGAAAAGTATCCAGGCAAGGAGACCAAGTCCTCCAACTCCGGCCAGGACAGCTTCGGGACTTGGACGGCCATCGCCGCCGTGATCTACATAAGGATCTGCTGCAACAAATGCACTACTATCGACATGTTCAAGGGTTCCGTGCCCATCAGTATAACTTGCCGTAACCGTGAAGGTCTTGCCAATATCTGATGAGGTAAATTGAAAGGCTCTACCAGTAGCCCCATCAATATTTACTCCACCTGATTGCCACTGATAGCTGATCCGATCAAGATCAGGAAGACCATCAGCATCCTTCAGTGTCGTTGTATTTGCCGTCAGCGTATGATCGGTGCTGTTGATTGTCACGCCACCCGTTGGAGCATCATTGATGTTTGCTACAGGGGTTGCGATGCTGCTCATACTTTCGGGATGGCTGGCAGCATCCATATAGCTTGCAACAACTCTTACCTGATGATTGACTTGTGCTTCACCCAGTACCAGCGTAGCGCCTGTTGCTCCGGTGATGTTCTCTCCATCAGATTGCCACTGATAGCTGATCGTGCCAGGAAGACCATCTACATCCGCAAGTGTATTGTGTGCAGTAAGTGTTTGACCTTGCGTCGGAGTGCCCGTCATCGTTACATCACCTGTCGGAGCATGGTTCGTGAATATAACACCGGACGATGCTGCTGTGATTTGTGTATTAACTTGATCAGGGGTTAAGGCAACAAATGAGTTATGAGCCTGCATTGTCAGTGCGACATCCTGAGCAACAATTTGAGCTTGAACCATTTTGCTCAGGCTCGCCAAGGCAGTGGCACCACCCGTTTGAGCAGCAGCAGCCACAATGGTATCATTCACCAAGACTGCTGTATCAGCGAGTGCCGTAACCGTCTCTTGTGTTGGTTGAGTTACTACATGTGCCAGTCCCGAATTAATAGCAGCGGAAATCACCACACTGTCAGCAAGATTAATAGTTGCGCCTGGAGTTACACCAATCAACGTACTGGCAACATCTGCAGCAACTTTGGCTATGTCTGAAGCGCTTGCTCTACCACCCTCAGCAGCGCTGGTTGCAATATCCATAATATTGGCAATCTGGATAGCAGCACTTTGCACCTTAAGGGCTATGGCCACATCAGCACTGCTTGATCCCGTCTTTGCTGCTTCGGCAAGCGCATCATAGGTACTTAAATTCAAACTGGCATCAAGCCCAAGTGCTGTTTTAACCGAATTTGCATCACCTCCAGCCGCAATAGCAGCAACAACAAGTGTGGTCAGTGGATTGACGACTGTTGAACCAGAAGGTGCTGAATAGTTTCCTGTAAATGTGCTGTTGGTGGAAATATCAATTGTATCAATATTCCCCGGATTTGTAGCAGATCCATGAGGATTTGAGGTAATGCGGACAGTGCCATCACCCACCAATCCTGTAAATTGACCACTGCCATCGGTCAGCGTCCATGACTCTCCCTCATCAACATCCCACTTTCCATTGCTGTTGATATCATTCCAGTTGAGCTGGCTATCGTTATTGGCATCAACCCAGACAAGGGCATGCGAAAGATAACCATCCTGAACAATACCGCTTTGTGTACCGACCACTGCTGCCGTTCCTGTGCTGCTTACATGTTCAGCCGTGCCATGGTGGTCAACATAACTTGCCTGTACCTTAATGACTTTACCGGTTTGTGATGCACCTAACAACAGTGTACTGTCGGTCGCTCCGACAATATTCTCTTTATCAGCCTGCCATTGGTAACTGATAGCGCCAAGACCATCGGCATCTGCAAGTGTACTACTGTCTGCCGTAAGCGTCTGACCTTGCGTTGCTGAACCGGAAATTGTCACCCTACCTGTCGGAGCATCGTTAACGTTTGCAACTACACCAGTGGCCGCGCTGGTAACATGCTCAACGGTATCATGATGATCGGTATAGCTTGCCACAACAGTGACAGCTTTTCCAACCTCCGATTCCGTCAACGTATAGCTGCTGCTGGTGGCTCCACTGATATCACTGCCTCCGGCTTTCCACTGGTAGCTGATCGTGCCAAGACCGTCGGCATCAGCGAGAGTATTTGATGCCGTCAATTGCTGGCCTTGTGTTGCTGTGCCAGCAATGGTAACGTTGCCGGTCGGCGCATCGTTGACGTTCCCAACTGCACTGGTGACCACGCTGGTAACATGCTCTGCGGTACCATGGCCGTCGGTATAGCTGGCCACAACGGCAACAGTTTTTCCTACCTCCGCTTCAGTCAACGTATAGGCGCTGCCAGTAGCTCCACTGATATCACTGCCTCCCGCTTGCCACTGGTAATGGATCGTCCCAAGGCCATCGGCATCTGCCAGTGTACTGCTATCTGCTGTCAGAGTCTGGCCCTGCATCACTGTACCGGAAATTGTCACGCTGCCAGTCGGTGCACCAGTATCAAGCATATAGTCATGACTTGCTACAGGAGCCGCATTGCCTGCTGCATCTCGAACTTCAAGCTTGATTGAGTTCGTACCTGACAACAGTATTGCACCATCCCAACTAATAGATAAACCACTCACTTTTCCGGTAATATTCGTCCATGTCTTACCATTGTTGACGGAGCCATACAGAACCTCTCCAGACTCAAGTCCAGTACTCAAGGTAGCCGTGATTGTCTGTGCAGCTATAGCTGTATTGAAGTCCGTACTGCTCGTACCGGTATCCGCGCTGAGTGCCAAGCCACTTATGGTTGTCGTGGGTGCGAGGGTATCAATTCCCTAGCTGTCCTTGCTACTCAGGTCGACTGAAACAACAGTATTACCTGCGACATCGGTCAAGCCTGTACCGACAAGGCTCAGTCCCACATTGCCGCTGGACACTTCCGCTGTCGGAGTAACTACGACTATATAGGCATTGCTGCCTGCTGACGTCACGTCGCTCACGACACCATTCGTTGCCGTAAAACTGCTTGTGCCTACCGAGCCAACAACTGCGTCATCAAAGGTTACTGTAAAGGTTATCGCATCTTTTGTGACCGGTGCTGCCGTTGTATCGGTTACGCTGCTCACACCCGGCGCTGTCGTATCAAACACATAAGCATGACTTGTGGCAGTACCCGCATTACCTGCTGCATCTTCAACCTGCACCTTCAGTGTATTGTTGCCTGTCAAGGTTACGCCAGAGAGGCTAAAACTGTCCTGACCTATAGTGTTCGTCGCTGTTGTCCATGTCGCGCCATTGTCTGTACTCACTTTCACCACTTCACCTGCCACCGTGACCGCACTCAACGTGCCGCTGATTGTCTGCGCTGCCGTTTTGGTTATGAAGTCCGTGCTGCTCGTACCGGTATCTGCACTGAACTCCAACGTGCTTATCGTTGTCGCCGGTGCAACCGTGTCAAGCACATAAGCCTGACTTGTGGCAGGACCCGCGTTGCCTGCTGCATCTTCAACCTGCACCTTCAGTGTATTGTTGCCCGTCAACGTGACCCCTGACAAGCTAAAACTGTTCTGACCTATGGTGTTCGTCGCTGTCGTCCATGTCGCACCGTTGTCTGTACTCACCTTCACCACTTCACCAGTAACCGTGACCGCACTTAACGTGCCGCTGATTGTCTGCGCTGACGTTTTGGTTATGAAATCCGTGCTGCTCGTACCAGTATCTGCACTGAACTCCAACGTGCTTATCGTTGTTGCCGGTGCGAGGGTATCAATTCCCTGGCTGTCCTTGCTACTCAGGTCGACTGAAACAACAGTATTACCTGCGACATCGGTCAAGCCTGTACCGACAAGGCTCAGTCCCACATTGCCGCTGGTCACTTCCGCTATCGGAGTGACTACGACGGTATAGGCATTGCTGCCTGCTGACGTCACGCTGCTCACGACACCATTCGTTGCCGTAAAACTGCTTGTGCTTACCGAGCCAACAACTGCGTCATCAAAGGTTACTGTAAAGGTTATTGCATCTTTTGTGACCGTTACTGCCGTTGTATCGGTTACGCTGCTCACACTCGGCGCTGTCGTATCCAGCACATAAGCCTGGCTCTTGACTGTACTGGCATTGCCTGCTGCATCTTCAACCTGCACCTTCAGCGTATTGTTGCCTGTCAAGGTTACGCCTGACAAGCTAAAACTGTTCTGACCTATGGTGTTCGTCGCTGTTGTCCATGTCGCGCCATTGTCTGTACTCACCTTCACCACTTCACCTGTCACCGTCACGGCACTCAACGTGCCGCTGATTGTCTGTGCTGCCGTTTTGGTTATGAAGTCCGTGCTGCTCGTACCAGTATCTGCGCTGAACACCAACGTGCTTATCGTTGTCGCCGGTGCAACCGTGTCAAGCACATAAGCATGACTTGTGGCAGTACCCGCGTTGCCTGCTGCATCTTCAACCTGCACCTTCAGTGTATTGTTGCCCGTCAACGTTACCCCTGACAAGCTAAAACTGTCCTGACCTATAGTGTTCGTCGCTGTTGTCCATGTCGCGCCGTTGTCTGTACTCACCTTCACCACTTCACCGGTCACCGTCACGGCACTCAACGTGCCGCTGATTGTCTGTGCTGCCGTTTTGGTTATGAAGTCCGTGCTGCTCGTACCGGTATCTGCACTGAACACCAACGTGCTTATCGTTGTCGCCGGTGCAACCGTGTCAAGCACATAAGCCTGACTTGTGGCAGTACCCGCGTTGCCTGCTGCATCTTCAACCTGCACCTTCAGCGTATTGTTGCCTGTCAAGGTTACGCCTGACAAGCTAAAACTGTTCTGACCTATGGTGTTCGTCGCTGTTGTCCATGTTGCGCCGTTGTCTGTACTCACCTTCACCACTTCACCGGTCACCGTCACGGCACTCAACGTGCCGCTGATTGTCTGTGCTGCCGTTTTGGTTATGAAGTCCGTGCTGCTCGTACCGGTATCTGCACTGAACACCAACGTGCTTATCGTTGTCGCCGGTGCAACCGTGTCAAGCACATAAGCCTGACTTGTGGCAGTACCCGCGTTGCCTGCTGCATCTTCAACCTGCACCTTCAGCGTATTGTTGCCTGTCAAGGTTACGCCTGACAAGCTAAAACTGTTCTGACCTATGGTGTTCGTCGCTGTTGTCCATGTCGCGCCATTGTCTGTACTCACCTTCACCACTTCACCTGTCACCGTCACGGCACTCAACGTGCCGCTGATTGTCTGTGCTGCCGTTTTGGTTATGAAGTCCGTGCTGCTCATACCGGTATCTGCGCTGAACACCAACGTGCTTATCGTTGTCGCCGGTGCAACCGTGTCAAGCACATAAGCATGACTTCCGGCAGACCCCACCACGTTTCCAGAAGAAGCATCCCGTATCTCAAACTTGATCGCACTACTGCCAGCCAGCGTCGCATTAGTCCAACTAATTGATGTACCATTCACTTTCCCTGTGATGTCCGTCCAGTTCGAGCCATTATCCAGTGAACCGTACAGCTTGTCATTTGTACCAAGTGTTATGCTCAAGGTGCCAGTTATCGTCTGATCTGCAATATTCGTATTGAAGTCGGTCGCACTCGTCCCGGTATCAGCGCTCAGAGCTATACCACTTATTGTGTTAGCTAAATAACCTCCATCAAGATCGTGCTTCACTGCATCAGCAGTAGTGATGTAATTATCTCCACCGCTTGCATCACTTTGTAAAGAAACGGGAAAATCAGTCACATTTCCGGAAACATACAACTTGACCGTAAGCACTTTCCCGTCGATGATAATCGGATCATAATTAATGAGTGTCGGATCTACCGTCAGTGCAATACCACCAGTGGCCGATGCACCGGACAAGTTGTTGATAGTATTAGACCAGACTTTAACTCCAGTTATTTGATCTCCATTTTCATCGGTATAGGTAAAATCTGGACTTGTAACCGAACTTGATACAACTATATTGGGATTTATATTGGGATAAACAAGATCAATCACCGCTCCACTGATCTTTGATCCACCAATCTGAGCCGCTGCAAAACAAAGATCAAACTGAACCGCAGTCCTGTTTGTCACTGCATTAAAAGTATAAGTCTTGTTCGCAATCGTTATAAAATCAGACATTCTTTACTCCTTTTTGGTTTCGTGCTTCAGTGCTCTTCATGAGCTAAAAATAGTATAAACGATTGATATTTTATGCATGATTTGCGGTAGACCAGCTTCCATCAACATCGCCTCTCAGGATACCAACCAGCTCAACGGTGGTATCAGCAATCACATGGACGGATATGGCGTGTTCAGGATCTATATCCGTCTTTCCTACAAACGCCCACTCCGGTGTCGGCGCAGTCAGCCCAACAACATGTTTGAGAATGCCAATGGCGTCATTCAGATCCACTCCGTTAGCCTTGTCAAAATCGGCGGCGACCTGCTGATAATTATTCAGGGTCGTCAGGCCGACAATACTCTTGAGAATAGCGATGGCGTCAAGCAGATCGACCGCACCGTTTGCTGCTGTATCTGCCGTCAATGCAGGCGAGAGGGTCGTGTGCCCTGCAGAATGGCGTCCCAGCGTCACTGAGCCGGTATCACCCGTTTGATGCCCTGTTTCCAGTACAACTCCCTTGATTGAGGTCTCATTATTCCAATATTTTGTGTTAACGGTAATGCCATAGGTTTGGGATGATGGAGATACCGGCGAAGTCGCTCCGCTGCTCACACTTTCAGCAGTTCCATGGCCGTCAGTATAGCTCTCTTTGACCATGATCGTCTTGTCGACCTCGGATGAGGTAAGGAGATAGGTTTTATTCGTCGCTCCGCTGATATCCTTTCCGTCAGATTGCCACTGATAACTGATTGCGCCAAGACCATCAGCATCCGACAGTGTGTCGTGAGCCGTGAGCGTCTGACCCTGCTGAGCTGTTCCGTCGATCGTCACACTGCCTGTGGGAGCGTGCTGGCTCAGAATAGTGGCGGCATTGCTGTTGATGCTTTCGGGGGTACCAGAGCCATCGGTGTAGCTTGCAACAACCCTTACCTGATGATTGACTTGCGCTTCACCCAATGCCAGCGTAGCGCCTGTTGCTCCAGTGATGTTCTCTCCGTCAGATTGCCACTGATAGCTGATCGAGCCAAGACCGTCTCCATCCGCCAGTGTATTGTGTGCAGTAAGTGTTTGCCCCTGTGTCGTGATACCCGTCATCGTTACATCACCTGTCGGGGCATGGTTCGTGAATATATCTTTAACACCGAACGATGCTGCGGTGATTTGTGTATTAACTTCATCAGTGGTTAAAGCAACAAATAAGTTATTGTCCTGAATTGTCTGGGCGACATCCTGGGCGACAATCTGAGCTTGAACCATTTTGGTCAGGCTCTCCAAGGCAGTTGCACCACCCGTTTGAGCAGCAGCAGCAACAATGGTATCGTTCACCAAGGCTGCTGTAGCAGCGAGTGCCGTAACTGTGTCAGCGGTTGGTGCTGTGATTACATGTTCCAGCGCTGAATTGAGAGCATCAGAAATTACCCCGCTGTCAGCAAGATCGATCGTTGAGCCCGGAGTTGCCCCAATCAACGTACTGGCAACATCTGCTGCAACTTTTGCTATGTCTGTGGCGCTTGCTCCACCACCCTCGGCAACACTGGTCGCAATATCCATAATATTGGAAATCTGGATTGCTGCACTTTGCACCTTAAGGGCCGTGGCGACCTCCGCACTGCTCGATCCCGTCTTTGCCGCTTCAGCAAGCGCATCGTAGGTACTCAAATCCAAATTGGCATCAAGACCAAGTGCGGTTTTAACGGCATCGTTACCCGCAGCGTTTGCCTCCTCTGCAGTCAGATTATTGTTATTGGCAAGAGCTGCTGCTGTTGCTGCAACAACAAGAGTAGTCAGTGGATTGACGACTGTTGAACCAGAAGGTGCTGAATAGTGGCCTGTAAATGGGCTGTTGGTGGAGATATCAATTGTCTCAATATTCTCCGGATTTGTCGCAGATCCATGAGGATTTGAGGTAATGCGGACAGTGCCGTCACCCACCAATCCTGTAAACTGACCACTGCCATCGGTCAGCGTCCATGACTCTCCCTCATCAACATCCCACTTTCCATTGCTGTTGATATCATTCCAGTTAAGCTGGCTATCGTTATTGGCATCAACCCAGACAAGAGCATGCGAGAGATAACCATCCTGAACAATACCACTTTGTGTGCCAACGACCAGGGCCGTTGGCATGCTGCTTACATGCTCAGCAGTACCATGGCCGTCAACGTAATTTGCCTGTACCGTAATGACTTTACCGGTTTGTGCTGCGCCTAACAGCAGGGTATTGCCTGCCGCGCCTGCTATAGTAACTCCATCTGCCTGCCATTGGTAGCTGATGACACCAAGTCCATCGGCATCAATGAGAGTATTTGATGCCGTCAGTGTCTGGCCTTGCGTGGCTGAGCCGGAAATAGTAACACTACCTGTCGGAGCATCGTTGACGTTCGCAACGGCAGCAGTGGCCAGGCTGGGAACATGTTCTACAGTGGCATGGCCGTCGGTATAGCTTGCCACAACAGTGACAGTTTTTCCTACCTCCGCTTCCGTCAACGTATAGGTGCTGCTTGTTGCGCCACTGATATCACTGCCTCCGGCTTTCCATTGGTAACTAATGGTACCAAGACCATCGGCATCTGCCAGTGTACTGGTATCTGCGGTCAACGCCTGCCCCTGTATCACTGTGCCGGAAATTGTCACCTCACCTGTTGGGTCCTGGTTAATATTCGACAAATACAATCCAGCAGGATTACCTGATGCATCCACCTGAACACGGCCTGAGTATGTTTCAGACATTTGCATAACCCAATGATCGGGTTGACCATCACTATTCGTATCAGCGAAACTGAAGGGAACATTAAATGTCCTCGTTCCAGCAGTTGCCGTCATGTTGTCAGGTTGATTATCGCCATTGTTGTCTTTTAACACACCACTGAACGTGATATCATTGTTATTATTATCTTTAGCAATAACAGTAAAAGTCGCAATGACGTTGTTTGCATCTTTTGCATGCCACACCAATGGAACATTGACCCGATTGCCCATATCATCATTGATCACAAAGCCATCAGGAAGTGTATCACTATCGGGACCATCAGCAAGAAGCAAACCATTGTCAACCGTAAATGTTGCACTCCATAGCTCTGGACCAGGTTTGGATGTATCTGTATCAAAAAATGTTAGAACACCTGTACTGGTGTCACTGACTTCACCTGAATTAAAACGCCAACTCCAGCTTGCATCGAAGGTAAGCGGGTTATTATCACGGTCAGAATACAGATTAAGGGAGAAGTCGTTACCACCGATTGTGGCAAGAACTCCCGTACTGGAATAAAATTTGTAGTATCCTTCTCCCGCCTGTGGTGCACCACCAACGCTGCCAGTGGTATTGATGGTGATATTGTTATCCCCAAACTCAACAACAAGGTTACTCTGCACATAGAGGTCAACCGTCGAATCGGAAGAGGCGATATAATGCGCATAAGCAACACCATTAATTGTCGTGCTTCCATTGCTTGTAAATGTTACCCCAGAAGAAGAGAATCTTACACTGTCGCCGCTGTCACCAACAATATAGAGGTCATGATTGGCATCCGTCACCTTCAGAACATCATCTGCACTTGAGATAGTGAGCGTATTATGCGTTGCATCCGTCAAATCTATGATCTCGAAATTCCGCACCCTGACTGACTGTGCATTAAGATCAACAACACCATACCCACTGAAACCAAGACGGTCAGTACCGATGCCACCATCAAGAAAAGCAACTCCGGTAACATCAGCGCCAGCCTGAAGCGTCATAGTATCGTCACCGGCACCAAATTCAACATTGCCGACCAGTTTGCCGGTTCCGGTAACAGTTACCTGGTCTGACACGGTTGCCGATTCGTAACCATTCGTATTGGAAAGAATGGAAATAATTGAAAAGGCAGAACCGGTCACAGACGTTGTACTGCACGATAATGTTCCACTGATAATAAGGTTCATCGCACCGCCAGCTACAACAGCACCCGCAATATTACCCACGGCGCTTACGGTGCCGGAAATCAGGAGTGGTTGCGCCGTTGCTCCATGCAGCTCTCCTTTAGCCCATAATCCAAAGGAATAGCTGTTTTCTGAAATTGCAGAAATATCGCCCGACAACGACCCAATTACCATATCCTCCGCAGAGTGAAGAGCATAAGCATTATTCTGTGCATGTACAGCCACTTTTCCTGACAGATCACCGCCAATAGCCAGATTCTGTATTGCCAAAACACCTATAGCAAAACCGTCTGTAGAGGTTAAGGTCACTTGTCCAGAAAAATCGTTGGTGATCGTGAAATTACCCGCATCTGGGGATAACACAGGGATCTGTTGATCCACCGTTGCTAAATAACCAATCCCAACGCCCAGACCGACAGCAAAGTTTTTGGCGGTTCCAATAATCGTTCCGGAGTAACTGCCAAGTCGCGCACTCCCCTGCCATCCCCCCACACCATAAACCACACCAGAATCAGAGGTCACGGTGACATGACCAGCCATATCTCCAGCAATATCCAAATATCCATTTGGTGCGCCGAGCCCGACAGCGATATTTTTGCCGGTTACAATGATTTCAGCACTACTGGTAACGCTTCCTCCAATGGTGATATCATGCATAGCTCCAACAGCTACAGCATCCCCTTGACTGGATGTCATGTCAATTTTGCCCGAGAGATTGCCCTTGACAAGCACATCATGGTTTGCGGCAATACCAATACTCCCTTGATTGGAACTCACGGTTATACTGCCGGATACATCACCATTGACAAGAACATCATTTTCTGCAACAACAGCAGCAGAATTATAAACCAGAGAGGCATCTCCATCAGAAATATATGTATTCAGCACACCAGCCATTTCATTCAGCACAAGAGTGCCCTTGCTGCCAAGCACAGATGTTTTATGGCTACCGGTAACCGTCACGGTCACCGTCAGATCTTCCGGTATGGTAACCGCAATATTGCTCTCTGCCAAAAACACTACTGCCGGGATACCGTCAAGAACAGGATCTTGTTCAAGCTTCACCTCAACGGCATGGCCATCCATCACAAAGGAGACTGGCCTGGTTATGACCGGTAACGGGTTATCTGGATCAACAACAATCGTGCCACTTGTGGTAAATTCTATGATGTTGGAGCCATTCCCTCCAGATGCATTGAGGTATTCGATTGCCGAACGGAGCGAGCCTGTGCCACTATTGGCAGTAGTGGTAACTATGGCCGTGATGTTGGGAGCAATTTCAACGCCATTGCTTCCCATAAAATATGACGGCATGGCAAGAGTGGTCGGGTTACTGCTGGTTCCAGTGATGGTTCCGGTGAAAAACTCCGAAGGATCGGTCGATGTAATAACTTCGATTGACACTATAGGGTGATTGCTGTTCAGACTCTCCCATCCATATAACCTACCAGTTTTCGTATTGGTAACACCATTGTCTGTTTCTATAACGCTAATTTGATCGGGGATAGAATCACCATTGGTATCAAAAAACTTACCAGAAGCTGACGCCGTGTTAGTTGATGATGTAAAAGAGAAAGTAGCAACAACGTTATCAACTCCCTTAGCCAGCCAAACAATCGGTACATCATTGCGAACATCTCCATCTTGTTCCGTAGCACCATGTGTGTAATAAGTTATTGTTGTTGGGCGACCTTGGCTGTCAAATGTTGTTCCGAAATCAATTTTTCTGTCAATGCGGCTAGCTGTAAAGTGGTTAGTATCGCTCCAGGTTATTGCATACTCCTCAGTATTAGTTTGCTGGACATTGTTATAAAAATAATTTGCAGCGTTCGTCAAGTGATCAACCACGCCGTTATGATCGTTATCAAGCAAAGACCACGTTCCTGACTCATTGGGTATAGTGAACGTTGCAACCAGTTTGTCCCCAGCAATGGTATCTGGAGTCAATGTAAAAACTGGATTAAGGTTAAGGGCGTACACACCGACTACTTTTCCCTGTGCATCGAAAGCAAGTCGCCCGTAATGAGGTGTTTGGGATGGAAAGGCGCCGGTGGTCGCTAGAGACAACCAAATACCATTGGCATCAAAGGTTGTTGTGCCTGATGTAAGCCACGCTTTACCTGCCGAATCCGTCCATGTAATAGTAAAACTGTCAGCGACTCCATCGTTATTGGCGTCAAACATGTCCGATATGTCATTTGGAGAAGCTGCAACAGAACCTAAATAACCCGGCAAGCTCTGCTTCGTTGTATCAAAAAAGAAGTCTTGAAAAACTTCATAACTGCTTGAAGTACCAACTGGCGTACCATTGAAATCAATACTCACCCCGGTGTTTCCACCAGCAGTCGTAAAGTCATAAGTCGTAGTGCCTGCGAAATTGTTCCCTGCCAAATCCTTGACTGAACCATCCGCAAAGGTGACGAAATAATGGGTACCATTCGCCAGATTCTCTGTCGGGTTGATTGTCAACGTCTTGCCCACAATGGTGAGATTGTGGCTTGTCGCTGCGTCGTAATGCTCAACAAGCTCACCGGTAGCCGAGCCACGGTGGATTTCAATAGCACCTGTACCTGCCTGAATCGCTTCGCTGAAGGTGAGAACAATATCATGGCCAACCGCAACACCGGTAGCGGCATCCGAAGGGCTGAAGGCAACAACGGTTGGGGAAGTTGGATGAATTTTTTCAAGCAAGTAATCAATAGTATCAGAAAACAGGGGAAATTTTGCATCGTTAATGCACCAGTCACCATTCTGATCTACAAAAATCACGTCATTGCCAACCCAATCCACAAGTAAGTCCTTGAGATTTAACGTTGACGCGTCATAATGATTGCCATTAACTAAAATGCTGAGATCATGAATATCGGCAGACTCTACTCCCTTTGCACCAAAACGGATATCACCAATACATTCAATAAGAACATCACCAAGCTGTACATCAATCTCATGAACACTTCCCGACAAGCCAAGGCCATGTTGCTCATCAAAGGCGCACGAAAAATCACCTTTAATAGCCAAATCTGCACCATTTTTACTAATACGAATTTCCGTTGCACCACCGTCATAATGGAACTGACCTGAAGCATCCTGAGTATAATTAATATCGCCAAGAATTGAGAGCAAGAATTTTTCGTCAGGATAAGTTATTGAAAGCGCATCAAGAGCACCGAAAACATTGACAAATGAAAGCACAGAAGAACCTGCAACAGATATTGATCCAGAAGCAACGACATCAAGCCAGGGTGTCGTAAAATGAAACGAGTGAAAAGTTCCACTTATTGCTCCGGTGTCCAGATTAGCAGAGATCCCGGAACCCAAGCCTGAAAACGCTAAATGAAGAGATTGTGAAGGATAATTAACCGCTATACTTGAGACAGAAATGACTCCTGTTGTCAGATTATTTCCAGACAAGTTGAGGCCATTCTGATCATCAAAGGTACACGACAAATCTCCTTTAATAGTTAAATCAGCTTTATCATTACCAAGAGAAATTTCAGTCACATCACCACTATAATTTATCTTTCCGAAAGCATCCTGGTAATAATTAATTTCCCCGACAAGTGAGAGCAGAACACTATCTTTAGGATAAGATATTGAAAGATGTTGAAGAGAACCAACGACATCAAGTGGTGAAGTAACAGAAGAACCTGCAACAGAAATAGATCCGTAAGCACTAACATTAATCCAGGGTGTCGTAAACTGAAATGAAAAAAATCTTCCGCTGATTGCGCCAGTATCCAGATTAGTAAAAATGCCAGTACCTGAAACTGACAAATGAACAGCTTCTGAAGGATAATCAACGGTTATGCTTGAGACAGAAACAATTCCTGTTGTAATATCACCTCCAAAAAGCTTATTTATTCCACTTCCATTAATTCTGAGCTGTACTTGATGAGATCCGTAGTCAGCATAATACTGTGTTGCAGAAATATTTTCATACGTCGGCAAAACTGAACCCGTAAGATTAACAATCTCTGTCAAAGATCTTTCAATATCAGACTGTAATGAGGCAGAATATGACTGGAAATCAGAAAAGAATGAACCAAAATCTTTATCTGTCGAGTCAAATGCTGACAGAAAAGCCAGGTAAATATCATTAACTTTCCTGACTTCTGCCAACTTTGCTAAATTCCTTGTATCTGAAAATAAGTCATTGTTTTTCAGATAGTTAGTATTTTTTGGTTCGTCAATTTCCGCACTAAATGGTATCTTTGCCACATGCGT
>Ga0118677_10000567_pt1 | contig 81109 bp, 86 predicted proteins | sample AliMusrvi5mmetaG_FD_86154 | JGI IMG/M metagenome (GOLD analysis project Ga0118677, IMG submission 86154)
AGCGCATCGGTTATGACAATACTGAATATGGTATTGATTACAAAGGCTGTGCAGTTTTAGTTGCTTATGACAAACAATCGCCAGATATCGCCCAAGGCGTTGATAACGCTGATGATGATCCTCTTGATCAAGGAGCTGGCGACCAAGGATTAATGTTTGGCTATGCAGTGGCTGAAACGCCTCAGTTAATGCCTTTGCCAATTTGGCTTAGTCACCGATTGATGGAGCGTCAGGCGCAAATGCGTAAAGATGGCCGTCTACCTTGGTTGCGTCCAGATGCTAAATCTCAGGTCACCGTGCAGTATGTGGATGGAAAGCCATACAAAATTGATACTGTAGTACTTTCTACACAACACGCTCCAGAAATGTCTTTGGAAGCAATTCGTGAAGCAGTGATTGAAGAAATCATTAAACCTATGTTGCCACAAGAGTTGATTAAGGGCGAGATTAAGTTCTTGGTTAATCCTACGGGCCGTTTTGTTATTGGTGGCCCACAAGGCGATTGTGGTTTAACTGGTCGTAAAATCATCGTAGATACCTATGGTGGTGCTGCGCCTCATGGCGGCGGTGCCTTTTCTGGTAAAGATCCATCAAAAGTAGATCGAAGTGCAGCATATGCTGGCCGTTATGTCGCTAAAAATATCGTGGCTGCCGGTTTGGCTTCACGCTGCTTAGTTCAAGTGAGTTATGCCATTGGCGTCGCTCGCCCAACTTCAGTAATGATAGAAACGTACGGTACAGGCAAAGTTTCTGACGAAGTGCTTAGGCAATTAGTGTTGGAGCATTTTGATTTACGACCTAAAGGTATCGTTAAGATGTTGGATCTTCTGCGTCCGATTTATACAAAAACAGCGGCTTATGGACATTTTGGCCGCGACGAACCTGAGTTTACTTGGGAAGCTACCGATAAAGCTGAAGCATTAAAAGCTTCGATTTAGCTCTATAGACTTGCACAGTGCTATCACAGCGCTGTGCAAGTCTTTAGTTGTGCAGGCATAGATGATGTTGAAAATTGTTCCTACCAAGCAAGTCCGTTTAGGTATGTTTATCCACGAGCTACAAGGCCCGTGGCTGGAGCACCCCTTCTGGAAAAGCGCCTTCATATTAAATGACCCCTCAGATTTAAAGAAGCTGCAAGCGAGTGCAGTAAGTGCTGTGGTGATAGACACCTCTAAAGGTTTAGATGTTTACGGAGTAGAGGTGCCGACAGAAACGACGACTTCCTCCATTATTAAAACCAAAGCCAAATTATCATTCGCGCGCTTAGAGCGTGAACGCGCGCGGCAAGTGATTGCTAAATCTAAACTCACCGTTACGACGATGTTTGATGAAGTGCGCATGGGTAAGGCGGTCTGTGCAGCAACAGCATTGCAAGTGGTTGATGATATTGCCGCGGCGCTAGCCCACAATGCTGGGGCTCTCATTAGTTTGGTGCGCCTAAAGCATAAAGATGATTACACCTATATGCATTCGCTGGCGGTATGCGTATTAATGCAGGTTTTGGCAAAACAGATAGGCTTGCCTAATGACAAAATTAGGCAGGTGGGGCTAGCAGGTTTACTTCACGACATAGGTAAGACTGGTATCGATAAAGAGGTGCTTAATAAGCCCGGTGCACTCACTGAAGGTGAGCTTACTTTGGTGAAATTACATCCAGAGCGTGGACATGCGCTATTGCTAGAAGCCAATATTACAGATGAGGTGGTGTTAGAGGTTTGTCTTCATCACCATGAAAAAACAAATGGCCTAGGGTATCCGCATCAGCTTAAAGCGGATGATATTAGCGTATTTGCGAAAATGGGTGCAGTTTGTGATGTGTATGATGCCATTACTTCTGATCGACCTTACAAAAAAGGTTGGCAACCAGGCTTTGCTTTACAGCAGATGGCGCAATGGGAAGGGCATTTTGATGATCGGGTATTTAGAGCGTTTGTGAAGAGTGTTGGCATTTACCCGGTTAGTTCTGTCGTTGCGCTTAGTTCTGGGCGCGTCGCGGTTGTTGTAGAGCAAAGTGCCCAATCGTTACTGAAGCCGGTGGTGAAAGTGTTTTTTTCAACGCTATCCAATTCCAGCTTGCCCGTGCAAGTAGTTCACTTGGCTACAGAGTCGGATGCCGTTGTTGGGCATGTGCAACCCGAAGACTACCCGATGCATGATATAGAGCAAATTATCAGCCAATAGTCTTGCCTGACTAGATAAAAGTATTAGGTGTCGGTCATGAAAACCTAGTATTAATGTGATTCTGTTTGCCATCACCTTGGTGTGAAAAAAAATATCACGTATAATGCCGCTTATTCCGAGGAGCGTTGCGAGAGGCTATCTCCCAGGCTCGGAATATGTTTTAACGGCGCTCACCATTATTAACCGTGCCGGGCACGGGATTTGGGTGAGATTAGCGTTACAACTTCTCTTGTTTTAGTACACCCCTTCCCTCCGGTCACACATTCAAGGATATAAAATGAATACTGTGACTGACTTAAAATTTAAAGATTACATTGTTGCCGATATCAATTTGGCAGACTTTGGCCGTAAAGAAATTGCGATTGCTGAAACAGAAATGCCAGGATTAATGGCGATTCGTGAAGAGTTTGCCAAAGCACAACCACTAAAAGGCGCGCGCATCACTGGTAGCCTACATATGACGATTCAAACAGCGGTGCTAATTGAGACGCTAAATGACTTGGGTGCAGACGTCCGTTGGGCATCATGCAATATCTACTCAACTCAAGACCATGCAGCTGCGGCGATTGCAGCTGGCGGTACGCCAGTTTTTGCCATTAAAGGCGAAAACTTGACCGAGTATTGGGATTACACGCATCGCATTTTTGAATGGCCTGCTAATCAAGACGGACAAGCACAATACTCCAACATGATTTTGGATGATGGCGGCGACGCAACCTTATTGCTACATCTTGGTACGCGTGCTGAAAAAGATTTATCAGTGATTGCTAAACCGAGCAGTGAAGAAGAAATCTGTCTATTTGATGCAATTAAAGCTAAATTAAAAGTTGATCCAACTTGGTACTCAACGCGCTTAGCCCAAATTATCGGCGTGACCGAAGAAACTACTACGGGCGTGCATCGTTTGTATCAAATGCATAAAGAAGGCAAGCTTGCTTTCCCTGCAATCAACGTAAATGACTCAGTGACCAAATCTAAATTTGATAATTTATATGGCTGTCGTGAATCTTTAGTGGATGCAATTAAACGTGCAACTGATGTGATGATTGCGGGTAAGGTTGCGGTAGTTGCCGGTTACGGCGATGTTGGTAAAGGTTCAGCTCAAGCTTTACGTGCTTTATCAGCCCAAGTTTGGGTTACTGAAGTGGATCCGATTTGTGCCTTGCAAGCAGCAATGGAAGGCTATCGTGTAGTGACTATGGATTACGCTGCTGAACATGCTGATATCTTTGTGACCGCTACTGGTAACTACCATGTGATCTCCCATGCACATATGGCTAAAATGAAAAACCAAGCAATCGTTTGCAATATTGGCCACTTTGATAACGAGATTGATGTAAGCTCACTTGAAAAATATGAGTGGGATGAAATCAAACCACAAGTGGACCATGTGATATTCCCAGATGGCAAGAAGATCATCTTGTTAGCAAAAGGGCGTTTAGTGAATTTAGGTTGCGGTACGGGTCACCCAAGCTATGTAATGAGTTCATCATTTGCTAATCAAACTATTGCTCAAATTGAGTTATTTACACAAACTGCCAATTACCCAGTGGGTGTTTACACCTTGCCTAAACATTTGGATGAAAAAGTAGCGGTACTGCAATTGAAAAAACTCAATGCGCAGCTGACAACTTTAACTGACGAACAAGCGGCTTACATTGGGGTGCAGAAGCAAGGGCCTTACAAGCCAGATACCTATCGCTATTAATTGATGTGAATGCAATTGCGTTAAAGGACTAGCCACATGAAATTATTGGTAATATGGATGTTAAATGCTCTCGCCTTATTGGCGGTGGCCTATTTTGTTCCTAATATTCATCTGGCTGGGTTCAGTGCCGCTTTAATTGCAGCTTTGGTTATCGGCTTCGTCAACATGTTGATTAAGCCGATTTTAGTGATTTTGACTTTACCTATTACTATCTTGACACTGGGGTTATTTATCTTAGTGATCAATGGGTTACTGTTTTATGCCGTAGGTAATTGGCTGGTAGGTTTTGAAGTCAAAACCATGATGGCTGGAATGTTAGGCGCACTGGCTTATAGCGTTATTTCCTGGTTGTTAGCAGCCATTTTTATTGATGATAAAAAAGACTAATACATGACAATAGCTCCGATTAGCTTTGAGTTTTTTCCGCCTAAAACGACTGAAGGCGTAGAGAAGTTGCGTGAAACGCGCCTGCAGTTAGCAAAATTTAAGCCTGAGTTTTTCTCCGTTACCTTTGGCGCCGGCGGCTCTACGCGGGATCGCACCATGGAAACCGTGCTTGAAATTCAACAAGAAGGTTTTTCTGCTGCGCCACATATCTCATGCGTTTCATCGAGCAAGGCTGAAATTCGTGGATTATTACAATCCTACCAAGCGCAGGGGATTAAACGTTTAGTGACTTTACGTGGCGATGTGCCATCAGGCGAAGTATGTGTTGGTGATTTTCGTTATGCACTCGATTTAGTTGAATTCATTCGCGCGGAAACTGGCAATCATTTTCATCTAGAAGTGGCAGCCTATCCTGAATTTCATCCTGAAGCCAAAACACCGGCGGCTGATATATTTAATCTTAAGCGCAAAATTGATGCAGGAGCCAACTCAGCGATTACGCAGTATTTTTATAATGCTGACGCTTATTTTAGATTTATGGATCAGTGTGCAGCGGCAGGGATTGATGTGCCAGTTGTGCCTGGTATTATGCCCATTTATAACATTACCCAGCTAGCGCGTTTTTCTAATATTTGTGGGGCTGAGATTCCGCGCTGGTTGAAAATGCGTCTAGAGGAGTATGGTGACGATATGGCTTCACTACGTTCGTTTGGTGTTGATGTGGTGAGCGAGCTGTGCGCAACCTTGCAGGCCGTTGGCGTGCCAGGTTTACATTTTTACACCTTGAATCAAGCCGGAATTATCAGCAGCATTATTCAAAATATTAACGAATAAAACTTGCGCTAAAGCCTCACGTTTTTTGCGCAAGCTTATACGTGTATCAACAATTTAAGTTAACAATAAAAGCCGATGCTACTAATGTAGTGTCGGTTTTTGTTTATTAAGCAGGGCATCTTCAATAAACAAATATTCTTTTGTTTTATCTGGCCCAGACTTACTAGCTCCCCAAGTGGTCATCAGCACAATCCACCGCATCTCTTCAATGCCAATTTCTGGCTGGGGTAAGTTCATCGCTAGTTCAAGCACTAACTCGCGTTGTATGGTATTGAGTATCTTGGCTTGCACCAAAAATAAAACAAAACCGATACTTTCACCACTGATTTTTTTTAATTCATCGTTGGTAAAAATTCGGGTGCTGACATGGTGGGCTTTTTCATAGATATCTGGTTGGTCAGCCATAAGCTCAAGCTGATTAAACCAATTAAATGCACCGTCAATATCTTGCTCATCAAATCCCGCGGCAAACAATTCGCTCGAAAGCGTACTCTCGTCTGGTCTAAAATGGGTATCAATGTAGTTTTCAAACATATAAACCAATACTTCAAACATAGCTTGTATCCTTAAATAAAATATTTTTGAATAAAGTACTTTTAAATTAAGTGTGATGGTTTATGCATAGTTCTTAAATGACAGAATATGAAGCATTCTGTATTGCAACTCTAACTACATAATCTTTTGATATTGTCCGCCCTTCTACGCTAGCGATACTCCCTTTAAATTCACGTAACCTTAGCATGGATCAAACTTCGCTCACCGTCAAGCGGCTTAACGGCATATTAGTTTCTAATCAAATTGATTCATCACCTATGGCCGTCAGAAGCTAGCTGCTCAATTGTTCGCCGGTTGGAGTTTCTGAGGAATTTGTGGGCATCAACTTAAATGCGCTAAATTCAGATCTTCAATAATATCTTGCAGGTTATCCACCAGTTTGGCGCCTTGTTTTATCAACTGATGGCAACCTTTTGAAGTTGGAGAATGGATGGAGCCTGGAATTACAAATACTTCGCGACCCTGTTCGGTAGATAGTCGGGCGGTTATTTGCGAGCCACTTTGCAGACTGGCTTCAACTACTAAACAGCCTAGGCTTAGACCGCTAATCAAACGATTACGTCTTGGAAAGTTTTCTGGTTTTGATGTTTCACCTAAAGAAAACTCTGAGATTAGCAGTCCATGCTTAGCTATTTGGTGGGCTAAATCAAGGTGCTTAGATGGGTAAACAATATCTAAGCCGGTAGCAGCTACAGCAATGGTGGAGCCATTGGCTTGCAGTGCGCCACGATGCGCTGCGCCATCGATACCTAGTGCCAAGCCACTTACGATGCACAGGCCGTAGCTAGAAAGGCCTTTGGCAAAAGCTTCCGCATTTTCTTTACCTTGTGTCGTAGCGTTGCGACTGCCAACGATAGCGATGCTAGGCTGGTTTAAAAGCCCCAACTTGCCTTTGGCGTAGAGAACTGGGGGTGGGTCATTTATTTCAAGAAGTGCTTTTGGGTAGTGCGAGTCGGCCAAGGTCACTAGAAAATTATTCTCTAGCGACAACCAGCGCATAGACTCTGCCAAAGACTCTTCATTTACACCGCGGCTAATCTCAGTCGCAATATGATCGGCAACTACGGTTTTTAATTGCTGGAAACTTGCCGCATAAATATTACGCGGATTGCCAAACACTTTAAGTAGCTCACAAAAGGTTTGCGCATCTAAACCATCGATTTTACTTAAGCCAATCCACAAGGTTTTCTCTGCAAGATCCTCGCTTTGGTTAATATTCATATAAGGGAAATAAAATGTGGATTTTCAGTTTGGGTGTGATTGAACCCATCTACTTTACACCATGGCCATGAACCATCAAGACAGTTAACTAATATTCCTAGCAAGGCATCATCTTTGGTCGCCAAATGGCGATCTTGATGCTCATTTTTAAGGCGGACTTCTCCTGCATAAGCCCCAAAGCTCATGCAACAAAACATGAGCAGCGCTATAATGTGGTTATACATATGTTGATAGCCTTAGTTAAAAATGTGTGGCAAAACAGTATTATTGAGTGAAATTTAGCACGTTATTAATTCGCTTATCAAATTTTTATAGAAATAAATAGAGTACATATGGCAATTTTAAATATTCTTAATTATCCAGACCCACGCCTACATACGGTAGCTAAACCAGTAATAGAAGTGGATACTAAAATTCGTCAATTAATCAACGATATGGCAGAGACTATGTACGATGCGCCAGGCATAGGGTTGGCAGCGACGCAGGTTAATGCGCATATCCAACTACTTATTATCGACACAAGTGAGACAAAAGATAAATTACAGGTGTTTATTAACCCTAAAATTATTGCTAGTAGTGGTGAGCAAGATTATGAAGAGGGTTGCTTATCCGTGCCAGGAATCTATGAAAATGTGACAAGGGCGGAGAAAGTGACAGTTGAAGCGCTCAACCATGAAGGTCAAAAATTCACTTTGAAAGCACATGGTTTATTGAGCGTTTGTATCCAGCATGAAATAGACCATTTATTGGGAAGAGTCTTTGTGGAGTATTTATCTCCGCTTAAACGCAATCGTATCAAAAGTAAAATGCTTAAACAGCTTCGTGATCATGAACCTACAAAACAACGCCACAACAATATTTAAGGATCGTACTTGAAAATTATTTTTTCCGGTACGCCCGAGTTCGCAACTCCTGCGCTAGCAGCCCTAATTGCTGCTGGGCATGAAATTGTAATGGTACTCACGCAACCCGATCGGCCTGCCGGACGTGGTATGAAGCTAAAAGCCAGTCCAGTTAAATTATTAGCCGAGCAACACCAGATTAAAGTGTTTCAGCCAGCAACTTTGAAAGATGCTGAAGTGCAAGCGCGAGTTGCTGCGGTGCATGCTGATGTGATGATTGTAGCCGCCTATGGTCTTATTATTCCTACAGTTATCCTGCATATGCCGCGTTTTGGTTGCTACAATATCCATGCCTCTTTATTACCGCGCTGGCGTGGTGCAGCACCGATTCATAGATCAATATTAGCTGGCGACAACGAAACCGGTGTGACTATTATGGAGGTCGTGCCGGCCTTGGATGCTGGTGCCATGGTGAGTCGAGGTGTAGTTGCGATTACCAATACTGACACTACACAGATTTTACATGACGCCTTAAGTTTAGTCGGCGCAAAACTCATGGTAGAGGCTATAGCAATATTAGAGAAAACTGGGAAACTTTCTGCCACGCCACAAGATGAATCTTTGGTGACTTACGCTCATAAGTTAGAGAAAGCTGAAGCTGCGATTGACTGGCATAAGAGTGCCACTGAAATATCACGTCAAGTACGTGCGTTTAACCCCTTTCCAGTCGCGCAAAGCCAGCTCAAGGGAGAGGTTTGTCGTATTTGGATGGCGGTCGCAGAGTCGGGCCATGGCGAGCCCGGTGAAGTTGTTGCGATTGATTCCGGAATTTTGGTTGGTTGTGGCGATGGTTTATTGCGGATTACGGAGCTACAAGCACCGGGTGCTAAGCGTCTAACCGCAGAGGTCTTTGTGCAAAGCCGAAATTTGGCTATAGGCGATATATTTACTGCCGCTGACTAACTCAGCATAAAAAACCAAGCGGTCAACTTATCAAGTAAAATCAACACCTAACCAATAGGTATTCATTTTTAAGAAAGTTCTCTTTGTATATATCCCAACAAATCGCCGCCAACGCCGTTAACCAAGTCTTGTCTGGACGTAACTTAACCTTAGCGTTACCCGCTGCGCTCGCCACATTTCCTGAAGCCACTCCACAGCAACGTGGTGCCGCTCAAGATCTAAGTTATGGCACCTTGCGCTTTTATGGTGAAATTGAAGCTTATTTAACGCAGCTTTTAGAAAAACAGCTCACCGATGACCGCATACATGCTTTGCTGTTGGTGGCAGTTTTTCAACTGTTGCATGATAAAGCCGATGCTTTTACAGTTGTGAATCAAGCGGTCCATGCGGTAAGTGAGTTAAAAAGACCAGCAGCCAAGAGCTGGGCCAAGGGTTTGGTCAATGCAATTTTGCGTAACTTTTTACGCCAAAAAGAGCAGTTGGCAGGCGCGTTAAAAACTAGCGAAGTCGCAACTTACTCTTATCCGCAGTGGTGGATTAACAAACTCAAAATTCAGTATCCGCAGCATTGGCAGAGCATATTAGAAACTGGCAATCAGCATCCACCGATGACCTTACGCGTTAATACGAAAAAAATTAGCATTCACGATTACACGCAGTTATTAACGCGCCAAGATATAGAGTCTAGTGTGATTGGCCCTCAGGCTGTGACCTTAAGTCGCCCTCAATCGGTGGAAAAAATCCCTGGGTTTACTGATGGCATTGTTTCTGTACAAGACTATGGTGCGCAACTTGCGGCACACTTATTGGATTTAGAGGACAATTTGCGCGTGCTGGATGCTTGTTGCGCTCCTGGCGGGAAAACTGGACATATACTAGAGTTAGCCAATGTGGACATGACTTCACTTGATAGCGATGCGGCTCGCCTGCAACGGGTACAAAGTAATCTAGATCGCCTGCAATTAAGGTCTAATTTACTCGTGGGCGATGCAGCCTCTGCCAGTTGGTGGGATGGTGTGGTTTTTGATAGAATTTTGGCCGACGTACCATGTACGGCGTCCGGCATCGTGCGCCGCCATGTTGATATTAAATGGTTGCGTCGTGAGGCTGATATCCCTTCTTTTGCTGCGCAACAAGCGAAAATTCTACCTAGTTTATGGCAGATGTTGGCAAAGGGTGGTAAATTGCTTTATGTAACCTGTTCAATTTTTAATGAAGAAAATCAGGGGCAAGTGGATAAATTCTTACAAAATAATGCGGATGCAAAGCAAATACCATTTGAGCTACCAATTGGCCATGCCCAAAGTACTCTTACGTACATCAATGGACAGCTTATACCTTCAACCGCTCATGACGGCTTCTTTTATGCATTGCTACAAAAAAACTAAACAACTGTTGTGCGCCTGCCTGTTTGCATTGCTAGCCAGTAGCGCCTTCGCTGCTAATAGTAGTCTAAATATAAGAAGCGCAGACCTAGTCGCTGTGGAGGATGAGTACGCACTCAATGCGGATATAGACCTGAAATTTAATGATGAAGTGGAGCAGGCCGTCAATAAAGGCTTCGAACTTAATTTTTTAATTGAATTTCAATTAATTACACCGCGAAAATATTGGTTTGATGATGAAATAAAAACAGTCTCACAAAGGGTTGCTTTGGGCTATCACGCGCTATCACGTCAGTATTTAGTGATTAGAGGTGATCAGCAAAAAACCTTTGCCACATTAGCGGAAGCGCAGCAGGATTTAGCTACGGTGCGTGATTTGAAAGTGATGCAAAAATCTGAGCTGGAAAAAGGACTGACATATCGCGCCATTTTATTGATGCGATTGGACTATAAGAAGCTACCAAAATCATTGCAGGTAGATGCACTAGGTAGCAACGATTGGAAAATGAGCTCGCAACGCTTTGAATGGTCGCCAAGCTTACTAAAATCAGAACCTAAATAATGAGATACATCGTATTTGTTAGTGCGACTTTAGGCGCGTTCTTACTTTATCTACTCTCAAATTCCAGTGCTAATACTGCGGCATCTGGCGAATACTATACTTTGCTAGTCACGCTCAATGTAGTCTTAGCAGTTTTTCTTGTGCTATTGATTGCACTACAACTTTTCGGCATTTATAGAAAAATACGTCAGCGCGTGATGGGCAGTCGCTTCACCATGCGTCTGCTGACTACCTTTGCGCTTATGGCGATTATTCCTGGTTTAATCGTGTACCTAGTTTCGGTAAATTTTTTAACGCGCTCAATTGAATCTTGGTTTAACGTCAAGGTTGAGGCCGCGTTAGAGGGTGGGCTTAATTTAGGTCGTACGGCTTTAGATGTTATGTTAGCGGATGTGAAAGAAAAAGGGGAAAGCATGGCGACAAGCCTTGCCTTTCAGCCAACCAATACACACTTCTCTCTGCTCAATGATCTGCGTGAAAAAAGTGGCATACAGGACGCTACTTTACTCACGTTGCAAGGTAGAATTTTGGCGGTGTCGAGTAGTGACTCTAGTAGTTTTTTGCCGGAACTGCCAAGTGTGACTCAGCTTAGACAAGCGCGGCAGCATATTGTAGGCAGTATTGAACCCCTAGGTAAAAAAGGTCTGTATTTGAGGGTATTAGTGCCGGTGGCGGTGCAAGATCTCGCCGGAGAAACCAGGATTTTACAGTTATTGCAGCCAGTGCCCAAGACGCTTGCCGCTACAGCAGAAGCAGTGCAGGACGTTTATCAGGATTACCAAAAGCTCTCTTATAGCAGAGCTTCATTACGTGAGGTCTTTGCACTAACTTTAACCTTGGTGATGATGCTGGCGATGCTTAGCGCAGTTGCTATTGCCTTTGTCCTGAGTCGCCGATTATCTGCGCCGCTCACAGTGCTGGCTGAAGGCACAAAGGCGATCGCGAGTGGGGACTACAGCATTGTCTTACCTGAACATGGTAAAGATGAGCTAGGGGTGTTGGTCGCCTCTTTTAACAGTATGACGCGTCAATTAAGCGATGCGACTAAAGCAGCGGACAGTAATCGTGATCGAGTTGAGGCCGCGCGAGGTTATTTAGAAACCATACTCGCACATTTGTCTTCTGGTGTAATGGCACTTAATGAGCATGGTGAGTTACGCACTTTTAATCAAGCTGCAGCCAATATTCTAGGTGTGGACTTGGAACGTTACGTTGGGTTTAGCTTGGCTAAAATCATGACCAAGCAGCCCCAGCTCTCTGAGTTCTTACAGGCGATTAACTTGCATATTCAGCAGGATGTAGAGCAAAAGAGTAGCCATAAAGATGAGGCGCAAACGCAAATTGAATTAGTGAATGCGCAAGGTAAGCAAATTTTAACCTTACGCGGTACGCGGTTGCCTGATGGAGGATATGTAGCGGTTTTCGATGATGCTACCACCATGGTGCAGGCGCAACGTGATGCGGCTTGGGGCGAAGTGGCTAGGCGATTAGCGCATGAAATAAAAAACCCATTAACCCCGATTCAATTATCCGCAGAACGTATTGCACATAAATTTCTGGGAAAATTAGAAGCGTCCGATGCTGAAATATTAAAACGTTCCACCGAAACTATCGTCAATCAAGTGGATGCGATGAAGCGGATGGTCAATGAATTTAGTGAGTATGCACGCTCTCCCGCACCGAAATTAGAACGCTTAGACTTAAATGCATTAATTCATGAGGTAATCTCTCTTTATGAACTGCCTGGCATTCAGATAGAGCTTTCTTTAGCCAAGAAAGCCGGCAGCATAGAGGGTGATAGCACCATGCTAAGACAGGTGATTCATAATTTATTGCAAAATGCGCAAGACGCCCTTGCTCAGCACGCACAACCCATCATCACAGTGAAGACAGAAGTCTTGAATGACATGCTTGTGTTATCGGTAAAAGATAATGGCAGTGGGTTCCCAGCCGAGATGATGTCGCATATTTTTGAGCCCTATATCACTACCAAACCTCACGGTACTGGGCTTGGTTTGGCCATCGTGAAGAAAATTATTGACGAACATAAGGGTACTATTAAGATTGAAAATCTATCCAAATTGACTGCAGACCAAAATTACCAAGCAAATGCAAGTGGCGCTATTGTGACCATTAGCATTCCGCTGTTGATTGACAAAGCAGCTTAACCAACATTGACTATATAAACATTAAAAGATAAAACACATGGCATCAAAACGTATATTAGTAGTCGATGATGAAATAGGCATACGCGAACTATTGCGCGATATATTGCAAGACGAAGGCTATCATGTAGAGTTGGCTGAAAATGCAGCTGCAGCCCGAGCGGCACGTCTGCATGAGCGGCCGGATATTGTGCTGCTGGATATTTGGATGCCAGATTGTGATGGCATTACGCTACTGAAAGAGTGGGGTAGTGGTGGTCTGCTTACGATGCCTGTGGTCATGATGTCTGGCCATGGCACGATAGATACGGCTGTGGAGGCGACGCGTATAGGGGCTTTTGACTTTTTGGAAAAGCCAATTGCACTTCAGAAGTTGTTAAAGACGGTTGGTGAAGCTTTAAAGCATGGAGAGCAGTTACCAAAATCAGAGATGAATTTGGCGAGCTTAGGTAAAAGTCCGATAGTCATGGCTTTGAAAGATCGTTTAGATAAGATTGCAGCCAGCTCAAGCCTCAGTCCAAGTCCGGTATTGTTAATTGGCCCTAAGGGTAGCGGTGCCGAGTTGTGCGCCCGCTTTTTGCAAACCCCCAATACCCCTTGGTTGCAACTTACTGAACTCAATCGATTGGCGTCCGCGCCTTTGGATATTTTAGAAGCAATACGTGATGGCTTGCTCTACATTACAGAGCTGACGGAACTGAATAAAACTGAGCAAAAAGGGTTGTTATTACTGATTGCAAAAGCGGATAAATATAATGTGCGTGTAGTTTGTGGCACGAGTGAGAATTTACCAAAACTGCAAGTGGATGGTTTATTTGATCACAATTTATTGCAAGCGTTGTCAGCAGTATCGCTACGCATACCTGCGCTTGATGAGCATAAAGAAGATATTCCTGATTTGGTTGTTGCCATGGCTAACTTACAGTTTGAACTTGCTGATATGGAGTACCGAGAGTTTGATATTGCAGCTTTGAACAGTCTACGTAATGCTGATTGGCCAGGTGATTTAGCCCAGCTTGATGCGGTGGTTCGTAACCTGATACAAACCAGTTTAGGTAAGAAAATTAGCTTGGAAGATGTGAAGCGTGTCGTGCATCAATTTGATGATGCTAAGCCATGGTCAGCGGGTAGTGATGAGCGACGGAGTGTAGCGCCTAAATCTGGAGTTGCTACTTCTGGTCTGAGTTTAGATCAACCTTTACGCGAAGCTCGTGATGAATTTGAGCGCTTTTACTTTGAATATCATATGCAAGCGGCGATGCATAACATGAGCAAGCTAGCTGAAATTGCAGGCCTTGAGCGCACACATTTATATCGTAAACTTAAGCAACTCGGTATTAAAATAAAAGGGTAAGAATAGTCATACCAAAGCTTACGCGGTTTCGAGCAAAACTGGGGTATGGTCAGAAGGCCGCTCTAACATTCGCGGCGCTTTATCAATATGCGCTTTAATGCATAGAGATTTTAAGGCTTCACTGACTAAAATATGGTCTATGCGCATACCAAAATTACGCCTAAATCCCATCATGCGGTAATCCCACCAGCTATAGCTTTTATCCACCTGATCAAATAGGCGAAAGCTATCATGCAGGCCTAAACCCAATATTTTTTGAAAGGCATTACGCTCTGCAGGGCTGACCAAAATCTGGCCAACCCATGCGGATGGATCATGGCAATCACGGTCTTCAGGTGCAATGTTGTAATCACCTAATAGCATGAGCTTAGGGTGTGTGAGCAATTCAGTTTTAAGCCATTCAGTCAGCGCCACCAGCCAGCGCATTTTGTAGTGATACTTTTCAGAATCTACCGCCTGCCCATTGGGGATGTAAGCACAAATAACGCGTATGCCATTAATGTCTGCGGCAACAACTCGCTGCTGGTCATCGTCAAAGTGAGGGATATTTCGCTGTATATTGGTCATTGGATGGCGGCTTAAAATAGCCACGCCATTATAGGTTTTTTGCCCGATATGAATAGCGTGATAACCCGCTGCTTCAAGTTCTGCATAGGGAAACTTCACATCCTCCTGTTTAGTTTCCTGCAAACACAATACGTCTGGCTGGGTCTCGCGAAGCCAATCTAATACATGCGGCAATCTGACATTGAGAGAATTGACATTCCAAGTTGCAAATTTCATAGTGATCTGTAATTAAGACTAAAGGTCAGTGCGTTTATGCCAAAGCGTGGCTTCACCGAGCATCAGAAAGTTGAATGCAGCGATTGTTACATAACAGAAAGACACTTCTGCAAATAAATCGCTGATGGGTAGATTATTTACCAAGTTATAACCAAGCCCAATTATCATTAATAGCGTGGTAAAACCGGTGAGAATGTTAGCTAAGGTTTTAAGTATTTTTTTCATGAGGGTCTTTTCTATTGAGTTAAGCTCATACCGCTATGGCGCAGCAATGCGTCAATGTTAGGTTCACGTCCGCGAAATGCAGTAAAAGATTCTAGCGCTGATCGTGATCCACCACGGGCCAAAATTTCCTGCCAATAGCGTTGACCGGTTTCTCTAGAGAGCACACCATCTTCTTCAAACATGCTATAAGCATCAGCGGATAAAACTTCCGCCCATTTATAGCTATAGTAACCAGCCGCGTAACCGCCTGCGAATATATGAGTAAAATTATTCGGGAATCGATTCCATTTCGGCGGGCGGACTACAGCCACTTCATCACGCACTGCTTCAATTAAATCCAAGGAGCTTTGGTTGGCATCGGGATCAAACTCACTATGTAAGCGTATGTCGAATAATGAGAATTCAATTTGGCGCATAGTTTGCATACCGGCCTGAAAGTTCTTAGCTGAGACCATTTTGTCAAACAGAGCACGTGGTAATTGTGCTCCGGTATCTACATGGGCGGTCATATGGCGCAATACATCCCACTCCCAACAGAAGTTTTCCATAAATTGACTAGGTAGTTCAACTGCATCCCACTCCACTCCCTTGATTCCGGAAACGCTGTAATCATTGACTTGTGTCAGCATGTGATGCAAGCCATGACCAAACTCATGGAACATGGTCAATACTTCATCATGGGTAAATAATGCTGGTTTATCACCTACGGGTGCTGAGAAGTTGCAAGTTAAAAAGGCGACTGGTGTAGTGATTTCGCTGCCAACTTTACGACGAGTGATCGCTTCATCCATCCACGCGCCACCACGCTTATTATTACGCGCATATAGGTCTAAGTAGAACTGGCCAATCAGATGGTTGTTATGGTCCTTAATATCATAAAAACTTGCCGTGTCATGCCATAGTGAGGCTTTTGACGGACTCACCTGTATGCCAAAGATAGACTCTACTACTTTAAATAAACCTGCTAGTACTTTCGCTTCAGGGAAGTACTGCTTTATTTCAAGATCTGAGAAAGCATACTTATCTTCGCGTAATTTTTCTGACACATAGGCTACGTCCCAAGCCTGCATATCAGTGATACCCAATTTGGCCGCATATTGCTCTAGCTCAGCTTTATCTTTAAGCGCATAAGGTTTGGCTTTTACCGCCAAATCTTGCAAAAAATCACTTACATGTTGCGGTGATTCTGCCATTTTGGTGGCGAGTGACAATTCTGCATAGTTTGCAAAACCAAGTAAGTTTGCAGCTTCTAGACGTAGCTTTAGAATATCTTTAATGAGAGGCGTGTTATCCCATTCAGGTTTACCAAATTCTGAGGCGCGAGTAGCGTAGGCACGGTAAAGTATTTCGCGTAATTCGCGGTTTTGACCATACTGCAATACTGGAAAGTAAGATGGAGAATGCAATGTAAATTTCCATCCGCTTTTATGCTCTGCCACCGCGGCTTCTTGTGCAGTTTGCAAAACATCTTCCGGAATGCCACCTAGGGTGTCTGAATCTTCTACATAGAGCGAATAGTCATTGGTGTTATCAAGTACATTTTCTTCAAACTTGGCTGACAGCTTAGAGAGCTGTTCTTGAATTTCTTTAAAACGGATTTTTTTAGCTGCGGGTAACTCTGCCCCACCTAAGCGAAAATCACGCAGCTCATTTTCTACAATCTTTTTCTGCGTAGGTGGAAGTGCATCAAATTCAGGGCTGGCACGTAAGCTACGAAACTTAGCATATAGGCGCTCATCCTGTCCTAAATCGGCATAGAAATCAGTCAGTTTAGATAAGTTGTCATTATAGGCAGCCCTTAATTCTGGGCTGTTCACCACCGCATTCATATGGCCAACCTGAGACCAAGCGCGCGCGATTTTTTCTTCCATATCTTCCAGCTTGGCAGGGAAGTTTCCCCAAGTGACGTTGCCAGAAGTGTCTTGGCTTAGAGTTTCTATCGTTGCTCTAGCTTCGTTAAGTAAATGGTCGATGGCTGGGGATACATGCTCAGCTTTCACTTGATCAAACTTGGGTAAACCTGTGAAGTGCAATAGTGGGTTATCTTGTAATAAATGGGTAGTCAATGCAGGTGATCCTTTATTATTTCTTGAGCTAGCCTAAGGCTGGCCTACAATTAATTGATTAAACGTAAACTAAATGGGTAGCGATAAGCTTGGCCTTTACTAGTAGAGATGGCGGCGACTACGCATAACACAATGTTCAGTACCCAGATAATAGGCATAAGCAAAAATCCAATTAGTAGCCATAGCAGAATCCATGCGGCCAATTGTGCGATGAGTATGGTGATTTGAAAGTTAAGCGCTTCTTTTGCCTGCGCTGCAATGAAGGCGCTGTCATCTTTTTTGAGCAACCACACGACTAAAGCCGGAATGCATGAAAACAGTATGCCGCCAAGATGTGTGACCGTAGCTATATTTTTATCATCATTGGTAGGATTAGTATCGCTAGTTGAAGTTCCATCGTAAGACATGGCGGTTCCTTTTAGTGAGTTAATGCTGATTAAATTTGGTGACCATAGGCTCTATTTTGTCGAGGTCGGTAAGGGCCAGTATTTTTCGTGCATTACTGTTCAGAAGGCTTAATTGGCTGTGTAGAATCTGTTGTTTTACATTTAACACATGGGAAGGGTGCATCGATAGTTGTCGCAACCCCATGCCAATTAACAACTTGGTAAATTTTGCATCGCCAGCCATTTCGCCACAAACTGAAACCGATTTCCCTAATTTTTCGGCGGCCTTAATGGTCATGGAAAGCAGTTTCAAAACTGATGGATGTAATGGATTGTATAGGTGGGCTACCGCATCATCGGTGCGATCTATTGCTAAGGTATATTGAATTAAATCATTAGTCCCTATAGATAAAAAGTCCAATTCTTTGGCAAAGGCTTCTGCATTAATCGCGGCAGCAGGAACTTCAATCATGCCGCCGAGAGCGATGGTTTCATTAAAAGCGATGCCCTGTTTACGCAAACTTTGTTTGGCTCGTTCCAGCAATAACTTAGTTTGACGCAGTTCGCCTAGTGTCGACAGCATTGGGATTAATATTTTGATATTACCAAAGTGGGAGGCGCGTAATAGCGCGCGCAATTGTGTGTGAAAAATTTTCGGTTCAGATAAGCATAAGCGAATCGCACGCAATCCCAATGCAGGATTGGCACAATTGCTGACGGTGTCAGGATTCATTTGTTTATCTGCGCCTAAATCCAGGGTGCGAATAATGACTACTGCACCTTTCATTGCCTCGGCCACAGATTTATACGCGACAAATTGCTCTTCCTCATCCGGCATATCGCGGCGATTCATAAACAAGAATTCAGTCCGGTAGAGACCTATGCCAGTGGCGCCAGAGGATCTTGCTGCAGTAACGTCTTCAGGCACTTCAATGTTGGCAAATAGTTCAATATGGATGCCATCCATCGTCACCGCTTTGGTGGATTTGATGCGCTGTAATTTTTGCTGTTCAAGTTCCCATTGCTCTTGACGAAGCTTATATTCCGCAAGTATCTCTTTGGATGGACTAACAATGACCACCCCTAAGCTACCGTCAACGATAATCAGTTCACCGTCATTGATTAAATCGCGTGCACGTTGCAAGGCAACAATAGAAGGAATATTCAAGCTACGTGCCAGAATTGCGGTATGCGAGGTTACCCCACCGACATCGGTAATAAAGGCAGCAAATTGGTGTTGTTTAAACTGAATGGCATCGGCTGGTGAGATGTCGTGCGCTACTAATATAAGTTTACGCTCAGTATTAATTACGCTGTTTTGCTGTTTGTTACTTAGTTGGCTAGCATGACCCAACAGCACCTTCAGTACACGCTCAACCACTTGAATAACGTCTTGTTTACGCTCACGCAGATACTCATCTTCAATCTGCTCAAACTGTTCAACAATGTCGTCCATCTGCAATTTAATTGCCCATTCGGCATTGCATTGTTCGTTGCGAATGATGTCTTTAGGGATTTCAGATAAAGAGCGGTCAGCCAACATCATTAAATGCGTGCCTATAAATGCACCCAATTCAGCGGGGGCATTACTACGTAAACTTAGCTTAATTTGCTCTAAATCTTGCTTAACTGCAGCGATCGCGTTGTTAAAACGCTTAATTTCATCATCAATTAAATGTTTAGGAAGCTGATAGTGCACCACCTCCAATAAAGCATTAGAAACGAGATGCGCCTGCCCAATAGCGATGCCACTAGATACCCCAACCCCATGTATGCTAAAGCTAGTCATTATTCATTGTGTCCATGATGGGCATATGGCTTTATTCGCCCTCACCAAAATAGTCATTAATCAGAGCACATAAGGCTTCTATGGCCAGCGCTTCATCTTCACCGTTGGCTTCTAGAGTTACGATTGAACCTTTAGCTGCTGCAAGCATCATGACGCCCATAATACTTTTTGCATTAACGCGACGACCATTCCTCTCAACCCAAATTTCACTTTTAAACCGACTGGCAGTTTGGGTAAGCTTGGTGGAGGCGCGCGCGTGCAAGCCTAATTTATTGATAATTTCTAACTGGGTGCTGATCATATTATTTTTTCACCAGCTATTTTAGCTACGTTGTAATTAGCATCAAATTCAGTCATAGCGTTCGCAGCTTTCACGGGTGAAGTGCACTACCCCTTCTCGCCCACCGCTAACTGCCTTTTCAATCAAGGTCTGCAGTGATTCATGTTGATAGGTTATTGTGCGGATAAGCATAGGTAAGTTGATGCCGGCGACACCTTCTACTACACCTGGTTGCAATAACTTTCCAACAATATTGCATGGAGTTGCACCATACATATCAGAAAGCACTAATACACCATCACCGCTATTAAGTTCTGCAACTAAGGCTAATGCATTCGGCAACGTCTTTGTAGGGTCATCGTCACTACTGACAGCTAGGCAAGCGACTTGTTGTGGTGCTTTACCCACCACATGGCGAGCGCATTCAAGTAGACTGTCTCCCAGACTGCCGTGCGCGATAATTAAAATACCGATCATTTTTCTCTCAACTTTAAAAGTGTAGATCCTGCCGAGGTAGCTATTTTAGCGACTATTGAAGTTAAAGCTATATATGTCTACTTAATTCAACTCTCGATGCCGTGACAGCACTTTTTGGTGCGGCATAAAATATTGACTTAATTGCTCTACAAAGAACACAGAGCGATGCTGACCGCCTGTGCAGCCTATAGCAACGGTTAAATAGCTGCGGTTATCCGTGACAAAATGAGGTAGCCATTTTTCAATGTACAGGCGTATATCTTGTAGCATTTCATGCACATCGTTTTGTTTATTTAAAAATTCTTGTACTAAAGCATCGTGGCCAGTGAGGTCGCGTAATTGCGGATCGTAATGTGGATTTGGCAGACAGCGCACATCAAACACAAAATCCGCATCTAGCGGAATGCCATGCTTAAAACCAAACGAGGTAAATAAAAGCGTCAAGCCCTTATGTTCGGTAGCAACGATATCCTTAACCCAGCCGCGCAAGGTGTTAGCACTCAGATTGCTAGTGTCGATTACATGACCTAATTGGCCTAAATCGCCAAGTAATTCGCGCTCGAAGGCGATACTTTCGGCCAGTGTAGTCGTATCTCTACTTAAGGGATGCTTACGTCGAGTTTCGCTGAATCTTTTGACTAAGGTTTCAATATTTGACTCTAGAAACAATACTTGAGTACTGATGTTCTGCGCCTTGAGTTGTTCAATATGAGCAGGCAGCGTTTCAATTGCAGCGCTTCGGCTATCTATGCTAATAGCCACACGGTCGTGCTTAGCAGCATTAAATTCAGTGGAGGTTTGCTTAGTAGACTGAAGATGCTCGGCGATACTGGGCAGCATGGTCGCCGGTAAATTGTCTATGCAATAATAGCCACTGTCTTCCAGCGCCCGCAGTGCGATGCTTTTGCCTGATCCGGATAATCCGGTGACGATAATGAGTTGCTTCATAGTGATTTAGAAATCTACTGAATTCATACAGGCATGAATCTACATTAATTATTTAATTTTGATTTTTTCATCTCGCGCTGTTGGCGCTGAGTGAACTGTTTTGTTGCATTGATCCCGCGTAATAGTAGCATGTGGTTACGTATCGCAACCTCTACGAGGACTGCAATATTACGCCCAGCAGCGATAGGAATACGTACTTTGGGTACCTTAACGCCAAGCACCTCTTCATTTTGGGTTTTAATACTCAGCCTATCTAAAAGTTGAGGCGCTTGTTTGTCAGCCATTTCCAATTGAATAATTAGATCTAATGGCTTGGTCGGCTTCACTGAATTGTCGCCAAATAGAGCGCGTATATTTAAAATACCTAATCCACGCACTTCTAAAAAGTCTTGTAATAATGGAGGGCATCGACCTTCAATGCGCTCGGGAGAAATTCGAAAAAAATCGACGATATCGTCAGCAATCAGGCGGTGACCGCGCGAAATAAGCTCTAATGCCAGTTCGCTCTTACCGATTGCGGCATCGCCCTTAATTAAGGCACCAAAGCCTTGCACTTCCATAAACACCCCATGCAGACTGACGGAATCCGCCACTGCTTGCGCTAGAAAATGGCTCAAAATATCCATTAATTCTGGGCTACGCAATGGTGAAGTAAATAATGGAGTTAGATGCTTGTCAGCAGCGGCGATTAGAGTATCTGGAACTTTTTCACCATTAGCTACGATGACTGCTGCCAAGTCGGTGGAGTATAAGTTTTCTATAGACTGTGCCGCCTCTTCGGCCGGCAGGCTTCTCAAGTAGTCCATTTCAGCGCAACCGAGTACCTGCACACGATTGGGGTGAACAAAATTAAGATGGCCAATAAGTGCCAGAGAGGGTTTTGAAACAGTAACACTAGTAAGGGTTTTGGACCCGCCGTTTACTCCAGCTACCCAGTTTAGTTTGAGCTTGCGGCGGGTTTGTTTGAATAGCTCAGCTACATTAATTTGAGCCATAAGTGTTTATATAAGAATATTTATTCTTCAACAACTTGGTGCTTAACTGCGCCATTGGATTTATGGTGATCGCTATTTTTTTCTTTGTGTTTTAACACTTGGCGATCCAATTTGTCGGTCAACATATCAATTGCGCTGTACATGTTTTCATCAGTGCAAGCAGCGTGAAGATCGTTACCGGGAACATGCAGTGTGGCCTCTACTTTTTGGGCGAGTTTCTCAACACTCAATGTGACTTTGACGTCGATGACATGATCAAAGTGGTTGCTAATTCGGGTTAATTTGCTTGTGACATAATCGCGTAATGCAGGGGTTACTTCTAAATGCAGACCAGTTAATTGTAAATTCATGACTCGCTCCTTTTAAAATATCCTTCAAGTTCTGAAAACATCAAATTTTCAGTTTGGAGCTACTTGCAGCAAAATCTTGCATACATTAAAATTTTTGTACTTCAAAACTCGTCGAACAATTTCAGTTTACTACTTTAATTGGCGTCTGTGCTAGTGCGAATTACTATTTTTTGTGATGAGAATTTTCTATGCCATTTTAGATTGGGTTTATAGCGTTTTTCTAAGGCTAGCCGGTGGAATATTTAGCGATTCTCGATATTTGGCAATGGTGCGCCGAGCTACCACAATACCTTGTTTGGCTAATAGCTCAGTAATCTGATTGTCCGAATAGGGTTTCTTTTGGTTTTCTTGATCGACCAACTGTTTAATTAAAGCGCGAATCGCGGTCGCCGAACAAGTGCCACCACTGTCGGTCGAAACCGAGCTGCCGAAGAAGTATTTGAGTTCAAAAATCCCACGTGGGGTGAGCATATATTTATTGGTAGTGACACGAGAGATGGTTGACTCGTGCAGTCCTAACTCATCGGCAATTTCACGTAATACTAGCGGCCGCATAGCGACCTCCCCATATTCCAAAAAATTACGTTGGCGATCAACAATCGCCTGTGATACGCGCAATATGGTCGAAAAACGTTGCTGAATATTTTTAATCATCCACTTCGCTTCTTGCATTTGACTTTGTAGGTATTGACTGGAGCTATCGCGATTCCGCTTTAAAATATTGGCGTACAGTTGATTGATTTTCAGTTTTGGAATCACGCCATCATTCAAGCTTGCTAGCCAAACGCCCTTTACTTTTTTGATGATGACTTCATGTTGAATATAGTGTTCTGAACCTATTAGACTATAAGCACTTCCAGGCCTCGGATTGAGGCTGGTTACTAGTTGCTGCACAAGCTTTAGTGTGGCTTCATCACAAGCCAGTTCTTTGCGTAATTTGGCAAAGTCACGTGCGCCTAGCGCTGGTAAATGATGTAGGGCCACTTTGATTGCTAATGCTAGGTTAGGGGTAGATGGCGGCATCAACTCCAATTGTAATAATAAGCACTCGCTTAGGTTACGTGCACCCACGCCAACGGGATCTAAATGCTGAATCAGGTGTAATGCAGTCTGTAGTTCTAATGCCTCTATTTCAAGCTCAGGCGGCATCTGTTCTGCAACATCCTCAAGTGACTCTTCTAAATAACCATCTTCATTAATACTATCCACGAGCAATAAGGCCAATGTCTGGTCACGCGCTGACAAAGGCATTAATTTTAATTGGGATAGGAGATGTTGGCGCAGGCTGGTGGGCAGTGTTTCTTGTTGCTTAAAGTCGCTGTCATCATCAGATGGCGTACTATTCTCATCCCATCGACTGCCATTGGAAAATTCATCAAACTCATCGTTAAATTCAGTCGCATATTCTGTGCTGGTTGGATTGGCATCAAATTCGGCGACCTCGCTCTGTTGGTTGCTTTCTGAGCTTTGATTTGAGTCAGTATAACTTTCTGAAGGTTCAGCGTTGAGCGATTCTGAATGAGGTTCTTGCGTAGTTTGTGCGCTTACTGCTTCATCTGCGGCGTCACCATAATCATCTTCGCCTGTTTCATCGCGCTCCAATAATGGGTTGGTTTGCATTAACACATCAATTTCTTGATTAAGCTCTAGGCTGGACAGCTGTAATAGTCGAATCGCTTGTTGCAGTTGTGGCGTAAGTGAAAGGTTTTGTGAAAATTTAAGTTGAAACCCTTGCTTCATAGGCGGAAATTTTTCCCCAAATACACTTCGCGTACACTTTCGTTATTGACAATTTCACTAGGCAGGCCGGACGCAAATACATGACCTTGATTAACAATGTAAGCGCGGTCGCAAATACCTAAAGTCTCGCGCACATTGTGATCAGTAATGAGAACGCCGATATTGCGGGCAGTTAAAAAACGAATAATTTTTTGTATGTCAATGACTGCAATTGGGTCTATGCCAGCAAATGGCTCATCGAGCAAAATGAAACTGGGGTCTGATGCTAGGCAACGGGCGATTTCTACGCGACGTCGTTCACCTCCCGACAAACTGACCGCTGGATTGTCACGAATATGGGTGATATGGAGTTCCTCTAGAAGGGACTCCAGCTTCTCATCCATCTCTTTTTCTGACATGTCTTGAAGCTCTAGCACTGCCATAATATTTTCAGCAACTGTGAGTTTGCGAAAGATAGAAGGCTCTTGCGGAAGGTAAGATAGTCCCATACGCGCGCGCATGTGAATGGGCATATGACTTAAGTCTTTGCCGTCAAGAAAAATGCTGCCAGCATCCAAGGGTACCAACCCTACCATCATATAAAAACTTGTGGTCTTGCCTGCGCCATTTGGGCCAAGCAAACCAACTACCTCACCGCTTTTTAAGCGCAAGGAAATATCTTGCACCACCGTACGGGCTTTATATGACTTTCGTAAATTCTCTACAATGAGTTCGCTCATGATGGTCGGTTCTTATTTAGTCTGTAGTTGATAAGTAGCAAGACATTGTCATTACTTTCCCTCGCCACTTACATTTAAGCTTTGGCTAGAGCGAGAATCTTTAAGCGTGGCACCATTGTTGTTAGGCGCAGGTTTGGCATTATTGTTAATTTTTGTACTATCAGCACCGGCATCCGGTGCTTGTTTATTTTTGGGTTGAATAATCGCACGTACCCGACCACTTGGAACGCCAGCGGTTGCTGACTTTGGGCCACCACCAACGACTTCTGCATACTCCGCATTGGCGTCATACATGATGTAGTCCCCATGCACAATATCCTCACCGCGCTTGACCCAGGCTTTGGTGTAAAGCTGCACTTTGTCCATACGGGCATCGTATTCTATGCGTTGTGAGCTTCCTTCAATGTATTCGTTTTTGCCTTCACGTTTTTGCTTAAATGTGGTCGGATTACCAAAAGAGCTGCTGTGCTGAAAACCTTCTTGATCCTCGCGCACGATGAGCTTATCGGCGTGAATGATGATTGTGCCTTTAGTTAAAATCACGTTGCCGAAATAGGTGCTGGTATGTTTAGCGTCATCAACTTTGACTGAGTCTGCCTCTAAATCAATAGGTTTGTCACGATCAGCCGCCTCAGCGTATACGCGACCAGAGTATTCTGATAAGGCTAAGATCAATAAGCTTGCGCTTAGTTTTAGCAATGTTGTGTTTAAATATTTACTCATAGCGTCTCCGAGTGCGCGTGTTGTTAGTTTTAGTTGGAATATGGGGTGTGATAACTTTAGCCGAGCTAGGCTGTGAAGCTGCCTTACTCGCCGAAGATTTTTCATAATGCGCGCGTACTTTATGAAACAAAATTAGCGTGCCTAATTTCTTTTCATAAAGCATACCCGTACCATAAACAACAGTCTTAGGTGCCTGTCGAATGACGACCGGGCTTTCGGTACGCACTATGTCTTTGTTAGGAAAAATGGTCAGATGATCAGTGTCAAGTGTGCTCTCGCTCTTACCGGAAAAAGCTGGGCGCGTGATTTTTACATTACCGAATAGCTCCACTTTTTCACCATCGGCCGACACTATGCCACGCAGAGACTCTACTTGAGTGGGTGCTTTACCTATCGTAAATTGGGTGTAGCGAGGACGTTGCAAATAGGTACTATCGTCATCTGGAAAATGGCGCATTTCAACTGCTGCCAATTGAAAGTGCAGATTACCATTGACGTCAGTTTGCTTAGTCACAAAGTTACTCATAATATAGTCAGGATCATGGCGACTGCTACCATCAATCTTAGGCGCAGATGGCTGGACTGTTTTATTAATCCAATAGGTTAATAGCGCAAGCATGGATAGCAGTAATAATGGAAGTAATAGTGCTGGGCGCACGGTCGTTTTCATACTGCAACTTTTAGTTTAGATATCACTGTAGCCATGGTCAATTTAATTTGAAATATGAGCTCGGGTTAAGAACTGCTGCATTTGGTCATCAAAAGTGCCTTGTGCTTGCATGATTAGCTCACACACTTCGCGGACTGCGCCAAAACCACCCGCTTTTTTAGTCACATAATGTGCATGCTTGAGCACCAATGCTGCCGAGGCCGGCACGGCAATGGCTAGGCCGCTGGCCAACATGGGTGGCAAATCCACTACATCGTCACCCATAAAAGCACATTGCTCTGCCTTTAGTCCACAGGTGTTGATTAGGTCATTAAAGGCCTCTAATTTATCTTCTGCACCTTGGTAAAAATGGCCGACACCAGTGCTCTCAGCACGCTTCTTAACCACATTGGAAGTGCGCCCAGTAATAATGGCTAAATCTACGCCGCTGGCTTTGAGTAACTTCATACCAAGGCCGTCATGGGTATGAAAAGTTTTATATTCTTGACCATCATCGCCTATGGTAAGGCCACCATCTGTCATCACCCCATCTACATCAAGTACCAGTAATTTGATGTTTTTAAAGCGCTTTAGCAATGCAGCATCTAGATTCAAAATTGTCATTACGTCTTACACCACCTTGGCTAATAAAAGATCGTGCATATTTAAAGCGCCGACTAAAGTGCCGGCATCATTAGTCACCAGCAGTGCATTAATTTTGCGTTGTTCCATAATCTCTACTGCCACGATGGCTAATTGCTCTTGATTGATGGTGTAGGGGTTGGGATGCATCACATCTGCAATGCGAGCATTTGACACGTTAACGTTTTTTTCAAAAGTGCGGCGTAAGTCGCCATCAGTAAAAATGCCTATCGGCATATCGTTTGCATCAACAATGGCAGTTAAGCCCAATCCCTTACGTGACATTTCTAGCAAACCTTGCGTTAAAGGCGCGTCGGCTAACACCTTCGGGATTTTATCACCGCTTCGCATTAAGTCGCTGACATGCACCAGAAGGCGCCGTCCTAAGCTGCCGCCAGGATGGGAACGCGCAAAATCTTCAGCGGTAAATTCCCTCTGATCTAATACACATAAAGCTAGCGCATCGCCTAGCGCTAATGCCACAGTGGTACTTGAGGTGGGTGCTAAGCCGAGTGGGCAAGCTTCCTTGCTTACATGCGCACTTAAATGGATGTCGGCGGCTTGGGCTAAGGTGGAATTATCATTGCCAGTAATTGCAATAATGCTCGCACCTAAGCGTTTAAGCGGAGGCACGATGGCTAAAATTTCATCGCTTTCGCCAGAATTAGACAACGCAATCACAATATCACCTGCGGTAATCATGCCCAAGTCACCATGGCTAGCCTCAGCTGGGTGCATGAAAAAAGCAGGTGTACCTGTACTGGCAAGCGTTGAGGCTATTTTCCCACCGATATGACCGGATTTCCCCATGCCACTCACTACAACACGGCCTCGGCATTTTAATATAAGGCTCACAGCAGCTGTGAAATGCTCATCTAAGCGCAAGGCTAAGGCGTCAATTTCTCTGGCTTCTAGCTGAAGAATGTCGCGCGCCAAATCCAATGTCGTATTTGACCCGGGTTGCAAAGTGCCTGCGAGGTGAGGATTGTTCACTTGAGATGACATTGGGTTAAATTAGCCTATTAAATTTGCCATGAATTGCAGTCAGTATAAAAGGGAACGTTGCACTTATAAAGCCTAAACAGTGACTAATTAACAGATTTTGCATGCAATGCATAAAATTACCTTCGTTTAGGCACAGATTTTGCTAACGCTTAACTTTTTGCTGACTCAGCAAAACTATATTCACGGAAGATTGGCGACCTTTAATTGCTAGGAAAATATTTTTTTAATAAGCCTATTGATGTGAAACAATAGAGCACAATAAAAAATAATAGCCTGACGCAAAAAATATGTTCCAAACTTTACCCTTAATTTTGATTCTGCTCGTCTGCTCAGTACTTTGTGTAGCGATGTTTCGTGCATTTCGTCTGCCTGCCATGCTGGCTTACTTTTTGGTGGGCTTAGCGCTTGGGCCCTACACCTTCGGTCTGTTGCCAGATACTGATGCTAATCGTGAGTTTGCCGAATTCGGCATTGTATTTTTAATGTTTAGTATCGGCTTAGAGTTTAGTTTGCCACAACTGTACGCCATGCGTAAAAAAGTGTTGGGCTTAGGTGGTGCGCAGGTGGTCGTTTCTATGGCCGTGTCTATGGCTTTAGCCAAGCTGGCAGGCTTGGATTGGCCGGCAGCATTTGTGATTGGATCGGCATTGACCATGTCATCAACGGCGATTGTTTCTAAAATACTAGCTGAACGTGTAGATCTTAATTCCCGCCACGGCCGGTTAAGCATCGGTGTGCTGCTGTTTCAGGATATTGCGGTAGTTCCAGTATTGGTGCTAATACCTGCTTTAGGTATGGCCAATAATAATTTAATGGATGTGCTGGGCTTAGCTATGCTAAAAGCCGCTGCCATGCTGTTATTTTTATTCACCATTGGCAAGTGGTTAATTAACCCTTGGTTTAATTTGGTGGCTAGCCAGCGTTCGCGAGAGCTGTTTGTGATGAACGTGTTAATGGTAACTTTGCTATTGGCCTATGCTACCAAATTGGCCGGCTTGTCTTACGCGCTGGGGGCATTTATTGCCGGCATGTTAATTTCAGAAACAAAATATCGTTATCAGGTGGAGTCCGACATTTCACCATTCCGCGATATCTTACTTGGCTTGTTTTTTATTAGCGTTGGCATGCTGCTTAATCTAAAGCAAATTTTCGACAACATAGGATTGGTATTGTTAATCTTAGTTGGCTTCATGTTGTTAAAAGCCACTATTGTGGCTTTAGTGGTCAGGTTGGTGAAATATGAAACTGGGGTGGCGATACGTACGGGTTTGATTTTAGCGCAAGCCGGAGAGTTTAGCTTTGTGATTCTGGCGTTAGGCGTAGAGCAAAAACTTATTAGCGGGCAAGCATTGCAATTGATATTGGCTGCCTCTTTGCTTTCAATGGTAATCGCGCCATTTTTGATCCAATACAATGGTCGCATTGCCCGTCGCCTAGTCAGAAGCTATAGCCGCAATAGCGGTCAAGTAGTACAAGATATTGATGATGTTGGTAAGCACTTACATAATCATGTGATTATTTGTGGTTACGGCCGAAGTGGGCAGTATCTAGGCCGCTTTTTAAAAGAAGAGAACATTCCGTTTGTTGCGTTGGATATTGACCCAACACGGGTGCTAGAGGCAGCAGCAGCTGGTGAAAATGTGATGTTTGGGGATGCAGCGCGTCGGGTGGTGCTAGAGGCCGCAGGCGGTGCTCGTGCTAAAGCCTTGATTATCAGTTATGCCGATAATCGTGCATCAATGAAGATTTTGCATATTGTGCAAGAAAACTACCCGCAGTTACCAGTGATTGTTCGCACCGTGGATGACTCGAATATGGAAGCGCTTCGCGCTGCCGGTGCAGCCGAAGTGGTGCCAGAAATTTTAGAGGGCAGTTTAATGCTGGCGTCACATGCCCTTATGTTGCTTGGAGTGCCACTTAATCGTGTGGTGAAAAGAATTCGCTTATTCCGTGAAGAGCGCTATAAGTTATTCAGGGGTTATTTTCATGGTATTTCTGATGCCGAAGATGAAGATATGGAAAAGAAACAAGTGCGATTGCACTCGGTGGTCATTTCCGCAGGTAGCTATGCCATCGGCCGCAGTCTGTTAGAGATGAACTTACATAATTTCGAAGTAGAAGTGAAATCTATTCGTAGGCCTAACGGCAATGGCGTGATTCCAACTGATACCAGCTACTTGGCTGAAGGCGATGTGATTGTTCTTTTAGGCCAACCTGCTGGCTTAGCTAACGCGCAAAACGCCCTGCTGATTGGGCGCGTAGCAACTAAATAAGTGATGAAAAAACACGTAATCATCGTTGGCGGTGGGATTGTGGGCTGCATGACTGCTATGGAATTAGTTAATCGTGGCTGTCGCGTCAGCATTGTGGAACGCAACCAAATTGCCAGTCAAACTTCCGGTGAATCTTCGTGGGCGGGTGGCGGCATCGTTTTTCCTTTACTACCTTGGCTATATTCGGAACCAGTCAATGCGCTTACCCTTAATGGCGCCAACTTTTATCGCGATTTAAGTCAGCGCCTGCTATTAGAAACAGGGTTCGATGCCAATTTTGAGCAGTCAGGATTTTTGCTCTTGCCCAATTTTGATCTAGAAGCTGCTGTTGCTTGGTGTGCGAAGCACCAAGTACCATTGGAGGCCGTTAAAGCTAGTGCATTCGGAGTTGAGTCACCTAGTGGTGAAAACGCGCTGTGGTTACCTAGTGTATGCCAAGTGCGTCCACCATATATGATGAAAGCCATGCGACACTGGTTAGAAAATAACAATAATGTTAGCCTGCTTGAACACACAGAGTTGATGCCACTTAAGCAAATAGACACGCTTAATGAATGGCAAACTGTGGATGGTGAAAAGCTTAGCGCAGATCAGTTCGTGGTAACTTCTGGTGCCTGGAGCTTTGAGCTTCTGAAAGAAACTTCAGCCAAGCTCAATATCAAGCCCATGCGCGGACAGATACTACTGTACCAACCTCAAAAGAATTTAGAGCAAATTGTGTATAGAGAAGGCTTCTACATGATTCCACGGCGCGATGGCTATCTGCTAGCGGGCAGTACATTGGAAGATGTGGGTTTTGATACTGCGGTGACCGCGGAAGTCCGTGCTGAAATTAGCGCCAAAGCAGAAGCTATTATGCCCGCACTAAAAAGTAGCCCCATTATCAAGCATTGGAGCGGTTTGCGCCCAGGCACCCCTGAGAACTTGCCCACCATCGGCGCGCACCCAAGCATAGAAAACCTATTCCTCAACACTGGTCATTTCCGCTATGGTTTGACCATGGCACCTGCTAGTGCGCAGTTGCTTGCTTCATTGATGTTTGGTGAAGCGCCTGCGATTGATGCCAAACCTTACGCCTGCCTATAATTCGCTTCAGCTCCGAAGTGGCTCGTTCTTTATCTTTTTACCATCAGCTTTAAGTTAGCACTCACTATCGCGCTATCCAATCCCCAGACTTACCGCCACTTTTCTCCAGTAGTTTAATTTCACCTATGCACATGCCTCGGTCTACGGCTTTGCACATGTCGTAAATCGTGAGTAGGGCTATACTAAGGGCTGTAAGCGCTTCCATTTCCACGCCAGTGGGGCCGGTAGTTTCTGTGGAAACCTTGCAAGCAATGCTATTATTTTTTTCATCTATATCAAAACTCACAGACACCTTGGTTAGACTAATTGGGTGGCAGAGCGGAATTAAATCTGCAGTTCGTTTGGAACCTTGGATGGCAGCGATGCGAGCAATACCTAATACATCACCTTTTTTGGCATCACCATTTTTAATTAACTGTAAGGTACTTGGTAGCATATTGATAACACCGCCAGCTACAGCAACGCGTTTAGTGTGGGCTTTAGTGCCTACATCAACCATATGCGCTTGACCACTGTGATCAAAATGGCTGAGTTTTTGTGGCTGTGTATCACTCATAAATTTACCTTAAATTATAAATTGGGCGTGAATTCACCGCCTAAAGTCATTATGATAGCAACAATGAAATTAAAGATCATCGGAATTGCAATTCTGCTTGTTATAAATATAGCCGCAAACGTTGCTCGTAGCAATGAATTGCCTGAGCTAGGAGATGTTTCGCAAACAGTGCTGACCCCTTTGCAGGAGCAAGCAATTGCGGAGCAAATATTGCGCCAAGTCGCAACTAGCGATGATGTGATTCAAGATCCGGAAGTCACGGATTACTTACAAGCTTTGGGTACGAGATTGGTGGCCAATAGCCCCAATAAACAACAGAAATTTACTTTTTTTGTGGTGCAAGATAACACTATTAATGCCTTTGCTATGCCAGGTGGAGTGATAGGGGTCCATACTGGATTAATATTGGCGGCTAATAGCGAATCTGAACTAGCTAGCGTATTGGGCCATGAAATAGGTCACGTCACGCAGCACCATTTAGCGCGTATGTTAGCTTCGCAGAAGTATGACATCTTTAAAAATATCGCCGGCATAACTTTAGCCCTGCTAGTAGCACGGGCTAACCCTCAACTGGCAAGTGGCGCGTTGACCACAGCGTCTGCGGTAGGGGTGCAAAGCCAATTGGATTACACGCGGGAGCATGAGAGTGAAGCGGATCGAATAGGGCTACAGATACTGGATAGTGGGGGTTTTGATGTACGAGGTATGCCCGCTTTCTTTACAACGTTGCAACGTGGTACGCGTTTTGCAGAGGGTAGTGCACCGAGCTTCTTACGCACCCATCCATTGACCAGTGAACGGATTGCAGATGTGACAAATCGCGTCGAGCAAATGCCATATCGTCAAGTGACCGATAGTCTAGAGTTTCAATATGTGCGAGCCAAACTGCAAGCAGGCAATGGTTCGGTGCAGAGTGCAATTGATGTGTTTGAACAAAGCATCCGCGAACACGTCTATACCAATGAGTCCGTTGAGCATTATGGGTTGGCGATAGCTTATTTGCGAAAACACGCCTTACTCCAAGCCGAACAGCAAGTGCTGTGGTTGAAGAAGAATGCGCCACCACACGCAATGATTGTAAATTTAAATGCCCAGCTACTAGTGGCCAAAAATAGTCCGCAATTGGCAGCAATGGAATATGCTGCAGGACTTAAGTTATTTCCAGATAGTCGCGCTTTAATTTATGGCTATGCTGAACATTTTGTAGCGATTAAACAGCCCGAAAATGTAATTTCATTGGTGAAAGAGAAATTAGGTTTGTACCCTGACGATGCCAAGCTATACGATTTGTTAGCAAGGTCGTATACGATGCAAAATAAAGTGTTGCTAAGCCATCAAGCACTAGGTGAAGCGTATTATAGAAAATACGATCTTATGCGCGCCATTGAACAAATGGAGTTGGCGACGAAGGCCAATGATGGTGATTTTTATCAAAAATCAATCGTTGAGGCACGCATACAAGAGTTACGCCGCATGCTGGGCGATGACAAAAAGGCTAAAAATGCATCGTAGAAACTTTTTAAAATTAATACTTGGTGCTACAACAGCACTGCTGCTAGAACCCTTGAATGCCTTAGCTGCGCTTTGGAATAAGCCTGCATTTGATACAACTAAGATTAAAGAGGCTACCCAATTACTGGGAATACATGATGAAATCATCAGCACTGATATTCAGATTATTGCACCAGATCGTGCTGAAAATGGTGCTGTGGTGCAGGTGGAAATTAAAAGTAATCTTGCCAATACCGATGCTATCTATATCTTGGTAGAAAAAAACCCTACCCCATTAATCGCCCACTTTGTATTTAGTACAGATACGGAACCCTCTTTGGTAACGCGGATTAAAATGGCCGAAACTTCAGATATTAAAGTGGTAGTAAAGGCGGGCGCACAATTTTTTACTCGTAGCAAGAATGTGATTGTTTTAGAAAATGGATGTGGCTGACATGAGTAATAATATGAAAATGCGCGCCCAGTTCAAGGGTGGTTTAGTCGAAGTCAAAGTGCTGATGAGCCACCCGATGGAAACAGGGCGAAAAAAAGACGATTTTGGACAATTAATACCTGCGCATTTTGTGCAATTGGTAACCGCTACGCTTAATGGTAAGACGGTATTGGAAGGCCAATGGGGCACGGGTATTGCCAAAAATCCATACCTCACTTTTCGTCTTAAAGGTGCAAAAGTGGGCGATATAGTCGCTGTGACTTGGCTAGATAATAGGGGCACAAGCGCCACTCAGGATATCGCCGTTACCGCTGCTTAACTGACTAGGTGTCTACGCTAGGTTGCGCATTAATGTTTGATAAGTTAAATTTATCACCACCATTGATATCAAGTATTAGATTTAGCTAGTGCGCTTCTTTATAATTCAATCTCAAATTTTAATTAAAACTACTTTTATCAACCAAAAGGAAAACATCATGTCTTTAGTGAATACCGAAATCAAACCGTTTAAAGCACAAGCTTACCATGGCGGAAAATTTGTAGAAGTGACTGAGGCTAGTCTAAAAGGCAAATGGTCAGCCGTAGTATTTTACCCAGCAGACTTCACATTTGTATGTCCAACTGAACTTGGCGACTTAGCAGATCATTACGCAGAATTCCAAAAGATGGGTATAGAAATTTATGCTGTATCTACTGATACGCACTTTACTCACAAAGCGTGGCATGACACATCAGAGACTATTGGTAAAATTAAATACCCAATGATTGGCGACCCAACAGGTGCTATTACACGTAACTTCGAAGTTATGATTGAAGAAGAAGGCTTAGCATTGCGCGGTACTTTTTTGATTAACCCAGAAGGTATTATTAAAGCTTTGGAAGTAAATGATCTGGGTATAGGTCGCTCAGCGCAAGATTTAATCCGCAAAGCGCAAGCTGCACAATACGTAGCTTCACATCCAGGTGAAGTATGTCCAGCCGCTTGGACTCCAGGTGCAGAAACATTAGCGCCTTCATTAGACTTAGTAGGCAAGATCTAAAGATTTTTTATTAGAAAATCCTTAGTTGCAATCGCAATATACCAAGTTAACCCCGAGCCAAAAGCTTGGGGTTTTTCTTAAGCAGTAAAACAAATCCACAAGATCAATCATGAAATATACAAGAGGTTAGTCATGGCATTAGATAGCAATATTAAATCGCAATTAACGGCATACTTAGAAAAGTTGGTGCAGCCAATTGAATTGGTCGCATCGGTGAATGACGGCGATAAATCCCTTGAAATGCTAGAGTTGCTGCGTGAGATTACTAGCATATCTGCCAAGATTAATTTGATTGAGCGCCATGATGATGAAGAGCTAAAACCTTCATTTACAGTTGGTCGTGTTGGTCAGGTTGCACAAATTCGTTTTGCTGGCATTCCAATGGGCCATGAGTTTACGTCTTTAGTATTGGCTTTGCTGCAGGTTGGAGGTCATCCGTTGAAGCTGGAAGCTGAAAAAATTGCACAAATTGCTGCACTTGATGGTAAATATAATTTTGAAACCTATATCTCATTGAGCTGCCACAACTGCCCAGAGGTAGTTCAAGCACTCAATTTAATGGCAGTAATTAACCCCAATATTACGCATACGATGATTGATGGATCACTATTTCAAGAAGAGGTGAATGCTCGCAAAATCATGGCTGTGCCTACCATCTTTATGAATGGCCTTGAGTTTGGCGCAGGCCGTATGGGCGTGGATGAGATTCTACCTAAGTTGGATGCTGGCGTGGTGGCAAGGGAAGCGGTAAAGCTAGCGGCCAAAGCCCCTTACGATGTTTTGATTGTTGGCGGTGGACCAGCGGGTGCATCAGCCGCTATTTACGCAGCGCGTAAAGGGATCAGAACTGGCGTTGTTGCTGACCGCTTTGGAGGCCAAGTAATGGATACTATGGGCATAGAAAACTTTATTTCGGTTAAAGAAACTGAAGGCCCCAAGTTGGTGGCAGCGCTGGAAGAACACGTTAAAGCTTACGAGGTAGATGTGATGCATTTACAACGTGCGGCAAGCCTAGTGCCAGCGTCGGCAGCTACCAATGATTTAATTGAAATTACATTAGAAAATGGAGCCACGTTAAAAAGCAAAGCAGTGATTCTTGCCACTGGTGCACGCTGGAAAGAAATGAACGTTCCCGGTGAAAAAGAGTATCGAGGTAAAGGCGTCGCTTATTGCCCGCATTGCGATGGCCCTCTATTTAAGGGCAAGGATATTGCCGTGATCGGCGGTGGTAACTCTGGTGTGGAAGCCGCCATCGACTTGGCAGGTTTTGTGAATCATGTCACTTTATTGCAGTTTGGTCCGGAGTTGCGCGCAGATGCTATTTTGGTTAATAAGCTTCACAGCCTAAAGAATGTAACGGTATTAGTGAATGCGCAGACCACAGAAATTACTGGGCTAGATCAGAAAGTAAATGCACTCATTTACAAAGACCTCGTTAGCAACGAATTGCATACGATATCTTTAGAAGGGGTGTTCGTACAGATTGGTTTATTGCCGAATACGGACTGGCTAAAAACTAGCAATATCGACTTAAGTCAGTATGGTGAAATCGTGGTGAATGATCATGGCCAAACTTCTTTGGCTGGGGTTTTTGCGGCAGGTGATGTGACTACTGTGCCCTATAAGCAAATCATTATTGCCATGGGTGAGGGTGCTAAATCGGCGCTATCAGCTTTCGATTATTTAATCAGAAAGTGAGTACTAACAATCAACATAAACCATGCTGGGATTGGCGTATTCCTTTATTTTCATTTAACCATACTTAAAGCTACCGCTTCAGCCACACGTATGCCGTCGACTCCAGCAGATAAAATTCCGCCAGCATACCCGGCACCTTCTCCAGTTGGATATAAGCCTTTTGTATTGATGCTTTGCAAATTGTCATCGTTGCGTTTAATGCGTATCGGTGACGAAGTGCGCGTTTCCACGCCCGTCAAAATACCGTCAGCTAAATCAAAACCTTTGATCTGTTTGGCAAACTCCGGAATCGCTTCCCGTATCGCTGTGATTGCATATTCAGGTAAGGCGGTTTCTAAGTTAGTCAGATGCACGCCTGGGGTATAGGAAGGCGTCACTTGGCCAAACTCGGTAGAAGCTTTATTGGATAAAAAATCACCAATCAATTGCCCTGGAGCTTGGTATGTGCTGCCCCCTAATACATAGGCTTGGCTTTCTAATTTTCGTTGCAATGCGATCCCAGCCAGTGGGTCGCCTGGAAAATCAACTTCAGGCGTAATGCCGACGACGATGCCGGCATTGGCATTTCGTTCATTACGTGAATATTGGCTCATACCGTTGGTGACCACACAACCGGGTTCAGAAGCGGAAGCCACTACCGTGCCACCTGGACACATACAAAAACTATACACACTACGGCCGTTACTGGCGTGATGCACTAGCTTGTAATCTGCAGCACCTAAAATAGGGTGCTGCGCATTAGGTCCGTGGCGTGCCGCGTCTATTAGCGACTGCGGATGCTCAATTCTAAAACCGATAGAGAAAGGTTTAGCTTCAATATAAATACCGCGTTGATGAATCATCTCAAAAGTATCTCGCGCGCTATGGCCGACCGCTAGTACTAAATGATGGGTGGCAATGCGCTCGCCACTAGCAAGGATAACTGCTTGCACTTGGCCGTCCTCAATTTCAATATCGTCAACCTTGCTTTGAAAGCGAATTTCGCCTCCAAGTGCGATAATGGTTTCACGCATTTTTTCCACCATACCCACTAATCTAAATGTACCGATATGTGGGTGGCTTACATACAGAATTTCTTCAGGTGCGCCGGCTTGGACGAATTCGTTTAATACCTTGCGTCCGTAATGTTTGGGATCTTTAATCTGGCTGTAGAGCTTGCCATCAGAGAATGTTCCTGCGCCACCTTCACCATACTGCACATTAGATTCGGCATTAAGCTCACCTTTACGCCAAAAGTTAAAAGTATCTTTGGTGCGCTCGCGTACCGCCTTTCCGCGCTCTAGTATCAATGGTTTAAAGCCTGATTGCGCTAACACCAACGCAGCGAATAGACCGGATGGACCTAGACCGACCACGATAGGTCTGGTTTTTAAATCTGCAGGTGCTTGGGCGACAAAATGATAAGAAGTATCCGGTGCCAGTTTCACATGGGGGTCTTTTTTGAGCTTGGCTAAAACTTTGGTTTCACCATTGACCGTTACATCTAGCGTATAAGCTAGCAAAATGGCATCAGCTTTACGCGCATCCACACCGCGCTTAAAAATTGAGTATTCAACCAAGTCGGTGGCGTTAATGCCCAATTTTTTAATCACAGCCGCAACAATGGCGCTAGGCAGGTGATCAAGTGGCAATTTAATTTCGGTGATTCTAATCATGTTTAATTTATCTAGAAGTGAACTGGTGGTTGGTTTGCTGTCGCAATAATAACCCATCTTGCGCTTAGGGGTTAGCGTAAACCAGTTTTAGGATTTACCGTATTTAGATAACGAAGTTAAATCTCTAAGTTGAGCTGCAGTAACTGTCGTAACATCGGCACAGTGACTGGCTTTTTTGTGGTCAGTGACCATTGATCTAAAGCATTAACGGTGGCGATTAAGGTAGGTAGATCGCGGCGTAAATAACGTAAGCAATAATCAATCACCTCCACTGGCAATCGCATCCCACGTGACTGAGCGTGGCTTAACAGTGCTAAGGCCTTTTCTTCGTCACTAAGTGGCTGCAATTGATAACTTAAACCCCAGGCCAAGCGTGTGGCTAAATCGTCGCGCAGGCCGAGTTGTGTTGGTGCAGCATTGCCCGCTACAATTAAAGTACGCGCTAGCTGATGGTCGTCTAGATGCGCATTACCATCACGTATTTGGTTGTAGATATCAAATAATGCAATTTGCGCCCCGTCGTCTAGCAACTGCACATCATCAACACAGACTACCAGACGATTAGCAGCTTGGCAGGCAGAAATTAAGTGGGATTTTCCGCTACCCGCCCCACCCCATATATAAATGAAATGCTGTTCAGCATCAGGCGATTGAGTGGAGCACACGTTTTGTAACTGGTGTATAGCTTCGGCATTTGAACCGATAACAAAGTTATCGAAGCTAGGTGAAGCAGGGGGCTGTATATCAAGCAGTAATTGTCTCATAGCGCTATTGATACAAATTGCCATCAAAGTATTGACGGCGGAGATGACGCAAGGCTACTGCGATAGCGGCAGAAGCTGGAAGTGCTAGCAATACTCCGGTAAAACCAAATAATTGGCCACCAGCTAATAAGGAAAAAATGACAGTGACAGGATGTAGGCCAATACGGTCTCCCACTAGGTTTGGCGTCAGCCACATGCTTTCTAATAGCTGACCTAAACTAAATACCACCACAACAGGGGTGAACTGGCTGAGTGTGTTAAATTCAAGTAGGCCGGAAATAGTGGCCAGCAATATACCCAACCCTATGCCCAGATATGGCACAAAACCAAGCGCGCCAGCGAGTATGCCTATAGGTAATGCCAAATCTAAACCAGCCAACTTAAGACCTATGGCATAGAACACGCTCATCAGTAACATTACCGTCAATTGCCCGCGTAAAAACGCGGCCAGTACTGCATCAATATCGGTGGCGATTTTTTTAGTGGTAATAAATATTTTGCGTGGCACTAGTTCGCCGATTGAAGCTAGCAATAGGTGCCAATCGCGTAAAAAGTAAAACAGCACCAAGGGCACTAACAGCACATTGAGTAGCCAAGCAATAATGGTCATTCCATGGCTACTCAGTGTGAGTAGCATACTACCCATCAGTCCGCCGGCAGATTTCCAGTTTTCGCTAAGTATGGTTTGTAGTTTTTCGGTATTAAATTCAAGCGCAATACCAAAGTTTTGCATTAGCCAAGGGTCAAGATGAAGCTTTAGGTAGGTTGTATAAATCGGCAACCGCTCTACCACCATCATCAGCTCTTTTTGTAACAAGGGCAGTACGATTAATAGAAGTAATAACACAGTCGTGATTACGATTAATGTCATGATTGAACTGGCATTGGTGCGGCCAAAGCGGAGTTTCCCCAGTGACCAATTTTCGATACTATCAACTATTGGATTGCATATATAAGCAAGAATAGCTGCGGCTAAAAATGGTGCAAGAATAGGGCTTAACAGATAGATGAGCACTAATAGTGTGGCTACAATCAGCCATCCACTAAATTTGCTTGTAAGATTGTCTTGTTTTAGTGCCATTTAAGTTAAAATTACGAATTGAACACAGCAAATTATATTGTAGAAAGCGAGTCCGCATCTTGAATTCTGAAAATTCAGTTAAAAACCTCCCACAAAATGCTATGAGTTATCGCGATGCTGGCGTTGATATTGAGGCCGGCGATGCACTAATTGAGCAAATTAAACCATTTGCAAAACGCACAATGCGCCCAGAAGTATTAGCCGGAATCGGTGGCTTTGGCTCGCTATTTGAAATGCCTAAAAAATTCAAACAGCCAGTGCTAGTGTCTGGCACCGACGGTGTAGGCACTAAGCTTAAGTTGGCTTTTGAGCTCAATAAACATGATACTGTCGGCATTGATTTGGTCGCTATGAGCGTCAATGACATTCTAGTGCAAGGCGCTGAACCTTTGTTTTTCTTAGATTATTTTGCTTGCGGTAAGTTAGAAGTCGGCACTGCAGCATTAGTGATTAAGGGTATTGCTGAGGGTTGTGAGCAATCTGGTTGCGCTTTGGTTGGTGGTGAAACTGCAGAAATGCCTGGCATGTACCCCGCAGGCGAATATGACTTAGCTGGTTTTGCCGTAGGTTGTGTGGATAAAGAACTCATTATAAATGGTACGACAATTGCTACTGGCGATATAGTCTTAGGCTTGGCGTCTAGTGGAGCACACTCTAATGGCTACTCACTTATTCGCAAACTGATTGCACAATCTGGTATTGACTTCGAATCTGATTTTCATGGTCAGCCATTTAAAGATGTGGTGATGGCGCCTACTCGTATTTATGTTAAACCCTTACTAGAACTCATTGCGGCTTTACCAGTGAAGGGCATGGCACATATTACTGGCGGTGGTATTACCGAAAACATTCCACGTGTATTGCCGGCAGGTTTAACGGCTGCTATCAAAAAGGGTAGCTGGACAATGCCGCCTTTATTTACTTGGTTGCAAGCGCAAGGAAATGTAGCTGATCTTGAAATGTATAAAACATTTAACTGCGGTATCGGCATGGCAGTGATTGTGGCCAAAGAGCATGCAGCCGCTGCACAAAAATTGCTACAAGATGCTGGCGAAACCGTATTTGAAATCGGCGTTATCCGCAAGCAACAGGTAGGCGAAGCACCAACGATCGTTGCGTAAACTAATTTAAGTTTTCATGGTGTGCTATCTTACGGAAACTTGGCGCGTTAACGACTGATGTGTTTTTATTGAGGAGTTACCGTGACAAGTTACATTAGAATTTTAAGTTTTATCCTATGCTTATTTTCCGTGAATATTGCAGTAGCGCAACCAATCACGCCTAAGCTTATTCAAGCTAACTATGAGGCTACCCGCAACGGTCTGCCTTTTGCCAAAGTGTATGAGCAGTTAATCATTACAGGCAATACCTACAAAGTGGAGAGTATTACCAAGGGGATTGGCGTCTATGCCTTATTTGGAGAGCGTAAGCTCACTAGTGTTGGTACGGTCACCAGTCTAGGTTTAAAGCCAGATCATTTTGAATTACAGCAAGGCGATAATCCTAAAAAAGCACTGTTAGCAGATTTTGACTGGACTAAAAATAGCTTACAGATGATGGTGAAAGGAGTGGTTAAACAAGAGGCGTTGACCGAAGGTACGCAAGACTTGGCTAGTTACGCCTATCAATTTATGTATTTACCTGCGCCACTTAAAGAGGCTATTACTGTGACACTCACCACAGGTAAAAAGCTGAATCAATATCAATATAAAATCCATGCTGAGTCTGATGTGATTGAATCCAAGGGGGTTTCATACAAAGCCCTACATCTGCAGCAACAGTTGGATCCAGACAAAACGGAAAGTAAAGACTTGTGGTTGGCCAGCGAACATTATTATGTGCCAGTGCGCATTTTGATGGTGGAAGACAGTGGTGCCAAAATCGAACAAACGTTAACAGAGCTCCATGTGGAGTAAGTTTAAACTTTTATGGGAGCGCGCCGGTTACCGTTGGTTAGCGGTCGCACTGTTATTATCGACACTATTACACCTCACTTTAATTGCTCGATTTTATTTTAATTTAAACGATCTTGGTAGTGAGCCACTGGTCATTAAGGCGCAGCTGGTAGCACCACCAGCGAAATCTTCCCCACCTAAACCTGTCGCTAAACCTCAGGCCAAGCGAAAAGCATTAGCAAAACCTGCGCCTTCTGTTCAGCCGCACCTTGCCTCCCAGCCTGAAGCCGCTAGTTTACCCATTGATACGCCAGCAGTAAGCAATGGATTAGAGGAGGTAGCAATAATACAACCTGACGTTGAGGAAGAAGCCATTAATGCTAACGCCTATCACTATGTAGAGGCCAAGTATGATGTGCGGACTGATGTGGCCGCTAAGTTTGATAGTGGCGCCGTAGGTAAAGCCGCAATGGAGTATCAATTACTCCCGGATGGCGCTCACTATAAATTGCGCAGCGTGATTGAGGCCAGCGGTTTAGCCTCATTGTTTATACCTAATTTGCTTCAAACTAGTGATGGTGTGCTTGTTAGAAGTGGCTTACAGCCACAGCACTATTTATATCAATTTGGCAGTAAAAAGAATAAAACCTTTAGCGCCGATTTTGATTGGCCGAATCAAAAACTAAGATTGCATAGCGCCAGTGAAGACAGGCTAGTGGACTTGCCGGAGGGCGCGCAGGACTTGCTCAGTTTTATGTATCAGTTTATGTTTGTAGCACCGCTACAAAATATGCAAATCACTGTGACCAATGGTAAGAAGCTTGGGATCTATGATTACAGCTTTGAAGGCGAAGAAATCGTGCCGACCAAAATGGGGAATTTAAACACATTCCATATTTTACGCCGCTCTGCTGAAGGTGATGATAAAACTGAATTGTGGCTGGCCTTAGATTATCAGCATGTACCTGTTAAAATACGCAAAACGGAAAAAGAAGGCAAAGTCTATGAGCTGTTAATTACCAGCTTAAAAACAGAGACGCCAGCTACGCCAACACCATAGACTAATGCTAGTGGGCATCTAAGCGTTTAGATGCCCGACCAAACCAATAAAGAGAAATAACATGACCCCCAATTTAATTCGCCAAGCTTCAGTAATGCTATCTAATCTACTTGAGTTTAATAGCCCAGCAGATGTGAAATTAAGTGAATTTTTTCGCAACAATCGTGATCTAGGTACAAAAGAACGTGCTTTTGTTGCTGAAAGTGTTTACGGCGTATTGCGCCGCTTACGCTTTTTAAGCGCAGTGACCGCCAATGATGATAATGACCCCGATGATGCACGTAAGCTGGTATTGGCATGGATGTTACGTATACAAGGTATGAGCATCCGCGAAATGACGCCAATGTTAAGTGAACAGCAAATAGAGTGGGCACATACGATTAAAGCTAAATCAACCGAAAACTTACCATTAGCAGTGCAAGCCGATGTGCGAGACTGGTTATGGGAGAAATTAGTAGCGCAATACGGTGAGGCAGAGGCATTAACTATTGCCCGCAGTATGCATGAGTCAGCTACGCTAGATCTACGCGTCAATACCATCAAAGGAACGCGCGATGAGGTGCTGGCAAAATTCATTGCTGAGAACACGACGGGTGAATCTAATATTAGCAAAACCCCTTATTCACCAATTGGTTTGCGGATGCCGCTACGTTTAAATATTAGCCGCCATGTGCTTTTCACAGAAGGTAAGGTTGAAGTGCAAGATGAAGGTAGCCAGATTTTGGCGCATTTGGTTGCGGCCAAGCGCGGCATGATGGTGGCAGACTTTTGTGCTGGTGCTGGAGGTAAAACCTTAGCCATAGGTGCGTTGATGCGTAACACGGGACGTCTCTATGCCTTTGATGTGTCAGAAAAGCGTTTACATAGCTTAGGCCAGCGCTTAAAACGCTCAGGGCTAAGCAACCTCAATGCACAAAGCATCAGCAGTGAAAACGACCCTAAATTAAAACGCCTTAACGCTAAATTTGATCGCGTGTTAGTTGATGCGCCGTGCACTGGCTTAGGGACTTTGCGCCGTAATCCAGACCTTAAATGGCGCCAAACGCCACAAGATTTATCTGAACTAACTGAAAAACAGGCGCGAATTTTAGCGCGCGCTGCTAAATTTACTAAGCCAGGTGGCCGTTTAATTTACTCTACTTGTAGCTTATTAAGCGATGAGAATGAACAGATTGCAGAAGGATTTTTGGCTAGCCATCCTGATTTTAAATTACTTAATGCCAGCGAGATATTGAGCCAGCAGCAAATTAATCTGGATACTGGTAAATACCTAAAACTATTGCCACATATTCATCATACCGATGGATTCTTTGCCGCAGTGTTTGAGAAAATAGACCCTTCAGCCCCCCCAGTTAAGCTATCTAAGACTATGGCCGTAGTTGATGTGGAGGTTGAAGTTGAGGGTGCAGAAAAACCTAAAACCAAAAAAACGCCGGCGATAAAGAAAGCAAGTGTTACTAAAGCTGAAATTGCGGAGAGCAAGCCTGTGCAAGCTAAAGCCGTCGCTAAGCCTAAGGCCCCCGCCAAGGTGGTAAAGGAAAAAATTCTGAAAGAGATTCCAGCTAAAGCGGTCAAAGTTAAAGAACCAAAAGTGAAAGCTGCTGCGGTTAAAAAAGTTACAAAACCAAAAGTCGTTAAAGCTATCAAAGAGTAAGTAACTGATGAAGCTACCCAGTCTTAATAACCAAATTTTATTAGGTGCATTATTTGGTGTTGCGATTGGGTTTTATTTCCACACGCTTAATGTTGGCAATTTAGGCCAGCATAATCAGCTACTACAAGGCGGCCTTTATTCTGCGAGCATCGTTGGCACGCTTTTTATTGATCTGCTTAAAATGATTTTAATACCGCTGGTGTTCTGCTCTATTGCCGTGGGTATTGCTAATCTGCGCCAACATCAGCAAATGCATCGCGTTTGGGTTGCGACCCTTATTTTCTTTGTCAGTAGTATGGCTATTGCCATCGTGCTGGGTATGTCAGCCAGCCTGTATTTCAAACCGGGAGCGGGTTTAAGTCTTCCTATGTTTGATCATGCCATGCAAAATTTTGAGGCAAAACAACTGCCGATGCCTGAGTTTTTCGCTCAGTTCTTACATGGACTATTTGTTAATCCGTTCGCGGCTTTAGCCCAAGGCGATGTACTAGCTGTGGTCATGTTTGCGCTTATTTTAGGTGTGGCGCTAGTGATGGGCGGAGATCGCTATAAGCATATACTGGCGCTGCTTCAAGAAGCGCTTGATGTCACCATGTTGATTGTGGGCGGGGTAATGCGTTTAGCCCCACTGGGTATTATGGCATTACTGATTAAGTTGGTCGCTGTACAGAATATGGCCATTCTTAGCACGCTAGCTAAGTTTGTGGCAGTAATTGTGGGTACGTTGCTAGTGCATGGCGTACTGATACTGCCATTAATTTTATATCTATTTACCGGCAAAACGCCATTATGGTTTTGGCGCGGTGCACGTGAGGCATTGGTTACAGCTTTTGCTACCAGTTCAAGCTCGGCTACATTACCTGTAACCCTTCGCTGCACAACCCAGCATTTACATGTAAAGCCTGAGATCGCTGGTTTTGTGATTCCGCTAGGCGCTACGGTGAATATGGATGGCACCGCTTTATATGAAGCGGCCGCAGCATTATTTATTGCCAATTTAGCGGGTATAGATCTTAATTTTACCCAGCAACTAATCGTATTCTTTACAGCCATGCTGGCTGCCATTGGTGCACCAGGTATCCCTAGCGCCGGAATGGTCACGATGGTGATGGTATTACAGTCTGTGGGCCTGCCAGCCGAGGCAATTGCGATTTTACTGCCAATCGATCGACTGTTAGATACCCTGCGCACTACGGTGAATGTGCAGGGCGATATGGTGGGCAGTTTAGTGGTACAGAAGATAGTTAATCGCTAAATGTGGCTTAATCGTCATTTCAGGGGCTATTTTTTAGCCACTAGGCCAGCATTCCTAAGTATTAGTATTATGGCCTGTTTTATCGGTTTTGCTATTGCGGCTAAAATCAGCCAGATAAATTGGGGTATCAATATTGTTTGTTTTTTATTGGTGTTGCTAGTGCATGCGGCGGCAAACCTGAGTAACGACTACTTCGACTCTCTTAATGGCAGTGATGCACAAAATACTCAATGCGTTTCCCCATTTACTGGTGGTAGCCGCTTTATTCAGAATAATTTTTTTACTGAAATACAGATTAAGCAACTGAGTTTAAGCATTTATCTTACAACTATCTTTGGTGGGATAATGTTGAGCTGGATGACTAGTTGGCATTTGATTTGGGTAGGTCTTGGCGGTTTAATTTTAGGCTGGTTTTACTCAGCACCGCCGCTTAAATTAATGTGCCGTGGGCTTTGGGGTGAGATAGCGATAGTTTGCGCTTGGACTCTCGTTGTGATTGGTTCAACAATGATCTCGACGAAGGAACTAAACGCCACTAGTTTGATTCTCGGTTTGGCGTATGGTTTGATGGTAGCAAATATACTGTTCGTCAATCAAATCCCAGATATTGAAGCAGACCAACGTGCAGGTAAATTGACTTTAGCGGTGAAAACCCCCAAGCAATATCTATGGTTGTGGACGTTGATCTTAAGCGGTGTGGCCTATGGCCTGTTGCTTGCGTTCGTCGGCCTAGGTTCGTTGCCAAAGGTATACTTGCTCCCCTTGCTCTGTTGGCCATTAAACATCGTTACTGCTTACGAAATAACCGTTGATAATCACCAGTCTAAGGTTGCCAGTATTAAGCAAACCATATTGGCTTCGCATTTGTTCGGCTTGTTACTGCTAGTGAGCACTGTGATTGCCTAGTCACTCAGTTTACTAGGGCTTAGACTCAATTTTCCCCCAATCAAAATAGGGACCAGGGTCTGTTTTGCGTTCTGGAGCAATATCCGAATGTCCTACGATGGCTTGTATCGGATAGCATTGCTTTAGGCTTGCTATCAGAAGCTTAAGTGTTTGATATTGTGCCGATTCAAACGCATCAAAGTCTGAGCCTTCAAGCTCTATTCCAACTGAAAAATCATTACAACGTTCTCGCCCCCTCCAGCTGGAGAGGCCTGCATGCCAGGCGCGATCGAGACATGATACAAATTGTATAAGTTCACCATGACGCCGAATTAAGAAATGTGAGGAGACCTTCTGAGTGTAAATTTCCGCGTAATAGGGATGCTCATTTGGATTTAATTGATTGCTAAATAATTCCACGATGCCGTTGCCGCCATATTGTCCAGGTGGCAGGCTGATATTGTGGATGACAATTAAACAGATGGCTGAGCGGCCGACTAGTGCGGGTCTAGCGTCATAATTAGGAGATGCTAAGAACTCTGCGTTAAGCGCCAAGCCGCTAGCATTAATAGCATAAGATTTCATAGGTACTAATTTTATGCGAAATTTCACTTATAAATAGCAGTATTCCGATAAAATCTAGGCATTAACAAATATTTAATCTGTTTACCTAATTTTAAGGAAAAGCCTTCATGGTGTTTTTTCAATTGTTTATGATGCTGATTGTGATTTTAATTGCGGCTGAGGTTTTTACCAATGCGCTAGAGCACTTAGGTGAGAAACTTGGCATTTCTGAAGGGGTTACCGGTTCCTTATTTGCCGCGGTGGGTACGGCCTTACCTGAAACTATGGTTCCTTTGCTGGCATTGCTGGCTGGTACCAAAAACGCTTCTACCAATGAGGAAATTGGCGTAGGTTCTATATTAGGTGCGCCATTAATGTTGGCTACATTGTCCATCTCGTTAATGGCAATCTCAGTATGGAGACAGCGCGGCATTCAAGGGCACTTACGTCCAGAACGCACCGGCTTAACTCGCGATCTTAATTTCTTTATAGTTGCATTTTCTTTTGCTGCCATTGCCATGTATGTGCCGCATACCTTAGCCGTTGTACGTTATGGCATCAGTGCGGCGATGGTAATGACTTATTTTGTTTACGTACTAATGACGCTAAATGCTTCTAAGGCACTGGTGGCGGACGGCCATGCCACAGAAGCTGGCAGTGATATGTTTTTATGCAGAATAGGTTTGCCGAATAATACTGCAGTGATTTTGTTGCAACTGATCTTAGGTGTGGTCATGCTGATTGCTGGTGCTAAGGGCTTTATCAATGGAGTAGAAGCCGCGGCACAGATTCTTGGCATTTCGGCTTTATTGTTATCTTTGTTGATTATTCCGATTGCGACCGAATTGCCAGAAAAAGTGAACAGTATTTTATGGATACGTAAAGGCAAAGACACTTTAGCTTTTGGTAATATTACTGGTGCTATGGTATTCCAGGGCACTTTATTACCGGCAATCGGAATTATGCTAACTCCTTGGCAGCCGCGTAGCGAAGTAGTATTAGGTATTGCCCTAACTTTGATTGCTGCTATTTGGATACGTTATTTGGCTGGTAAAAGCATTCTAAAGGTATGGCATCTGCTCTTGAATGGTGCTGTTTATCTAACTTATTTAGTGTTGGTTCTCAGCTAATATCCATCATAAGTCTTGCTCACATATTATCGATGTGTGTCTGGCAGCAGTAAAACTTACCTTTGACTAAAAATGCTTCCGATCTAGGTATGTGGACCGCACAAGTCACGCATTGCACCATGTCCTCAGCTTTATCGAGATTGCTTTCGGGCGCCACTGTGGTGCTTCCAGTTTGGTTTAGGATGCGTTTGAAAAAATAAATTCCCAGGCCAATAATTAACCCTAGAAAAATAAGTCGCCACATAGAATCTACTCAACTTAGGAATGAATCTTATTGTAACTAAAGCTTAGCTTAGTGCAAAATTTAAACCTGATATACTAAATCTTAACTTTTTAAATAGATTTCTTTGCATTTACAGGCTGATAAAAAGGATGGAATATGAGCCTAGAAATGAAATTGATGGTAATTTTGAATATATAAGTAGAACGATATGCACAATCAGCAACCATTACGAGAGTCAACCGAGGGCGCACTTACCACCCCAAGCTTAATCAAACTCGGGGCTAGTTTTGTCTACGATAGCTTAGTCGTCATGGCCCTTTGTTTTGCCTTGGCTTTGCTCTTTATAGGCTTACTAGGTGATGCCACACAAGGCGGAAAGCGTTATTTTCTGCAGTCGTTTTTATGTCTAAGTGTCGGCCTCTATTTTGTTTGGTGTTGGCTTAAAAGCGGTCAGACCTTAGCTATGCAAACCTGGCATTTAAAGTTAGTGGATCAGCATGGGCAGTTGCTGACACCAGCCATCGCAATGCTTAGATATGGCTTGGCCTGCCTAAGTTTAATGCTATTTGGTTTGGGTTTTTTGTGGGTGCTAGTAGACCGCGACCGCATCTATTTACATGACCGTTTACTCGGTTCTAGAATTATCGATTGTTATCTACGTTCAACATAATGCAACATGGTGAGACCAGCGAGCAAAAATAAAATCGTCGGTGTGGTGGCGCTAAATAAAGGTGGCCAGTCGTTTAATAAGCCTAGGTGCACAAATACCCGATTCAGTATTTGATACATGACACCAAGCATAATTCCGACAAATACTTTGGCGCTGGCTCCGCTCATGCGTTGCTGAATAAAACCAAACGGTAAGGCCAGAACCACCATGACCATGCAGGCCAGTGGGTAAATTAACTTACCCCACAAGGCCACTTGGTAGCGGGTAGTTTTTTGCTTATTGACACTTAAGTGACGTATATAAGAATACAAGTTAAGTGCTGACATTCTTTCAGGTAGCACCAACAATACATTCATTAACTCTGGCCGAATAAGTGAGTGCCACTTCGCTTCAGGTACTTCTGTAATATGAATCGAGTCTTGATCAAATGTGGTTTTTCTTACTTTTTTCAGTTGCCAGTCATCATCTGTAAATTGCCCACTTTTGGCATTACTAATCATACGTAGCTTAAACTTCTGATCAAACTCATAGATATGGACATTGAGTAAAGTGGCGTCTGGTAACACTTCCTCAACATTAACAAAACTACTGCCATCTTTTACCCATAAACCAGATCTAAAGTCTTGTGCAATCACAGAGTTGGTCGCTTTAATCCGAACCCGCTGTGCCATCTTCTCGCTTACCGGTGTGATGAGCTCGCCAATCAAAAATGTAAGAAGCGTAAACACAGTTCCCACTTTTAACAGCAAGACGGCGATATTAAGCATAGATACACCGCTAACCCTTAATACGACAAGCTCTGAATTGCGCGCAAATTTTGCCAAGCTATACATGCAGCCTACTAGTACAGCGACGGGCATTACATCATAGATATGTCCTGGCGCGCTTAGCAATACAAATAACAAGACCTGGCTCAGCCCATAGTTACCTTTACCTAAAGATTCCAGCTCTTGGATTAAATTAAAGAATGAGAACATGGCAAGGAGCGCGAGCATGATGAGAATCACATTGATAGTGACTTCTTTAAGCAAGTAGCGTGAAATGATTTTCATGGTAAGTATGTTAGGTCAAGGAATTAATTGTGATGATAAGTTCTTGTAAGAGTGAGCGCCTAAAAAGCATACGATGCATTAAACCATTTATTTACAACTATGAATTACGAGTAAAACACGAGATAATTTACTAAACAACAGAAAAGGTTAATACAGCATGAAACCCAGTACCATAGAATTTAGCATAAAAAGCGATAAACCGGAAAAGCTAGCTTGTGATTGTGTGGTTGTTGGCGTGTATGAGTCACGAAAATTATCAGACGCGGCGCAATCCATAGACGCTGCATCTAGCGGATATATTAGCAATATACTTAAACGTGGTGATATGGATGGTAAATTAGACTCGACACTAATGTTACATAGCTTGCCTGGGATCCAGAGCGAGCGTGTGCTGTTAGTAGGATTGGGAAAAGCAGAGGAGTTTACTGAAAAACAATATTGCAAAGCGGTGCGATCTTCAGTGAAAGCTTTGGCCAATACAGGCGCCAACGTTGTTGGTAGCTTTTTGGTGGAATTACCGGTTAAAACGTTCGCTACACGCTGGAAAGTGTCTCACTTAGTTGAAGTGACATTAGATGCAAACTATCAATTCAATGCTATTAAAAGAAAGTCTGAAGATAAGCCAGGGACTAAAAAAGGGATTGCAAGTCTGAGTATCAACGTTCCACAAGCTTCCGATGTGCAAGCAGGCGCAGCTGGTTTAGCGGACGGTCTAGCCTTGTCGGCAGGAGTAAGCTTGACCAAGGATTTGGGAAATTTACCCCCTAATGTTTGTACACCGACTTATTTGGCTGAACAGGCAATTTTGCTCGGTAAAACCTATGGTTTAAAAATAGAAGTGCTGGAGCGTGCAGCACTTGAGAAGCTTGGTATGGGTTCATTTTTAGCAGTAGCGCAAGGCAGTGAAGAGCCACCAAAACTGATTGTTTTACAACACCTTAAGGGCAATAAAAACGACAAGCCCGTAGTGCTAGTAGGAAAAGGCATTACTTTTGATACGGGAGGTATTTCAATCAAACCAGGTGCCGAGATGGATGAGATGAAGTACGACATGTGTGGCGCCGCCAGCGTGCTTGGAACATTTAAGACCATCGCTGAAATGGATTTGCCTCTTAATGTTATCGGCATTATACCTACTTGTGAAAATATGCCAGATGGCCGTGCGGTAAGGCCTGGCGATGTGCTGACCAGTATGTCTGGCCTGACTATTGAAGTTTTAAATACGGATGCAGAAGGCCGTTTGATTTTGTGCGATGCTCTTACCTATGCTGAGCGCTTTGAACCAAGTGCGGTAGTTGATATTGCTACACTCACTGGCGCTTGCGTGATTGCGCTGGGGCATCATGCGACTGGTTTGTTTAGTAACAACGATGATTTAGCCAAAGAGCTATTAAGCGCAGGAGAAGCATCCCTTGACCGCGCTTGGCATATGCCTATGTGGGAGGAATACCAACCATTACTCGATAGCAATTTCGCTGATATGGCCAATATCGGTGGGCGAGCAGGCGGCAGTATTACAGCCGCATGTTTCTTATCGCGCTTTGCTAAAAAGTATGACTGGGCGCATTTGGATATTGCAGGCACGGCCTGGAAGTCAGGTAAGGAAAAAGGCGGCACAGGTCGTCCGGTTCCTTTGTTGACCGAGTTTTTAGTGGCACGCGCGCAGCAAACCAATAAGTAATGTAGCATCATGACCCGTGTAGAGTTCTTTTTCAATGTGCCAGATAAGTTAGCGAAAATTAGCGAAATTTGCGCTAAAGCCTTGGCGCAAGGGCATCATGTAACCGTTATTAGTCGTGATGATGAGTTGAGCGGTGATTTGCAACAACGGCTTTGGCAGCATTCTGCTACCAGTTTTTTGCCTAGCGCAAAGCCAGCAGATGCTATAAGGCAAAGCTCTCCTATTGTGCTGGGTCTAGATGGAGAGTCGTTGTTGCAGGATGATATTTTGATTAACTTGCAGACTGCTCACCCGCCATTTTTTGGTCGATTTAGGCTTTTGATTGAGCTGGTAGGTAGTGACGACGCCGATAAGGTTGCAGCCAGGGTGCGCTTTAGGTTTTATCGGGACCGGGGTTATGAGGTTAAATCTATGGATATGACGCAGAGCTAGTTTTCATTAGATTACTAAAATATAGCCGCCAAATATTAACTCTGCATTTTTACTAATTTAGAAGGACTTAAACGTGCAAGATGAAGAGATTCCGCTGTTAACAGACGTGCATGCTGTATCAAAAAATGCGGCAGACAAGCCCATGAGACTTTCAGCAGATTTGATTGCCGGAATCATTGAGCAAATTAAGCCGCAATTAGTGGCAGAGATTAAACCAACATTAGCGCAAGAAATAGATCTCGCTATTAAAAATGTACAGCAAGCGCTGATGCAGAATACCATTAATTTCGTTGATAAAGCCAAAGCAGATTTGGCCACAGAAATTCCTAAAATGCTGCACACGAATACAAGCATCATTAAGGCTGACTTGGATACTGAGCTTAATAAAATGCAGCAAGATACGATTGCAGACGTGCAAGCTAAGCTTATGCAAAACTTGCCTTTACTGGAAAGTTTGCTTAAATCACAGTTACAAACTTCAGTTGCAGGTTTAGAAGCAACCGCTGTTGAAAATGCTACTCACCTCTTACAGAAAGAAATGGGGCAGTTGCATGATAACCTTCTGATTGAGCATCAGGCCAATCTTACGCAGGAATTGTCAGCTAAATATCAAGAACTTATGCAACAGACACACAGCGAACTCAACGCTTATTTAGAAACGTTGCAAGCGCAGTCACAGCAGCAATTAGAAAATAAGTTAGGGGATACCTTTCCAGTTCTTTATCAGGGCTTATCGGATGAGTTAGGCGCTACATTGAAACGTGACTTTGAAGGCTTGGCTCAAAATGCTAGTCAGGATTTTCTACAATTGCTCAATGCAAAACTGCCAGCGGTAGAGCAAGTCTTGGCTAACAAAGTACAGGAAGTTTTAGATGCAGAACTGCCACGTGTTGAGCAGAAAATTAAGGGGAATGTTGAAACTGAAGTTGGAAAGTTACTTGGGTCGGTGCGCTTAGTGCCTCAGATTTCAGTTCCAGATACTGATTTAGCTTAAAGACCATCAATATAAATTTTATAATCCGTAGCGGACATTAGTTGATTCTCAAGCGCATCCCCATGCGGCGTAAATTTGAAAATCCAAGCTTGGTATGGATCTTCATTCATTAATTCTGGGTTGTTGAGCAAAGCTTGATTGATTTCGACCACATCCCCATCTACCAATGCGTGCAAGTCAGAGCCAGTTTTGACTGACTCGACCAAGCCGCAGGTTTTCCCTGCTGCAAGCGCAGTGCCGATGCTGGGCGGTTCAATAAAAACAATGTCCCCTAGTAAATCTTGTGCATAATCGGTAATCCCTGCTTCCCATACGCCGTTTGAAGTTGGTTTTGCCCATAAATGTTGTGGGCTGTAGAGCAGTGTTGGAGGAATGCGCATTTTTAATACTCAAAGAATGTTTTAGATTTAAACTATCGTTAGTTTTCGAGGTATCTAAACCCCGTCAAATTTAATTCTCTCACATCTTAATGGCTAGTGAATACCTAAAACAAACACAAACAAAATTCAGTTGATGACAAAGCTAAAGTTTTTATATAGTATTCACCTGTAACTGTATGACATGAAACAAACTAATTGGATTTTATATGCGTAAATTTTTATTGCTTTATATTGCATTAATACTAGGTGTGTCCCCAATGGCTGCACAAGCTGCGGGCAAAAAGTCGCATAAACACGCTGTGCCTAGTAAAAAGCACGCAAATGTTCAAGAAAATATAAGCCGAATTCGCGTGCATCATAGTTTGCGAGCTTCAAGATCATCTGATGTTTATGATGCGGCATATAGCGGTAAAGGTAAGTTACAACTAGCCTCTGCTAAGGTGTTGGTCATCAATCAGCTTACTGGCGAAACTTTATATGCCAAAAATACGAATCAATCTACGCCTATCGCTTCCGTTACCAAGTTAATGACTGCAATGGTGATGTTGGATGCACATTTACCTATGGATGATGTGCTGTCAATTGCGGATCAAGACGTTGATTATCTCAAAGGTACTCACTCAAGGCTAAATGTGGGCACTTCGCTAAGTCGTGCTGATTTATTGCAGTTAGCACTAATGTCATCAGAAAATCGTGCTGCATCTGCACTAGGACATAATTATCCTGGTGGCATTAATGCTTTTGTGCGTGCTATGAACCAAAAAGCGGATGTATTGGGTATGAAATCAACTCATTTCTTTGATGCTACTGGATTAGATAGTAACAATGTATCTACTGCTGAAGACTTAGCTCGCATGGTTAATGCTGCTTATCACTATCCAGAAATTCGCCAAGTCACTACCACTCCTTCACAGTCTTTTAACTTATATGGCCGCAATTCACTCAACTTTGTTAATACCAATGCCTTGGTGAGGAATGGAAGTTGGGTCATTGGTTTATCAAAAACTGGTTTTATTAATGAGGCGGGCCGTTGTTTAGTGATGCAAGCAGAAATTTCAGGGCAACCGGTCATTATTGTGTTGCTAGACTCAGTAGGTAAACTGACGCGTATCGCTGATGCTAACCGCATCCGTAAGTGGATAGAGCACAATGATGCTAATTCATTAGGTAACAACGTAAGTAGCTAATCATCTAATGATGAACTAAGTAACGAGCAAAAAAAGCGGCTTCAAGCCGCTTTTTTATTGCTTGTTAATTAATTTTTTAACTAAGTAGCTTTCTTTTTTGGCGCGGGCTTTTTAGGGCTGGCTTTTTTGGCAACTACTTTTTTTACCACGGGTTTTGCAGTGCTCGTTTTCTTGGCCGTGGTGGTTTTTTTTGCTACTGTTTTTCTAGTTGAAGCCTTTTTAGCGGGTACCTCTTTGGCGGCTTTGGCATTCAGCAGCTCTAAAGCTTCATCCAGTGTTAGTGATTCAGGCTCTACACTTTTTGGTAAAGTTGCACGAATCTTTCCATGCTGCACATAAGGACCATAACGCCCAGCGTAAACTTCAATTTGTCCGTCCTCAGTTGGGTGGCTCCCTAGAGAGCATAGTGGCGCAGGGCCAGTGTTGGCTTGCGCTAGCAATGTGACGGCAGACTCTAGATCAATAGTAAACACACTTTGTGTTTTAGGAATCGATTTAAACTTGGCATCATGGTTGATGTAAGGCCCGAATCGTCCGATATTAGCAATAATTTTTTTATTGGTGACAGGATGTGAACCTAGGTCGCGGGGTAAAGACAGCACCATAATCGCAGTGTCCAAACTCATATCCGCTAGTGAAATTTCTTTAGGCACACTGACGCGCTTGGGTTTCTTTTTATCCCCCTCCACCGCCAAGCCTAGTTGTAGGTAGGGACCATAAGGGCCATTCATTAGTAAGATGTCTTTTGCTGTTTCTGGATCTGAGCCTATTAGTACTGGATCACTACCAGCTGCGGCTGCGCCGTTTAGGCTGCGTTTGTAATCACATTTCGGCTCGTTGTTGTAGCCAGTGCAGCCAATAAATGTACCAAAGCGACTTAACTGTTTCTGTAGTGGTTGTCCACATTTAGGGCAGGCTTCGTCTATTAATTCATTGCCCGGGCGATCGACATCAGCTTTGCTCAGCAGTTGCTGGTTAAAACCTTGCCAAAATTCAGCCATCAGCGGTAACCACTCACGCTCACCTTCGGCCACGCTATCCAAAGCATTTTCTAAGTTGGCAGTGAAGTCATAATCGACATACTGCGTAAAGTGCTGGGTTAAAAATTTATTTACGACGCGACCTACATCGGTAGGTGTAAAGCGCTTTTTATCCAGTATTACATACTCACGATCTTGTAGTGTGCTGATAATGCTAGCGTAAGTAGAAGGGCGGCCAATGCCGTATTCTTCCAATATTTTAACTAAACTGGCTTCGCCGTAACGAGGCGGTGGTTCGGTAAAATGCTGATCACCGTAAATTTTTTCAACTGTAAGCACTTCGCCGGTTTCAAGATGCGGCAACTTACTTTCGCCTTCCTCTTCCTCGTCGTCGCTACCTTCCATGTAGACTGCGATGAACCCTGGGAATACTAAGGTTTGGCCAGAAGCGCGGAATAAATTAGCATCACTACCTACGCTTAAATCTACACTTACTGCGTCAAATTTAGCGGGTGACATTTGGCATGCCAGTGCGCGTTTCCAAATCATTTCATACAGCTTAAATTGCTCATCTGTCAGGTATTGACGTAATTTGGCGGGCGCATTGTTAATATCAGTAGGGCGTATCGCTTCATGAGCTTCCTGCGCGCTTTTTGACTTAGTTTTGTACATTACAGGTGATTTAGGTAAATACTCTGCATCAAAATTACTTTTTACATAACCACGGATTTGCATTACAGCTTCGGTTGCCATGTTGAATGAGTCTGTACGCATGTAGGTAATTAAACCCACGGTACCAGCACCAATATCAACACCTTCATATAGTTGCTGCGCCACACGCATCGCGCGTGAAGTGGTAAATCCTAACTTGCGCACGGCCTCTTGTTGCAAGGTTGAAGTAGTAAATGGAGCCGCAGGGCTGCGGCTACGTTGTTTCTTCTCAACTCGTGAAACCGTAGTTTTACCTGCACTGGCTAGCAGTAATTTGCCCACAACATCGGTTTGCTGATCATTATTAATCACAGAAAATTGCTCAACTTTTTCGTTGTTGAGCAATATTAGTTTGGCGCTAAAACTGTGGTTATGTTTTAAAGCATCTAAGTGAATGGACCAATATTCTTGTGATTTGAACGCTTCAATTTCTAGTTCGCGTTCAACTATCAGGCGTAATGCTGGGCTTTGCACACGGCCAGCAGAAAGCCCACGTCTAATTTTTTTCCACAGTAAGGGCGACAAATTAAAGCCGACTAGATAATCTAAAGCGCGGCGAGCTTGTTGCGCATTGACCATAGGCATTGAAATGTCACGAGGCTCGGCGATAGCATGCTCAACGGCACTTTTGGTGATTTCATGAAACACAACACGTTTCATCACCTTATTTTTAAGTAAGTTTTTAGATTTTAATATTTCGGCAATATGCCAAGAAATCGCCTCACCTTCACGGTCTGGATCGGTTGCCAGATAGATGCTATCAGCACTTTTTGCGGCTTTTGCAATTGCATCCACATGTTTGCTATTGCGCTCAATAATGTCATATTTCATAGCGAAATTATTGGCCGTATCAACCGCACCATTTTTGGGAATTAAATCTCGCACATGGCCGTAAGAAGCTAACACCTCATAGTCACTTCCTAGATATTTTTTTAGCGTTTTAGCTTTAGAAGGTGATTCAACAATTAACAGTTTGGACATGAATGCCTATGGAAAAAGGGGGGTTACTAAGGAATTAGCTAGATGATAGCAAGGTAAACGGCTTTAAGACAACAACTTACAATATATAGTCTATTAATTGATGATGAACGATGCCGTAATTAAGTGTTTCGCACAAACTCAATCCTAGTGCCGTCGTTGGTGGATAAACTTAAAGCTGCGCCCTCGTTGGCAATGTCGCCAAATAAAGGATCTTCATCCTCAGCCTTAGCCTGTGTTAGATTTTTGAAGTCGTATAAATTAGAATCAGCTAGATGAGAAGGCTCAACATTCGTAATGGCCCGAAAAATATTGTTGATTCGGCCCGGTTGTTCTTGCTCCCAGCCCTGTAGCATATCTTTAATTTTTTGGCGTTGTAGGTTTTCCTGGCTACCACAAAGATCGCATGGAATAATTGGGAACTCCATTTGTCGAGCATAGCTGGCAATGTCTTTTTCACTGCAGTAGGCAAGCGGTCTAATCACAATATTTTGTTTATCATTAGTTGAAAGCTTAGGGGGCATAGCTTTCATTTTTGCACCAAAAAACATATTCAAAAATAGGGTTTCAACAATATCATCCCTATGATGACCTAGCGCAATTTTATTGGCACCTAGCTGTTTGGCGGTAGTGTAAATAATGCCCCGACGTAAGCGTGAGCAAAGTGAACACGTTGTTTTGCCTTCAGGTATTTTTTCCTTCACGATTGAGTAGGTATCAGCTTCAACGATACGGTAATCAATCCCCAGCTGTTCAAAGTAGGCCGGTAAAATATGATTAGGAAATCCTGGCTGCTTTTGATCTAAATTCATTGCGATTAGCTTAAAGTTGATCGGCGCACGCTCTTGCAAGGCAAGTAAGATCATCAGCATGGCATGTGAGTCTTTGCCACCGCTCATGCAGACCAATACGGTGTCGCCGTCTTCAATCATGTTGTAGTCGCCGATGGCTTTGCCAGTTGCACTAATTAAACTATTGCGTAGCTTGATGAAGTTATTGGAATGGTTGGTGGGTAAGTGTTTGATCATTAGATTAAAGGCTCAAGTTTTGTGCGGGGTGTATTGAAAATAATACTAAAGATTGATTGATCTGCCACCATCTACCGCTAGCACATGGCCAGTAATAAATGGCGCATCAGCGATTAGGAACTTAACCGCCTTGGCTACGTCTTCGGCCTCACCAACTCGTTTAAGCAGGGTTTGATTAATGACGCGCTGACGATACACTTCGTCAAATTGGGGATTGCTGTCCGGCCATTGAACTGGGCCTGGCGCAACTGCGTTGACCCGTACTTCTGGGCTTAATTCATGCGCTAGTGATTTGGTCAGTGTGACTAAGCCGGCTTTGGCTACGCTATAAATAATGTAGCCTTTTTTTGGGCGCTCTACGTGCATATCGGTAATATTGACGATGCAACCATGATTTTTGCGTAATTCTGTCGCTGCGGCTTGTGATAGAAATAATGGTGCTTTCAAGTTGCTCCCCATCAAATCATGCCATTTACTTTCATCGATATCGCCGAGTTCGCTTGCGTAATAGGTCGATGCATTGTTAATCAGCACGTCTAAGCGACCAAACTGACCGATGGTGGCGCTTACCAACTTGGGAATATTTTCTATATCTAGTAAGTCACCGTGGACGATGGCTGCTGAGTCAGCACGATGTAAGTTTAGTTCTGCCTGCAAGGCCTGCGCCTCATGGAATGAGCTTTTGTAGTGAATCATCATGGTGTAGCCCTCAGCATGCAGTGAGCGGCAAATTGCCGCACCTACACGTTTTGCACCACCGGTGATTAGCACTACTTTATTTTTATCGCTTAACTTCACTTATTATCCAATCTAATTTTTAGCCATTATAATCTAAGTACTATGAGTACACTGCCCACGCCATCACGAGACGCCCAAAAACACAGCTTGCAACTACAGGCGCTCATTCAGCAGGCAATAAAAAAAGCGGGCGGTTGGATAGATTTTGCGCAGTTTATGCAACTCGCGCTCTATGCCCCACAGCTTGGTTATTACAGTGCGGGAAATCAGAAATTTGGTACAGGCGGAGATTTTGTCACCGCCCCAGAAATTTCTGCATTATTTGGACAAACTCTGGCGCAGCAAGTTGCACAGATATTGGCGCTAAGTAGAGGGTCTATCATGGAATTGGGGGCGGGCACGGGCCGGCTTGCCGTTCACTTACTGCATGCTTTGGAGCACTTAGATTGCTTGCCAGATCAGTATTACATTTTAGATGTAAGTGACCACTTACGCCAAGTGCAGCTTGAGTACTTGCAAGAGAGGTTGTCCCCACAGCTACTGCGACGCGTAGTCTGGCTTAATCAACTGCCAGAAACCTTTACCGGAGTGGTATTAGGCAATGAAGTTTTAGATGCGATTCCAGTGCATATGGTGCATACAAAAACACAAGGCTTATGTGAGCGTGGCGTAATGCTGGCAGAGCAAGGCTTAACTTGGTCTGATAAACCATGGGATGATGCGCCTGCTAGCGGGCAGCATTTGTTCGATGAGATTACAAAGCTAAGTTTGCCTACAGGTTATATCAGTGAATTTTGTCCCACCGCTAATGGCCTTATTGCCAGTCTTGCACTTACGCTAGAGCGCGGTGTAATTTTGATGATAGATTACGGATTTTCGGCATCTGAGTACTACCATCCACAACGTAATCTTGGCACCCTAATGTGCCATTACCAACATTATGCGCACACCGACCCATTGCTCAATATTGGCCTGCAAGATATCACGGCACATGTCAACTTTAGTAGCATTGCCTATGCTGGTGTAGATAATGGATTGCAGCTCAGTGGTTTTTGTAGCCAGGCACAATTTTTAATGAACTGTGGAATTTTAGATTTGATGGCACAGGTGTCACCATCTGATATGGCGGGTTATGCGCCACTCGCTGCTGCAGCGCAGAAATTATTATCCCCAGCTGAAATGGGTGATTTGTTTAAGGTGATCGCGTTTAGTAAAAATATGGATGTACCATTACTCGGCTTTACCTCGGGAGATAAATCTCACACTTTATAGCTGAGTCAGTTATCTAGCGCATAGCTACATTGGATCTAGCTTTACTGTAATGGCTGTCATGTATAATGCGCGATATGAATGATGCCGATTTAAAAATAGAACACCCGCAACGTCCCATCCGCAGTTTTGTCCTGCGCCAAGGCCGCTTAACTAAAGGTCAGGCACGCGCACTTGAAACTGGATTGCCACAATTTGGCATTAGCTATAAACCAGAACTAATCAATTTAAACGCTGAATTCAAGCGTGAAAGCAGCAAAAAAATATTGGAGATTGGCTTTGGCATGGGTGAAACCACGGCCAAAATTGCGCAAACACTTCAAGATTATGACTTCTTAGCAGCTGAGGTACATACTCCAGGTGTTGGTGCTCTGCTTAAGTTGATTGAAGAGTTAGCGCTTACTAACATTCGTATTATTCAGCACGATGTGGTGGAAGTGTTACGGCATATGCTGGCGGACGCCAGTCTAGATGGAGTACATATTTTCTTTCCCGACCCTTGGCATAAAACACGCCATCATAAGCGCCGGCTGATACAAGCTGAGTTTGTAAAATTATTATGTAGTAAGCTCAAAGTAGGGGCTTACCTGCATGTTGCTACCGATTGGCAAGAATATGCTGAGTGGGTGCTTGAAGTGCTTAATGCCGAACCTCAATTGCAGAACACTGCTGAAAATTATGCACAAAAACCGAGTTATAGACCGTTGACTAAATTTGAAAATCGCGGCCTAAAGCTCGGTCATGGTGTGTGGGATATGGTATTTGTACGTAAGTAATCTATTGGGCAATAATTATTATTGTCTAGTGCTAACTAAGATTAAACGATTTGCGCACTAAATCTTCAGGCTCTTCGGCAAACAACCATTTCCCTATAATTTTCTCAGCTTCTTCTACGCCCTGTTTTTTTAGGCTAGAAAACAACTGTATGGTGCACTCACTATGATAATGATTGCCCCAAGTTTCAATCAACTCTTTGCGTACACGACTTAAAGTTAAACCGGCTTCACCACGTGATAGTTTATCTGCCTTGGTCAACAGAACATGTACAGGCTTTCCACTAGGGCAAAACCAATCTAGCATTTGGCGGTCTAAGGGGGTAAGTGGGTGACGACTATCCATGACCAATACCAAGCCGCCTAAGCTTGAGCGTTCGCTTAAATAGCGCGCTAATACATTCTGCCAGTGCGCACGCATGGCTTCAGGTACCTTGGCGTAGCCGTAACCTGGCAAATCGACTAGATGCCTATCATTGCCTAACGTAAAGAAGTTGATTAGTTGTGTGCGGCCAGGTTGCTTACTGACAAATGCTAAGCGATTATGGTTTGCAAGCGTATTTAGCGCGCTAGATTTTCCGGCATTAGAGCGACCAGCGAAAGCAACTTCAATGCCGCTAGCAAGTGGTAAATCACGAAGATGGTGGGCTGATATATGAAAAGCAGCATTTTGAAACAATGGCATTGGGATCCGATTCTGTTGACTAAGTGATGTTTGTCTTAGCGCTAATTTAATGTAGGTAAAATCTACTTTGAAAAATGCTATCACGAATAGGTGTTTTTCGCTAAAATAGCATGTTAATTGATTGAATAATTTAGATTAGTCACTTTTGTAAATTAAAGCATGGGTCAGTAAATTTATGATCCTAAATTTAAGAACTAGGAGCAGTAATGCAATTTCGTAATTTAGCATGGTTAGTGTTAAGTCTGACATTAAGTATCTCGGCAAATGCCGCTACTGCATTGCCTGAGAAAAAGGCGGTGCCAGCAGTGCCAGAAGTTAAATCGGCAGAAACTCTTGTGAGTACAATTTGCTCGGCCTGCCACGGCACTGACGGTAATAGTGTGCTTACGGCAAACCCTAAATTAGCTGGTCAGCATCCTGAATATCTAGTGAAGCAACTGACAGAATTTAAAGCTGGCAAACGTGCCAATGCTGTAATGTCAGGCATGGCGGCCATGTTAAGTGATGAAGATATGAAAAACTTAGCAGCTTATTTCGCTGGCCAAAAGCTAGCTTTAGGTCAGGCAAAAACTAATGGCCAAGGCTCATTGGGTGAAAAAATCTATCGTGGTGGTATCGCTGCCAATAATTTACCAGCTTGTGCATCCTGTCATGGTGCTACTGGCGCTGGTTTACCTAAACAATTTCCACGTTTAGGTGGCCAACATGCCGACTACACGCTGGCGCAATTAAGAACCTTCCGAACAGGTGAGCGTGCCAATGCGCCAATGATGATGACGATTGCTACAAAAATGACGGATGCTGAGATGTCTGCAGTTGCTGACTATATTCAAGGCTTACGCTAATTTTATGAGTGTTTAAAGGGTAGCTATGGCTGCCTTTTTTTTGCACTAAGGTAATCTTTAAATTCTTACCAAAGGACTAAATTGTTTTAGAATGCTACCTTAATAGATGTATATATAACAATTAACGCGCAAGCCATGAATCCCAATATTGTAGAAATCGACAATCTTTCCTTTGGTTACAAAGGACGCCTATTGCATAAAGGCATTAACATGATGTTTCCACGCGGTAAAGTCGTGGCCATCATGGGTGGGAGCGGGAGCGGTAAAACCACACTGTTACGATTGATTGGCGGTCAAATTAGACCTAGTCATGGTGAAGTGCGTGTTGATGGCGACGTTGTACATAAGCAGGATCGCGACGGCATTTTCAAGTTAAGACGTAAAATGGGGATGCTGTTTCAGCATGGGGCTTTGTTTACTGACTTGTCGGTATTTGATAATGTCGCATTTCCTATGCGCGAGTTGACTGATTTGCCGGAATCTATGATTAGAGACTTGGTACTAATGAAGCTTAATGCAGTAGGTTTACGCGGAGCTTCGAAGTACATGCCTGTGGAGCTGTCTGGTGGAATGGCGAGACGAGTTGCGCTGGCTAGAGCCGTTGCACTTGATCCCAATATTATTATGTATGATGAACCTTTTGCTGGACTAGATCCAATCTCTATGGGCGTAATTTGTGATTTAATCCGTAGTCTCAATGATGCTTTAGGTGCGACGTCAATTATCGTATCTCATGATGTTAAGGAAACCTTTTTAATTGCAGACTACGTGTACTTTGTTGCTAACGGAGAGGTTGCGGCAGAGGGTACGCCGCATGACTTGATGCACTCTACATTACCCTTTGTTCACCAATTTGTTCATGGTGAGAAAGATGGGCCTGTACCGTTTCATTATCCCGCAGCAAATTATCAATCTGAGTTAATGAATAGCAAAACCAATGACTAAATCAACGTTACTAATCGCTGTTGCACGCATGCTACGTGGATTAGGTTCACGAATGATTGACCGTATATGGCGTTTAGGCGCGGGTGCGCGGCTCTTTTTTCTGACTATATTTTACTCAGGCGAGAGCTTCCGCCGATTTCACCTGATTCTGCGTGAAATTTATTTCACGGGCGTTATGTCATTACTGATCATTATCGTGTCGGCTTTTTTTGTTGGAATGGTGTTGGCGTTGCAAGGCTATAATACTTTGCAAAAATATGGGTCATCAGAGGCTATTGGTGTTTTAGTCGCCCTATCTTTGGTGCGGGAATTAGGCCCAGTAGTGACGGCTTTATTATTTGCTGGACGCGCTGGTACGGCAATCACTGCTGAAATAGGGCTAATGAAAACAACAGAACAGTTGTCGGCAATGGAAATGATGGCGGTAAGTCCTATAGCGCGTGTAGTTGCGCCGCGTTTTTGGGCTGGGGTTATATCTATGCCTATATTAGCGGCCCTATTCTCTATGGTCGGTATTTTAGGCGGTTACTTAGTGGCAGTTCCCTTGATTGGGGTTGATGACGGCGCATTCTGGTCGCAAATGCAAGCCAATGTGGATTTTAGAGTAGATATAGTAGATGGCTTAATTAAGAGTTTGGTGTTCGGCGTTGCCTGCACCATGATTGCCTTATTTGAGGGGTTTGATGCGCCGCCAACAGCAGAAGGTGTGAGCCGCGCGACCACGCGAACGGTCGTGATTTCCTCACTCACTGTATTGGGTTTGGATTTCATATTAACGTCATTTATGCTCGTGGTGTAATGACCACTGGCCAGTAATTTAAGTATGTGCAAATTGAGGGGATATTAAGTGGATAGAACAACAATAGATTTATGGGTAGGGGTGTTTGTGGCGCTTGGCATGGCCGCATTGTTAGGTTTGGCCATGAAGGTAGGCAACTTAACCTCTGCAAACATTGGCCCAACTTACAGTGTAAGTGCCGCTTTTGAAAATGTAGGTAGCTTAAAGCCGCATGCCCCTGTAAAAAGTGCTGGTGTAGTTGTGGGTCGAGTAGACAGTATCAATTTTGATGGCTCAAAATTTGAAGCGGTTGTTAAAATTAATATTGACCAACGCTATGCATTCCCTAAAGATACTTTTGCCAACATTTATACCGCAGGTTTGTTAGGTGAGCAATATGTAGGTCTTGAAGCAGGTGGTGATGAAGACAACTTAAAAAACGGCGATAAAATTACGCAAACACAAGATGCTATTGTGTTAGAGAAAATGATTAGCCAGTTTTTGTTTAGTAAGGCTTCTGAGACTAAATCGGACAGTAAAGAGCCTGAAGTTAAGGCTGTAGCAGGTGTTAAGGCTTCTGGTGGTAAGGCAACTACCAAGGCCGTAGAGTTAGGTGATCCAGGATTTTAATTAGCAGGTAATTCTGCTTGCTGTTGCTTATTGGGCATAACTAAATAAGCAACAATAATGCCTAGAATCAGCCTTACAGAATCATTAATAAGGGATGAGAATGAAGTTAATTTCAAAATTTTTAGTCGGTATTTCTTTATGTATTTTTATCGCGAATGCGAATGCAGAAGTAGCTCCAGATGTGTTGGTGAAGCAAACTGCAGATGAAGTGCTGACAATCATCAAAAATGATAAAGAGATACAGGCTGGTAATAAACAACAATTGTACGCGCTAGTTGAGGCAAAAATTTTACCGAATTTTGATTTTGATCGCGTGTGTCGTATGGTGCTTGGTAAAAGCTGGCGCTCAGCAACACCGGAGCAACAAGCGATCTTCCAAAAAGAGTTCCGTAGCCTTTTATTACGGACTTATGCTTCCGCGCTTGGAAAATACAAAGATCAGGTCATTGAATATAAGCCTTTACGTATGGAAGGTGATGCAAAAAACGTCAGTGTAAAAACACAGATTTTGCAGCCTGGAGGCCAGCCAGTAGCTGTTGACTACGATCTTATTAAATCGGAACATGGCTGGAAAGTTTATGATATCGTGATTGAAAGCGTTAGCTTGGTAACCAATTATCGCAGTCAGTTCAGCAATGAAATTCGACTAAATGGCTTGGATAGCTTAAATAAAAAGCTTGAAGAGAAAAACAAGTCCGCTGGTGTGGCTTAACCAAGGATTTATATGGTTAATATTACGCAACAGTCTAATCAATGGCTGATTTCAGGCCCGGTCCTAATGGATAATGCTAATGAAGCTTTGACGCAAAGCATTGCTTTATCAATGAATGAACAGCTTGAGATCGATTTTTCAGGGGTTACAGATATTGATACTGCTGCTTTAAGTTTGATAATGGAGTGGCAGCGACGTGCTTTAGCTTCGAAATGCACGATAAGCTTCGCCAACCTACCAGTCAACTTAAATAGTTTGGCCGAACTTTACGGTGTGACTAGTTTTATTTCAGTCACTAAAGCCTAAGTATCTGCTTAGCATTTGCAAGCAAGAGTCATTATTTTAGTTTGAATCACCAAAAGTTCTATAACCACGACATACCCGATTATATTCATAAAATTAGGTTATAGCGCTTAGTTATACTTTTATCTTCAACGGCAATATCAACTTGAAAGTCCCATGTGACTAGTCCTGCAATTAAAATCAATGGTGTGCATAAGTATTTTGGCAGTTTACACGCCCTTAAAGGCGTTGATTTAACGATTGAGCAAGGCGAATTCTTTGCTTTGCTTGGACCGAATGGCGCAGGTAAATCTACTTTAATTAATATTCTTGCTGGCTTAATCAAACCTAGCGCAGGCAATATAGCCGTAATGGATTTTGATGTTGTTCACCAGTATCAGCAAGCAAGGCAGTTGCTGGGCGTTGTGCCCCAAGAACTTGTGTTTGACCCATTTTTTAATGTGCGTGAAATGCTGCGCTTTCAAGCCGGCTATTTTGGCCGCGGTCCTGAAAATGATCCTTGGATTGATGAAATCCTAGAAGGATTGGGCCTAACTGATAAAGCACACACCAATATGCGTAAGCTTTCAGGTGGCATGAAGCGACGCGCCTTAATCGCGCAGGCGCTGGCTCACAAACCGCCGGTAATCGTCTTAGATGAGCCGACCGCGGGGGTTGATGTGGAGTTGCGGCAGATGTTGTGGGAGTTTATTAAAAAACTCAATTGCGCCGGCCATACCATAATTCTCACTACGCATTATCTTGAAGAGGCCGAAGCTTTATGTAGCCGAGTAGCGATGATGAAGCAAGGTGAAATAGTTGCTTTAGATAGCACTTCTAATTTGCTAAATAAGTTTGCAGGGAAGCAGTTACGTCTAAGTCTTGGCAAAATAACCTTGCCACAGGGTTTGTTACCAATGTTGCGTGGTCAAGATAATGGAGTTTTTACATTTACACTCAGCGATATGGAGCAAATTGAACTGGTCTTATCAGGTCTGCGTGCTGCTAATATCAAGGTTCTGGATATGCAGTTAAGCGAAGCAGATTTAGAAGATGTATTTTTGTCTCTAGTGGGTAACCATTCATGATGGAATCAATCAAAATAAATGCCACAATTAGGGGGCCATGGACGCTACTCAAGAAAGAATTGCTCCGTTTTTGGCGCGTGGCTTTTCAAACCGTGGCTGCTCCTGTGATCACTGCTTTGCTTTACCTGCTTATATTTTCACATGTGCTTGATAAGCAAGTGCAGGTTTACGACAAGGTGCCATATACGGCATTTTTGATTCCCGGATTAATTATGATGTCGGTGTTGCAAAATGCTTTTGCTAATAGTTCGTCCAGCCTGATACAGTCAAAGGTCATGGGTAATCTAGTGTTCGTGCTACTAACACCACTCACCCATCTACAGTTTTTTGCTGCATTTTTATTCGCTGCGATTATTCGCGGTCTAGTGGTGGGCTTATGTATTTTCTTGGTTGCCATGTGGTTTGTGGATATCCATATGGCCAACCCTTGGCTGATCATCGCATTTGCCTTACTTGGCAGTGCGCTATTAGGAACTTTTGGCATTATTGCAGGCATATGGGCAGATCGATTTGATCAGATGGCGGCATTTCAAAACTTCATTATCATGCCGTTGTCTTTCTTATCAGGCGTGTTCTATTCAATACATTCGTTACCGCCTTTTTGGCAAAAAGCATCGCAACTCAACCCATTTTTCTACATGATTGATGGCTTTAGATACGGGTTTTTTGGCAAGGGCGATGTGTCGCCACTAATTAGTTTGTCTGTGGTTGGCCTGTCGTTCTTAGTGTTAGCATGGATAACCCTAAAAATGTTAAAATCCGGATATAAATTAAGAACCTAAGAATATGGCGCGAAATTAAGAAATTTCGAGCTAGAAAGTGAAAATATAAGTGTTAAGCGCAGAACAGTTAGCCAATTACATTACGCAAAATTTAGTTTGTGATCATATTAAAGTCTTAGGTGACGATGGTACGCATTTTGAAGCGATAATCGTAAGCCCTGCATTTATAGGCAAAAGCATGGTGCAACAACATCAGTTAGTGTATGCCGCGCTAGGCGACAGGATGCGTGCTGAGATTCATGCGCTATCAATGAAAACCTACACCCCAGAGCAGTGGCAAAAAAGCTAGTGTGATGGCAGAAGATAAGTACTATCAATTAAATATTAAGTAATGGAGATTTACATGGATGCGCAATTGCAAATTAAAGAAACCGTCACCAATAACCCAGTAGTGCTTTACATGAAGGGGACGCCTAAGTTTCCACAATGTGGCTTCTCGAATATGGCTACGCAAATTTTAGATGCCTGTAACGCTACTTATGTTTCGATAGACGTTTTGGCTGACCAGGCTGTTCGTGAAGGGATTAAGGTTTACGCCAATTGGCCTACCATTCCCCAACTATATATTGGTGGGGAGTTTGTTGGGGGCTCAGATATTATGCGGGCTATGTATGAAAGTGGCGAATTGCAGACTCTTCTCGATAGCGTTAAAACAAGCGCAGCTAGTTAATTGGACAAGTTGATTATTCAAGGTGGCAATCGCCTGCACGGAGAAGTCCTGATTTCGGGAGCGAAGAACGCAGCCCTCCCTATTTTGTGTGCGTCGCTATTGGCAGAAACCCCATTGCATTTAACTAGCGTCCCTGCACTAAAAGATGTGGGCTCAACCATTAAACTTCTTGAGAAAATGGGCGTTAAGGTTAATCGCGATGCCGATAAAGTAAGTTTAGACGCTAGCATCATACATAGCAAAGAAGCGCCATATGAAATGGTGAAAACTATGCGCGCCTCTATTTTGGTATTAGGCCCATTGTTGGCTCGCTTTGGTCAGGCGCGTGTTTCCTTGCCCGGCGGTTGTGCTATTGGATCGCGCCCAGTGGATTTACATATCAAGGGGTTGCAAGCCATGGGTGCCGAAATTCATATTGAGCATGGCTATATAGAGGCAACAACAGCTCATCTACCAAATCAGCGCTTGCAAGGTGCACGCTACTACATGGATTTAGTAACCGTGACTGGCACTGAAAACCTGATGATGGCTGCAGCGTTAGCGCAGGGCACGACCGTGTTGGAAAATGCAGCAAAAGAACCTGAAGTTGTAGATATGGCGGAATGCTTAATTAAAATGGGCGCAAAAATTAGCGGTGCTGGTACAGATGTCATTACCATCATCGGCGTTGAGCGGTTAACTGGCGCTACACATAACGTGGTCTGTGATCGCATTGAAGCTGGCACCTATATGGTGGCCGTGGCAATGACAGGTGGCGAAGTAAAGTTGCTTAATGTGCAACCCAAACTGCTTGATGCGGTGATTGAAAAGCTACGCGATGCGGGGGCGAGTGTCAGTTGCGAAACTGATAGCATCACGGTTAAAAGTGATGGCCAATTAAAAGCTGTAAACATTCGTACTGCGCCGCATCCTGCATTCCCGACTGATATGCAGGCGCAATTTATGGCGCTCAATACGATCGCTAAAGGTATGTCAAAAGTGACAGAAACCATTTTCGAAAATCGTTTTATGCACGTTCAGGAAATGCAACGCTTAGGCGCTGATATTGATATTGAAGGTAATACCGCCTTAGTTAAAGGCGTGGCGTTTTTAGATGGCGCCACCGTAATGGCTACCGATTTACGTGCATCGGCAAGCTTGGTGTTGGCGGGATTAGTGGCACGAGGCGAAACTGTAATCGAACGTATTTATCACCTAGACCGTGGCTATGAGAATTTGGAGCAGAAGTTAAATGCCTTGGGCGCCAACGTTAAACGAGTAATGTAAGTTTTTAAAGTCGACAAATTATGATCACCATTGCATTATCAAAAGGCCGCATCTTTGAAGAAACTACGCCCTTGCTAGCGGCGGCAGGTATCTACCCACTTGAGGATCCAGAGTCATCACGCAAGCTGATACTGGCTACCAATCGTGATGATGTGCGCTTAATCATAGTCAGAGCTACCGATGTGCCGACTTACGTGCAATATGGCGCAGCTGATTTGGGCATAGCTGGTAAGGATGTTCTTGATGAACACGGCGGCGAGGGTTTATATCAGCCTATCGATTTACAAATCGCTAAATGCAAAATGATGGTTGCCGTACGTGAAGATTTTGATTATTTCGGATCAATTCGAAGCGGTGCGCGCTTAAAAGTTGTGACGAAATATGTGAAAACTGCGCGTGAGCACTTTGCCGCTAAGGGTATGCACGTGGATTTAATTAAGCTTTACGGATCTATGGAGCTAGGCCCACTGGTTGGTCTAGCCGATGTCATCGTAGATTTAGTAAGCACCGGCAGCACGTTGCGTGCAAATAATCTCAAGGCGGTTGAAGAGGTTGGCGACATAAGTTCGCGCCTAGTAGTCAATCAAGCCTCGCTTAAGTTAAACCGAATTAAACTACAGCCGATTATGGATGCATTTTCGGCAGTTATCGCAAAAAGAAATTCAATTTAAAGTTATAGGCTAACAGTTATGGACATTAGACGTTTTTCTACCACCGACAGTAATTTTGACGAGCAGCTCAAACAATTACTTGCCTTTGAAACTGCTCAGGACGATAGCGTAGATGAAGTGGTCGCTAAAATTCTTAAAGATGTAAAGCATCGAGGTGATGCTGCTGTAATTGAATACACAAATCGTTTTGATAAAACCAGTGCAACCAATCTAGCTGAACTTGAGGTTAGTCAGGCGGAGTTGCAGGCCGCATTAACTTCCTTGCCTAGCGATCAGCGTGAGGCATTGCAGTCAGCCGCTGACCGTGTGCGCATTTACCATGAAAAGCAGTTAATGGCCTCTTGGAGCTATACTGAAGCTGATGGCACCTTGCTTGGTCAACAAGTGACGGCGCTAGATCGTGTCGGATTATATGTACCAGGTGGAAAAGCCGCTTACCCTTCGTCTGTATTAATGAACGCCATTCCTGCCAAAGTGGCTGGGGTGAAGGAGTTAATTATGGTCGTGCCTACGCCTAATGGCGAGCGCAATCAATTGGTATTTGCTGCAGCGGCGATTGCAGGCGTCAATCGTGTATTTTGTATTGGAGGAGCGCAAGCAGTAGGGGCCTTAGCTTACGGCACTGAAACCGTGCCGCAGGTTGATAAAATCGTAGGCCCTGGTAATGCTTATGTTGCAGCTGCAAAGAGACGCGTGTTTGGTGTAGTGGGCATCGACATGGTGGCAGGCCCTTCAGAAATTTTAGTTATCTGCGATGGCAAGACTAACCCAGACTGGGTGGCGATGGATCTATTTAGTCAAGCTGAGCATGATGAATTAGCACAAGCTATTTTATTGAGCCCAGATGCAGATTTCTTAAATAGAGTGAGTGATAGTATTGAAAGGCTGGTGGCAGGAATGCCGCGCAAAGATATTATTACTAAGTCATTAACTGACCGAGGTGCCTTGATTCATGTGCGTGATCTAGATGAAGCCGCCACAATCAGTAATTACATTGCACCTGAGCATTTAGAGCTGTCAATTGATGATCCGTTAGCGTTTAGTGAAAAAATTAAACACGCAGGAGCCATATTTATGGGTCGTGATACCTGTGAAGCTTTAGGCGATTACTGTGCTGGGCCGAACCATGTATTGCCAACTTCGCGCACAGCCAGATTCTCTTCACCTCTGGGTGTCTATGACTTTCAAAAGCGTTCAAGTTTAATTATGGTTTCATCAAGCGGCGCGCAGGTATTAGGCAAAGTTGCAGCAACACTGGCGTATGGTGAAGGGTTGCAAGCTCATGCGCGTAGCGCTGAATACCGCTTAAAAAATAACGCCTAAAGATGAGTCAATATTGGAGTGATATTGTCCACAAGCTGACGCCATATGTTCCTGGTGAGCAGCCTAAGTTGGATAATTTAGTTAAGCTTAATACCAATGAGAATCCTTATGGACCGAGTCCTAAAGTCATTGATGCGCTTAAGCAGGAAGTGGCTGACACGCTACGTTTATATCCGGACCCTAATTCAGAAGCATTAAAAGCAGCTATTGCTCATACGCATCAACTAAAATCGAGTCAAGTATTTGTTGGTAATGGTTCTGATGAAGTGTTAGCCCATGTATTTCAGGCGTTGTTAAAGCATGATCTGCCCTTACTGTTTCCTGATATTAGCTACAGTTTCTACCCTGTGTATTGCCGTTTGTATGCAATAGACTATAAAACCATTGATCTTGCTAGCGACTTCACCATCAATATTGCCGATTATGATCACCCTAATGGGGGCATTATATTTCCCAATCCTAATGCACCTACTGGCATTCCGTTGCCTTTGCAAAAAATTGAACAACTATTAAAAAATAATACGCAGTCAGTAGTTGTGATTGATGAAGCCTATGTTGATTTTGGTACGCAATCAGCTGTCAGCTTAATTAACACCTACCCTAACTTATTAGTCACACACACACTATCTAAAGCGCGCTCATTAGCTGGTCTACGTGTAGGCTACGCTTTGGGATCTCAAGATTTAATTGAAGCGCTCACGCGTGTAAAAGATAGCTTCAATTCATACCCGATAGATCGTTTAGCCTCAGCTGGTGCTATTGCAGCCATGCAAGATGACGCCTACTTTAATAAGACATGCGAAATGGTGATAGCAACGCGCACAAAACTTATTGCGGATCTAGAGTCACTAGGTTTTGAAGTATTGCCATCAGGGGCCAATTTTATCTTTGCTAAGCATTCAACTAAAGAAGGTGCTGCGATTACTGAAGCGCTGCGGGCAAGAAATATTATTGTGCGACATTTTAAAGCGCCTAGTCGCGTGTCGCCTTATTTACGCATTACGGTTGGCACTGATGCGCAGTCATTATTGCTGATGAAAGCATTAGCAGAGATACTGAGCTAAACGAAGTAAGAGCATTATATAGCTTTGGTATGAAGGCTAATGCCTTAAAAATACAATGGATATTTCTACAGTATCAAATGAAAAAACATACAAATAACGATAAAAAATTTGAACTTAGGTACTAACTCCGGTTATCATGGCGCAATGTGCGTTTTGTGCACGAAATAATAATTACTTTTAATCATATTTTTAATCTTAGTAAATGGCATTTAATTTACTTTAAGTTGGAGGATGTATCATGGCACAAACACAAATGGCTTTAGATTCACTAGATTTTGACGGAACAGTTGCATTGGCAGCTAAAGTTGCTCCACATGTAGATATTTTAGAAATCGGTACACCTTGCATTAAGCATAACGGTATTAAATTACTAGAAGTTTTACGTGCTAAATTTCCAAACAACAAAATCTTAGTTGATTTGAAAACTATGGATGCAGGCTTCTACGAAGCTGAGCCATTCTATAAAGCTGGTGCAGACATTTGTACAGTTCTAGGTACAGCAGATATTGGCACAATCAAAGGTGTAATTGATGTTGCTAATAAATATGGTAAAAAAGCGCAAGTTGACTTGATTAACGTAGCAGATAAGAAAACACGTACTCTTGAAGTGGCTAAATTAGGCGCGCACATCATTGGCGTGCACACTGGTTTAGATCAACAAGCTGCTGGCCAAACACCATTTAATGACTTAGCGATGGTTGCTGGTTTAGGTTTAGGCGTTGAGATCTCTGTAGCCGGCGGTGTTAAAGCGTCAACTACACAACAAGTTAAAGATGCTGGTGCGACTATCATTGTAGCGGGTGCTGCAATTTACGGCGCAACAGACCCTGCTGCTGCAGCTGCTGAAATTACAGCAATTGCACACGGCGGTTCAGCGAGTGCTGGTGGTGTTAAAAAATACCTACCTTGGTTAATTGCTGCAGCTGTTTTGGTTTTACTATTCACTTTGCTTGGTGGCAAAAAAGCTGAAGAAGCAGCTCCTGCTGTTGAAGCGGCTCCTGCTGCTGAAGTAGCTCCTGCTGCTGAAGCTGCACCAGAAGCTGCACCTGCTGAAGCTGCAAAATAATTAGATGTTAATCATCTTGCAATATCATCAGTATTGTTGATGTCGCAAAGAAGTCTAATTAGCGCAAGCTAATAAACGCAAAGCCTAGTAAAGATAAATTAACATCTTGCTAGGCTTTGTTTTTTATTGATCAGCTTATTTGGTCTGCTTGCATCTGCTTTAGGTTAAAATATGTCCCTAATACAGTTTTAAACTATTTCATTTAAGTGATTCTATATGCGCGCAGCTGAAGTAATAAGAAATACCCTAGAAACAAAAATTACCGCCTCAATTAATTTAGACGGGACAGGATTGACACAGCTCAATACTGGCTTGGGATTTTTAGATCATATGCTTGATCAAATTGCTCGTCATGGCTTGATGGATATTCAGGTGCATGCCAATGGTGATTTACATATAGATGCGCATCACACAGTAGAAGATATCGGGATTACACTCGGCCAAGCCTTTGCAAAGGCTGTAGGTGATAAAAAGGGCATACGCCGTTACGGACATGCTTACGTGCCGTTAGATGAAGCGCTGTCACGTGTGGTACTGGATATTTCTGGCCGCCCAGGCTTAGCTTTTGGCTGCGTGTTCACCCGTGCCGCAATTGGTACGTTTGACGTAGATTTAATCCATGAATTCTTTCAGGGTTTTGTGAATCACGCCAATATTTCCCTGCATATAGACAATCTAAAAGGCCAGAACTCTCACCATCAGGCCGAAACAATTTTTAAAGCATTCGGACGCGCATTGCGAATGGCCGTAGAGTTAGATTCACGTATGGAAGGCATGATGCCCTCTACAAAAGGTAGCTTATAAGTCTTGATAACATTCAACCCTATAGGCCAAAGCTATAAAAAAGCATGAAGAAAATTGATATTGCAGTAGTTGATTATGGCATGGGCAATTTACGCTCAGTCTCCAAAGCCCTAGAGCATGTTGCGCCTACAAAAACAGTGCTGGTCACTAGCGATCCTGAGCAGTTGTTAAATGCCGAGCGCGTGGTATTTCCGGGTCAAGGTGCGATGCCTGATTGTATGCGTGAACTTGATGCACGTGGACTTCGTGAAGCCGTCTTATTTGCGGCTAATAATAAACCATTTCTAGGAATATGCATTGGATTGCAGATGTTGTTCGAGCATTCTGAAGAAGGTAATGCTGCTGGCTTAGGTTTGTTTAAAGGTGAAGTGAAGCGCTTTGCGTTGGCAGATATGCATCTTAGCAATGGTGACAAGTTAAAAGTGCCACATATGGGCTGGAATCAAGTATATCAAAGCGCAAACAATGGAGAAGAGCCACACGCATTATGGCAAGGCATTGCTGATGGCGCTAGATTTTACTATGTACATAGCTATTATGTGCAGCCGGCTGATGTTAGCTTAACTGCTGGATTTAGTGAGTATCCAAATCGATTTACCAGTGCGATTGCAAGTAATAATTTATTTGCTGTACAGTTTCACCCAGAAAAAAGTGCAAGTGCAGGTTTGCAATTGTTAAGCAATTTTGTAGACTGGCAACCGTAATCATTGCCGTATTTTTTAACCCCTCTTTTTTGTTTGTAATTTTTTAAATACCTACTATGTTAATTATCCCAGCAATTGATCTCAAAGACGGCCATTGTGTCAGACTTAAACAAGGCTTAATGGAAGAGTCCACTGTATTCTCAGAAGACCCAGGTGCCATGGCGCGCCACTGGGTGGATCGTGGTGGCAAGCGTCTACATTTAGTGGATTTAAATGGTGCCTTTGCTGGTAAGCCAGTTAATGAAGCCGCGATTAAGGCTATCGTCAAGGCCGTAGGCGGTGATATTCCTATACAGCTAGGTGGTGGCATTAGAGACCTAGAAACCATTGAGCGCTACCTTGATAATGGTATTGATTATGTGATTATCGGGACTGCTGCAGTTAAAAATCCAGGCTTCTTGCATGAAGCTTGTTATGCTTTTCCTGGCCAAATTATGGTGGGATTAGACGCAAAAGATGGAAAAGTCGCGGTAGATGGTTGGTCTAAGCTCACAGGCCATGATGTGATAGATTTAGCCAAAAAATTCGAAGACTATGGTGTTAACGCTATTGTTTACACCGATATTGGCCGCGACGGCATGTTGACAGGCGTGAACATTGAAGCCACGGTCGCACTAGCGCAAGCGCTGACCATTCCAGTAATTGCTTCTGGCGGTGTGACTAATCTAGAGGATGTACGTAAATTATGTGCTGTAGCGAGTGAAGGTATTATTGGCACTATTACGGGCCGTGCAATTTACGAGGGCACATTGGACTTTACCGCAGCACAAGCCTTGGCAGACGAGCTAAGCTAATGGGTTTAGCCAAAAGAATCATCCCATGTTTAGATGTCACCGATGGTCGGGTAGTAAAGGGTATTAATTTTCTTGAGCTGCGTGATGCGGGCGATCCCGTTGAAGTTGCTAAGCGTTATGATGAGCAAGGTGCAGATGAGCTTACTTTTTTGGACATTACTGCCAGTTCAGATAATCGTGGCTTAATTCTGCATATTATTGAACAGGTGGCTTCGCAAGTATTTATTCCCTTGACTGTAGGTGGCGGTGTACGCGAAGTTGAAGATGTGCGCCGTTTACTCAACGCAGGGGCAGACAAGGTGAGTATCAATACCACCGCTGTATTGAATCCACAAATGGTGGCGGACGCGGCCAGTCGCTTTGGATCACAATGTATCGTTGTCGCTATTGATGCTAAAAAAGTAGACAATCAGCCATATCAATGGGAAGTATTCACGCATGGTGGTCGCAAAGCGACTGGGCTAGATGCTGTGGAGTGGGCAAAGAAAATGGTGGCTTTAGGCGCCGGTGAGTTACTTATTACCAGTATGGATAGAGATGGCACCAAAATTGGTTTTAACAATCCATTAAATCGCGCGATTTCAGATGCGGTGGCAGTCCCTATCATTGCCTCAGGGGGCGTAGGTAATTTGCAGCATTTAGTGGATGGTGTAAAAGAGGGTGGTGCCGACGCGGTGCTTGCTGCAAGTATCTTTCACTATGGAGAGTATACGGTGAAACAGGCCAAACAATACATGGCGCAACATGGCATTGAAGTTAGGTTATAAATTGACTCAATCTAAAAGTTGGTTAGATGAAATAAATTGGGATGCTAATGGTCTAGTGCCAGTCATTGCGCAAGAGAGAAATGCTGGACATATCCTGATGTTTGCATGGATGAACCGTGAAGCATTGCAATTAACTGCTACCAGCATGCAGGCGGTATATTGGTCACGATCACGCAATAGACTCTGGCGGAAAGGTGAGGAGTCAGGGCATGTGCAACTTGTATCTGAAATTCGATTAGACTGTGATGAGGATGTAATCCTGCTTACTATAGATCAGGTCGGTGGTATTGCTTGTCACACAGGTCGGCATAGTTGTTTCTTCAAAACGCTACAAAATGGACATTGGCTCATAAATCAAGACGTGATTAAGAAACCGGAAGAAATTTATAAACATGAATGATATTTTAAATCGCTTAGCGACTCTTTTAGAGCAAAGAAAAGGTGCAGATGCACAGACTTCTTATGTGGCCAATCTTTATGCCAAAGGTATGGATAGCATATTGAAGAAAGTCGGTGAAGAGGCAACAGAAACCATTATTGCCGCTAAAAATGGTGATCAACAGCACCTTATTTATGAAACAGCTGACTTGTGGTTTCATACCTTGGTGATGTTGGCGCAAGCCGGACTAAAACCACAAGACGTTTTAGATGAACTAGCTAGGCGTGAAGGTTTGTCAGGCATAGCCGAAAAGGAATCTAGGGCGGCAGAAAGTAAAGAAAAATGAGTGCAGACTGCATCTTTTGTAAGATCGCTAACGCTCAAATTCCGGCCACAAAAATCTATGAGGATGAAGAGGTCATGGCTTTTCATGACATTCATCCTAACGCCCCAGTACATTTTTTAATTGTGCCTAAATTACACATTGAGAGTTTGATTAGTTGTGAGTTGCAGCATCAAGCACTTTTAGGAAAATTGTTGCTATTGGCACCTAAGCTAGCTAAAGAGCAAGGTTTAGCCGGATTTCGTACTATGATCAATACAGGGCATGACGGCGGGCAAGAAGTATTTCATATACACTTGCATGTATTCGGCGGCAGCGCTAAGCTACCTAAGACCTAAATCTAATTTTATCGACCGTACTTGCAATAAAAACTATTATTAAGGAGAGTCAAAATGGGTTCATTCAGCATCTGGCATTGGTTAATCGTATTATTAATTGTGGTATTAATTTTCGGTACAAAGAAACTACGTAATATGGGGGGCGATGTAGGTGGCGCAGTCAAAAACTTCAAGGAAGCTATGAATGAAGAAAATGTTACGCCTGTTGCTATTCAAAGCAGTGCCGTAATTAATGAGGTGAAAGTGTCGCCAGCGGTTAAGGCTGCGCCTAAAAGAAAAGTAACAGCTAAGTCAGTTGCAGTTAAAAAAGTAGCAGCTCCAAAAGAAGTTGTGGCTAAAGCTAAACCTAAGGCTGTTGCTAAGCCTAAAGCGCCAGCGAAAGCAAAGGCACCTGCGAAGCCTAAAGCTGTAGCAAAGCCAAAAGCTGTAGCAACCAGCAAGGCCTAACAAGCAGCTGTTATCGTTATTCTAAGTCTGCGCATTCGTGTTTGATGTTTCTTTCTCTGAGTTGGTTGTGATCGCGGTGGTTGCGCTGATTGTGATTGGCCCAGAGAAGTTGCCTAAAGTTGCGCGTACCTTAGGCGCATTAACTGGCCGTATGCAAAGATATATGACTGAGATTAAAGAAGAAGTGAATCGTGAGGTACGCTTTCAGGAGTTGCAGCAACTGCAGCAGGAAATCCAAGCTACGGTCGTCCAAACCCAAGCCAACATTCAGCATCAAGCACATACCATAAACCAAGAATTGGATTTTCAAGGGACTGCTTCACAGTCGGTCATTAAAAAGAAGCCAACTGCACGCAAGAAAATTCCAGCTAAAGTTAAGTCTAGCTAGTGACCCCTACCGATAATTTCATCTCTCATTTGATAGAGTTGCGCTCACGTCTATTACGGATAGTGATTGGATTTAGCTTAGTTTTTATCGCATTCTTCCCATTCGCAAACAGAATTTATGCGCTACTGGCAGCACCATTGTTAAGTAAATTGCCAGCAGGTGGACAAATGATTGCTACCGCAGTGACCACCCCATTTTTTGTGCCAATGAAAGTAGCGATGATGGCGGCATTTATTGTTTCCTTACCGCATACGATGTATCAGGTTTGGACTTTTGTTGCGCCCGGCCTCTATGCGCATGAAAAGAAATTCATGATTCCAATGATTGTGGCCAGTAGTTTTCTGTTTCTTGCCGGTATGGCATTTGCCTACTTTTTAGTATTTCCGGTAATCTTTGGCTTTATTGTTGGTACAGCCCCTCAAGGAGTGGCCGTTATGACGGATATCGGCAACTATTTAGATTTTGTACTTACCTTGTTTTTTGCATTTGGATTAGCATTTGAGGTGCCAATTGCCGTGGTGATGGCCGTGCGCTTTGCATGGGTGACCTTAGAGCAGTTAAAGCAAGCTCGCGCTTATGTGGTTGTGGCAGCCTTTGTGATTGGTGCAGTATTTACGCCGCCAGATATAATTTCTCAGTTTATGCTGGCAATACCAATGTGGCTGTTGTACGAACTGGGTATTCTTGTTGCAAAATATACCAAACAAGCCCCTTCGCATAGAATTCTGCCCCCAAGTTAATTACTACTTGGAGCAACTACTCTTTCATTAGGCTAGGTTTTGGCCTTTTGCCAATAATGATGGTTACGTTTAAAGCTTTTTCAGCACGTGCAATTTTAAGACGGGCTTTTTGATTAGGCTTTAGCACTGCAATTAAATTGAGCATGCCAGGACTGTCTACCACTGGTTTCCCCTCAATTTCTAATAAAATATCACCCGCACGCAGGCCAGCATTATCGGCGGGACTGTTTCTTAACACTCCGGCAATTAAAGCACCTTGTTGTTTGCTTAGCTTAAATGACTCCGCTAATTCTGGTGTAATATCTTGAGCCTCTATACCAATCCAGCCTCGGGTTACGGTTCCTTGGCTTACAATCTGTTCCATTACCTGACGAGCTAATGTGGCCGGAATGGCAAAGCCTATCCCCATGGAGCCGCCATTACGTGAATAAATAGCACTGTTTACTCCCACCAAATTTCCGTCAGTATCAATTAGTGCTCCGCCAGAATTCCCAGGATTGATAGAGGCGTCGGTTTGAATAAAATTCTCAAAGATATTTATACCTAAGTGATTGCGTCCAAGGGCACTTACGATGCCTTGCGTTACAGTTTGGCCTACACCAAACGGATTCCCTATAGCTAATACGACATCGCCTACGCTCAGTCGGTCTGAGCTGGCAAAAGTAATTGCTGGCAAATGGTCGGCGTTCACTTTAATGAGGGCAAGGTCAGTATCAGGATCTGTACCTACCACTTTAGCTGACATTTTACGACCATCAGCCAGTGCAATTTCAATTTCATCGGCAGCGGCAACCACATGATTGTTGGTTAAAATTAATCCCTGCTCACTGACAATAACCCCTGATCCCAAGCTGTTCTCAGGCTGAGATTGACCGTCCAGATCATCTAATTGATCGCCGAAAAACTGACGAAAGTTTGGGTCTTCCAAGTATTTTTGATGGGGATTAACAGCCACTTTTTTGCTGGTAAAAATATTAACAACGGAGGGCATCGCTTTTTTTGCCGCATAGCTATAAGAGCCAGTTAA
>Ga0118677_10000568_pt1 | contig 81078 bp, 38 predicted proteins | sample AliMusrvi5mmetaG_FD_86154 | JGI IMG/M metagenome (GOLD analysis project Ga0118677, IMG submission 86154)
CTTCTATCCGGATACCGACACCGGGGTTAAGTTCTCGGTTACCGACGCCGGAGTCACAGCGCCACTCCGCGAGTTTGAGGTGCATGATATGGTGGTAATTGAGTGGATGGTCAAATCTGTCGCAGTAAAATAAGCTTAACATTCAGGAAAAAATATAATGAAAAATAATTTTGGTCGCTGTTGGAGTGTCTTGCTAATAAGCTTGCTGTTCGGCACAACGAAATTGGTTTGTGCGGGTACGAACGAGGTCAGTCAGCCGGGAGAAAAAGGCATGCCGGGAATTCAGGAATATTATACCAGTGTGGTGGATTTTGGGGCTAAAGGTGATGGGGTGACCGATGATACAGAGGCCATCCAGAGCGCCATCAACCATGTCTATGCGCGCGGTGGGGGAACGGTGTATTTCCCGTTTACCCCCAAGGGCTACAGGATTGCCAAGCCGGCGATGGAAAAAGTCGATGGAAAGCCTTGTAAGTCACAGTTATATATCCCGTCGGAAACCAATGCGATGCAGTGGCGAAATATCTGCCTGCAAGGCGAAATGCCAGTCAATCAGCTCTATGCCTATCAAGTGATCCGTGATTATGGACGATGGCCGGCAACGGAGTTTCCTATGCCGATCAATAACTGCGTGCTTTTCTCTGATTGGGAAGCGCCAGTCAACACCAATGCTCCCACAGCGCGTCCCTGGGCGCTTATTTCCGTGCTTGATAACAACGGTCCTCTCGCGTTTGGACTTGAGAATCTGACGGTCAAAAATCTGGAGTTCAGGGTGATGCTGAATACTGACCGCATGTATCCCACCTCGTCGGGCGCAAATTTCAAGGATGCCAGCCGACTTATTATCGAGGACTGTTATTTCGGTCTGTCGAAAAATGTGGGGAGTTTTTCGCAGAAAAAAGAATTGCTGGCTAATCCCAGTTACTGTGCCGGCTTGATCGCTTCTGGTGATCAGAACGATCATCAAGCCTTCCGGAGTGTCGGGGTACAGGGGTTTAAGTACGGGTTTGTCTTGGGAGAGCATGTCATGGCCGATTATCTGTATGTGCATGACTGCGAGGAAGCCATCGTATTTCAAGATTGTTCGCACTTCTCACATATTCATCATGTGGTGGCGCAGCACAATAAGCGGACGGTTTCTGCGTTACGACAGGATACTTTCGGTTTGGCGGCATCCCGGGATATCTATTTTCAGATCGATTCCATTGATTTTGAGCCGGGAGGTAACCCGCCGGAGGCGTATCATCTGCAATATGGGGTTTACGATCCCGATAGCCGTATGCATGCCAAGATCACCGCCCATTGCGGCTACCCTTCCGCCTCCACACCGTTTCCGGTTTGTGGTGGAAAATTTGTGCAGTTTCAAAAATTCGAATGGGATGGTCCTCCCTTTTTTATTAACTGGCAGGTGACCGGTCCGTTTACGGATCGGAGCGTGAGTGATGCCAAAATGCCGGAGAAAGACTTGGTTTGGCGGGCGTCGTACTTGACCACGGGATCGATGGTAAAGCCCCAGGATGGGGAGACGAAACCCGGGATGTTCTATCTTCGGACAACGCTTATTGTGCCGCAGGCATGTAAATTCGATCTCTCTCTGGGGGCCGACAGCCCGTATCGTGTGTGGGTCAACGGCAAGGAGGCTGCCGTCAATTTAACCGCGACCAATCCTTGTGGAGTGGATAAATATTCTCATCCTGTGGCATTTCAGACCGGGCGCAATGAACTGATGGTGGCTTTCGATGGGCGGGAAGGCAAGGGCTCCGGTATTCGTGCACGCTGTTTTGCCACACTCAATGGCGAAAGTCTGCGGCCTGAATCCATTGTGGAAGAAAAACCGTAACATGGATTTAAGTTTGATGAATATTCGTGCGAATGCGGCGGTTTCCGCCGCATTCGCCTTTGCGATCGTTGCGTGCTTCTGTTCAAATTCTTCTGCATGGGTTGGGGTTGGCCAGGTGCGAGGATTCTAATGCGTTTTCAATCCTGGCTCGCAACTTCTCTGGTTCGTCATTATCCCGCCACGCTGCCTCCGAGCGCTTCGCTTCGCGCTCTCGAAGCGGCGCGCAATGAGCAGTTCAGTTTTCAAGTTGCCATGCGAAGCGACACGCACTCCTCCGTTACGGTGGAGGCGAAGGGCCCCGCGGGCTGGAACGTCCGCGTGCGTCGTGTGGGATTCGTGCCGGTGGCTCATCACAACACGCCGATGGTCGCTGGCCCCTTGGATGTGGACGGGATAGGAACAGTTCCTGGTTATGTGCCGGATCCCCTGTTTGATGAAAATACGTTAGTACTTCCCGTTGGCGAAACCCATGCGTTCTGGTTCACGGTACGTCCCGGTCTGAATGCCGCCCCGGGGCGGCATACGATCACCGTGACCTTGTCGCCTGAAAAGGGGAAATCCGTTTCGCATACGCTGACCGTCACTTTGCACGGGTTGGTCATCCAGCCCCGTCATGATTTTGATATTACTCATTGGTTCTACGCGGATGCGCTGATGGACTGGTATAAGACCGATCTGTTTGATGACCGGTTCTGGGAGATAGCGGCGCGGTACATGAAAAATGTGGTGGAGCATGGGCAGAACATGCTTTTTGTTCCTGTTTTCACGCCGCCTTTGGATGGGGTCAAAAGTCCCACGCAGCTTTTACGCGTCAAACGGGCCGGCAAAGATCGATATGAATTCGATTGGTCGGATGTCCGTCGCTATCTGCGTCTGGCAAAAGCGCAGGGGGTGGAACGGTTCGAGTGGTGCCACCTTTTCACTCAGTGGGGTGCCGAACATGCTATCCGGATTTATGAGGGGCAGGGCGCCGGCGAGAAACTGCTCTGGCCGGCCGACACGGGTGGCACATCGGATGTCTATCGCCGTTTTCTTTCCCAATACCTGCCAGCCTTGTACCGTTTCCTCAAGGCCGAGAAGATGCTCGACTGTTCCTTCTTCCATGTATCCGACGAACCGTATGGTGCGATTATCAATAACTACAGGGCTGTTCGCGCCCTGGTGGCCGAATTGGCGCCTTGGATGAAAGTGATGGATGCCCTGAGTGAGATCCAGTTTGCCCATGAGAAATTGACCGACATGCCCATTCCCCTCATCACCACCGCGCTCGATTTTGTCCGCGAAAAAATCCCGTGCTGGTGTTATTACGCCGGTGGAACAGGGAAACTACTTAACCGTTCGCTGGATGCGCCGCTGGCGAAGATGGCCATGCACGGCTTTCTCTTCTATCGCTGGCCCTTCAAAGGGTTCCTTCACTGGGGGTATAATTACTGGCACCAGGCGGGTACCCGAACCCTCATTGATCCTTTCACCACGTTGGATGGAAAGCATTGGCCCAACTGGACTTACGGTGACGCTTTTATCGTTTATCCGGGAAAAGACGGCCCCGTTGATTCCATGCGATGGGAAATCTTTGGCGAAAGTATGCAGGATTACCGTTTACTTCAAACTCTGGGGATTGATCGTGGCGACCGGCGGCTGTCGGCCCTCCGCTCTTTTGAGGATTTCCCCAAGGATGCCGCCTGGCGCTCCAATGTCAAATCGTCACTATATCGTTATTCATGAACATAAAGGATACTATGCATTTAAAATCCTGGTTGTCTGTTTCTACGGTTCGTCATTATCCTGCCACGCTGCCTCCCCGCGTTTCGCTTCGTGCTCTTGAAGCGGCGCGAAATGAGCAGTTCAGTTTTCAAGTCGCCATGCGAAGCGATACGCATTCGCCTGTCACGGTGGAGGCGAAAGGGCCTGCGGGCTGGAACATTCGTGTGCGGCGTGTCGGATACGTGCCGGTGGCGCATTTCAACACCCCGATCCCCTCAGACCCACATGATGTGGAAGGACTGGGGGCCATTCCGGGTTATGTGCCGGATCCGCTGTTTGATGAAAATACGCTTGTGCTTCCCGTTGGTGAAACCCATGCATTCTGGTTCACCGTCCGTCCCGGGGCGAATGCCGCGCCCGGTCGGCATACCCTTACCGTGACCCTTACGCCAGAGAAGGGGAAGCCCGTTTCGCATACACTGACGGTTACTTTGCACGGTCTGGTGCTTAAGCCCCGCCGTGATTTTGACATTACCAACTGGTTCTACGTTGACGGGTTGATCCACTGGTACAAGACCGATATGTTCGATGAGCGTTTTTGGGAGATTGTGGCGCGCTACATGAAAAATGTGGTGGAACACGGGCAGAACACACTCTACGTTCCCGTCTTCACGCCGCCCCTCGATGGCGTCAAGATCCCCAGCCAACTTCTGCGCGTGAAGCGGACCGGGAAAGATCGTTATGAGTTCGACTGGTCGGATGTCCGACGCTATCTGCGTCTGGCCAAAGCCCAAGGGGTGGAGCGTTTCGAGTGGTGTCATCTTTTCACCCAGTGGGGTGCCAAGAATGCCCTTCGGATTTATGAAGGCCAGGGGGCGGGCGAGAAATTGCTCTGGCCCGTGGAGACAAGCGCTACGTCGGATACGTATCGCCGCTTCCTTAGTCAATATCTGCCCGCCCTGCAACGGTTTCTCAAGGCCGAGAAGCTGATGGATTGCTCTTTCTTCCACGTTTCCGATGAGCCGCATGGTGAGGAGATGCTCCAGAACTACAAAGCCGCCCGCGCCCTGTTGGCCGAACTGGCGTCCTGGATGAAAGTGATGGATGCGATTACCGAGATCCAGTTCGCCCGGGAAAAACTGGCCGAAATGCCGATCCCCAGCGTTATGAGTGCCCTCGATTTTGTGGCTGAGGATATTCCCAGCTGGTGCTACTACTGTTGCTGTCCGCGCGAAAAATTCATCAATCGTCTGCTCGACACGCCGCTGGCTAAGATCGGCATGCATGGATTCCTGCTTTATCGATGGCCGTTCAAGGGGTTTCTCCATTGGGGATATAATTACTGGTACGAGGCCGGAACCCGCAATCTCATCGATCCATTTACTCATCAGGACGGATGCAGGTGGCCCGGTTGGGCTTATGGTGACACCAGTGTTGTCTATCCCGGGAAAGACGGGCCCATCGACTCCATGCGGTGGGAGGTTTTCGGTGAAAGCCTTCAGGATTACCAGTTGCTCCAAACCCTCGGGGTTGAGCGTGGCGATAGACGGATGGTGTCTCTCCGTTCCTTCGAGGACTTTCCCAAGGATGCTGCCTGGCGCACCAAAATCAAAGCGGCGCTTTACCGAAGGTAAGATCATGATTTGAGGTGGCGACAATCCATTGACATTTCCACCTTCATAATTGATAGTCACGCACGATGGTTTAAATGATCGATTGGAGGTGCCATGATAAAGCTATTATACCATAAATTATTAGGGTTGGCGTTAATGGGATCCGTGGTGGTGGGGCATGGTTGTGCCTCTCCTGATGCCGTCCGGCGACCGGCTGAAGGGGTCACGATTCGTCCTGAAATTAAGGGCGGGAAGCAGACGTATGTGTTGGAAAATGCCATTTATCGGGCCGTACTGGTGCCGGAAATTGCGCGTTTCCCCGTTTCGCTGATTAATAAATCCACCGGGCATGATTTCTTTGCGCAACTCGAACCGTTAGATGTGCCCAATGACGATTTCCATTATTATGGCGGGATTGTCGATTGCCTTCCCTGGGTTTCGGGTAAAAAAGGCGAGGAACGGTTGCAAAACAAAGGTCTCCTTTATACCGTGCCCTGGCACTGTACCACCGGGGTGAAGGGGGATATGGCTTGGTTCGAGGGAACGACTGAAATCGCATTTCAGGATCCGCTCGGGAGTGCCACCAACCGGTTGTGCTACATTAAGCGCGTTACAGGTAAGGCGGGTTCTGCTGAGATCCGGCTCGATCAGCGGATTCAAAATACGGGTACGATCCCGACGCGTTTCACCATCACGCTGCATGGCCGTACCTCCGTCGCAAAATATGACGTGGGGGATTATCTATTCGTTCCCGGCAAGCGTGCCTATGTATCCTACATGACCTACCCGGCCTTGACTGCCCGGGGCATTGCTCCGTCCCAATGGATTGATTGGCCCTTGCCGGAGGCGGTGGAGTTCCGGCCAAGTACTAATTCCTGGGACGTTTTTGTATTTACGCCTGCCAATTGGAGTGTGGCTGGTGACGATAAGACTGGGGAAGCCCTGGTATTTAAGGGTGGCAAGGTCGTGGTGCCGGGCGACAAGCGAACGGTGAGGATGGCCTTATTTATGACGAATACGGGCTATCTGATAGAGCCTGGCCTGACGTCGTGTATCCAGGCGACTCCTGAAACGTGGAAGGATCCCGAAAACACCATCCTTCTTTTGCCGGGGCAGTCTTGTGAGTTTTCTGTGAGTCTCGTGCCTATGTCTGGCGTGCACCGCAAGGACTGGCCGAAGGCGATCACCCGGACACGGGGATTTTTCGATCGCCTGTTAGGCTATTAGGATTCATGAAAACAAACAGCCAACAGATTCGCTGGCTGCATGCCAGCTTTTGCGTTCCTGCCGAATGGGAGATCACAGCCTATTCCATGGCGGAGAAGGAAGGCCGTCTGGAGTTCTGCAGCCGGCACGGGTTCCAGGCGCTTTTCTCGTGGGAGCCATGCAAAATCGAACCTGACCGTAAAACGCTTTTGACCGCGTTTCCTGTCGGTGCGGGGTGGGCCGGTAAGGGTGCAGGAACGGAGGATCTCCATACGGAGGAAGTGGGATGTTTTGTTCTGGGTTGGAGGAGGGGCGATCTGCCCTGTCACGCCTTGGGTTACTTGAAGACGGCGCAAAAACGCGTTCGGTGGATTTTCTCCGGCGCCTCTCCTGAGATGTTGGCGGAGTTGGTGAGGCCGATCCTCGTCTCGGTGAATGAAAATCCCGGCCCCGTGCGGCGTTTCACTGCTTTCGGTTTAGATTTCCGGCTTCCTGGGGGTTACCTGCCTGAGCACATGCTGATACAACCGGCCGATGTGGAAATGGTTTTTGAGTCCAGGCAAAAGGCCCGCCTCAGTTTGCATCGCTGGGGCTTTCCGGAAGTACTTCTTCAGGGCGGTTCGCTGGAGACGTATTATGCCACTTTCCTGCGGTCTCGCGGCGCGATCTTGCGGCAGATTAAGACGTGTCCGGCATCGGGAGGGCTACCGGAGATGGTGGAAGCGGCCTACGAGCAGACGGGCGAACATAAATTGGATCGATATATGGGGCGTGTCTGGAAGAATGGTGAAGGGCGGCTCTGGTATGATCGGACGGAAAAACGGCTCTATGCGGTTGAACAGATCGGCCCCCGGAACGTGCCGTTGCTGCCGGTTGAATCCGTTTTGACGGGGAGGCCGCATGAAGCCTGATAAAATGACTCTGGAGCAGCAACTCTCGGCGATTCCCCTGCGGAACAAGCGTGTCAAAACGATCGCCGGTGCACCGGGGCAAGTGCCCCTGCTTGAAGTGGAAATGCAGTATGCGGGGTTGCTAGTCCCAGTCAGTCATTTGCTGCGTATGCGCCGTAGCCGCCGGATCCAATTGGATCCGGTGGGGTGGGCCGTATATGAGAAAATCGACGGGCAAAAAACTTTTGAACGGATGATCGACGATTTCGCGGCAGAGCATAACCTTGCCTTTTTAGAAAGCCGGGCCCTGTTGATGGCTCATATCCGCAATCTGATGAAGGCTGGCCTGGTCGTGGTAGGGATTAAAGACGGCGTAAAATAGGAATTCAAATTCTTTCATGAGCCTCTGCCGCTTGCCGGGCTCATGGGTTCAATATTTGTTCTTGGGACGTGTGTGCTGGTGATACGGGTAAAGGTAAGTCTTATGATCCGATACCAGCGGAGAAGCTCTCGATATGAATGATTCAAAGGGAACAAAATCTGCACAGCTTTTTGTGGGTGCTGCGGGTATGAATCGTGGGGTAAGCTGCCTCCCGGCACATTAGAGAACATTACTGGCCAGACCATCGACCTTGTCAATAAGTTGTGGTGATGGGGATTAGGCATTAATCATGGAAATCTTTAACTTGGCGATAGGTCGGTTTGGTGTCGGTTAAAAGATTGTGTCATGGCTCCTCTTCTACAATAGTATACAAAATCACTTCGATAAAGTCGTTATTCTGTAATAACTGGTATTATAATAGACGTATATTATGTCTGGCGTTTAAAATTGTTAAATGTCAATCCTGTCTTCAATAAATTCTTGCTAAAGGATTGAATGAATGCTAACTTAAGGTGTATTTAGGGTTGATTGCTGCTGAATTGTTAGGCATTACGGTAATACCAGTCTGAATAAAGAAGGGGGTGCTATGCGGTATTTATTATTGATCTTAGGGCTTTCTGTGATGTTCACCACCGTTGCGGTGGCCGAGGATCTGGGTTCGTGGCAAAAGCGGATGCCGATTACGTTCAGTGGCTACACGCCACCTGGCGGGGGGACGTTAACAAACTTCCCGGCATTGGTTATTCTCAGCAATACCAACGCGGGTGTCGGTTTCAACTATTCTGAATTTCTCTCCCCACCCTACGGCGATCTTCGGTTTGCCGCTGCAGATAAAACCACGCCGCTCGACTTTGAGGTGGAGTCGTGGGTTTCCAACGGGCTTTCATACATTTGGGTGCGAGTGCCGGAATTGACCAATAGCACGACGATTTACGCGCTCTGGGGCCAAAGCGGTGTGACGGCGCCAGCCTGTACGACCAACGGGGCGGTGTGGGATGTGAATTACAAGGGCGTCTGGCATCTTAATAATGGCTCTGTGCTTTCAGCATTGGATTCGACAACCAATCGAAATAATGGATCGATTGCAGGGGCCACGGCGACAGGGGGGAAAGTGGATGGGGCGGCCAGTTTTACAGGTTCGCAGAGTATCACGACTTTGCTCAATACAACCCTTGCTGATTTCACCGTTGAAGTATGGTTCAAAGACGACGGTGTGATTTCCAGCTACGAACGTCTGGTGGACAAAAAGTATGACACCGGATTCTGGCTGGGGCGGAATGCCTCATCGGTCAACTCATGGGGGGGAGGGGTGCTGGAAGCCAATAGTCCCTATGGAGTATATATAACTCTGACCGATGGCATGTGGCATCAGATAGTCTCTTTACGGCGAGGATCCACGCACTACCTATATGGTGACGGTGGGGGGGTGTCGGCGTTCAATACCGTTTCGTCATCGTCTCTAGATTCGACCTCGGTGATGATTGGAAATGGAAGCACGTCTCAAGGATTTGGGGGCATTGTCGACGAAGTCCGTATCTCCACTACTGCCCGTGCCACCAACTGGATCTGGGCTTGTTATATGAACATGGCCTCGAACGCATTGTTCAATAACTATGGGGCACCGGAAAGTCAGGGTCTTCCTTCTGTCAACAATGGGAATGGTGCGACGAACATTACGCTATCCACTGCATATTTGAATGGGGCTTTGCTTACCACAGGTTCTTCTCCAACGACGGTTTTCGCCTATTGGGGAGCGTCTGATGGCGGGACGAATACTTGGGCGAATACGAATGTCTGGAACGCCCCGCAGCCATTAGGTGGGTTTACGGTTCATTTGACAGCGCTCTCTTCCAATACAACCTATTACTACCGGTTCGCCGCGACGAACCAGGACGGTGCATCTTGGGCATCATCCTCTTCTTCTTTCATTACAGGGGATGTGTGGATTGACCAGTTGTCCGACGCCTCCGAGATCGGACCGACTCCGGGTACGTTCACGGTGCACCGGGCCAGTGCGGCGACGAATGAGTTGTTGGTTGTGAACTACACGGTCAGCGGGACGGCGAGCAATGGCGTGGATTACACGGCGTTGAGTGGTTCCATTCCGATCCCTGCAGGCACGGATGCGGTGGTGCTGGTGGTGTCGCCTTTCTTCGATCATTTGCTGGAAGGCATGGAAACGGTACAGGTGACGGTGGTATCAGGCCCCTATATGATGGGGGCTTCCTCGAATGCAACGCTCGGCATAACGGATGCCGGCACGGTGACTGCGACGTGGAGTGGGGGTGGTACGAATGCCCTGGCGAGCAATCCGGCGAACTGGGTGGGCGGGATGGCTCCCATGGCGGGTGACGCTGTTGTTTTAGATGCCACAACGAACAAGAACATGACATGGGACCTGAACATCCCGCTTCAGTCCTGGACGCAGATTGGCTACACAGGAACGGTTACGATTGCAACGGTGTATGGGACAACTGGTTTCACGAATTTCAATATTTCCGGAAACTGTGTGATTAGTAACGGCCTGTGGACACAGGTGGCTAATCCTGCGGTGAGTTACGAATCCAACCGGCTTAGTGTGACCATTGGCGGAAATTTGAGCATTGGTTCCAATGGAGCAATCGATGTAACCGGGAAAGGATATACGGCCGATCGCGGTCCGGGCGCCTGCGGTAGCTACGGTGGACGCGGCCTCTGGAATGGGGCGTGTTATGGGTCCATTGTGGCGCCAACGAATCTGGGTAGTGGCGGCGATGATAATACAGGTGGTGGAGCTATCTTACTTACGGTTGGAGGAGAGATTAGAAATGACGGTCTCCTCTGTGCAGATGGCATGGGAACGGATCGTGCAGGAGCAGGCGGCAGTATTTGGCTTATTTCTGGAACACTCGTTGGGGGCGGCAGTATCCGGGCGAATGGTGGCGCAACTTCTGATCCTGGCGGCGGCGGACGTATTTCGCTGGTGGTCACTCAGGCGGGTGCGAATTTTTCATTGTACACCGGCCCCATTCTGGCCACGGGCGGCGGCTCCCGTGCTGCTGGTGCCGGGACAGTCTATAGGCAGCGTGCAGACCAACCTTTGAATGGCGGCACGCTCATCGTGGATAACTACAATGTTGCCAACAACGGATATACGGATATCAATTTGAATATGGCCGCCCCGATGGTCGGGGATGTGATCCTGCGCAACAATGCCATTCTGCTCTTATACGCCAATCAGAACCTGACGGTAGGGGGGACTTGGTCCAATGCGGCGACTTTTTCAGCCCAGTTGGGATCCCAGGTTATTTTTGCGGGAGACCCCTCGTCTACCTCAATGGTCTATGGGGTCAATACGTTCATGGGACTCATTTGCACGAATGCCGGGAAGACATTGCTTTTCCAGGCTGGCAAGACCAATACGATTGCTGCCCAGGGACGACTGACGCTCGTAGGTTCTGAAACGAGTGCTGTAAATTTGCGCTCAACGACGAATGGCATGGCTTGGAAATTGAACGTAAACTCCGCTGCGGCACAGGACGTTGAGCATGTGGATGTAAAAGATTCCGATGCGATGACCGGAGTGGGTGCTGAGGTCACGGCAATGAACAGTCAAAACAGCGGGAATAATCAGAACTGGCGGTTCATCACTGTCAATGCGGGTGAGACCAACGTTTGGACGGGAAACAGCAATACCGTTTGGTCAGCACGAGATAACTGGAGTCTGGGACGTGCGCCTGTTGTGAGTGATGTCATCAGGATTCCCGCCGGACAGTCACGCTATCCGGTGCTGGACGCCGGGGCGACGGTGTATGAACTCGAGATTCAGTCAGGGGGGGCTCTGTCCCTGGCGAGCTATAATCTGGTGGTTGAGGCCAACGCCGTGGTGGCGGGAACGTTGACGGCGACGGGTACGGAAACCGTAACCTTCCTGGCGGATGCCGATTTCACGGGAGGAACGTTGGTTGCCGCGCGCTCCACCATTTCGCTTGCCGGTGCGGGGGATCAAGCCATCAACTTTGGTAATCAGGCTCTCTACAAGGTTGCGGTTATGAATAGTGCGGGTACGGTGACATTCGTTAACGGTTTTGCGGCCACAGAATTACGGTGCGAGGCACCCGGCGGGACGCGTAACCTGGTCTTCCAGCAGGGGGCCACGTTCACGCTGCGTGATCTTGTAATGCTGGGGGCTGTCGGGAGCACGAATATCACCTTGCAGAGTTCGGCTTCCGGAATGAAGTGGAATTTGGCGGTGTCAGGCTATCGTTGTGTAAGGGGTGTGGGAGTAATGGATAGCGATGCGCGGATGGGCCTGCCTATTCCGGCCGCATTCTCGATGAACAGTGGGAACAATCAGAACTGGTTGTTTGGTGCGATTCCGTCGGTGTGGTTGGGCTCGGTAAATAATAACTTCCATACGGCGTCCAACTGGTCTCCTGCCGGGGTGCCGGACACGACGACGCGGGTACTGGTGGATGGAACGAATCCGATGACGATTACCGGGGCGGTGTCGGTACTGGACATGATCGTGGGCGGCAGCAATGGGGCGGTGTCGGTCACGGTCAATGCGCCTTTGACCGTTGGGGAAAACATTGCGGTCTTGAGCAACGCCACCCTGACGCTCAATCAGCCCAGTGTGGTCAGCAACGGTTTGTTTGTGCTGGCTGGCGGATTGTTGACCCATTCGGCTAATGGTGCAACGGAGGTTAATAAGTTGAATGTGTCGGTTTATGGTGACGTGGGTGTGGACGCCAATGGCTCGGTGGATGTGACAGCGAGAGGGTATTCGGCGTATCAAGGCCCGGGAAGGTGTGGCAGTTACGGTGGACGTGGGAGTTGGAGTGGGGCTGGTCCGTGTTATGGCTCGATTGTGGCTCCGACGAATTGTGGCAGTGGCGGTGACTCTGAGCCGGGAGGTGGGGCTATTCAACTGACAGTCCGGGGTATGATCCGTAACGACGGACTTCTCTGTGCGGATGGAAAAGGACTGGATCGGGCGGGGTCGGGCGGTAGTATTTGGTTGACCTCCGGGACGTTGATCGGGGGCGGTACCATTCGGGCGAATGGGGGCGCTGCTAATCCGGCCTCCGGTGGGCGTATTTCGCTGGTCGTGACGAATACGGGTGCGGATTTTTCGTTATATACCGGGCTGATTCAGGCCTATGCGGGGGGCGCTAATGCGGGTGCCGGGACGATCTACAAGCAGCGGGCTGATCAGAGTGTGACCACGGGTACACTGGTCTTGGACAATAACAACATCAGTAGTGGATCCACGGAGATCACCCCGAATATAACGGGGACGGTGTTTGGGGATGTGCTTCTGCGTAATGGGGCCTATCTGCTTGTGTACTCCAATCAGACCCTGACGGTGGGGGGGGTCTGGTCTAATGCCGCACGTTTTGTTGCCCAGTGGGGTTCCCAAGTTCTTCTTGCGGGCGGTAACTCCAGCACTTCCACGGTTTACGGAACCAACGTTTTTATGGGACTTACCTGTACGAATGCGGGCAGGACGCTGTTGTTCCAGGCTGGCAAGACCAATGCCATTGCCGCCTACGGGGTTTTGACGCTCCGTGGTTCCGGTTCTTCCAATCTGATGATGCGGTCCACCGTGGATAATAGCTCGTGGAAGCTGAATGTCTCCAGCTTGGCGGGACAATCTGTGGAGCACGTGGATGTTAAGGATTCCGATGCCATGACGGGTGTTGGCGCGGCGGTCAGCGCGTTGTATGGGGTGGATAACGGCGGGAACACGAATTGGATTTTCCTGGCAGGAGGTCAGACGAATGTGTGGACGGGGGGCAGCAATACGTCGTGGGCGATTAGCGCCAACTGGAGCTTGGGGCGTGCGCCGATTGCCGATGACTTTGTCAAGATTCCTGCCGCGAAGCCGCGGTATCCGGTGCTGGGTCTGGCCGTGACGGTGAACGGGATGGAACTTCAGTCAGGGGCTTCGCTTGATCTGAGCGGGCGCGATCTAACGGTGACGAGCGATGCTATCTTGGCAGGGGTGCTTAATGCTGCGGGAACCGAAACGATCACGTTTCAGGCGAACGTGGATTTTACGGGCGGGACGTTCACGCCGGCCCGGTCCGTGGTTTTGTTGGCGGGGGGTGGGGATCAATCCGTCAATCTGTTCCATCAGACCTTTTACAAGGTCACGGTGTTGAACAGTGCGGGCACGGTGACCTTTGGCGACGGTTTTGCGGCTACGGAATTGCGGTGCGAGGCGCCCGGCGGTACGCGTAACCTGGTCTTCTATCAGGGCTCCATGTTCACGTTGCGGGATTTTGTATTGCTGGGTGCTGTCGGGAGCACGAATATCACCTTGCAGAGTTCGGCCTACGGAATGAAGTGGAACTTGGCGGTGTCAGGCTATCGTTGTGTACGGGGGGTGGATGTGCAGGATTGCGACGCGAGTTTGGGCTTACCCATTGCTGCCGTTTCCTCGTTGGATAGCAGTGGAAATTTGAACTGGACGTTCAATGTGCCTCCGTCGGTGTGGTTGGGCACGAGTAATAATAACTTCCATACGGCGGCTAACTGGTCGCCAGCGGGGGTGCCGGATGCGACCACGCGGGTACTGGTGAGCACCGTCAATTCCATGACCATTACCGGAGCAGTGACGGTGCTTGAATTAATGGTGGGGGGGAGCACCGGGGCGGCATCGGTGACGGTTAATGCGCCGATCACGGTAGCGGAAACGATCACAGTGTTGAGCAATGGTACCCTGACGCTTAACCGGCCTTGTGTGGTCAGCAACGGTTTGTATGTGTTATCGGGTGGCCTGTTGACGCATTCGGCCAATGGTTCAACCGAGGTTAACAAGTTGAATGTGACGGTTTACGGCGATGTGGGTGTGGACGCCAATGGCTCGGTGGATGTGACGTCGAGAGGATATGGGGGATGGCAAGGCCCGGGTAAGTGTGGCAGTTACGGCGGACACGGGAGTTGGGGCGGTGGGGGTCCGTGTTATGGCTCGCTTGTGGCGCCAACGAATTGTGGCAGTGGCGGTGATACTGGTCCGGGAGGCGGGGCTATTCTAATGACCGTAGGGGGAATGATCCGTAATGACGGACTTCTGTGTGCGGACGGAGGCGGAGACCGGGCGGGTTCAGGCGGTAGTATCTGGCTGACCTCCGGGACGCTGATCGGGGTTGGCACCATTCGGGCGAATGGCGGTGCTTCTAATCCGGGGGCGGGTGGGCGCATTTCGTTGGTTGTAACAAATACAGGCGCGGACTTCTCGTTATACACCGGTTCGATTCTAGCCTTTGGGGGTGGTGCGAATGCGGGTGCCGGAACGATCTACAAGCAGTCTGCGGCTGATCGTCCGGGGCGCGGTATGGTGTTTTTGGCCAATAATGGTGTAACCAGCGGTTACACGGATTTACCTCCCAACTTGAGCTATCTGGCCGGTGAGGTAGATCGGGCTGCGTTTTACGTCAACAATGGGGCCGCGATTCAGTTGAAGAGCGATTTAACAGTTGGAGACATTTGGTTGCAGGCGGCGAACACTAAACTGGATCTGAATTTCCAGACCCTGCTCGTGCATTCCCGGCAACATGCCTTATTGGGAACCGTGACCAACTTCGGTGCGATCATCTGGATACCCGATGTGGCTGGTACCGTTTTTTCCATCCGATGATAGAACGCCAGACGGCGTGCTACAGTCCTTGATTATAGGCACTCGGATGATGTAATAGAGGGCTGACGAAGGGGTTTTTATTGATATGGCGAAAATTGAGAGTAAGACCGGGCAACTTGTTGAACTGTTGCTTCATGAAATCGCCTCAGGACGTTACCCGTCGAACTCCTGTTTTCCATCCGAGCGGGAACTGGTGGGACAGTACAGGGTAAGCCGGATTACGGTGCGGAGGGGGCTGGACGCCCTTGAAAAGTGTGGCGTGCTGATTCGGCGGCAGGGAAAAGGAACGTTCGTCAGGGATGCCGGACAGAAACCGAATACGTCGCCGGCGGTACGGGCCATCAAGCGGGTCGGGTTCCTTTTCGGGGTCGCGCGGTGGGAGAACGATTTTTTTAAAGGGATATTCCATGGGTTCCGCGAGTTTGCCGGACAAACGATCAGCACCTGTGTCTATTTTCAGGACTATCTGACTCCCGATGTCTATCGGCGTGATGGTTTGGACGTACTGATTGTGGATGGGGACTACGACGACACTCTGTTGGCGGACTTGCATCGCAGTGGCTTCAAAACCATTACGATGAATCGTGTGACGCCTTCCGGGAATTATGTCTGTACCAACAACGAAATGGGGGGATATCAAATGATTGCCCATCTGGCTTCCAAAGGTCATCGGACTGTCGCTGTGTTTCCGGCGTCTTTTGCGGGTCCCCTTCCGGGAGATGAGATGACTCAGAGGATCAAAGGGATCAGCAGGGCGGCCCGGAAATTCGGGATTGAACTGGTTTTTCTTCGGCCGCCTGTTGTGAATGTGATGGCAATGCATGAGGCCATCAGGGATGCGCTTCGCCGCGGACGAACCTTCACTGCTGTGGTGACCCTTGTGGATTCGTTTGCCCAGTTCGTCTATAACGAAATGTTGCATGCCGGTGTGGCCGTGCCGGATGACGTCAGTATAGTCGGTTACGACGATAACTCCTTTGATCCATTCCTGCCTGTCCCTCTAACCAGCATCCGGCAGCCGCTGACCGACATGGCGCGGGCCTTGGTGCGGGTCGTGAACGATTATGTGAACGGGAAACCGTTACGTATCCGCCGCCAGTTCGCTCCGGCCCTAATCGAGCGGAGCAGTGTGTGCGACCTTTCTACTGTTTCCGCCGGCGGAGGAAAATAGGCCATGCCAGGGCGTATTCATAAAAATGTTAACTCGTTTTAGCACAAGGGGCACCATTGATGGCGTCTGCAAGGAAAGAAAAAAAGCTGGAACAGAAGCACACCAAGGCCGCGAAAAAAGAAATGGTTTTGCCTGCGCCGTTCCCGCCTTCGCGATCTTTGTGACCTTCTGTTTAAAATTCCTGATGTTCATGAATATGTCCTGGTCTGCCCTGCCCCGTTGGGGGATCGGCTGTTGACATTTGTAAAACAATAAGACTTAATCCTCGGGAATTTCCTGCATTACCCGGACGGCCACCGATTAACCTTGGGGAACAGTGATCTGATCCTGTGCCAGACGGTATAACATAATTAAAGAGAAAAGGAACCGTATGTATCGAGTTGGAACTGCTGTTCGTGACGTGACCCCTCCGCTCCACACCCGCCTACAGGGTCATGAGGCGCGTAAAGGGGTTTCAGAAAAAGTACATGATCCGCTTTTTGTGAAGGCCCTTTCGCTGAGCGATGGCCAGCATCGGGTTTTGGTGGTTTCCTCGGATCTGGTTTATTTCCCGCCTGCTTTTGTGGCCGAGGTCAAAGAGGACGCTCAGCGTGAGCTGGGCCTCAAGCCGGAGCAGGTGATGCTGACGGCGGCCCATGTGCATACGGGTCCGTTCATCTTCGCCGACAAGCCTGAGGAAGAACTGCATTTGCTTCCCGATTATGTAAAAGGTTTGCGCCGGAAAATCATCGAAGCATTGCGCGAGGCTGTTGAACAGGAGGAACCCGTGACGCTGAGCTGGGGCCGGGCGGAGGTCGATATCGGGGTAATCAATCGTCGCCTGATGACACCCTATGGTATAGAGATGCGTCCGAATCCGGCGGGGCCGGTAGACCGTGAGGTTCTTGTTCTGGGGGCCAGGAATAAGGCAGGGCAGCTCCGCGCTGTTCTGTTGAACTATGCCTGCCATCCCACCACCATCGGAACGGATATTTATCAGATTTCTGCCGATTTCCCCGGTGCGGCCCAGAGTAAGCTGGAGGCGCGCTTCCCCGGTGCCGTGGCCCTCTTCGTCAATGGTTGTTGCGGTGACGTGCGGCCCAACTTGGTTGCCGATGGCCAGTTCCGTGGCGGTAACTTTGAGGATGTGGATCGGATGGGAACCTTATTGGCTGATGCCGTTGCTGAGGCGTTGGCGAAGGCGAAGCCCGTTGCTGAAGGTGTGGTGGAAGGACGGCTTGAGGCGGTGGAGCTGCCGCTCAATCGGGATCTCATGCCGGATACACCGGACCGATTGGAAAAAGCGGCCGCCCATCATCTCCGTCGCCCCAAACGCGATGAGTCTGTAAGCGGGGCCTGGTATACCCCGTCCGATGAGCCCGCCGTTATTGAGTGGAAGGCGGAGATGGCGGCACGTCTGGCGCGGGGTGAAAAACTCCAGGCCAGTTTGCCCATGGATGTGCAGGTGTTCTCTGTAGGTGACGTTCGCTTGGTGGGACTTGCGGGAGAAATCATGGTTGAGCTTGGCACGCGTATCAAGGCCGTCCCCGGCTTTCGGACGCTGGTGTCCAGTTGCGCCAATGGCGTGCGGGGTTACGTTCCCACCGCGGCGGCCCTTCCCGAAGGCGGGTACGAGGCCAAGAGTTTTCTTTATGAAAAATATCCTGCGCCTTTTGATCCAACCATGGAGAACATGCTGATTGAGCGGACGCGGAAGCTCATGAGTAGCGGCGCATAAGTTCTGTTGAGGTCTTCATATGAACCCAATCAAGATATATATTCACACCGACTTGGAGGGGGTTACTGGGATCGACACGCAGGAGATGATCTTGCCTGCCAGCGGTCGCACTCGTGAGTGCGGCGAGTTGCTCATGGGGGATGTGAACGCCGCCGTTGACGGGGCGTTTGCGGGTGGGGCTGATCAGGTGACCGTCCTCGATAGTCATGGGGGGGGCGGCAATTTCATCCTCGAGCTTTTAGATTCCCGGGCCGAAAACGACACCAAGACTAATAAGAAATGGTGGGGCAAGTTAGACGAAAGTTATCAGGGTACGTTTTTCATTGGGGCCCACGCCATGGCCGGCACGATCAATGGCTTTTTGGATCACACCCAGAGTTCGTCTGAATGGCATGATTACTCCGTGAATGGGCGTCGTATGGGGGAATTGGCGCAGTGGGGGCTCGTGGCCGGGCACTTCGGTGTCCCGATGCTGATGGTGAGTGGGGATGAGGCGTCTTGTGTGGAAGCACGGCAGTTCTTCAGCCCCATGGAGACGGCCATGGTGAAACGGGGCATTGGCCGCAATCGGGCCGAATTGATAGCTCCTGTCGAATCCCGTTCACGGATTCGTGAGGCTGCCCGACGGGCAATCGGCCTCATCGGTCAGGCGGCTCCCTTCCGTCCCATTCTGCCGATGGAAATCGTCGTGAAGTTCAATCGTGCTGACTACTGCGACGCCTCTGCTCGGTGTCCGGGTATGGAACGTTTAGATGCGCGTACGGTGCGTAAGGTTACAAGTGATCGCCTTTCCTTTTTCCCGTGGTAAATGTGAATCTGAAGCATTTTGTCTGCAGGTGGAGGGATGATAAATAAAATGAATTCTGCAAAAATTATATTCCTGATCCTCGGACTGATGTTGATGGGTGTGGCGGGTTGGAGCAAGACGGCGGGGGTATGGAAGGTTGCCCCTCTGTGTACTGCTGACGCCATGGTGAAGACGCTTGAAGAGGCGGGGTGGCGCGTCATCACCATCGGGAATACGAATGTAGCTGACGGTGCCGTGCTTGCTGACCTGGACGTGCTCATTCTATCCGGAGGCTGGGATGCGTATCGCTTGGCCGGCTTCAAAGCCAGGCGTAACCTGATGAAGTTCGTGGCGGGCGGGAAAGGACTTCTGGATGGTTACGTGCGCAATGATGAGTGGCCTTTGTTTCCGCAGATTGGGATAACGAGTGATTATGGGGAGGGAAAGTTTGTCAATGCTTGCGGAACCAACGGTCTAGCCAAAATCATTGAGGAACAGTTCCCTCTCGGAAACAAAAACTACCTGCGGGTGAAGGCGGGACTTGTGGGCACCCGGTTTGCCGTTATCGGTGACGATTCCGTAGGGGTATATGGGGGAGTGTATGGCGGTCGGTATGTTTTGTTTGGTGGAGACTTCAACAGCATGGAAGTAAAGAAAAAGGACTTGTTGGGCGGACCAGCCCAGCAGCTTTTTCTGGCCTGTATGGACTGGTTGGCTGCGGCGCCGGTACTCGCCGCGGCTGAAAGAGATCGGCAGCAAGCCCTGGCCGATCTTGATTTTCTACGCATGGAGAAACTTCATGACTGGACGTTGGACAAGTCTTGGGAATGCCGTTTTGGACTCGTGCCGGAAACCCGAAGTCAATTGGCGATGCCTCTTGAAAGACGTCTCTATGCCTTGCAACAGTTGAGTCCCGCTCTCTCTGGCGAGAATCTCGTTCGTTGTCAGTCCTTAACTAATGAGATTCAGCAGGTCCTGGCCGGATTGGAAGTTCGTTATAAAAAGGCACTAAAGGATGTCGATGTGCGGATCCGGAAAATGGAGCCTGCCCAACTACTGGAGGACAATCCTTTTGTCGATGTGGCCGGCGTGCTGAAAAAGGTTGAGTCAGTACCGGGTAAAACTGAAGCGGAGAAGGCCGAGATGATCGCCTTGGTCAAACGGTGTGCGTCAGAGAATCCGCCTGATGCCCCTCAATGTGGGGTCTTATATTTACATGGTTCAGTGATCGCGGAGCAGCTTTTGCCCGCGGAGCAGTTCCGGGAATTGACTGAGCGCAGTGACAAGGTGATTGCGGAACTGAAGTTGGTTGCCAAGCCCTCGGGGGCGAGCAAGTTCCTTACGGTGGCTGAACGACTGCGTAACGATCCTTTGATGATGCCGTATTACAACGGAACCATTTTACCGACGCCTCAGAAGGCGGAGTACCGAGAGGAGTTCATTCCGATGACGAAGGTTGCCATCGTAGTTGGCAATGATGTTGTGGAGCCCGCGGTTTTGGTGGAGTTGCTGACGGATCGGATTACGCGCTATGGCGGTCAGGCCGAGGTGGTTACGGCACCCGGAGCGGAGCATACGGCCGTGATCTCCCTGGGTGATACGGATCTGGCTAAACAGGCCCAGGCTGTTCCGGCGGTGCCGGAAAAGGCGGAGGGCTATATTGTTCATTGTACTCGGGTAGCCGATAAACCGCTTATCATCTTGAAGGGGCGTGACCGGTTGGGGATGACCTGGTCCATTGCCAGTCTCATGCAGTTGATTCATTGGCGTGAAGGACAGACCTTGGCGCGTGCGGCGACGGTGGTGGATTATCCTGTTCTATCACGTCGGGGTGTTATACTGGAAGGTAGCGGTTTCTTCCATCCTGCCCGGGACAGGAAAGGAAATATCATTGGCTATCCCGATACCGATCTTCTTCTTAAGCAAAACCGGTTGTTTCTGCTCGTCTGTAAAATCAACGAGCCTTTCTATAATTCCATGACGGTTGCGGATTGTTATGATCATTATTGGAAGCATCCGGACAAGTTGCCGGTGGATGCCCACGTTCCAGAGGATCTTGAGGCGATGGGGCAAAACCTGAGTCCACTGGGGATTACCTGGTGGGGCGGAATCAGTCCCCATGGAGCGGGAGATAGTTCGCCTGATGAATTGTCGCGCAAGGTCACCGGCGATGAGGAATCGGTCAATGGGTTGCTGTATTTCGGGCGACTGATGGAGAAGTCTGGCGGTCACCTCAGCATTATTCTCGACGATATCCGTTTCCCTTTGAGCCCCTATGATCAGGAACACTATGGTACGGGCCGTTTGGCCGACACCTGGTATATCACCCGGGTCATGGCGCAGCTTAAGAAAGAATTCCCCAAGGCCAGATTGCTGGTCTGTCCGCCGTTCTATTGGGGGCCGGTGGGGAGGAATCCGTACAATGAGGATCGCGATGAATATCTCAATACCATTGGCGAAGAGTGGTCACGCGATATTGAGGTGTTCTGGACTGGAAGGCAGGTCAATGCGGCGACGCTGGCGACCAAAGAATATTTCGACTGGTGGATGGGACTGACCAAGCGTAAGCCGTATTTCTGGCAGAACTGTGTTCCATTCTGGTGTCACATGTATCGGCGGCACTTCCCGACCGATGCGCTTAATTCGCTCTGGCAGGAAAACTGGGATGGACTCTTCGAGGTGCTTGGTTGGTATGGGTTTAATGGCAGTAGCATTGGACGAATGTGTGTGACTGATGCCATCTCAGCGGATTTCCAGTGGAATCCCCAGGCGTATGGGAAAGATAAGGAGCTATCGGCAGAGCGTTCCGTGCGTGAATCGGCAGAGAAATTCATAGGTCAGGGAGCCTGGCCGTTGCTGTTGAAGGTCACCACTCCTTTAGCCTACTTTGATGATTTTTACTGCGATGACCCGAAGAACGTGAAAGAGCAGGATCGCCTTAATAAGAAGGCTGCACGGACTTATGACCTTATGGAGGCGAAACAGTCCGAGGTGAAATCAGCGTTCAAGGTTCTGAGGGAACATTATCCGGCTGCCGTGCAGCACTGGAGTGAGTTGGGTGGATTTATCGGGGTGGCGAATATGGCTGACCACATAAAGGCTGAGCCCTCCTTGCGCCTGTACCGCGCGGTTGTCGATCAGTGTAAACAGGCCAAAAAGACAGGGGACTTTGTGCCGGAGCGGGATTGTTTTTTCGCGGCGGCGGATATTGAGGGCGGTTGGCTGCAGGAGGTAACCGTTGACGATATGGCCAAGCGGAAGCTCGAGCCGGCCATGGTGCTTGAGGGACCGAAACGCAGCGCTTCGATTTCGTTCCCATTAACGAAGGAGCAGGTCGGGGTGCCCCATGAATTACTGCTTAAAGGGCGTCAGAATGCCACTGCCAGTCGGCTGACCCTGAAGCTGAATGGTAAGCCCGTTTATGACGACAAAGCGCCTTTTGGTAAAATGGAGTCCACGACGGTGCGGTTCCCGGTTCCGTCCGGACTATTGGCTGAGACGAATAATGTACTCGCTATCAGTCTGACGATTGAAGAAAACCCGACCGGGGGCACCGTAGACGACCTGGATGGTATCGGGGTTGGCGGTGGTCCACCCCTGGCCATTCACTATGTCGTTTTAAAGACCGCGAGTAATACCCCGCCCAAGAAATAGGGTCAAGGGATGTGTGTATTATTGAATGCATGTGTTGACGGTATGCTGCATACTAAGGAACACAGCTTTCCCGCGGGAGGGACTAAAAACGTTGCAGGTGTGAACGAATCCCGTCCTTATGTGTGTTGCGGCTGCCGTTGGCACGCTTTCTGCTAATTTTTTTAATGTGTTTCGCATGGTACAACCAATCTGAAAGAACACTATTTCAATGCGGTTGAAAACGGGACAACGGCTCGGTTACGAGACTTTGGGCTGCATGATATGGTGTGAAATTGACGCAAGGAATAAAATGAAAATAAAAATTGGGTTGGTTATGTTCCTGTCGGTGGTGATGCTTCTGGCCCCATCGGGTTGGGGTAAAACGATCGGGCTCTGGAAGGATGCGAGATCGGCCATTAATGATGGCATGCTCAAGACGTTCAGTGAAGCGGGTTGGACGACCACTATTCTGAGTGGTAATGATTTGTCCAATGAGGCCAAACTGGCGGGGCTGGATGTCATCTTTCTGCCCGGCGGGTGGAATGAATATTTTTTTCCGGATTTTCCAGCCCGGCGCAATCTGGTGAAGTATGTGGCGGGTGGCAAGGGTATTTTGGCCGGAGCCTTCCGCAGCGGTTATGTCCGTACCGCGAGTCGGCCGATTTTTCCGCAGGTAGGCGCAACCTATAACCGGGTTAATGGCGCTTTTATCTCGGCATACGGTGACAGCGAACTGGCTAAAGCCATTGACCGGCCTTTCTGCCCGGGCAGTTGGGATCATTTGGTGGTCAAGGTGGGGCCGGTGGGTAGGGTTTTTGCGGTCAATGGAACCGATCCAGTGGGGGTCTATGGGGAGGTTAATGGCGGGCGTTATCTGGTATTTGGCGCCTTCATCGGCATCGATGCCGGGACTAACGTGATGCAAGGAACCGAACGTCAGGTGCTCTTGAAATCGGTCGAATGGCTGGCCAACGCGCCGAAGCTCAGCGAGGTGGAGAAGTCCAGAAATCAGGCTCAGGCGGACCTCGAATTTATGCGGCGGGAGAAAATCTGGGACTTGACCCTGAATGAGCGTGGTCCGGATCGGGGCCCCGGCTTCATCCCTCGGAATTATTTCACTTTTCTGCCACAGATTGAAAGCCGGCTCTACCGTTTTCAGTTTGCCAGCCAATATCTCTCTGGTAAAAGTGCCGATTTGACAAAAACGGAGATAGCAGAACTCCAACAGGCGCTCAATGAACTGAATGCGAATTATAAGAAACTCACCAGTGACACGATCGCCGCTCTGAATAAAATGAATCTGGTGGAGCTGGAGACGGTGAGTTCAGGACTCACCAATGGAGTTAGGGAAAAACTGTTCTCCGATACGAAGCTGGCAGAGCTCCAGGCCAAAGCCGACAAACAATTGAACGATATTAAACCTGCGATCAAGGTAGCGAAAGCCGCGAAGCTTGCCTTGGAACACAAAGCCGACGTGGCGCAACTCCCTGAGATCATCAAAAATACGGCTTCGGCCAATGTCGACGTGAGGCGCGAGGCAGTACAGGAACTTGGACGTATCGGCGAGCTTCAAACCGCCGGAACGTTGATCAAGCTTCTGGGCGATTCCGATGAGAACGTGAGGGTGGACGCTATTCAAGCCCTGGGCTGGATGCAGGCGAAAGAGGCGGTTCCCGCCCTCATCAAGGCTCTGGAAGGTCAGGATATCTTGATGAAACGCCGCGCCGCCCAGGCGCTGGGTCAGATCGGGGATGCCCGCGCCGTTAAACCTTTGCTGGCGCAGATCATTACCAGCAAGGAAGATTTTTCGGAGAATTATTCCTTGGAAAAACTGGATTACAAAGGCAGGGATTATTTGATTTCTGAAAATGCCATCATGGCTCTGGGCTGGATTAAGGCCAAGGAAGCTGTTCCCACGCTTACAGCAATACTGACTACCTTTGACCAGAAAGACATTATGCAAAAAGGGTTGATGTCGCTTGCCATTATCGCGTTGGGTTATATTGGTGATGAAGCCCCGCTTTCGGTTTTGGAGGGATTTGCCAAATTGGATGATGCTCCGAAGGATCGGAGAGGCAATAAATATGCGACGATTTATTCCAGCCAGGCTTTTATCGGTTTTGGGGCTGTGGCCAATCAAGCCATTAATTTGATTAGAGCGGGAGGGCGGAAGGAAGTGGGGGTCAAGCAACCAGACTTCCTGGCTTCCAAAAAGAAGTTCTACGCGTTGACAAAAAACTTCAATGCACTGGCGGGCCGGGCGATTGGTTCAAAAGTCGGAGATGATCCGAACATTGTGCCCGCCTATATCTGGGAAGCGGGTTTTACCGGGTTCCACAATGCCTGGGGGGCCGGAGGATCGGATCTCTCTGTGGATTCGAACGAGACGTATGCCAAAATGGTTACCGCTGCCAGTGATTTTGACCTTAACTGGATTGATGTGATGCCCATGGATACCCGGACAGAATATGACCTGAATAAATCCAGCGGGGAATTGATTCTTGAAAAATTTAAGGATGAGTCGGCTTGGGCAGGCTTCTGGTCTGAAGAGGAATATGGCGGCATCTGTGCCACGGCGAATGATTTTTATACCTGGCTGGATAAGAAATACGGCAAAGATTATCGCAAGAAAATCGGTGTTCCGGACAACTATGTCCTGCCCTTCTTGGTGGGCGGGCATGAACTTGCGGATACCAGTGGGTTGTTGAAAACCGAGTATCTTGAATTTTGCGCCGATAAAATGCTGGAAAAATGGCGTGAATCGCAAGATTGGATGCATGGCCGTCGCAAGGGCTGCTCTTTCACGAATACCATTACCCATCGACAATTTGCGACCTTTATTGGATTGACGGGCATCACGGGTGAGGTGGTGGATGCGCCGGGTTATGAAAGCTATCAGTCCTTCGGGCGTGATAACGCCTTCATGGCGGAAATGTATAAAAACGGCAACGCCAGGCCTGTTATGGCGGAGCTTTATAACTGGTATACGCCGGATTCCGCACATGCAGTGCGTGGCTTCGCCCAGCAGTTGATGCATGGGGAATGCTTCTTCAATTTCCATTACGAACATATTTCAAAAACACCCAGGAGTTATCTCTGGATCTGGGATGCGAGCCGCTGGGGCGATGCGGAGAAAATTTTCCAGAAGGCTGCCAAGATTAAGGATTACATCAATGTGCCTCCCTCTGCGGCCAATGTGGCCCAGCTTTGCAGTGAGGCTACGGCCGCTTACTTCCATAAGCAGAACAAAAATGCCGGCAAGATGAGCTCGCTGGGAGCCCGATATTACCAGCAGCAGGTAGGACTCTGGACGGCGCTCAATCAGTCCCAAATTCCGACTGATGTCATCTGGGCGGAATCACTCACGCCGGAAAAATTGCAACGTTACCGTGTGATCGTGATGAGCGATGCCAAGATTCTCAGCGCTGATCAGGCAAAACTCCTGCGTGATTGGGTGGAGCAGGGCGGCGTTTTGATCGCCTCGGGAACCAGTACGCTGTTCAGCCGGTTGCCGGCCGTTCAGAATAATTACATGCTGGCGGATGTGTTTGGCGTGAATTATGCAGGTTTTGCCGGGGTCAAGGATTCGGATAAGAACGATACCTGCGGTTTCAAGCAAGGTGAGGCTGTGGTGAAAATTGAGTCCAGTATGGATTTTCCGGGTGTGCTCAATCATGTTTACCGCGATGTCAAGCCGGTCAAATCGCTTGATAAGTACACGGTGATGGATAGTCCTTATCTGCCCGGAATGACCAAGGGAGTGGCTTGTGAATACGATATGCCGTTGGGGTATGACAAGGTTGCGGTGGCCAAGGCGGAAGTGCTGGCGAAGTTTGCGAACGGTGACCCGGCGTTGACCGTTCAGCCCGTCGGCAAGGGGCTCTGTTATTTCTGGACGCCGATTTATCCGGGGCTGTGCTATATCTCGTCCGATTGGGAAATGGATGCCAACAAGAAAGACTTCTGGCCGAATGTCCGTGAATTACTGGGCTCAATGGTCAAGGGCGGGTTGGTCTTCCAGAAGGCGAACTTGCCGGTGGACGTGACCGGTGTTTCAAAGGAGGTTGAGGTCACCTTGCGTCAACAGCCGGAGCAGAACCGTATGATGGTGCACCTGCTTGACTACGATTCGAAGTCCGACTCAGTGAAAGGTGCGGTGTTGAGCGTGCATCCGTCGGCGGGCAAAACGGTTAAGCGGATCTTCTACCCGGATACTGATACCGAACTCAAATTCAAGGTTGGTGAAAACGGGGTGACGGCCCAGTTACGCACCTTTGAGGTGCATGATATGGCGGTCGTTGAATGGAACTGATGAAAGTATGAGTGCAGGATGAAGAGCACAAAGACGATCACGGGGGCGGCGCTGATTCTGGCGCTCGGATCCGTGGTCGGTTTTGGTGACGAAACCGCAGTTTTGAAGGCCATGGCCGAGAAACTGCGTACGGATCCCCTGATGATGCCTTACTATACCGGCCACATCCTGCCGACGCCTCAGAAAGTAGAGTACAAGAATGAATTTCTACCTATGGCGAATGTGGCTATCGTAGTGGGCAAGGAGGTGGTGGACCCCGGTGTGTATGTTGAGGTACTTACGGATCGGATTACGCGTTATGGTGGTCAGGCGAAAGTGGTTGCTGTGCCCGGCGCCGAGCATACAGCAGTGGTGTCCTTGGGCGAAACAGAACTAGCCCGGCAGGCCAGGGAGGTGCCTGCCGTACCTGATAAGGAGCAGGGCTACCTCATTTATACGACCCAAGCAGGGGGTAAGCCTCTCATTATTCTGAAGGGGCGTGATCGGTTGGGATTAACCTGGTCTATTGCCAGCCTGATGCAGTTGATTCATTGGCGTGACGGCCAGACGTTGGCACGTGCCGTGACCGTGCTGGATTATCCCTGCCTGCTGAAACGCGGGATGATTTTGGATGGCAAAGGTTTTTTCCATCCCGCTTTGGATCGGCAAGGGCACGTCGTATCCAAGCCGGACGCAGATCTCGCGCTCCGCAAGAACCGGTTGCTCATGCTGGTCTGCAAAATTAACGAGCCCTGTTATAGTCCCCTGACCATTGCCGATTGCTATAGCTATAATTGGAAACAGCCGGACAAGATGCCTGCCGATGCCCATATTGCCGATGATATTGCTGCCATGGGCCGGAATCTCACGCCCCTTGGCATCACTTGGTGGGGTGGGTTGAGTCCGCATGGGGCGGGTGCCAGTTCTCCGGAGGAACTCTCCCGCAAGATCAGTGGCGATGAAGAATCGGTTAATGGCCTGCTTTATTTCGCTCGGCTGATGGAGAAAGCGGGTGGCCATATGGCCATCCTGCTGGATGATATTCGCTTCCCCTTGACTGCCTACGACAAGGCGCACCATGGTACAGCCCGCGTCGCTGACACCTGGTTCATCACCCGTGTCATGGCGCAGCTCAAGAAGGAGTATCCAAAGGCCCGGCTGCTGGTCTGTCCGCCGTTTTATTGGGGACCAAACGGTTATGGTTGGCGGGCCTATGGTGAGGATCGCGAAGAATATCTCAAAACAATCGGGAATGCGTGGCCGCCCGAAGTGGAAGTATTCTGGTCTGGGGAACGGGTCAACGGTAGCCCGATGGGGGCAAAGGATCATATCGCGTGGTGGAGCAACCTGACCAAGCGTAAACCCTATCTCTGGCAAAACAGTGGCGCCTACTGGTGCCACATGTATCGACGGCATTTTCCGACTGACTCGCTCGATTCGCTTTGGCAATGCTATTGGGATGGATTCATGGATAATATCGGGTGGTATGGTTTCAATGGAAACGACATTGCCCGTTATGGCGTGACCGATGCCATCTCTGCGGATTTTCAGTGGAATCCCCAGGCGTATGTGAAAGACAAACAGGAATCAGCCATGCGTTCCGTCCGCGAGGCGGCGGAAAAATTCATAGGACAGGGATCATGGCCCCTTTTGACGAATGTTACCGAGCCTTTAGCCTACTTTGATAACTACCATAGTGAAGATCGCAAGGCCCAGGACAGCCTCGATCTGAAAGCGGCCCGTGTCTATGATGTCCTCGAAGCAAAACGCGCAAAAGTGGAATCCGCCTTTAATATTCTGAAGGAAAATTATCCGGCTTCCGTGCAGGCCTGGAGTGCCTTGGAGGGGTTCATCGGGGTGGCTGATTATGCCAATGCCATCAAGGCCAACCCCAACCTGCGTTTGTACCGTACCGCCGTTGAACAACGTGTTCAGGCACAAATAGCGGGTTGTTTTGACCCGGCGAGGGATATCTTTATGGCGGCGGTTGATATTAGCGGGGGTGCGCTGAAGGAAGTGGATATGAATACGGTCCTGGGTGACAAGCAGAAGCAAATCGCCCGTGTTCTGGATGCCTCCCAACGGGGTGCTACGGCCGAAGTTCCCATGACCACCAATCAGGCGGCGGGGTTGTGTGAGGCGCTGATCAGCGCACGGAATAACTCGGCTGTCGGGCAAATGACGCTGACGCTTAATGGGAAGACCGTGTATGAAGGCGCTGTGCCCTTTGGTAAACAGGAAGCCACAGGTGTGCGTTTCCCCGTTCCGGCGGGTCTGGCAAACCCCGGCAAAAATGTGTGGGCGATAACGCTGGTGAAGGATGCGGTTAATGCAAAGGAGAGCAAGCCGATCGTTGGTGGGGCGCCGCTGATGACCATTCACTATGCCGTATTCAAATGTAAGGGTGGGAATAATAAATGAGGATTCACAGGATGACATTGATACAAAAGAAGATAGCGGCGGGATTACTGGTTTGTGTGTGCGTGGTATCCACGGGCTGGGGTAAAACGGTCGGTCTTTGGAAAGATGAACGATCGTCTATTAACGAGGGTATGCTAAAGACGCTGGCTGAGGCGGGCTGGCAGACCACGATCCTGCAAGGAAAGGATCTTTCCGATACGGCCAAGCTTACTGGGCTGGATGTTATCTTTCTGCCAGGCGGCTGGAATGCCTACTCTTTTGCGGATTTCAACGCTCGGCGTGCCTTGGTGAAATACGTGGCCGGGGGTAAGGGTATTTTGGCGGGGGCCTTTCGTAGCGGTTACGTGCGTACCGCCAATCGTCCGTTGTTCCCTCAGGTAGGGGCAACCTACAATCGGGTCAATGGCGCCTATATCTCGGCTTTCGGTGAGAGCGCGTTGGCCAAGTCAATTGACAAGCCTTTTTGTCCGGGTAGCTGGGATCACCTAGTGGTCAAGGTGGGACCGTTGGGTAAGGTCTTCGCCGTCAACGGAACCGATCCAGTCGGGGTTTATGGGGATGTCTATGGGGGGCGCTATCTGGTGTTCGGGGCATTTCTCGGCATTGATGCCGGGACTAACGTTATGCAGGGCACTGAGCGTCAGATCCTGCTGAAATCCATAGAGTGGCTGGCCGCTGCGCCCAAACTGTCCGATGCCGGCAAGGCCAAACAGGAAATGCAGGCGGATCTTGATTTTCTACGACGGGAGAAAATATGGGACTGGACCCGGAACGAACGTGGGCCGGACAGTGGATCCGGGATAATAACACAAGTCCGGACCCGGTTGGCCATTCCACTGGAGAGCCGCCAGTTCACGCTTGAATACATGATGCCGTTTCTTTCGGGAGAAAAATTGGACGCGTGCCGGGCGGCGGCTGGCGAACTGAAAAAGGCGGTAGGGGAGTTGGATGGCCGTTTTGAGAAAACCTCGGCGGAAATGGTTGCCACCATTGGCAAGATGACCATCGAGGAATTGTCGGACGCCAATGTTTTGATGAATACGACCAATGGATTGGCAGAAGCCTTGATGCCTGACCAGAAGCTCAATGAGCTGACAGGTCGGGCGGATAAGGCGCTCGCGGAATTCCGTCCGCTGGTCAAGGCGGCGAAGGCGGCGAAACTGGCAGTGGAACGAAAGCGGGACTTGGCGTCCGTTCCTGGCCTGATGGCTCAATGTGCGGCATCGGAGGCCGCGATCCGCCAGTCGGCAACGTTGGATTTGGGCCGGATCGGCGATCCCAAGACGGCTCCTGTTCTGATTCGGGCACTGAAAGATAATGATGAAAAAGTCCGCATCAACGCTTTGCTGGGACTGGGTTGGATGCAGTCGAAGGAGGCGGTTCCGGAGTTGATCGCGTTGATTGGCGGGGAAGACCTGATGTTACGCCGCCGTGCGGCGCAGGCATTGGGCCAGATTGGCGATTCGCGGGCTATTACCCCTCTGCTTGGCATTATTGGCGACAAAGACTGTGATACCGCAGTGAACGCCATCCTGTCGTTGGGCTGGCTCAAAGCCAAGGAGGCGGTTCCGGAAATGCTCAAGATTGTGAACGGGTTCGCTCCGCAGCAGGCGGAACCCCGCGCGCTGATGCTGGCGTCGATCCGGGCCTTGGGGCATATCGGGGATGCGTCCGCGTTGCCGACGCTGGAGGCGCTGGTGGCGAAAGCCAAGGATTTTCCGGATAACCGCCGTGGCAATAAGCCTGTGGCTAATATTTATTCAACCGCCCAAAGTTTGGGACTACAAGGTCATGCACAACTGGCGATGGCGGAAATTAAGGCTGGGGGACGAAGCGAAATCGGGATACGGCAATCCGATTTTCTGGCCTCCAAGGAAATATTCTATCGACTGACGGGTGAGTTCAATGCTCTGGCGGGACGTCCCCGTGATGATGGATCGCTCTGGCCTTACCTGTGGGAGGCTGGGATGACCGGCATTCACATGGCTTGGGGTAATCAGGATTCCGATCCAGCCCATTATCTGAAAGTGATCGCGGCCGCAGGCGAACTGGATTTGTGTTGGATTGATGTTCTGCCCACTGACGGCAATCCGTTTGGTGCCAAGGAGACGTATTTGGATCAGCGGCAGCTTGGGGTGGAAAAGCCCGGCGCGGAAGTCGTGTTGTTGACGTGCCAGAATGAGCCTGCGTTTCAAGGTTTCTGGTTTGAGGAGACCTATCCCGGGGTCAAGAGTACGTCTTCAGAATTTAAGGCGTGGCTGGTTGCGAAGCATGGCCAGGAGTTCCTGGCAGCGCTGGCTAAATCGGACACAGGGGATCTGGCCGTGTTAAATAGCCAGTATAAAGACTTCCCGAGTTTCAGCGGCTTCCTGAAATCCGAATATCTGCTGTTTCAGGCGGATAAAATGCTCGCCGCCTGGCGCGAGAGCCAGGAGTGGATGCACGGTATGCGCAAAGGCTGTGCCTTCACCTTCAGCATCTCACATCGCAGCATTGCGGCTTATCCCGGCGTGACCGCTCAGGCGGGGAGCGTGATTGATGTTAATGGTCCGGAGAATTATCAGAGCTTTGGTCGTGATAATGCTTTCCTGATGGAAATGCATAAGGATGGAGAGCAGCGGCCGGTAATGTGTGAGTTCTACAATTGGTACACGCCCTCGCCCGCCCATGAAATCCGGGGATTCGCCCAGCACCTGATGCATGGGGAATGCTTTTACAACTTTGCGCTGGAGCACATTTTTAAGTATCCCCGGGAGTACAATTGGACTTGGGATGCCTCGCGATGGGACAATATCCGCACGATTTTTCAAAAGGCGCGTAAAATCAAGGAGTATATCGCTGTGCCTGCCTCCGCTGCCAATGTGGCACTGGTTTGCAGCGACATGACCTTCTGCCAGTTCGGCAAAGTGTCGCCTTTGGGGACCCGTTGGTACCAGAATCAAGCGGCGCTTTGGACCGCGCTTGCGCAGTCGCAGATTCCTGCCGATGTTATCTGGGCTGAGTCGCTAACGGCAGAGAAACTCGCGCGCTACCGGGTACTGGTGCTGTCCGAGGCACGGATGCTTTCAAAGGCCCAGGAGGGGCTCCTTCGCCATTGGGTGAAGCAGGGTGGTACGCTGATTGCCACAGGTGCCAGTTCACTCTATGATGAAGCCACCGCTCCTCAGGCGGATTATGCGCTCGCGGATGTGTTCGGTGTGGCGTTTGCAGGGTCTTCCAAGATGCCGGGACCAGATAAGGTGGATACTTTCAGTTTTATTCCCGGTAAGCCGCCTATTCCCGTGCAAAGTGGACTCACGCGGGAGAGTGTTCGGGATTACGTGCATCGGGATGTCAAACCGGTGAAGGCGCTTGCCACTTATAAGGTGGCTGACAAAGCCGAGGTCTATCTTCCGGGTATGGCGGCGGGGATCGCCTGTGAATACGATCTGCCGCTGGGCTATGATTTGGTGAAGAACGGCTCCGCCGTGACCTTGGCGGCCTTTGCCAATGGCGACGCCGCCCTGACTGTCAACACGGTTGGGAGAGGATTGTGTTATTTCTGGACACCGCTTTCTCCGGGGCTCTGTCATGTGACTTCCGGATGGGAGATGGACAGCAATGGTAAGGCGTTCTGGCCGAACGTACGCGAATTGTTTGCCGCGATGGTTAAGGGGGGGCTGGTTCAGCAGAAAACCTGTCTACCGGTGGAAGTCACCGGAGTCTCGCTGGATGTTGAGGTCACGGTGCGGCAACAGATGGAACAGAACCGGTGGATGGTGCATCTACTTGATTACGATCCGAAATCAGTGTCGGTGAAAGGTGCCGTTCTGACCGTGCATCCGCCGACCGGTAAGACAGTGAATAGAATTTTTTATCCCGATACAGACACGGAGCTCAAATACAGTGTAACCGAAAACGGTGTTAAGTCCCAGTTGCGGGATTTCGCAGTACACGATATGGTCGTTGTGGAATATATCGTTCCTCAGAAATTATAAATACTGAATCTCTGATTCTTGGAGAAATTAACAATGTTGGAAGAACTTCATTCTTTGTCCGGCCATAAAAAAACGAGCGCCACCTTTTACACGCCAGAGCGTGTCGCGAGGGCAAAAGCCTATATTGAGAAATATGACTGGGGTAAAAAATCCATTGCGGGGCTCTTCGGGTCCCGTGAGCCCGGAAGTAACTATATGGGTGGCAGCAATATCTCCGCGGATATGCTGAGAGAGCTTTCCGACGAGGTGATCTGGAGCCTGCAACCCCCCACGGCGATACCCCGTTTGGTTTTTCCGAGGGAATGCACCAACCTCTGTCCCGTTCATGGTGAGGAGATGCGAAAGTTCAATGCCTTCAATGCCTGGCGCATTGATCCGCTCCATCATCCCTATCAGGTGCAATGCCCGGTGGGTGGAGAATGGTATCCCTCTAACGCCTATTATCAGGGAGACATGACCAGCGGGCCCTATCCTGATGACGGTAATGGTTATGTGCAGGATGGGTTAAGTTATTATTTCCTGCGTGAATATGCGCACATGGCTTATTTGCGTTTGGTCCTTCCTGCTTTGCGCAGCCTGGCGGAGGCTTATGTGCTGACGGACGATGCCTCCTATGCGCGCAAGGGTTGCATTTTGTTAGCCCGTGTGGCGCAGCAGTATCCGAATTACGGCTGGGATGCGGCGGATAAAGATCTGGAAGATCGTACGGAGCGGACGCTCTATGGGCCTTGGGGCTGTAAAAATCCGCCCGGGTCTGGTACGGGGGCGCAAAACATATCTGCTTCCGGGATGATCACTTACAATTGCTGGGAGGGGGGGTGCCTGGTCAGATTGGCGTTGGTTTACGATGCGTTCTGGAATTACTTGGATAAGGATCCGGAGGTGTTGGCCTTTGTTCGCGCGCAAGGATTGCCGGTCAATACGGGGGAAGAACTGCGAGGTTACATTGAGACCTATATCTTGCGGGCCGGAATGCGTGCTCTGTTGCAAGATAAAATTAGCGGCAATGAAGGCGCGAACCAAGGGGTCGCCGCACTGCTGGCCCTGGTTGTGGATAATTATTCCGAAGTCCGGCCTAACAGTATTGATATGATGGATTTTGCCTTTTTCGGTGATAAGGGGGCCATTAACTTGGTGCGCAACGGGCTCTACCCCGATGGGGGTGGGCATGAAACACCCTTCTATAATCAGTCCAAGTTCGGCCTGATAGATATGGCCCAGCGCGTGGAGGAAATTCTACGTCTGCATCCAGAACCCTTTCTACGCGTGAGATATCCGGACATTTTCGCGGATCCCAAGGGCAAAGCTCTCTTTGAGCATTACATTGAGATCCAGGCCAGCGATTCCGTTTACCCTCTGCTTGGTGACTGCTGGCCGCCGGATACCGCCCGTCGTAAAAGTCCGGTCATTTCTGCTGCGCAACGGCACAACATTTTTGCCGCTCGCAAGTATGGGGATCCGCGCTTTGCCGCCGGTTGCTTCGATGAAAATGGGAAGATCCAGTGTGATAATATCTGGGAGGAATTCCCTGAGGATGAAATTCGTGCCATGGCGTCCAGGCCGGAAGCGAAGGTTCACCGTGAGTCGCGTCTGGTCGACCCTTTCGGTGTCGCCATTCTTGAATCTGGCGATTTTGTGCGTTGCCGCAGCGTTTTGCTCAATTACTCTAACAATATCGGGCACCGTCAGCAGGATGCACTTAATCTCGAGCTTCATGCACGTCAGCTCCATATGCTCCGCGACTTGGGTTATCCTCAGTCTTGGCTGTATCGCTGGCCCTGGGATGCTCATTCAATGGCTCACAATACGGTGACCGTTGATGAAACCCAGCCTCCTCTGTTCAGTTTGAATGCGCCCATTGAGCCGCTTTATACCCGTGCACCCGGTACCGGGGAAGTAAATCCGCCTCCGGAAATGGGGGGCGGCGGCCGTGTACACCTCTTCGCTTCGGCGGGAGGCTTACATGTGGTCAGCGCTTCTCATGAGCAATATCAGGGGGCGACGCTTGGTCGGAGTGATGCCAGGCCGGTGGATATTTTTGAGCGGATGACGCTGTTGATCGATGTTGATCCGGATCGCGCCTATATGGTCGATCTGTTCTCTGTTAATGGTGGAGAGCAGCATGACCAGACTTGGCATGCGTTCCCGGGTGGCGCTTTCTCAGCCCCGGCCCTGCCTTGGTGTGTTCAGGAAAAGGGGACATTGGCGGGGCCGGAAATTGAGCCGTACCAAGGCTATACCGATCGTTGGGACCGTGTCTGTCCGTCAGGGAATGCGCCCTCCTTCATTAAATCCATTCGCCGTGCTAAACTGAAGACACCGGCCTGTTTCACCTGGAAGACAAACGAGCCGGAAAACGATGCCGTCGATCTGCTCATTCTGCCAGTGGATGGGGCGGCGGAAGTGATCACGGGTAAAGGGAATACCCCCATTCGCCCGGAGGAAGAATATGTCATTCTTCGGAAAAACCCTATGGCGGGGGGGCTTTCCCGCTTTGTTTCGGTTATCGTTCCCTATCAGGGTGAATCATTTGTCAGATCGGCAGAGATCGCTTCAACGTCTCCGTTAAAAGTGGCGGTGGAACTGATCGATGGCGAGAAGCATGAGATTACCCTCAACCCCGCTGAAACTTCCACTTGCTCCATGGCGTCACGGAAGATGGGGGCCAGTCTTATGGTCAGGGGAACGGTATCGAGGACGGTTACCGTTGGCAAGACGGATAGCGTCAAAGGTTCAGGATGGGCATCGGCCACGGTGAAGAAAGTTGTGGATGGCGAGACGGCTGCGCCCCGCATTCTGGTTGGTATGAAATCGGCAGAAGATACCAAGGTCTTTGCGCCCGGTATCTGGGTCAGGATCTTTTCGGCTGGCAGAAGCTCAATGTATCGTATTGTTGAAGTTCAGGTCGCCTCAGGGAATCAGCTCTGGCTGACGCTGAACAAGACCCTGCTTCTTTCTGAAGGTAATGTGGATAAATTTTCCGGAGAAGATTTGAAACTGGATACCCGGTTGTTGTTGGCCCGGACGCTGGGCGGTAGTACGGTGGAGGCAGGCCGGTTTTCGGCAACGATTGCGCGTGCAACGCAAAAAGGGCTGCTTGCGTTGGTAAAACCTGCAACGGATGCATCCGCTCCTCCCCAAGGTGAGATGGCGCATATCTGGGATTTTTACTGTGGTGCCACAGTGGAAACTCCGCTTGTAAATCTTAAGTCATAATTGATGTCAGCCGTTTTTTAGAATAAATAGCCGATTAACGGAATTGCAGTGTCGCTCGGTTATGACCTATTATTATGCGTGGGGATGCAATAGGAGGAGCGGCAATGAAGAACAGGATAACATTTACTGGTAAAAATGAGGTGAGCCCGATTGATCTGGCGTTGAATTTTACCCGGACTTTTCAGCGTTACGAACATGACCATCCGGCCATCCGTGAGGCCATGTGCCTGAAGACCCAGTATCCTGCCATGCTCGGTGAGATCCGGGGGGGGGATTTGTTTGCCGGCCGCATGGTTTGGCCGGCAGTCGGGTTCCGGCTGTATTCGAATCCTGGATTTGCGGGCTATTACTGCGATCGGAGCCAGATTCAGGCTGAACTGGATAAAAAAGATCTGTCGGCGGCTGATCGAGATTTCTGGACGTCCATCGCCGATTATTGGTCGACACGGGCGACGTCTGAGCGGATCAATGCCTTGGACGATAGTATCGCGCGACCGGGGCTGGCCGCCACGGTGTTGCGTGAAAGCACTTTCCCCGCTCTCCCGATCGGCAATTATGTATATCGGGTGTCGGGGCTCTCCCTGGACTTTAACCGGTTGCTGAAAGCGGGCATTCCCGGAATGATCGCTGAGGTGGAGAAGTTAGCCGCGGCGGCGGAAGGCGACCCGGATCGTTTACAGGTGTATCAAGGCATGCGGATAGCCCTGGATGTTCTCTGTGACATGTGTCACCACTATGCCGCGCAGGCGGAGGCACAGGTGGAGGCCACCCCGGACCTGTGTAGAAAAGAAGAGCTGAGGGCGATGAGCCAGGCTTTGGAAGCCATTACGGTAGGCCCGCCGAGTACCTTGGCCGAAGCCATTCAACTATTCTGGTTGTATGTGTGTCTATCCCATGTGGACAACTTCGGTCGCATGGATGTTTATCTCGCGGATTTCTATGTCAGTGATATTAACGCGGGTAGACTGGATGAGGCTCAGGCGCTTGTATTGCTTCAGGCTTTATGGCGGCTGATTGCGGATGAAGTCAATATCTGGTGTGGCCGGGTATTGATCGGCGGGCGTGGACGACCCAATGAACCTGCGGCGGATCGTTTTGCGTTGCTCGCCATGGAGGCCAGCAAAAAGGTGCGCAGGCTTCTTCCGCAATTGACGCTGCGTTGTTACCAGGGGATGAACCCTGCTGTATGGAGCAAGGGGTTGGAGGTGATCGGCGAGGGGTGTGTGTTCCCCATGCTGTACAATGACGACGTCCTGATGGATCTGGTTCAGAATATTTTCAGTGTCACGCGTGAGGAGGCCGCTCAATATGTGATCTCCGATTGTGGTGAGATGGGGCTGGATCATGCCAGCATCGGCTTTCCTGATGGAAATCTGATACTGACCCAAGCGCTGGTCGCGGCGTTGCATAACGGCATGGACCCGGTATCCGGCCGGCAGGTAGGGTTGTCAACGGGAACGCTTGAGTCGTTTGCGACGTTCGAGGACTTGTGGAGCGCGTATGCCCGCCAGATTGAGTATTTCTCCGGCATTGTGCTTGAGCGGTTGGCCCCGATGTATCAGGTTCAGGAGCGTGAGATCAGAGCGCTTTCGCTGGCGATGTTGGCGGATGATTGTCTGAAGCTGGGACAAGGTTTTTTCAGCGGTGTACGCTATAAGGGGATGTTGATTGAGATTTATGGAACCATTAATACGGCGGACTCGCTGACGGCTATCAAGCAGGAGGTCTATGAGCGACATACCTTCACTCTGCCCCACCTCGTTCAAATGGTGGATGCGGATTTTGTCGGTTTCGAGAAAGAGCGACTTCTCTTGCTGCGTGCGCCTAAATATGGCAATGACAACAAGGTGGCCGATGCGATGGCGCATCGGGTGTATACGAACATTTGCGCCTCGACCAAGGCCTGTCAGGAGCGGTTAAAGCTGGATTTCTGTTTGGCGGATCTGATCAATGCCCAAGGCAATGTGACAACGGGAAAATTGACGGGTGCCTTGCCTGATGGCCGCAAGGCAGGTATGTCTTTAGCGAATGCCAATGGCCCCGCCAACGGGCGTGATTTGCAAGGTCCGACCGCCTTATTAAATTCCCTGGTTAAACTGCGTCCGGTTGAGATCGGTGGACAAAGTCAGCACCTGAAGTTCAATCGCGGCCAGTTTGCGAGGTCACGTGCCAAGTTGGATGCGCTGTTGAAAACCTATTTTGCCAACGGCGGGTCGCAAGTGTCCATTACGGTGGTGGACCGGAGTGATTTGGAAAAGGCCATGAAAACGCCGGAGAACTATGGCGATTTAATCGTGCGGATTGGTGGATTTTGTGAGCGTTTCGTGTCTCTCCCACGGGATATCCAGGAGGATATTCTCGCCCGGACGTTGCAGGACTAAATAGAATAGATTGATTCAGCGCTGTGGGAACAACTGGGAGACGAGTTCCAAACTGGCTTCAACAACTTCCTGCCCGCCTTCGGGGCCGATGGGGGCCACAGCGGGCATGGCGCCATAACTGCCATGGGTCGCGCCGCGTGGGGTGGGGAGATAGAGTCCAATGCCGCAAGCCAGTTGCACTACGGCGGTTTGCTGTGCCGGGCTGCGCCCGATAATCTGGAAGGCGTAATCAACAAAAAGCTCGAAGGGGCTGGTGGTGATGGCCAACTCACCGAAACGGAGCGCATGCACTTCTACCGGCATCGGTGGAATTTTAGCTTTACCCTCAAAATCGTCCGCCACCTGGCGCAATAGTTTGGTCCACCAGTTGTCAGTGCCATTGGTCTTGGCTGACGCTTCTGCTTCGGTTACCGCCCAATCATGTTCCTGCCGGGTAATGGTTCGAGGGGTTGCGTTGAAGTTCTTACAGGCGTGACTGAACTGTCCGTCTTCAGCCTTGATCGGCGTGGTGCATTCGAGTGCAGAAACCACTTCATTGGTGATACGTCGGGCGATTTCCTGTCGCTCGGTCAGGCCGCGGCGGCGGCGCATTTCTGCTTCGGCCCTGCCTGCAAGAATCATGTGGGGCGATTGGTCACCGCCTGCACCGCACAAGGCCAGTATCTGCAAGTTGCTGCCCAAGCGCTGGCGTAATTCCATGCGGGTTTCATGCCAGAAATCGGCGGAGAATTGGTTGAGATTCTCTTCGGCCTGTGAAGGACAGGGTACGGAGAGAATGAGGCCAATCAACTTGCCGCTCGGATCCCAGGCGAAGAGCATGTCGAGATAGTGATTGGAGGGCCCCTCAATTTCGCGGAAGTCGGGGCGGTTTGTCGCTCCATACATGATGGCTTCACCATGCGCGTAAACAGGTCTACGGTTGTGGGCCACCATGGCCTGTCCGAGCGCGGAGGCGGTGGCTGTTGGCGTCAGGTTGCGCCATGCGGCGATAGCCACCTCGGCGCCTTTGTCCACCAGCCATTCAAAGCATTCTTCAGCAGTCATGACATCACCGCCCGGATGCGGATACCAGATGGACTCGATAACCAGCGAATCATGCGTATGGGTGGCAAACATCATGATGGATTCGGGTTTGATCTCAGGCAGGTGACGGATAATCCGTTCACGGGTGATCTTGACCAATTCTTCCGAAAACATGGCCATGTCGCCGGAAATCAGAATGGCCGTTTCCTTGCTGGAGGTGTCCCTGACCGCCATCGCGGTAAAGGTGAGGGGGTCGCGTGCTTCGCTGGCGATGCGGGTATGCATCTGGCCCTGAAGTAAAGCCGGTCGTTTCGGGGTAACATCCACCATGGCCCAACCAGTTTGTAACATTGTGATCTCCTACTTAGTCAGCGTCAGATTTATCCGGGTCAGATTTATCCGGTTTGTTGAAATGAATTTCAATACTTAACGTGGAATGCTTGCCATGTCGAGCCTGATTTGCCATGTTCCTGCTATGAAAAAAGTGGATCATCTCAAACTTAAGACACGATGTGTGCGTGGGTCTCAAATCTATCGGCTTGGTGAAAAGGCTTCCTTCGAAATCCTTGTTTCTTCTGAGGAGGCCTTTGTTCCAGATTTGACTGTAACCGTTCAGCTTTCGAGCGATACACAGACTCTTTTCTGTGAAAAGAAATGTCTCATAGCAAAAGAAAATCCAATACGCATCGACTGGGAAATGGCAACCCCGGGCTTCCTCCGATGTCGTGCCACGATCCAAAATGGCGCGGAGAGCATTCTGGATGAATGCGCCGCTGCCTTTGAGCCGGAAAATATTCTGCCCGTTCTGCCCGAGCCTGCTGATTTCGATCAGTTTTGGGCGACTGCTCTCAGCAGACTTGATTCCATATCTGCCGACATCAAATGTGAGGAGGTTCCGGAATATGCCACTGAAGATTACACGGCGTATCGAGTCTCTTTCGCCAATATTGCGAACAGCAGGATTTATGGCATGCTTACCATGCCTACCTCAAAACATGGTTTGCCCCCTTTCCCTACAGTGTTCGAAGTTCCGAGCGCCGGTCCTGGGGTTCGTGAACCCAAAGAATTCTGCTTCAGTGCCACGCCGCGTAATTACATCTGCTTTAATGTCAATGTGCATGCCTGGGACATTGCGTCGGATAAAGAGGTGTGCGATCGGCATCACGATGAGTTAAATAGCAAAAGCCATTATTTTGAGCAGGGGCTGGAAAGTCCGGAGTCTTATTATTTTTACCGCTCTATCATCGGCTGCCATCGTGCAATGAAATGGCTTTATGAGCGCGACGATGTGGATAAGAATCACTTTCTCTACTATGGTGGAAGCCAGGGTGGATTCATGGGCTTTAATCAGGTGGCGCTGGCCGGGGATAGGTTCACCGCTGCGATGTACCATATCCCTGCTATGGCCGATGCGGGGGGTATCCTTATTGGGCGCCATCCGATGACCTGCGAGGTCAAGAGCATGGAAAAACATCTCGACACCATGGCCTACTATGACTCTGTCAATTTCGCAAAACGCATTAAATGTCCAGTGATGATGACGGTCGGATTCATTGATAACTGTTGTTTCCCGAGTGCAATATACGCCGCCTACAACTCACTAGTCTGTGAAAAATATATCCTGAATGGCCTGGAAAGTGGACATGGCGGTTCCTTTGACTACAAAAAACATCTTTCCGTGATGTGGGCTTGGATGAAAACGCGTTTAAACCGAAATTATTAAAATCATGAATAACCATCGCGTGGTGACCGTTTCGACACTTTGTCTATTGGAGGACAATTCCTGTCGAACGAGGGAATACGTTGCAGGGATGATCGAGCAGGCGGCGCAACGTCAGCGCCATGATTTGATTGTGGTCCCTCTGACGCCGTTTTTGTCTTTTCGAGAAGGAAGCGAAGCAGAGGATCTTGCTTTTTTCGGGGGACAGGCTTGTACGCATCGTACCTATCTGGCTTTGGCCATGACGGAGTATGGAAAGGATGGGCGGCAGTTCTGTACATCCGTTTTATTGGATCGTGCCGGGAAGGTTGCGGGTAAATATCGCAAGACCCATGCGCTGCCGGATGACACGATGGCTCTGGGCGATGACCTCCCCGTGTTTCAGACGGACTTCGGAGTCTTGGGGTTCAGTCTGAGTACCGATTTCTATTTCCCGGAAGTGTACGCCGTGGAATGGATGAAGGGTGCGGAGATACTGGTCTGGCAGCACTATCCCGAACGGTTCCGTGAGCATTTTCAGTGGGTGCCGTTGCTGAAAGCGCGTGCGATTGATAGCCGTGCTCATCTGGTGGCCGCTATGTATGCGGATCCTCGCTGTTATCTCACGAATCGCTATCGGGAGGGGGTTCAGGGGGTACCGTGGGGCCAGAGCCAGATCCTCAACCGGGTGGGTGCGATGCTCGCGGGAACCGGCTATGATGACGGGGTGGCCACGGCGGTCATCGATTTGGATAAACGTAAGCGGGACCCCCATGAGCCGTACCGGCGGGACGAGAACATCTTTCTTGTCAACAATGAGGGAGATCGTAAGGCATTTCACCCGCTGGCGGAGCCTTGGCAACCGCCGGTACTGCCGATTTTTGAAAAGCGGAAGGCCCGGATCACAGTCGGATATTTTTTCAACCGTGATGAGGACGGTAATCGCATCGAGTGGATGAAAGACAATATGCCGGAAGCCTTGTTCCATGTTTTGGATGAAGCGGCGGCGCTCAAACCTGATTTGGTGCTGCTTTCCGAAATGGATGCGCGGGAAGCCAATGAAACCACGGCCGAGGTCGCGGCGATGGTGGCCGAAAGGGCACGGCGCATGAATACCTACATTTTGATCGGGGGGCTGGATATCGATGGTCGGCCCGCGGGGGCTCGTTCGACCAGTCATGCCTGTTTGTGGAACCGGAAGGGGGAGCGGGTTTTCGAGGAGACGATCTATTGGTCCCATGGTATTTCGGAACTGGCCGTTTATGATACGGATTTTGCCCGCATTGGTGTGCATACCTGTGGCGATCTTTACGCTGGTGAGATTGACCGGGTGCTGGCGTTAAAAGGCGCGGAAATCATTCTGGATCCGAGCCGGATGTGGGGCGCGGATGGTTACAACAATGAGTTGATGCTGCGCGCACGCGCCATCGACAATGGTTGTTGGCTCGCCTGTGCGCATTGGAACAGTTCGGATCCGGGCCTGCGTAGTTTGATTGTCGATCCCTATGGCTATGTCATGGCCGCCTCGAAATTCCAGGAACTCGGTGCGATGGCGGTGGAAATTGATTTTGATACGCAAAAAGTCTATTACGCGGGCCGAAAAGCGAAGCAGGCGAAACGCGGTGCCAACCATGTTTCCGATTACATTAACGAGGATATCCCTGAACAGCGGGCCGGCTGGCGGGCCATGATCCTGGCCCGGCGCCGCCCGGAACTTTACGCGATCCTGCCCTCCACCAATGATGTGACACGCAAGATGAGGCGCACCTGACAACCAAGCTGATGTATCGCTGAAGTACGTGAAAAATGTGAGGATGAAATGAAGAATATTGATAAGGTTCACGTTATTTTTAAAACCCACCTCGATATCGGTTTCACCGATTATGCGCGGAATGTCATTCAGAATTATGTCACCTCGTACATTCCGGCGGCGCTTGCTTTGGCGCGGAGAATGCGCGAAGATGGTCAGCCGGACCGGTTTCTGTGGACAACGGGATCCTGGCTGATTTACGAGTATCTGGAGCAAGCGGAGGCTCCCGCCCGCTGTGCGATGGAAGAGGCCATTCTTGCCGGCGACATTACATGGCACGGTTTGCCGTTCACCACGCATACGGAGTTGATGGAGGCGTCGTTGTTCCGGTTCGGACTGGGCCTGTCGCGTGAACTCGACCGCCGGTTTGGTAAAACAACCATTGCGGCCAAGATGACGGATGTGCCCGGGCATACGCGGTCGATGGTGCCGTTGCTCGCCGACGCGGGAATCCGTTTCCTGCATATTGGCGTGAATGTCGCCTGCCGTCCACCTGAGGTCCCTCCGGTGTTTACCTGGAAACATCCGGAGGGCGCGGAACTGGTGGTGATGTATCATACTGGGTATGGCGGCACGATGACGCTTCCCGGCTTGCGTGAGGCGATTGCCTTTGCCCATACTGGTGACAACTGTGGCCCGCAGTCCGCGGAAGAGATCCGGGATGGGTATGCCCAGTTGCGGACAACGTTCCCCGGTGCCGTGGTTGTTGCCTCTACGCTGGATGCGTTTGCCCGCGCCCTTCTGCCGTTGCAACCGGGGTTGCCGGTGGTGACTCAGGAGATCGGCGACTCGTGGATCCACGGCGTCGGGACCGATCCGTGGAAAGTGGCGGCGTTCCGTGAACTTTGCCGGTGTCGATCCCGCTGGCTGGCACAGGGGCAGGTGGAGGGTGAGGCGCCGGCCTTCAAGGCGTTTAGCCGTGCATTGTTGCTCGTGCCGGAACATACGTGGGGATTAAACGAGGAAGTTCACTTGGGTGATTACCGTAACTATGCGCGACCCGATTTTGAGGCGGCGCGGCTCCGGGATAGCGTTGGTGACGACGCTATCCCCCCTGAGATGGAGTATGCGGCTGGTTTCCGTTGCAAGACGCGGCCGCCACGGTACAGCACGTTCGAGGCGTCCTGGGTAGAACAACGGGACTATCTTCATCAAGCGGTCGAGGCCTTGCGTGGTACCGGGGTGGAAACGTTGGCACGCTCGGCGTTGGCGTCCCTTATGCCTCAGAAAAAGGCGAACGATGGGTTTGTCCCTGTCGAAATTTCTGCGCGTGAGCAGGTGCTTCAGCAGTTCCGGATCCGCCTTGATCCGGCAACGGGAGCGCTGACGCGACTTACCGAAGTCGGTACGGGGCGGCGCTGGGCGGATGCGCGTCACCCTGTGTGCCAACTCCGGTATCAGACCTTTTCGCAGGCGGACTATGATCGTTACCTCAAGCAGTACACCATGGATCTTGAGCAAAAACGAAGCTGGGTCTGGGCGCTCCCTGATTTGAGCAAGCCCGGGATGGCTGTGAGCGGTGCGGAAAGCCGCTGGTGGTTCCCGGTCCTGCGGCGTTTGTCGGTAAAACGTGGTGCGTTGGAGTGCCGGTTCCGTGCCGAGCTGAGTATGCCTGAGCAAGCTGTCAGCCGCTATGGGGCCCCGGCGGACACGGTCATCGAGTATGTTTTTTCGGAGCAGGAACCGAAGGTGGGGGTGACGTTGCAGTGGTTTGGCAAGGCGGCCAACCGGCTTCCTGAAGCTCTCTGGTTCTCGTTTTGTCCACGGACTGCCACGCCGGCAGGCTGGGCCTTTGACAAGATGGGCCGTGTCGTATCCCCGTTGGATGTTGTGCGATACGGCAATCGGCGACTGCATGCAGTTCATGAGGCCGTGACCTATTCAGGAGAGGACGGGAATCTGATATTACGCACCTGGGACGCGCCGTTGGTGGCGCCCGGTACGCCCGGATTACTCGACTTCAATCAGCGTCAACCGGATTTACGTAAAGGCGTCCACGTGAATCTCTATAACAATATCTGGGGAACCAATTTCCCCATGTGGTACAGCAATGACGCTCAGTTCCGGTTTGACCTGGAATGCGGCGGCAGGGGTTAACGATAGCCTCTTACTGCACGGCTTTCTTGATGACGGCGTAATTGATCAGGAACCATGGCGGCCCGTTTTTATTTTCCGAATCCTCGATGTTGTCGATGGTCAGCACGTTGCCGCGCTTCAGGCAGTCGAACGGGAGGGCGAATTTTTCGACCGACCAGCCGAATCGGGCGAACTGGCTTGGTCCCTCGAAGATCGTTTTGCCATTGCAGGCGATGCGAATTTTGCATGGCGCCACCGCGTCGTCATCTTGGGCGGAAAGCTGAATGACATAATCACCGGCAGGCGGGAAGGGGTCGCACTCGAATTGGATTCTCACCCGTGGGGTGGTTGTCCTTTGTCCACGGATTAAGCTCCCGAAGCGCTTGGGGCACTTGGTGTCGTATACGATGAGGTTTCCGCCGATCATATCAACGGGCGATTTGAAAAGGTCGCCTTTATTGGTGTCGATGCCGACTTCTTGTCCCGCCAGGATGCGCGTATCATCAATATCTTTTTTGTGTTGCTTGTAGAAGTCGGGTGCGCTTTGGGCCGCCTTTGCGGCCGCGTAAGCGTAGCCGACCCCGCTGCCCAGCGCACCGGGAAAATTCCCAAGGGAGAAGGCATTGTAGGCCAGGCCTTTTTGGTAGGCTTCATCAGCCATCTTTGCCCGGCGCTCGATTTCGGGGATTTCGGTTACGGCTTCCGGGGTGATTTCGCCATAGGGATATTTGTCAAGATAGGCCAGCGCTTTGTTAGCCGGGTCAAGGATGTTGAACATGTCCTTGCCGTAGAGTAGGGCCACTCCGTTCCGGATGGAGGAGGCGGCGTCGTAGGCTTTGACATTCCAGAGGCAGTCAGCAAGCGTGGTGACTTGCGCTGCCTCTCCACCGTTTTTCAGATATCCGGCAATGTCATTTTCATAGAATCCGTCATAATGCCAGGTTTTCCAGCCAGGTGTTTCGTCGGTGATGTAGGAGAGCAGGTTATGCGGCCCGGTTCCGTTCTGGAAGATCATGGGTTTGTGTTTGGTCAGATTGGTAAACCAAGCCACCTGTTCTTTGGATTTCTGGTAACCCTTGACGCGCGGGCCGGTCCAGAATAGTTCGATGTCGGGATCAAGATAGTCGCCCAGGGATTTTAGGTATGGCTCGCGTGGTTCCGGGTAGGTGGCGGCAGAATCGGGACCCCAATAGAAGGGGGGGCAGAAGACCAGGTGGAAGCCGGGATTCTTTTCTCTGACGGCTTTGAAAAGCCGGGTGAGATATTTGGCGTCCATGTTGGCCGCCGAACCGAATTTGTCGAGGTCGACTTTGGGTAACGGGAAACGTCCGTCATCATAGGGGAAATAGATGTGTCCCCCGTTTTGGGCGATTTCCGAGCAGATCTCCTTGTGGAGTTCGAAAGTGCGTTCGCTGGAAAGCGGAAGCATGTTCCACATGGTCCAGGTGTTGATACCGTAATACAGCTTCATTCCGAACGCCGTATATTGTTGGGACTGAGCCTTGCAGATCTCCTTCTGTAGGGGCGTTAAGGGTTGGGTCGGGTCGCGGAAAGTGATTTGCAGGCCACCTGAAACGACGGTGTTCAGTTTGCAGAAAAGCATGAATTCAGTTGAGGAGCTTGAGGCGCCTAGAAAGCCGCGACAGGCTGTGTCGGGATAGTCGAGGATTTTCGAAATACGGATTTTGGGTTTATTTTCCAAATCAATCAGTTGGATGAGTGAGACGATCCCCCAGACGGTTCCTTGAACATCGTGTGAATTAATGATGGCACCGTCTTTGGTGACGGTCAGGGCGTAGCCTTCGGCTTTTTCAGGGGCCCTGGGTTCGGCCTCTGCATTGATTTTAATCGTGAAGGGAGCGTTATTAGTGAAGACGATGCCATACCGTGTGAACTTGGTTTTGAGTAGAGTGAGGCGTACATCGTCCTGTTTGAAACCCTTGCCGAGGACAAGTTTAACGGAAGTCAGGGGGACGAAGCTGTCCTGGTATTTTGCCTGCTGGGGAGTCGGGAAGGCCTTTGCGCCAGTATCGAAAGGCAGTTTCAGGTGATCCAGTTCCGGACCGTTCATGAAGAGGAGTGCGTGTTGCGCCTCCCCGATGGGGTTCCGGCATCCGCGGCCAGGTTTAAGGGCGAGATGGCGAGCAACGAGGTCTTCGCAGTATTGAATCGCGGTGGTCCGGTCCCCCTTGAGCAGCGCGACATTGGCCAGTCCGGTCAGGGCATCGCCCTGCTGCATGGGCGAGAGTCCGGGGAGGGCAAGGGCGGTTTTAAATTCGGAGGCCGCCTTGTTGGCTGCACCGTTTTGTATATACAGGTTGCCTAGCGCGATGCGATAGACGGCGTTGCTAGGATTGAGTTTGACGAGTTCCGCACTGTAAGCCTGATGGTCTTTTTTCATCTTTTCCACTTCGGCTTTGGGGCGCAGTTCCTGATAGTAGGCGACGTACTGATGTCCCGAATCAGTGGCCTCCTCCTCCTTTTCCACTGCGTCGATGCGTTCCTTTAAACTTAGGGCGGTGGTGTTACTTGCAGCTTGAAGACTGAGGGTGAAGCCTGCGAGTAAGGCGGATGTGAGACCGAATCCCGTGATTTGATAGGCTGTCATTATTTTTTATTCCGAATCTTGTCCAAAAACTCGATAACAAGCTTTTTATTGTACGGCTTTCTTAATGACGGCGTAGTTAACCATGAACCAGGGTGGCCCGCTGATATTTTCCGCATCCTCAATGTTTTCGATCAGTAGCGTGTTGCCCCGCTTCAAGCAGGCGAATGGAATGGTGAATTTCTCAATCGACCAGCCCAAACGTGCAAACGTGCTCGGCCCTTCGAAGATCGTTTTGCCGTTGCAGGAGATGCGGATCTTGCAGGGCGCTATGGCATCATCATCCTGTGCGGAAAGATGAAGCACATAGTCGCCAGCGGGCGGGAACGGGTCGCATTCGAAACTGATTTTTCCGCGCGGCGTTGTGGTCTTCTGCCCGCGGAAATAGTTGGCGAAGCGTCTTGGACACTTGGCGGAGTAGATGTCGATATTGCCTCCGACAATGTCCACGGGTGATTTGAAGATGTCTCCCTTATTGGTGTCGATGCCCACTTCCTGTCCGGCCAGAGCACGTGTTTCGTCGATATCCTTTTGATATTTCTTATAGAAATCGGGCGCGTTTTTTGCCCCCTTTGCGGCGGTGTAGGCGAATTCGACGCCGCGGCCCAGTGCGCCGGGGAAATTCTGAAGGGAGAAGGCATTGTAGGCCAAGCCTTTTTGGTAGGCTTCATCAGCAATTTTTGCACGTCTTTCGATTTCAGGAATTTCGGTTACGGCTTCCGGTGTAACTTCGCCATACGGATATTTGTCAAGGTACGCCAACGCCTTGTTCGCCGGATCAATGAGGTCGAACATATCCTTGCCGTAGAGCATGGCGACGCCCTTCCGGATGGAAGCGGCCGCATCGTAGGCTTTGACATTCCAGAGACAGTCGGCGAGCGTGGTCGTTTGGGGTGCTTCCGTGCTCATACTGGCATTTTTCAGGTATCCTTCGATATCGTTTTCAAAAAAGCCTTCATAATGCCAGGTTTTCCACTGGGGTGTTTCGTCGGTGATGTAGGACATCAGGTTATGAGGTCCGGTTCCATTCTGGAAAATCATGGGTTTGTGTTTCGTCAGATTGGTGAACCAGGCCACCTGTTCCTTGGATTTCTGATAACCTTTGACGCGCGGGCCGGTCCAGAAAAGTTGGATTTCCGGATCCAGATAGTCGCCCAGGGATTTCAGGTAAGGTTCGCGTGGTTCCGGGTAGGCTGAGGCGGAATCAGGACCCCAGTAGAAGGGGGGACAAAAGACGAGATGGAAGCCGGGATTTTTTTCTTTGACGGCCCTGAAAAGGCGGGTGAGATATTTAGCGTCCATGTTGGCTGCCGAGCCGAATTTTTCAAGGTCGGCCTTGTGCACGGGGAAACGGCCATCATCATAGGGGAAGTAAATATGCCCGCCATTTTTGGCGATTTCGGAGCAGATTTCTTTGTGGAGTTCAAAGGTGCGTTCGCTGGAAAGAGGCATCATGCTCCACATCGTCCAGGCATAGAGTCCGTAATACCGGGTCAGGCCGAAGGCGGTATAAGTTTGGGAGGTGGCTTTGCAGATTTCCTTTTGCAAGGGAGTCCAGGGCATCAGCGGGCTATGTTCGGTCACTTGAGGGCCACCGCGCTCTGAAACGACGGTGTTCATTTTGCAGAAGAGCATGAACTCGAGAGCATCTTTCCAGTTGTTATGGAGGAAGCCGCGGCGGGCGGTATCCGGATAGTCGTGGATTTCTGCCATGCGGACTTTGGGCGGTTTACTCTGATCAATCAGTTGAATGAGCGAGACGATGCCCCATACGGTTCCTTGAACATCGTGTGAATTAATGATGGCGCCGTCTTTGGTGACGGTCAGGGCGTAGCCTTCGGCTTGTTCCGGCGCCTTGGGTTCAGCTTCCGTATTGATTTTAATCGTGAAAGAGGCGTTGTCTGCGAAAGTAATACCGAATCGGATAAACTTGGTTTTGAGCAGATCGAGGCGCACATCGTTGGGTTTGATGTCTTTACCGAGGACAAGTTTGACAGAGGTCAGGGGCACGAAGTTCTCGGAGTATTTCGCTTGCTGTGGCGTCGGGAAGGCCTTGGCACCGGTATAGAAAGGTAGTTTCAGGGCATCCAACTCGGGTCCTTTCATGAACTGGAGTGCGTAGTATGCCTCCCCGCTGGGATCCCTGTTCCCGCGGACGGAGGTCTTCAGTTTACGTGCAACGAGATCCTCGCAATATTTGATGGCGCCAGCCCGATCGCCTTTGAGCAGCGCGGCGTTGGCCAGTCCGGTCAGGGCATTCCCTTGCTCCATGGGTGAAAGATCGGGGAGGGCGAGAGCGTTGTTGAATTCGATGGCAGCCTTGTCTGCTGCGCTGTTTTGCACGTAAAGGTCGCCTAGCGCGATCCGGTAGGTGGCGTTACTGGGATTGAGTTTGACGAGTTCCTCGTGGTAGAATTGATTGTCTTTTTTCAGTTTTTCCACTTCGGATTGGGGCTTCAATTCCAAGTAATAGGCGTTGTACTGAGCCCCGAAATCACTTGCATTGGCTAGTTTTTCTGCCGTGGCGATACGATCTTTCAAGCTTGGGGTCGTGGAGGAGGAGTTGATGTTGTTGCCCGCCGCCTGAAGATTGGCAGCAACGCAACTGGCGAGCAACGCTGAGACGAGACCATTAGTCATGCTGTGTTTGGTGATCATGGTTGAGTTTCCCTTAGTAGCCATTTCAATTCCTGAACCTGTTGTGAATCAATAGGCATAAACTAGCAGAAAGCGTGCCATCGGCAGCGTAAAGGTCAGGCTAATCTTGAAGATGTAAAACTATTATAAAACACGCGAAATTCGTGTAAGGAATTGTTTTGCGTCTTTCGCGTGATTCGTAGTTGAACCATTTTATTCAGGGCATCATCCCGGATGAACTGTATTCAGCAGTACGCATGATTGGTGGTGAGTGCATTCAACGGTATGCATATTCCCCAAACAAGACGATGTTTGCCGGGCCCATCAGTCCTGCAACCGGGTTTCCCCGGTAGAGGGTTGGAATGGTCTGATAATGGTTAGCCAATGTGTTGTACACCAGCACCTCAAGGGTATTATCCCCTTCTTTCAGAAGGTCTGTGATCTCTAAACGCCAGGGTGGCGCCACACGGACTCCTGCTTGTTTTCCGTTCACATGAACCTCGGCGGTGGCGGCCACACGCCCCAGATCAATCCAGGCTTCGGCTTTGGCTTCAGCTGCGGTGAGGCTCAAGTGGGTCCGGTAACGTGCCCCACCGGAATAGTGGTTCAAGATCCCGGTTTGCGACCAGTCGCCCAGTGCCATGCGGCCCTTTCCGTTGGTTTCGACGACCACAGGTTCGGGAATGGCCGCGCCACCGGTCATGCCGGTCTCCGGCTGTACTCGCAGGGACACGACGGCGGCGTGCAGGGCTGATTTTTTAGCGACAAAACGTCCTTGGCCCGCATCGGTCATCGGTTCGCCATCGAGCCAGGCCTCGACCTTGCCATGCGTCTGCAAGCGGATGGCCGTCGTGCCGGGTGCGGAGAGGAATCGGAACCATTCGGCGGGTTGGCGGCCTGCCGTGACGTCAAAAGGAACCACGCCGGTATCATCAAACCAGCGCATGGCCAAGGGCTGCCGCTCGGTTGGTACTGGCGCGTCCACACGGCGTATCACGAAGTGACCCCGCCCTGCCTGTTCATACCGGACCAGCACCGGATTGGCGCCGGCATGGAGCATGACACTTTGTGAAAGATCCGCCACGGCTTTGCCATTCACATATATTGCCGCTGGTGTGATGACGGGCGAGGAATGACTTTGATCTTCGGGCGCGCCGTGGCTGACCAGGATGTCCACTTTTGCGGGCTGCATCAGGGTTGCGCAAGTCCAGAGATAATAACGGGTGCCGCCTGCTTCGCCCTCATAGCGCATCTCATTCAAACCCTCGACCGGTTTGCCAAGACAAAGGAAATCGTCCGTCACGGTACGTTTGAGTCCATGATAGCCTTGATGCCCCAAATTGTCTTCCTTGCCATACCGCCACGAGATGTCATAGGGGCGCCAGGGTAAGGTTTTGCCTGATACTGTGACCGGCACCGCCGGGTTCACCGTTTTCAGATTCGCCAGCTTCTGGTCAAGTTGTGCGGCATTCACCTCGTTCGGGATCGGACCCAGCACGTAGAATTGCGTTCCGTGACCATGAAGTTTCTGTTCCCAATTCTGATCGTCCATTTCCGGTTGCATGGCCGATTGGGCGTTTGATTCTGTTTCCTGCGCCCAGGCAAACCGTCGGCCCTCAAGCCCGATCATTCGGTTGTCGGCCGTGATGGGTAGACGGAAGTCGCCGTAGGTATTGTCCATTGTGGGCTCAAAAGCCACCGTCCATTCCCCGGGTAGCATTTTTACGACCTTTGAGCGGATCTCCTTGGGTGGCGGTTGGACGTGCGACCTGCCCGGTGTGAAGACCACCACTTGTGCTTCATAAGATTCCAGCGGCAGTTCGACCTGTGTTCCGGTTGGGGTTTCTGTCACGACGCGTAGGGGGCGGATGGCACCGGTCCAGGGATCCCAGAGCTCTATTGTCCCCTTGGATCGGAACTCCACTACGCCGTCTTTATGGGCATCCATGACCAGATAGACGTCACGTGGCCCGGCTTTGCGGTGGAGGGCGCGTACGGTTTGTCCGATCCCGCTTACGTCTTGCACAAAGGCCGCACGAATGGCTTCAACTGCATCCGCCGCCTGGGTGAAGCGGCAGGTAGGCTTGAAGGAGCAATCGTTTAAGGCCGTGAGCGCAGGGTCATCGCAACCCGCATGGTCGGAGGCCGTGGGCAAGGCGCCGACGACATAGACGTTGCCACCCGCCTTTGCGAAAGCAGCCGCTTTTTCAATGCTTGGCCAGCGCACCGCTTTCATATTCGGGAAAACCAGAGCCTGATAGGAGGCGCCGGCATCCTTCACGATCAGTCGTCCGTTTTCCACCACTGCACGGGCAAGTGAATCGTTGTCCACAAACTCGAAATTGATTCCCGCCGTCATTAGGCGATGCGCCAGATCAAAAGCGGTTTGTCTGGATTGTTCGCCATCCATTTCCGCTTCATAGGGGGCGACGGGATAGACCACGGCGACATCGCATACAAAATGGCCCTGACTCAGGAGGTACGAAAGCCGGTCGAAATAGCCGAGGAAGGTTCGCATGTGTGCCCAGTATGGCATGCGGAAGTGATAACAGGGTGGCGCCCATTCCCAATGCGAACCGAAGGTGGAATAATAGAGGCCGTGAAGATTGAGCAGTGTGCAGCCGAAGAGGTAATTTTCCCGCGTGGCCTGCATCAGTAATTCCGGCGCCGCGCCCCAGCCAAGGCTGTGGTAGCCTTCGAGCCAGACGCGTGGGCGTTGATAGAGGTTGGCCACAGAAGACGAAACTTTGCCTTTAATGAGATCGGCCTTGCCGCCTGGGGTATCGTGGCCCGGGGCGGAATACCAGCGGGTTGCCCGGAAATAGTCCCCGAATTCGTTTGGCTCGGTTCCGCGTCCACCGGAGTCACAGGCAAAGATCATGCCGCGCGAGGCGTGCCAGGTGAAGATCGGTTTGAAATATCGCTCTTCCATCAGTGCCATGCGTACGTCCGCGTAATCCATGCGGACCTTGGTTGTGAGGCAACCCATATCATCCCACATGGCTGGCAGAACCTCCAGCAGGGCATAGCCTTTGCGCTTTTGAAACTCTTCGGCGAAATCAGGATTCCACGCAAACTTCTTCACGCTGATATGTAATTCATCGTTGAAGAAATAGTTCAGTCCCTTGGATGATTTTCCGGGATTGTGATCCTGGAACGGCTGAAAGAAGCCGCGGATCACCGTCTCGCCCGACTCCTTCATGAGTGGATTGAGCGTCCCGGGCATACGCTGGGCGCGGAACGTCCGGACGTCCCAGTTCCCTGCCGGCGCAAGCCAGATTATTTTGCCGTCCGTGACGAAGGGGGCGAGGTCTATGCCACCCCGTTGGAGTTGTCCATTCACTATTGGATAGGCCCGTGCGGCGAACTGATCCGGTGCGCAAGCCAGCGTCATGGCCTCGCCGCCGCGGACATGCTGTTGGGCTCCCGCCTCAAGCTGAATCGCGTTCAACTCCGGCTTCCGGTAGAAGAGTTGGTAAAAGAGATTCCTGGCGCCACGCGGCCAGTCGATCGTGTAGGTGCTCATGCCGATGCCCATGTCCAATTGCGCACAGGCTTCGGAGACTTTGGAATAAACTTTCCACCACGCCTCGGAAAAAATGGTGGGCGCGTCCTGATCTGTCATCCAACCCTCCGTGTCGAGATGGGAATAGTTGACCTGTACGCCGCTGATGCCCTTTTTGTGAAGCTCCTTGAGCTGGCCGATCAGGCGGCCTTCGTCCAGCACGTCCCCGGTCCACCACCAGAAGGGCACCTCGCCGTAACCGGGCGGCGGATTTCGGAAGCCGGGCAATACATCCAGTTCGGGATTGCGTGAAGGAATTCCGGGGCCATCGGCAACCGTGATGTTTTTCGCCATTGTCACATTAGGTGAAACACTCTTTTTATTCATTTCGATTCCCGCCTTCTGAACAAAAAATTAAGACATTGATCGCCAATGATCGAAGAGGGAAATTTAACATGGATAGACAGGATGAACAGGATAAAGAGGGGAGCGATTCTTAGTGAACCTAAAAGAGCAGTTCAATCGCGCGGAAGCGCGACCGAACTGTTCATTTCGATGCGGGACAAGCCGCTGGGAGCCGTCAGGAGAGTTGTAAAAGGACCTGATCCCCCCGCAAAGTATGGATGTGCGCATAGCCGGGTCATTCATTGAAGAAACTAGAGGGTTCCGGATTAGTGCGACGCACAGGTGGCAGCCGACGTCTCCGGCGGCTGTCCTGGGTGCCATCGAAGAGAATCGTTCGCCGGGGACGTCGAACGCTTGGGGATGATCTTGTTTCAGGTCAGCACGAGAATCGGCGGTCGGATTCTTTCGTGGATTTTTCGACAGCTACGACCCTCCGAATAGGAATTGTTATCCGGCAGGAATCAGGTGAACTGGGCCCATGAGACCGGACGGGGGAATCTGGATGAAGTGGGAGAAGGGGTCACGGAACTCATGCACCAAGGTGTTGGCCACAACCACTTCCAGCCTGTTGCCGGTTTTGCGTAGCAGGTTTTTAGTGTCAAACTCGTACGGCTGGCAGATCCGCTGACCGAGGTTAACGCCGTTCAGTACAACACGGGCCGTCTGTCCCACTACGCCTAAATCCAAAACGGCATTCTTCAAGAGGTTCGGGAGATCAAAGGCCGCTTCATATTTCATATAGCCGGAAAAACGGGGATCGCCTTGTAAGCCGGTCATGTTCAGTAAGTGGTTGGTGGTGCAGACTGGTTCAAACGCATCAAGTTTTTTGCAGGAGGCGCGGCTGATTTTGTAGGTTGGCGTCAGTTCAATGGGCGCACCGCAGGGCGAAACGGCGTCCCAGGTCGGCAATGTTTCATCAAAGATCAGGATGGTGGATTGGCTGGGGGCCAGCTGGAGGGGGATTCTCCCATCGGCAGACGTGGCGGAGGCTTTGCGCTCGAGTAACAGGTCGAGCCGGGCGTACCGTCCGGTGCAGGGAACCATGAGGGTGGTGTCCACCGGTTCGGTTGCCGATTCATTGTTGAGCATGAACAGATGAATTTTTCCGCGAACGGCGTGATAGACCCGCAACAACGGAAAAGGTTGCTCCAGCCGCACGTCGGTCCAGTTACGGGCGACAAAGGCCGCAGCCAAATCCTTCAGGGCAACCACTTCGCCAAAATCGACGCCTTCGGGGCGACCGTTGATAAAGAGGAGGGGCATCCCCGCCGCTTGTAACCGGGCAAGGCACACGATGGCGACCGTTGGAAGCCATGCGGCATAGGGGACGACCAGGCAATCGAAATGTTCCTGGTGGATGCAAAGCCGGTTCCGGGAAACGGTAGCCTGTGCCAGAGTATCCAGAGAGACGATATCAAAGTCGATTTGGCGATCATAAAGCGGCATGGCAGGCTCCTGCAGCAATTGATACGGTTTGCCTGACCATTCCGCTTCGGCATGATACAGAATGGCGGCATTGGCAATATGCACGGTGTCGCTGAACAGATGGCTGACCTTATTGGTATACCGCATCAGATCGGAAAAAGAGTCAAACTGCGGGTTCTGGCCGGCAGCGTTGAAGTGAGGCGGGCAGTCGGGATCAGGGAAAGTGGGTGAGAAGGCATGGGGGACGAAATGGTTGATCCCACGCACCAGCATGTGATCCATCAGCGCCTTCATCATGGGGGTCCCTTCAGCCCAGCCGTAGGCCCCGAATATTTCGCACATGGCGCGACCCTTTTTCAGGGGCTGCAGGTGGGCGTGGGAGGCGCCCAACTTGGCCAGTGCGTAATCGAAAAAAGCTGGATCGCCGACGCCGCCAGCAGTGATGGCCGTATGCAGGTGATGTCCCATGCCGGGGATAATCTGATGGAGAACCACGTCGATGCCAGCCATGTCCTGTCCGTCGAGAGACCGGAAGAAGTGTCCGCCGCTGTGGCCGAGACGGGAATGAGAATTGGCATCCTCAATGATGTGTCCGATGTATTCCACGCCATGCGCGCGGCACCAATCCCCCAGCTGATAGCTGAAGGCTTCGCGCCAAAGCAGGGTCACCGCATTCATGTAGGCTACGCGGACCCGGGGGGTGATGTCGCCCATGTCATACCACAGGGCGGACAACAAGGGGCTGGCTTCCTGGCCCAACTCGGCGCTCATCCGGGTGAGGACTTCTTCGCTCCAGGGTAAGACGAGTCCGGGTTCGCCGACCTGCCGGTCATACCAGCCATGGGTCGCGCCGTTCCAGTTCATGAAATCATTGCCGAAGCGGGGTTCATCCGAGAAGAAACCGGCCAGGGTGTTGCCGAAATACTGAGGATAGTGGGCATAGTGAGATTCATAGACTGCCTCAATCAGCACATGTACCGAGTCCTTGTCGATCATGTGGATATAGTCTTTGGAAAAGCCGCCGTGTCGGGTCTTGTAGAGAAAGAAGACCCGGTGAAGTCCGGCAGGGATGTCCCAGTATAGGACTCCGTCCCGGACCTTGTCAGTGAGGTCAATGGGGGCATTTTCCATGATCTCGGCGTATTGGGTACGGGGGTAGCCATAGGCGGCAATCAGTTCTTCCTCGGGTACGGGGGCGTTGAGCATCAACGCGCTGTCGGCCTGGGGGCCCATGACATCCACGTGCTCTTCCCGCAGGTGCCATTGCCGGCGTTCGGGATATTTCTCGGTGAGCAAGCCGTTGGCAGACCCTGTGGGGAAATGCTGGTCGTCCAGGATCCAGACCCGCATGTTTCGTCTCGCCGCTTCGGCGAGGATGAGATCCATGTCGGACCACCAGCCCTCCCGGCAAAACTCCTTATGAGGACGGGATTCCACACAGAATGCGCGTGCGCCGCTTTCGTAGATTTTAGTGATTTCTGCGATCAGTGCGGCATGGCTTTCACCGTGCATCCATAAAAACGGAAGGAGACAATTTGTTTCCCGGTCGTTCAGAATATCCTGTAATTGTTGATCCATGTGAATACTGTAGAGTAGTCATAAAGATCAAAGCAAGATCAGGATTACGATGACCATGAAGATGGGTATTTATCCCCTTCGGAACTGTCATACGCCCACGCTGTTTTATTCTTGTGGTTCCACCCTTTTGATGACAGCCTTTTGCCTTTTCGGAATGGAAATAGTTCGTATTACGGAAGTCAAACATGGAACCATTTTATAAATTCGAAAGAGTCAAAAACCTCCCAACTCCCGTCATCAGTCAAAATCACCCTCAACTTGCCGGCAATAAGTACGGATTTGAGGGCGGTGTGGCTTTGAAAGAAGGCGGGCTTTATCACCTTTTTGTTGCTGAAATGGCCGGTGATCCCTTTTGGATTAAAATGCGACTGGCGCATTGGTCCAGCAAAGACGCCCTATCCTGGGACCGGAACTCCACGATCTTTGAATCCCGTGGGGTCAACACATGGGAAGATAAACGGAGCTCGCTCTGGGAGCCGACTCCTGTTTTTGATGAGAAAAATGACTGCTGGAACTTATTCTATGTCGCCTATCGTGGACAAGGCGGGCCCAATCCGGGCGAAGAAGCCATGCATAACCATGGCGAGATCTGGCGCGCCGTGTCAAAAACGAAAGGACGTAACGGCATTGCCGGCCCCTATCAGGACCTTGAGGTTGTCCTGCGGAAAGACATCAATTCAACTCCCTGGGAAGGCCAGCAAGGGCCCAACTCCTTCTTCCCTTATCAGGTTGACGGAATCTGGTACGCCCTCTACGGCGGGCACAACTACAATCCCATCAGCCCCTGGATGGTCGGACTGGCCACCGCTCCCGATCTTGGTGGCCCTTGGGAGCGTCTCGGTCAGAAGCCGCTCGGTATGGAGAAGTTCTTCATCGAAAATCCTGTGGTCTGCAAATTGGGTCACTTGGGATTATGTGCGGTGTATGACTCCTGTGGTGATAATGGCCAAGACCATCAATATGTCGAGGATCCTTGCAATGTCGGCTACTGTTGTTCAACCAACGGGATTGAATGGAGTCGGGGGGAACGGATCGAGGTATTGCCACCGGATCAAGCCAACTGGTCTTCAGACGTCCGAACGCCGCTGGGATTGATCGACGAAGGAAATAATTTATTCACCATGCTCTTCACGGCCAAACTCAAAAATCAGCAATTCTGGAGTATTGGGATGACGCAACTTAAAAAAGTTGGGTGATGAATGAAGCGTGGAGAAATCCATGCCGTCCGGGAAATGATTCAAGATGCCGGACAGAATGAAAAATCATAAAATCATATCGTTTTTGCGCCAGGAATTCCTGCGTTCAGCGCAACGATCCGCCCTCCCGGCGGCGATTCGGGAGGCCAGAACTTTTGAATACATTTTGGAAAATATTCCTTTGTATTACCATGATGGGGAATGGATCGCGGGGGATTTCGGTTGGCGGAAGGCAGACGAAGAAAGTTTGCGGCATTATTTCATTTCCCCTGATCCTTCAGCGGCTGAAGCGGCACCCACGACGCGATCCCCCGAAGAGGAATTGTTGCAGGAATTTCACTGTTTTGGAGCCTATAGTCCAGGGCATACCTGTATTGATTATCAAAAGCTGATAACCGTTGGTATCGCGGGCATACTCAAGGAGATTTCAGGTCGCCAAATAGAGGCTGGCAGTAAGGAGGAGGGCACCTATCTTGAGGCCATGAAAATTGCCATGGAGGCGTTGCTGAAATACGTTGGACGGGTTGTTGAACTGCTGGAACAATGTCTTGTCGATACTCAAAGTGAATACCGGGCGAAGTTATTGAAAGAGCTGATACGGATCTGCCGCAAAGTCCCCTGTCAACCTGCTGCGGATTTTCATGAAGCCTTGCAAAGTATCTGGTTTGTCCATTCGCTGATTGGCATTTCAGAATATTGCGACGCGTCCATTTCGCTGGGCCGTTTTGAACAGTATCTCTATCCATTCTACCTGCGCAGCATTGAGTCCGGTGACAGTGCAGCAGGTCTCGAGAACATTCTGTGCGAATTTTTTGTCAAATTGAACCGGTATGGGGATGCCGCTTGCACTGTCAACCTGGGGGGAGTGGACAAGGAAGGCAAAGACTTGTGCAACCCGCTGACAGAGATGGTGGTCAAGGTTTTTGCCGCCCATCAGTTTGCCTCTCCCATTCTTGCGCTCAGAGTTCATCCGCGGATTCCTCAGAATATCTTTGACCAGTTGACAGATCCGGCCTTATTGATCAAGGGACAGCCGACATTCTACGGGGAAAGTTCGTGCCGTAACGCTCTGGTGAAAAGAGGCGTTCCTTTGAATGAAGTTGATAACTGGGCGGCCAACAGCTGTATGGGATTGGTGATCCCGGGGGCTGAAATCAGCGATATGTGGGGCGGCGTGGTTAATTTTCTTTTGCCGTTGGAATTGGCAGTGAATCAAGGTAAGCCATTTATAAAGACGCTTCCGATACATTGGCCGGTGCCGTTTTCTGGCCCCATAGAGAATTTTGAGTGTCTGAGACGCTTATTTCTGGAGTACCTCAAAGCACTCACCAATTATTGCATAAGGAATAATCAGATTCAGGCGGAAAAAACTCGGCAGGAATATCCCAATCCTTTCCTCTCATCATTCCTGAACAAATGCATTGAGCGAGGGTTAGACCGGCTTGGAGGCGGTGTCGAATATTATACGGTGATCGTAGAAGCCTTTGGTTTGATTAATGTGTCTGATGCACTGCTGGCGATCCATCGTCTGGTATTTAAGGAGAAAAAATATTCTCTGGCGGATCTTGTTTGTGCTGCTCGCGAAAACTTTATCGGGCATGAAACCCTCCTTAGAGAGATCAAGAGGATTCCCAAGTATGGTAACGGTCATGTGGAGGCCGATCAGTTTGCAGCGGAACTGGCAGATGATTTTTATGGGATTGTACATTCATTCTCCAATGCCAGGGTTGTCTATGCGCCGTCTTTCCATACCTTGAATGTGCATATTCCGGCTGGCAAGAAGTTCGGAGCCTCACTTGATGGACGGTTGGCCGGAGAACCTGTTGCAAAAAATATAGGAACCTCGCCGGGTAGGGCTTTGAGCGGTTCCACTTCGTTAATGAATTCTGCCGCTACGATTGATCAAAGTAAATATTTTGGTGGGCAGGCATTGGATATTTCCCTGGATGCGTCTCTGGTGAGTTCTCCGGATGCAAAGAGGAAATTTCAGGCGCTTATCCAGACCTATTTTCAACTGGGCGGACTCCAGTTGCAGATTAATGGTCTCACGGCGGAGACTTTGAGGGCGGCGGTGGAAGAGCCGGAAAACTATCGCGATCTGATTGTTAGAATTGCCGGATACAGTGAATATTTCAACCGCTTGGGTTCAGACGTTAAACACGAAATGGTTAAAAGATTGTCTTGCGGCATGTGATGGAGGTTGGGATGACTCAGCTCAGAGGAGGCCATTAATGAACAATATGGAAGCGTTGGTAAAAGAATTGGTGCCGGCTTATGCGGTACGGATTCGTTTTGTTGAAGTTCCTCGGGCGGACGGGAACGGCTAACCGACAAGCCGATCCGGGTGGAGGAGTGGATTCGAGCTTATGCCGTGCGGCGGTATGGGACGGATCATCCCGCCGTGCTGGACGCCTGGGCGCTGTTGTTGCGTGACGGCTATGGGCAGTCGCGAGGGGATATATTATTTGATGCCCGTCCGTCCTTGCATGTGGAGAAGGGGAATGCCTGGATCGAACTGGCGGGAGCCGATGAGGCGAATCGCTTATTTCCGATCTGGGGGAAATTGCTGGAAGCGGGGACGGCGGCGGGTAGTTCGGAGGGGTATAGGTTCGATCTGGTCGATGTGGGGCGCCAGGCATTGGGCTCATTGGCCTTGCCGGTGTATCGGCGGCTGACGTCGGCCTATTTTGCGAGGGATGCGGTGGCTTTTGAAAAAGCTGCGGCCGAACTGGTGAAGTTGATGGAAGACTGCGATGAGTTGATGGGGTGTCGGGACGAATTCCGGCTCGATTGCTGGGTGGGTGAGGCGCGTCGTTGGGGAGCGACCGCCGCGCTCAAGGCGTATTACGAATACAATGCGCGATTGCAGATCACCTTGTGGGGGCCCGAGGGTGACCCTCAGCCGTTATTCGATTATTGCTGCCGCGAGTGGAACGGCCTGATTAGGGATTATTACCTGCCGCGCTGGACATTGTTCATTGCGCTGTTGCGTGAAAAGTTAGCAACCGGCGAGGTGTATGATGATGTGAGAGTTGCTCAGTCGCTGGGGCGTCCCGCTTTACAGGCCAATGCGTTTTACCGAAAAATGCTGGACGGCGAAATGGCTTTTGTTCGACATGGCTCCGGGGATGAGCGCCTGGAGACGAAGGGGGATTTGCTTGAGGTCGCAACGCGACTTTATGCCTACTATGAAATGTGCCGCCCGGATTGGGTGGCCGGCTGTGCCGAGGCTGGCCCCCGTGGAAGAAATGCCATGCTGAACGGCTAACTTGCATGGGGCGCAAGTTACTGCTGCAGAGCTTATGCACTGTACCCATCAGAACGGGAAAAATTTACCACGGAGACACAGAAAGATATAAACCAATTGGCCAATCATAAAAGGTAAGGCGGGCAGTCCCTTGACCGCCGGGATTTTCTTGATATGACACCGATCTGTGATTGGTGTTTTTTGCATTAAGAGGTGCCTACCCTGAAAGGACATTTGACTCAGAATGCGGTTTGTGAGAAAGTTGTCACGTGTAAACTAAAGGCGATAATCGAGGGAGCAGAGATGTCATCTACGAAAGAATTGGGAAACGGTTTTTTTGATCACGGGACGGGTTGCACGCTTGCCAATACACGCGGTGTGGTGGCGACCAAGGACGGGCAGGGGCGGGATGTAGTGTTGGCTTGGCTGAGTGATTCCCGTGGCTGCTTTGGGCTCCTGATGATTGACGCGGAGACGGGGGAATCCGAGACCTTCCCGGTTCCTGTTCCGCCGGGCGACTCTCCCTTTGCGTCTGTGCTGTCGTCTGCCAATAAGTTTTACACGCATTTCAACAGCGTGTTTCTGGAGTTTGATCCGGTCAAGCGCGCCTTTACCTTGGTCCGCGATACCACGCCCAGGGTGGGAATGGGGATGACCGAGGATGATGATGGACGGATCTGGGCCATTACCTATCCCGATAGCGGCATGCTGATGTATGACCCCCGCAACGGAGAGTTCCGTGACTATGGTTCTGTGCATGCAGAGAATTGGCGTCAATATTCGCGGACGATAGCCGCGGATGATACAGGTTGGATTTATTTCGCCCTGGGTAATACGTTCAGCCATTTTCTGGCCTTGCATCCGGATAGCAAAAAGGCGATTCCACTTCTGTCCGAGTCGGAACGTGTGCCGGGTGTCTCCTCGCATATATTTCGCGATCTGGACGGCAAGGTGTACGGCCTGATCAATCAGAATGGGAGTTGGGAAGGGCCTTGGTATCAGCTTTATGGGGGTAAGCTGGTGAAACTGGACAAGCCGGTTAATCAACAGCTTAAGCCGATCATCTGCGGGTTGCAGGGGCTTTTCCATCGCGATTTTCCTTCCGGCAAGCGGATTAAAACTCTCGACATGGATGCCAGTGTGCTGACGATTGAAGACCCCCGTGCGGGGACCGAAAAAGCGATCCCGTTTTACTATACGAGTGAAGGATCCCATGTGATGGGCGTGGCCGCTGCGCCGAACGGGACGATTGTTGGTGGTGCCGCATGGTGGGTCAGTTACGACCCGAAATCCGATTCGTGGTCGCATGGATCGTCACCCGGTCAGGCCAATTCGCTTGCGGTTCAGGGGGATCGTTTCTATATCGGCACGTATACGCACGGCTATCTGCATGAGTGGAATCCTGCCTTGCCGTGGACGGGCTCGAAGCCGAAGGATGAGCCGGGTGCCAATCCCCGCATTCTAACGGTTTGCGATCCGATCATTTTCCGTCCGCATTGTTTGCTGGCATATCCGGATGGTAAGACACTGGTGATGGGCGGCGTGCCTGCCTATGGCTATACGGGTGGGGGCTTGTTGTTCTGGGATCGGGGAACGGAAACCCGTGTGTTGCTGGAGCATACTGATCTTCTGGTGGATCACTGTGTCATGTCGCTGGTGGCGTTGCCGGAAGACAAACTGCTGGTGGGCAGCGGAACAAGGGCCGGTACAGGGGGTGAAGTACGGGCCAAGGAGGCGGAACTGTATGTGCTGGACATGGCGACCAAAAAGATTGAATGGCATGCCGTTATGATACCTGGGGTGCAGGAATACTCGGAAATGCAGATGGGGTCAGACGGACTCGTCTATGGGATTGCGGACTTCCGTGTTTATGAACCCAGCTTGATGGACGAGGAGAAGCTATTCTTTGTGTATGACCCGGTGGCCCGGAAAATCGTTTATCAGGAAACCACGGCGCCGGTATTCGGCTCGATGCATCTGCAACAGGGGCAGCGTAAAATTGTGATTTCGCCCGGGGGGCGAGTCCATTTGCTGTTCCGCAAAGGAATTGCTGCTGCCAACCTGGTTACCCGCAAATTGGCGTGGGTGGCTCAGTCACCCATTTCAATTGATACGGGTGGCGACTGGTTCGATGGGCGGATCTATTTTGCCAGCGGTTCGCATTTGTACAGCTATATCGTCAATAAGAAGGTCGCGCTTTAGAACGCCGCAGTTAAACAAAGGAAATACTATGCCAAAGACCGAGTTGCAAAATAAGGCTACACCGCCCCTCAAGCCGAAAAACCCATTGCCTCGCTGGCGCGGATTCAACCTGTTGGAAAAATTCTCCACCGAGACGCCTGCCAAACGTGGCGGAAAGGGTTCGGGTAACCCGCCCTTCCTGGAGACCGATTTCCAATGGATTAGCGACTGGGGTTTCGACTTTGTGCGTCTGCCGATGTCGTACCACTGCTGGTCCAGTCCCGACCGGTGGATGGAAGTCGACGAGGCCGCCCTGGATGATGTTGATGCCGCCGTGGAAATGGGGCGGCGATATGGAATCCATGTCTGTCTTAATCTGCATCGTGCACCGGGCTTTTGCGTCAACCCGCCCGCCGAGCCCAAAAGCCTGTGGCGGGATGCCGACGCGCTGGCCGCCTGTACCCATCATTGGCGGACGCTGGCCAAGCGGTATGCCGGGGTCCCGTCGACACGGGTGAGTTTTGACCTGCTGAACGAACCGCCTGCACCCTACTTAGGTGTGGCCTGCTCCGAGTATGAGCACGTTGTCCGCACTCTGACGGCGGCTATCCGGGGCGTGGATGCCGGGAGGCTCATCATCGCCGATGGCCTGTGCTGGGGCAATGAGCCATTTACTGAATTGGCGGATCTGGGTATTGGTCAGAGTTGTCGGGCCTATTTGCCAACAGGCATCAGCCACTACGGGGTTCCGGAGTATCCCGATAGTGCTTCCTTTCCGTTTCCCACGTGGCCCGGTGGAATGCATTGGGGGGAACCCTGGGATCGGGCCCGTCTGGAGGCGCATTACGCGCCATGGGGCAAGCTGATCGCACAAGGCGTCGGCGTCCATTGCGGTGAAGGTGGGTGTGCCAACAAAACACCCCACGACGTTTTTCTGGCCTGGTTCCGGGACGTGCTGGAGATTCTTACCGGCCATGGTATCGGCTACGCGCTCTGGTGTTTTAGAGGAGAAATCGGCATCCTCGATTCCGAGCGCAAGGACGTTTCCTACAAAAACTGGCATGGCCATGCCTTGGATGAGAAGTTGCTGAAACTACTCCAGGAACACTGAAAGATTCCAAATATGAACCCAAGGTTGGTCATATATTTATTGGTGACGGTGTTTCTTGCGCAAGCGGGCTGGGGCAAGACGGTCGGGCTTTGGAAGGTTGCGCCCCTCTATGTCAACGATACCATGGTCAAGACACTCAGCGAGGCGGGGTGGAAAATCGTCACCATGGGGAGTACGAACCTGACAGACGCCGCCGTTCTGGAGGGTCTTGATGTGATTTTCCTGCCTGGAGGTTGGGACGTGTACCGGCTCGCGGGTTTTAGGGTCCGGCGTAATCTCGTGCGTTTTGTCGCGGGGGGAAAGGGAATCCTTGATACGGATGTGGCTACTTCCAAACGGCCCTTGTTTCCGCAGGTGGGGATCACCGGAGAGTACCTGAATCAGGTGCACATTACCGTGAGCGGCACGCACGAGTTGGCGGCAATTCTTGGTGAGCGGCTCCTGCTCACGAATGGCTGTTGCTACCAGGTGAAAACCGGATCCCAGGGAAGGGTGTTCGCTGTTAGCGGAAATGATTCCGTCGGGGTTTGTGGCGAAATCTATGGGGGGCGATATGTTCTGTTCAGTTATTCACCTCTGGTGGACGCCAATAATATGCAGAAATTTGTTGCGCCAACCCTTGGAGTAGTCCAACCGGAAGCATCGGAGGTGGAGGGCGAGAAAGCCGTGATCCCGAAGCGCCTTCCAGCCTTTCTGGACTGGCTTGCGGCAGCGCCGAAGCTGTCAGCGGCGGAAAAGACCCGGCAGCAGGCGCAGGCTGACCTTGAGTTTTTGCGTCAGGAAATGCGTGGTGACTGGATACGGAATGAGGACAGTTTTCTCGGCAATCTGAGTCTCGTGCCGGAGATTCGCCGTCGGCTGGCCAGGCCCGTGGAAAAGCGCCTGTTCACCCTGGGTGAATTGAGCCGGTCTCTCTCGGGAGAGAATCTGGACCGCTGTCGGGCCTTGAGCAATGAACTTCAGCAGACCATGGGGCAGTTGGAAGGCCGCTACCAGGAATTGCGTTCGAATATCGAGGTCCGGATTCAGCAAATGGCCCCCGCCGAACTGACGGAAGATAATCCGTTTGTCGCAGGGGCTGGGGTTCTGAAGCGCATTGAGGCGACCCCCGCGAAAACAGAGGCGGAGAAGGCGGAGATAATAGCTCTGGTCAACTGCTGTTTTTCAACAAACCCTCCGCCCGATGTTTCCCAAAGCGTGGCCCTATATTGTCACGGTCAGGAGGTCGCCGAACAGATGATGTCACAGGCCAGGTTGAGCGAACTGACAAACCGCTGGGACAAGGCGATCCGGGAGCTTCAGGTGGCCGCCAAAGCACCTGCCTTGAACGTGGCGAAAACGGTTCCCGAGCGACTGCGCACCGACCCGCTGATGATGCCCTATTACACCGGGCATGTTTTCCCCATGCCGCAGAAAGCGGAATACAGGGACGAATTCCTGTCCATGGCGAATGTTGCCATCGTCGTCGGCAAGGATGTCGAGGAGCCCGGCGCGTTGATTGAGGTGCTCACGGAACGGATCACGCGTTATGGTGGTCAGGTGGCGGTGGTGGCAGTCGCCGGTGCGGAGCATACAGCGGTGGTGTCATTGGGCGACACGGATCTTGCCCGGCAGGCAAAGGAAATTCCGGCGGTGCCGGATAAGGAGCAGGGTTATATCATTGATATGACCCGCGCGGGCGGCAAGCCGCTCATCATCCTGAAGGGGCGTGATCGACTGGGGTTGCTCTGGTCCATTGCCAGCCTCATGCAGTTGATCCATTGGCGCGACGGACAGACCCTGGCCCGTGCCGCTACGGTGGTGGATTATCCTACTTTGCCTAGACGCGGGGTTATTCTGGATGGCAAAAGTTTCTTCTATCCCGGACGGGACAGGAAAGGGAATATCACGGGCTATCCCGACACAGATCTGGCTCTGCGTAAGAACCGGCTGTTCCTGCTCGTCTGTAAAATCAATGAGCCCTTCTATAATCCCCTGACCGGTGCCGACTGTTATGACCATAATTGGAAGCAGCCTGACAAGATGCCTGCGGATGCCCATATTGAGGAGGATATTGCGGCGATGGGGCAGAATCTGTCGCCGCTGGGTATCACCTGGTGGGGCGGGATAAGTCCTCATTCTGCTGGGGCAAGTTCGCCTGAGGAGCTTGCGCATAAGGTCAGTGGTGATGAGGAATCGGTTAATGGCCTGCTCTATTTCGGACGACTGATGGAGAAGGCGGGGGGGCACCTCAGTATTATTCTCGATGATGTCCGTTTCCCCTTGAGTCCCTATGATCAGGAACACTTTGATACGGCACGCCTGGCCGATACATGGTTTATCACGCGGGTCATGGCGCAGCTCAAGAAGGAATTTTCAAAGGCGAGATTGCTGGTTTGTCCGCCATTCTATTTTGGGCCGGTGGGAGGGAACCCGTACGGTGAGGATCGCGATGAATATCTTAAAACGATCGGCGAAGAATGGGCGCCCGAGATTGAGGTGTTCTGGACCGGCCCGCAGGTCAATGGCCCGACGCTTGCGGCCAAGGAATATTTCGATTGGTGGATGGGGCTGACCAAGCGCAAGCCGTATTTCTGGCAGAACGCCAACGCCTTCTCATGTCATCTGTTCCGGCGGCATTATCCGACCGACTACCTGGGAGGCCTTGGGAAGAGTAGCTGGGAGGGTCTCTTCGATGTGCTTGGATGGTATGGATTCAATGGCAATGACATCGCCCGGATGTGTGTGACCGACGCCCTTTCATCCGATTTTATGTGGAATCCCCAGGCCTATGGGAAGGATAAAGTGAAAGCGATTCGATCCGTTCATGAAGCGGCGGAGAAATTCATTGGTGAGGGATCCTGGGATTTGCTGCAAAATGTGGCCACGCCCTTATACTACTTTGACGCCTATGAAGAAAGTAAGGATAAAGAGAAGCAGGCTGGCATGATGCGGGAGGCGGCCAGAACCTATGATGTTATGGAAGCGAAGCGGGATGAGGTGTACTCCGCATTCAATATTTTGCAGGAGCATTTCCCGGCCTCCATGCAGCACTGGAGTGTTTTGGGTAGCTTTATTGGCGTGGCAAATTGGGTTTACAATGTTAAGGCTGATCCTGGCCTGCGCATTTATCGTACGGTAGTGGAGCAACGCATCCAGGCGAAAAAGGCGGGGGATTTTGTTCCGGATCGGGAGGTCTTCTTTGCGGCCATCGATATGGAGGGCGGCTTTTTCCAGGAGGTCTCCATGGATGATCTGGTCAAGAAGAAGCTTGAGCCAGCCAGAGTGCTGGACGGTTCGAAATGCCAGGTCGCTGTTTCGTTTCCTTTGACCGGGGAACAGGTTGCGGCGGCTTGCGAGGTGCTGGTCAAGGGACGTCAGAATGCCAATGCCGGGCGGATGACCCTGACGCTCAACGGCAAGCCCGTATTTGATGCCAAGGCGCCGTTTGGCAAACTGGAATCAACGACGGTTCGGTTCCCCGTTCCAACCGGACTCCTGGTGGAGACGAATAATGTGCTCGCGATCAGTCTGGTGATTGAAGAAGGTGCGTTGGGGGCAGGGGATGACTTGGATGGTACCGGGATCGGTAGTGGTCCCCCATTGGCCTTGAATTATGCCGTGCTCAAGTGCCGCCCAGGAACCCAAGACGGTGAAAAATAACTTTAATCACTTGAAGAAAATTGGAACAAAAGCTCGCAAAGATCACGAAAGGTAATGATTTTTACCGCCTCCGGCGGAACCCTAACCCATTTTCTTTGTGGGCTTCGCGTGCTTCCATTCAAATTTCTTTCACATTTGCTTAGCTTGATGGCTATAGGGCGGGCAGCCCCTTGCCCTCCGGGCTTTTCTTACTGTAGCACCGATCTGTGATCGGTTTCTGGTTTGCATTTAGATGCATTTCCCCTTGAAAGACATTTGACTCAGGAAGCATTTTTTGAGACAGTTGCCACGTGTCAACTAAACGCAATAAATCGCCTGCTCTCACGATGGCTCAGATGGCTGCGGAACTTGGTCTGTCTCGATTTGCGGTGTCGTCTGTCGTCAATGGTAAACCGCAGCAGGCCCGATTGACCGAGAGCACGGTACGGCGAGTGCGCGAACACCTGGACCGGCGAGGTTATGTTCCTTCGCGTGCGGCTTGTGATTTGCGTTCAAGCCCTACGCGTGTGGTGGGGCTTTTACACCTCGGAACCCTCAATCGCCACCTGGCAGAAGCCTTCCATCTGCTTGCGGAGAGTCTCTCCGGGTCTGCGTCGGGGTTGGAGATTATGGTGACACCTGGCGAGCAGCTTGAGCCGGCTTTGCGTGAAATGATGGCGCGGCGGGTGACGGATCTGGTCTGGCTTCACAACCCCAGTACCGGTGAACGTTATCTGGAAGAGCGCGTGGCGAACTATTTCAAAAGGACGCGTACGATCCTCTATAATTACCCATTCAACATGTGGCCCGGCGAGAAGGAACTGCTTGAGCGCGGGGTGGCTCTTGTGGGGGTGGATCGCAAGCTGCAATTCCAGCGAATAGCCCGCTTTCTGAAAGGGCTCGGGCATAAGGTCGTCGCTCTTCCGAATGTGTTGCCTTCTGTTCAGCCCTGTATGGATGCGTTCACGAGCGCAGGCCTGGTGGTGGCGGACTGTCCGCTCCCGTTTAAGGCAGCAACACTTATCCAGGCTATGAAACATCAAGGTGTTACCGCAGCCTGGGTTAACGGTGACAACGTGGCGTGTCAGGTGGTGGATGAGCTGCGCGAGCGTGGGGTACGCATCCCTGAGGATCTGACGGTGGTGGGGTTTGATGGCATGTCCAGGGTGCACCGACAGGATCTTACGACGCGGGTGATGCCGGTTCAGGAGATGGTGGCTAAAGTCTGTGAAATTGTGGCAGGCATGGAGCCGGAACTGCGCCATTGTTTTGATATGGAGTTGGTAAAAGGTCAAACGCACGGTCCGCCGCGCGGCTCGTAATCTTAATCTCTTTCGGCCTGCTGGGCATTGGGCTGAAGAAAACGGATTACGATTTGGGTTCGGCTATGCCGGATTGGGATATTCAGGATAGGGAAAGCCAAGAATGGAAACTGAAAAATGAAAACAAATCAAGTAATTAGGAAATGTTTTGTATTGGCAGTGTTGGCCGGATCTCTCGCGGCCAGTCTTCAGGCGGCGGACGAGGCGTCCAAGGCCCCGGGTGCCGCAGTAGTGCAGGCCGTCTCTGCCGCGCCCACCTTGGGCGAAAGGCTGAAGGCGGTGGACAAGCAGCTTAAAGAAAAGAAATTTGATGAGGCGGAGAAGGAGCTGCTTGCGCTCGAAAAGGAGAAGGCGGGCAATGAACAGGAACTGTTTCCGGTTTATCGCAAACTGATGGGATTGTACGCGGCCAAGGGAGAGGGTGCTAAGTTCGAGGAATGGGGCAATAAGACGCTCGCCCTGCAAAAGGTCTTGCCTCAGCAGCGTATCGAAATCTTGTCCGCCATGGAGAATTCCACCGACAACGGCAGCCAGTACTATGGCTATTATTCGGAATTGCTGCCGGAGAATACGATCAAGAAGATGGCGGAGAAGAATTTGGCCTATAACGAGGAATTGGCCCGTCTCATGCCAAGCAATGCCGGTTCTCGTATTGTACTGGGTAAACTCTATGTAGATCGCGGCGCGGCCGACAAGGCCGCTGTGGAATTCGCTGCGGCGCTCGCCCTGTCCAACCTTTCGCCGATGCAGCAGGGTGAGGCGCTCATCGGACAGGCCAGTGTTGCGCTGCTCAAGAAGGATCGCGCGGGGGCGATCAAGTATTGTGAGGAGGTTTTGGCTCGCAAGTTGAAGACCAACGGGCGTAACAGCATCGATCCGTCCTGGCAGGCCAGGGTGGCGCTCGATGTCTTGAGGGATGCACCGGAGGTCGATTCCATGAAGTTGCCCTGGTACACGGGCGCAAAGGTCTTCCCCACTGCTCAACAGGCGAAGTATACGGATGAGTATGTGACGTTCACCGCCGCCAAGCTAGTTCTGGGCAAGGGGATGCAGATGGAGGATCCGCGCATCAAGCTCCTGAAAACCAAGTTTGATCGCTTTGGCATCAAGCTTGACGACAGTGCCTCCTTCGCCATCAAGATCAATGTTGAGGCCGAACCGAAGGCGCCGGAGAAGGCCGAAGGCTATGCCATCAGTATCACCAAGAATGGCGCGGTCATTAATTCCCATGACGCAGCGGGTACCACCTGGGGTGTGGTCTCCCTTCTCCAGCTTTTCAACCTGGAGAAGGCGGGCGTGCCGAAACTCCGTATTGCCGAGGTGGTTGATTACCCTGACACGAATTACCGTGGCTGCCTCGCCAATATGTCACTGGAGGCTGCGCTTTTCTCCAAGATGAACGTGGTGATCGAAGACGGAATGCAGCTTGTCTTTAAAAACTCCTGTGTTCCCCGCACCCCGCTGATGCGCGAGGTCTGCAAGCGGCGGCTGGAAACGTTCGATGCCTTTGGCCTGCGGCTGTATGAGGAGATTCCTCAGTATACTATGTATCCCAAGCTGCCGCTCTCCAATGAGCGCACCTTTGACCTCCATGTCAAACTGTTTAACGAAATCGCCGATGCCAAGGGGCATGGCTATTTCCCGTATGACGATGGCCGTTTTCCGGTTCCCCAGGTTGACCTGGATAAGTTCGGCTCAGCTGCCAGCATGGACGCTAAATACCTGACCCGCCTCTACAAGGAGGTCAAAAAGAACCACCCTGATTTCCATATGATCTTCTGTCCCCCTTTCTACTGGGGTCCGGAATCGGAATCATCCTACCCGGAGCCACGCGAACCGTATCTCAAGTCGCTAGGCGACTACCTGGATCCCGAGATCGAAGTCTTCTGGACCGGCCCGCGCGTGAAGGGCTACCAGAAGTCGCCGGATCAGGTGAAGTGGTTCTCCGATCTCATCAAGCGCAAGCCGGTCATTTTTCAGAATGCCACGGGCAGACACAACCTCTGGAGTTATATGACCGACGAGATGCCGGAATGGAAGACCTGGCACTATGAAGGCTTCCTGGATAAGGACCTTACCGGCTATCTCAAGAACGGCGGCGAGATCCCTCAGGTTATAACGCTGGCGGATTGCCTCTGGAATATCAAGGGCTACGACTCGGCGGCTTCGATTCGCAATGCGGTGGCCATGTTCTACGGCAAGGAGATGTTCGATATCATTGATCCGGCGACCAAGGCGATGACCAAGCTCGACAAATACCCTTACATGCAGGTCAGGCCGGGTGCGGCAGAGGAGGCGGAGGAGATCGCCAAGCTCTCAGTGATTGCCAACGAGGCTTGGGCCAAGGGGCTGGAATATAATCGTTATGCGCTGGAAGGCTGGGGCGGGCAACTTGGTTCCGTAGTGGGTGGCTCAAAGAATCTGGCGGAATTGGCCAAAACGGCACCTGATATCAAAAAGACCTATGGCAAGCAGATTGACGCAACCAGGGAGGATGCCGCCAAGGAGATTGGTATTAACCCGGCCAAGGGCGATATCTTCAGGAGTCCGGCGGAACTGATCGGCGGCGATCTCACCGAATACGGCACCCGGTGCCCCAAGCGTTTCGCCAATTGCGTCCGCGGCAAACTGAGTGGTATCTCGACCCTCACGACCGGCTTTGAGTGCGACCCCTTTCCGCCGGCGGGTGCCTATGAGCTCTATGTTTCGGCCCAGGACGATGACAAGGAAAAAGAGGTTAACATTCGAATCTCTGTCAATGGGAAGTCCATCTTTGAGGGGCCGAGCGGCTTTGTGCGCTACGGCTGGTCGCAGCGGAAGTTCACCATTCCCTTCGAGGCCATGAAGCGGGGTAACCAACTGGTCATCGAGTGTATCGACGAAGGCGCTAATGTCAGGAGTGGTCCTCCCTGGTTCATGGTCAACTACGTCGTCATCAAAAAGGCTGTGCAATAACGGACGGATTAGCCCAATATTGCCTTAACCTTCGCGGTCTTTGCGAGCTTCTGTTAAATACTCTTTAGCTTTTCTGGATTTCTCTGATTTCTTCAATCAGTGGTGAAAAATCTCTTTATTTTTCATAAGTTAGGTGCGTCTGCCCTGATTTTAGACTGGACGTCTGATGCCGTGATGTAAATATGCCTCCCGAATGAAAAATCAAACAGTCAAATCGGGGCAGATGACGGCCGGGGTTGTTGATGCCAATGCCATAGAAGTCAAAGGGTTGCGATGTGAGTACCGCACGAATCCGCTCGGTATGGACTGTCTCCTCCCGCGACTGAGTTGGGTCATCATGGCCGACCGGCGCGGTATGCGTCAAACCGCCTATCAGATTCTGGTGGCCACAACGCCTGAATCATTAGCCCGGGATCAGGGCGATCTCTGGGATAGCGGCAGGGTCATTTCGGCTCGGCAAAACCAGGTTGAATATGCTGGTCATGCATTGGAATCGCGGGGGCGGTGTTACTGGAAGGTTCGTATTTGGGATAATGAGGATCAGGTGTCGGCATGGAGCGATCCTGCCCTCTGGACGATGGGGTTGCTCAATCTGGACGACTGGCAGGCGAAATGGATTGGGATGGAGGAACCGTTGATCCCAAAACCATCGAAATCCGATTCCTTTGATCCCAAAGCCGATGATCAGTCGAAACTGCTGTCAACGCCGAGATATCTACGCAAGGAGTTCGTAGTGGGCTCGGAGATTCGGCGTGCCACAGTCTATGTGACGGCTCTGGGGTTGTATGAGTTGCGATTAAACGGTCAGCGGGTGGGGGCGCAGCTCCTGGCGCCGGAGTGGACAAATTATCACCGCCATCTTCAATATCAGGTTTATGATGTCACCGCGTTGCTCCGGCCGGAGAAGAATGCCCTGGGTGCGATTCTGGGTAACGGCTGGTACTGCGGTCTGTTCCAGAACTGGCCTTGTGGGGTCCGGATCTATGGTGATGAGCCGGCTCTGTTGGTACGACTTGAAATCGAGTTGGACGATGGTCAGCGACAGGTGATCGTTTCCGATGGTTTCTGGCAGGGTAGTATCGAGGGGCCTCTCCGCTTTTCGGGAATCTATGAGGGGGAGACCTATGATGCCCGCAGGGAGATGCCCGGCTGGGATGAGGTTGGCTTCCATTCTACCCAGTGGCCGGCGGTCAAGGTCTTGGAGAATCCCCAGGTTGGAAAACTTGTCTGGCAACGCGGTGAGCCGATCCGGGCCACACAGGAACTCAAGCCCGTTGAATTGATCGAGCCCAAACCCGAGGTCTATGTCTTTGCATTTGACCAGAATCTGGTGGGGTGGTGCCGTTTCCAATTCCGGGGGAAGGTTGGAGAGACCGTGGAATTGCAGTATGGTGAGATGAGGAATCCGGATGGAACCGTTTTCACGGGAAACCTTCGCGTGATTTGTCAACAACACCAAAGCCAATTGGATCGTTATATCTTCCGGAGCGATGGGGTGGAGATCTTTGAGCCCCATTTTACCTATCACGGATTCCAGTATGTGGAAGTCCGGGGATTGAAGGAACGCCCGAGTCTGGATAGCCTTACCGGGGTGGTCTTCCACAACACCTGTCCGGAAGTGGGTGAATTCACCTGTTCTGAGCCGCTGGTGAACCGTTTGGCAAAGAATATCCTCTGGTCGCAACGGGGTAATTATATGGGTGTGCCGACCGATTGCCCGCAACGTGATGAGCGGTGCGGCTACACCGGTGATGCCCAGTTCTTCATGCGGGCGGCCGTCTTCAACATGGATATTGCTGCGTTTTTCAACAAGTGGCTGGTGGATGTCTGTGAGGATTCGCAATTGCCAGAGGGCTGGTTCGCCGATCATGCGCCTCACTTCTGTGAGTTGGCGTCTGGCCCGAACACTGGCTGGACGGATGCCGGCATCATCTGCCCTTACGAGATGTACCGGACTTACGGGGATACGCGTGTGATCCGGGAACACTATGCGGCCATGAAGCGGATGATGGCGTGGCTGGTCAAAGACAGCCGGAACTTCCTTTACACCGGTCGAGTGGGTAACGGCGACTGGCTTCATACAGGGGGTGGGGTGAGTCATGAAGTAATCGGTACCGCCTATGCAGCCTTCGATTTTCAGTTGATGGCTGAGATGGCGGAAGCGATTGGAGAAACTCAGGATGCTGTCGAGTTCCGTCTCCGGGCCGGCAAGATTGCCGAGGCGTTTGCCAAAGCGAATATTGATTCGGAGGGGGGACTCAAGGACAGTAGTCAGAGTGGATATGCGCTGGCGTTCACGATGGGGCTGGTACCGGACGAACTGAAAGAGAAAATGCGCGAGCGTTTTGTCGGGGAACTCCGGCGTTTTGATTGGCATCCCGCCACTGGATTTATTGGCACCCCGCGACTTCTGCCAGGGTTACATCAGGCGGGACAGGATGATGCCGCCTACAAGCTGTTGCTGACAAAGACTTGTCCCTCCTGGCTCTACCCGGTGACAGTGGGGGCGACGACTATCTGGGAACGCTGGGATGGGTGGGATGGTAAGAATCCCGTGGGTGATATGAATTCGCTCAATCACTATGCCTTTGGTGCGGTGGGTGAGTATCTCTTCCGCATGATCGGCGGGATCAATGAAGAGGCTCCTGGTTATCAGCGCATTCGGATCCAGCCCGTGATCCGTGACGGTCTCTCCTGGGCTCGGACCAGCTATGATTCCATCTGTGGCAAAATTGCGACGGCTTGGAATACCGGGGCGGGCCAACTCGAAATAAAGGTGACGATTCCCGCTAATACGAGGGCGGTAGTGTATATTCCTGCCCAAGAGGCGGCGAGTGTGATGGAGGGCGGCAAACCGGCGAGTCATGCTGAAGGCGTTACCTTCCTCAGAATGGAGGAGGGGGCCGCCGTCTTCGAGGTTGGCTCCGGCCATTATTGTTTGCGCTCTTTTTGACTTTCGCAACACTTGACTTCATCTTATGTTTTTGATTTTATGGTGCACGTGCCACCTATTTGGTCGTCATCTCGGTATGAGCATGGATTGTGAATGAGTGGAGTTGCGGGCAAGGAGATAAACATGAAGACAAGACCACTGTTTGAAATGTTGCTGATTGTCGGAATGTGCGGAACCCTTATCGCGGCGCCGGACCCGCAAGTGCCGAAACCCCTGACGATGCAGCAGAAGATTAATGCCCTTGAAAAGCAGGGGCTGACCGCGTCCGTTCTTGCCTCAGAACTTGGGAAACTCGAAAAAGAAGCGCAAACGCCCGATGAGAAGCGCGCGATTTATGCGCGTTGGCTCGGTTACTACACGCCAGCTTTTTATGGAAGCCACCTGAAGAACACGTGGCGTGATGAGAAGAAAGCCAATGAGTACGGGGATCTGTTACTCGCTCTTCTGCTGGAACAGGCCAAGACCAAGCCGGATGACTGGTCTTTCCTGACGGGCTTGCGAACGGTCTTTAATAATCCAGAACACCGGAATTTCCACGCTGTGCGTCGCGAGAAAATTGAAGATATGCTGGAGCAGCAGGCTCGTGGTGATGTGCAGAAGGCCGAGATACTCTTGATCCGTAACAAGTCCGCTCAAGTTCTTGACCTGGCTGGGGCGACTCCGGCTCAAAAAGCCGAGGCGACCGTGCAACTGCTTGGAGCGGTGGACTATGGGACACGGTGGTATGAGTACTATATGAACACGGATAAGCCCCTCACGGATGATCAATGGAAGAAAATGGAAGCGGAAGAACTGCGCCTTGCCGATACCATGGTCAAGATGTTACCGGATGACGCCAATGCCTGGATTCGTGCCGGAGAAGCCTACTATATTCAAGGTAAGGCGGACAAGGCGGAAGCCTACAACCGGGAGGGATACCGGCTATCCAAGTCGGGCACCGTTGTCCGGGCGGCGGCTCTGATTGGCTTGGCCAATGCGGCCATGATCAAGGGGGACAAGGCGGCGGCCTTAAAAGATTGTGAAGAAATCTTGGCCAATCCTTACCCTTCGTCGAAAGTCTCGAATTTTGGCGATAAGTACGGGTCTTTTGTTTTTTGGGCAATGCCCCTGACGCAGGCGGGACTTCTGGTGCCGCTGCTCAAGGGGGGTAATTTTGATGGTTACCAACTACCTTGGTATACCGGGTGTGAAGTGTATCCCACTGCGCGTGAATCAGACTATACGTTGGATTTCATCCCGCTCCGCAGTATGACGGTGGTGTTGGGCGGCGGCATGGCGGCAGATGATCTGCGCCTCAAGTTCCTGCGCCAGAAGATGGAGCGTATAGGCGTTAGGGTTAATGTTCAGTCCAGTGCTGGTAAGGTTGCAGAAGAGGGGAGTTTCCTGGTCCGGATCAATACGGATGACGCTCCACCCGCACCTGAAAAGGCCCAGGGTTATGCCTTGAAGATTACGCCGGCGGGTGCCTGGATACATGGTTTCGACAAGCTGGGGACGACCTTCGGGATGGTCAGTCTGATCCAGATGATCGCTCATGAGGGGGCGGCAAAGATCCGTTGTTGCGAAGTTCGGGACTGGCCGGAATATCCCGGGCGCGGATTCAAGCAGAGTCGGATGAATTTCAATCCTAACCTGCTGGAATTTGCACTGATGGGGAAATTTTCCTGTGTGGAGGAGCAGAGTGGGTCGTCACTGACCTACCGGGCGATCGGGGGCAACATGCCGTGGACTCCTTTGATCAAATTCGGAGCGCTGGAAATGGCGCGGATCTTCACAGCCTTCGGGATCAACCTCTACTTCGGGGAGGATATGTACACGATGTATCCGGCGATGCCGCTCACCAGTCCGCGGACCTTTGAATTCCATAAGAAGCTTTTCGGTGAACTGGCAGCGGCGGGGGGTAATGTGTACTACCCGAACGATGACGGGCGGGGCGGGCAGGCGCATCCGGCGGACAAGGCCGCGACCGGGGGGACGAATACGAATGCGAAACTGGATGCGAAGTATCTGACAAAACTTTTCCGCGCCGTCAAGGCGGAGCACCCGGATTTCAAGATTGTATTTTGCCCGGTCTACTACTTTGGTCCCGACAGTCCGACAGAATACCTGAACGATCCACGTGAACCCTATTTGAAGAGCATTCGCGAGGAACTGGACCCTGAGATCGAGGTCTTCTGGAACGGGCCGCGCGTGCGTGAGGGGGGGAAGAAGAAGATTCATGGGGAATGGGCGAAACGTGAATATGGCCGTAAGCCGGCGATCTACCAGAACAGTTTCGGGCATGGGCTTTTCAATTATCTGGGGGATGAAGCCTTTCAGTGGTGTGAAAAAGATGATGACCCGCGTGGCTTGATGTACGATGGGTTTTACAATGATATCACCTCATTTTATTATAATCTGGACGACATTGCCTTGCGGGGTCCTTTTGCCATGGGGTATTCCGCTTACATGTGGAATCCCAAGGGCTACAACGCCCTTGTCGATTCAAAGCGCATTACGTCGATTCTCTATGGGAAAAAAATGTGGGATATCATCCGGCCCGGAAACCTGGCGCTGGCGTATTTCGACAAATTTGATCTTCGATTCCAGATGTGGCCGGCGGCCTATGCGGAGCGGGAGCTCATCAAGACGAACTATGCGATTGCCCAGGCTGCCTGGGACAAGGCATTAGCCTATAATCCGGTAGCGATCAGCAATATGCCCAACGCTTATTCCCACATGATTTGGTGGGCGGGAGAACTGGCCCGGAATATCGATATGGCGAAGCCGTGGGAAGAACGGATGGCGAACGACATCGCCGAACTCCGCGAGACTGCGGGGAAGGAAGTCGCGCTGAACGAATCGAAAGGAGATATCTTCATTCCCGGTATCTGCTTTATCGGAGGCAAGCAGCGGACGTACGGTGTGAAAACGGACGAGGAGAAGGCTCATCATCGGTGCGAACCACTCGGGATCCGCAAGGCGGTTTTCCTTGAAAAACAGATGACGCCCTTTGCCAGCGCCTATGTCGATTTCAAAGCCGATCCGGCCAAGGATTATGAACTGACTCTTATGGGTATGTATGAGAAGAATCCGGATGACAAGGCGGCGCCCATGTGCCGTATCCTGGTGAACGGATATACCGCTTTTGCCGGACCTTCGCTCTTGCCGGAAAGTGATTGGGGTACGCAAAAAATTACGATTCCAGTGGTGAACCTGAATAAGGACGGACTCAACCGGCTGGAAATTGTCAATCTTGAGGAAGGTTATGGCACTCAGACTCCGCCGTTCATTGTGATTGTATATGCCGCAATCCGAAGCAAAAATTAAGATTTGGCAGGAAGGAACTTTTGAATCACTGGGGCGCAATGATTGCGTCCAGTTCCACAGTGTGGTTGCGATTGATGTTGCCGAGTAGGATCGGGGCGGATAAAATACCGTAAGTAGGTGGGAATGGTTAGCGGTAGGGCGGGGTCGATTAGGTTCAACATGGGGGTATTATGAGGATGATACATTGTATCGGAATAGTCGTATGGGCGGCGATGCTGATAAGCTGCGTTACGATCAGTCAGGCCAAGACGTGGAGCGGGCTGGGCGCAAATAACTACGCCAGCAACCCCACCAACTGGGTTGGCGGGGTCGCGCCGGTGGCGAACGACGACATTGTGCTCAATGAGACAACCAATAAGAACCTGACTTGGAACACCAACGTCACGCTGAGGTCATGGACCCAGGTTGGTTATGTGGGCACCGTCACCGTGGCGACGGTCTATGGGACTGTGGGGTTCACCAATTTGACGATTCTTGGCGATTGCATCATCAGTAATGGTGTGTGGACGCAAACGGCCAATCCCAGCGTTAACTATGAAACAAACCGTCTGAGCGTCTCTGTTGGTGGTAATTTGAGTATCGGTCCGAACGCCGTGATGGATGTGACGGCAAAGGGATATACGTCCACACGAGGTCCTGGGTATACCAGCACCTACTTCAGCGGTTGTTACGGTGGGGGAGCGGGAGCTGGATCCGGTTTCTGCTATGGCTCCATAACTTCACCCACGAATCTTGGGAGCGGCGGACTTGATCAGGCCGGTGGCGGTGCGATCAGGCTGACGGTCGCGAGTAACGTTTGTAATGACGGACTGGTCTGTGCGGATGGGAGTTACCTGACTTCTCGGACGGGATCGGGAGGGAGCATCTGGCTGACGGCGGGACCACTGACGGGGGCGGGCATTTTCCGGGCAAATGGCGGCAATACGAGTTATCCGGGTGGGGGTGGACGCATTGCGCTCATTTTGAAGGATACCGGTGCGGTCTTCACTAACTTCACCGGTTCCACTCTGGCGTTGGGAGGTGGTTCGGTTGCTGGTGCAGGGACGGTCTATCTTGAAACATCGGGCGATGTTCCTGGAAAAGGGCATCTGGTAATCAATAATGCCGGTGGATCAACGTCCTATGGTGGGTTCACGGATCTTAACGGGACGGCCGCTGTAACTTACGAATTCAGCCGCATCACGCTCACCAATGGCGGCAATTTGAGCATCGGGTCGGATGACACCCTGGTCGCCACGAACACGGTTTTGGTAGGTGGGAGCCTTACCACTGTCTCCAATGGTATTTGGGTTTCCGGGGGAAGATTACTGGTGCCTCCGGATTTCTCCTACTCCAACCTCTTTATTGGAATTAGTGCGGCAGGATCAACTTTCAATCCGGCCACGTCTTTCACGGTTGGATCCAATGCCGAGTTTCGTGTGGATAAGCCCCATGTGATGACCTGCGACCTGATTGTTGCCGGCGGAGGCAAAATGACGCACACGGCCAACGGTGGCGCGTTCACCAACATGACCGGCACCACGGCCAACGGCACCGCTAACGCGCCCGGCGGCACAATCACCGCCAA
>Ga0118677_10000569_pt1 | contig 81054 bp, 81 predicted proteins | sample AliMusrvi5mmetaG_FD_86154 | JGI IMG/M metagenome (GOLD analysis project Ga0118677, IMG submission 86154)
CCTTTATTTAAGGCCGTAAGATACTAAAAAAAGCAGTAAAGTACAAGGATTTGAACCTGTATTTTACTGCTTTAAGTTTAATAATTATGTCCGAGGGACTTTTTCAGTGCCCTCCGAATGACCGGGGTTTTTTATGATGAATTGGTATCAGACTATTTTAATAAAAGCTTTTTAGCAATTTCAAATCGCTTAGTAACTTCACTGATTCGAAATGAACTAGCCTCTTCTCTATCTGGATTGCTACGCAAATTTTCTAATTCTAACACACAGGTTCTCATCTCATTTTCGTAGTTCTTCATTTTTCTATAAACAATTTCAAGTCTTTCGAATACAGCTTTTGGAGGATCAGTTTCATTACGAATAATTTCTTCATAAATAAAAACGGCATCTTGAGGTGCACTTAATTCCAATCCTCTGGCTGTGTTGATGTCATACATTATTTTTTCCATTCTCGGATCTGGTATATATCTAGATGTTTCTTCAAAATAAAGCATGCCATTTTGTATCGTTATTTTCTTTTCTCTTATAAAAACATCATCAGTTGTCTGCTCTAAAAGAACACCATCAAGCAATTGCAGGAGTTGCGCTTCATTTATAATATTGGCATCCTTACCATTTTCAATATTTCTTTGCATTTTACTACACTTACTTGGTCCAACGTCTTTTCCTGCTATTAGAAAATTTGTTTTTTCCGTTACTGAAATATCAACATCAGCGCCTAATCGCTTCATCAATTCTGCGAGTTTTATCCTATCAGGCCAATTTTCATATGTGCCACTAACAACCACTTTCTTATTATTAAAAGGATTATCAGCTTTTTCTGTGGTATCCTTTTTTAATACATCACCTTTTATTTTTTGTCCAAAATTAAATCCTACTCTGATAGAGTCAGAATTCTTAAAATCAGATTCGCTATTAAAGTGTGATTTTTGACTTGAAATGAATGGCTGCTTGTAAATGTTTAGCCGCATTGGGCTATTATCAAACATTTTTAATGCCAGTTCGGCTGTCATAATTGCATCGTGCAGTGCGTTATGATGCCCTTCAGTTTCAATAGAATAGTATTTACATAAATCTTCAAGCCTGTATCGTTCTACATTTATATTCATTTGCTTGGCTGAATTCATTGTACAGACATAATCGAAGGCTACCGACTCTAATTCATAAGCCTCAATACATTTCCTGATTACCGCAATATCCATACTCGTATTGTGAATTACTACAATTTTTTCGGATAGCATATTTTTTAATTTATTATTCCACAATTCTTTAAATGTTGGTGCGGATTCCAAATCTTTCGGTGTCAATCTATGCTTACTGTAGTGTATGGGTTCGAATATAATATCTCCAGGATAGATTAATGAGTAAAACGATTGATCGGTTCTTATTACTCCATCAACAACAGGGACTGCACCAACAGAAATAACACTACTTCTGTCATTATTGGCAACTTCAAAATCAAGTGCAATATAATTCATAGTAATTTAGTTTAAATGGTTTATCCCGCAAACTTAATAAAATATATTGTTTCCCTTGCCTGTTTAAAAGCAGTTAAGGTAGCTGTTTTTCAAATTGTTTGGCTGTAAAAATTCCGGTAATCGGTTCCAATTTAGTTACTGTGCGGAGCTCGCAAACTTATAGTTCACATTTTCAGCGTTTTATCTTTGCCAAAGGCGTTTTTTGTGCATTGAAATACACGAATGTCCCCGCATCGCCCTGCGGCTGAAAAGTAATTACCAACTTCCAAAAGGGCTCATATATGCCAGAAGTTTATAATAATCGCGAATAAATTGTAATGAGGTAATCGGAGGGGGAGGGTAGGTAATTACCCGAAGATACTAACGATAGAGTCATCGTTCTCATCATTGATAGCAAACTTATTCATACCTACGAACAGGGTGTCCCAGGCATCGGTTCCATCCGTACGATGTTGCAACAGATCTTCCTCACTCTCTGTCAACTTCTCACCCGACTTATCTTTCTGGAATCCATTGGTGCCAATGCGTACTCCAGTATTCTCCATTGCCAGGAGCAACGCTTCATTGTTCGGGTGGTTGAACATTGGGAACAGGAAGTGTTGTCCCTTCATTGCCTGGAAGATCATACGATGCTTATCCTTATGAGGTACAGGGTTACCAATGTGTACACGTTCGATTGTCCATCCTAATCGTTCGAACTCACAACAGATCACAGATGCAAAGTCATCTTCATCAACTGCATAGTTACTACCCAATGCTGTATTGTCATAGTAATAGATAACAGTCTTATTGTTCTGATAGCGATAGTACTTACAGAAGTCCTGTGCCAACTCCCTGATCTTACGTTCATACTTCACATAGAAAGACTTCAGTGTCATCATCTTCACGCCCTGGCGCTGTCCTGCCACTAACCAATTGATATTGGCATTGTAGTCGAATGCAATACAGATCGGCTTATCACGGTTAAGGTCGCCATCCTGTTTACAGTTGTCATCCGTGTCCTTATAGTTGTAGTCGAGACTATCGAGAAAGCTATTGTCAAAAGCATCATAGTAATGGACGTTCTCCTGCATGGCAGCATAGAAGTTATCGCGCTGATTACCTATTTTTTTACACAAAATAGCGGTCTGAAATACCAATGGTGGAAGGTCGCGCTTCATCTGTTTGATGTAGCGTTCGCCCAGGAGTAACAGGTTTTCAATGCTGGACCACTCCCTATAATAGACAGCAACAGACCGGAGCTTTGCCAGGGCAATGTCCAGTTCGCGCAAATAGGTAGTATGATAAGGTTTTGGATCGGTCTTTATCCGCTGAAGTACATCCCACCGTTCGAAGATCAGGCTGTGAATCGTATCGATCAATTCAGGATCCATCTTGTCTTTATAGGTCAGGAACCAACTTCCTGCCTTGGTAGTCGGCATGTCCGAAATAATCAGCATGCCATGATGAAACGGGCAATTTCCAAAGTGCCCGCGGAATCCACCATTGGCAGGGAATGTTTCTTCCTTGAGCTTTGTGAACTTCAGGAACTTTGCTTCGTCAAGCGCTAAATAGTCAAGTGTTAAAGAGTTCGATGATCCCGGACGATCCTGTGAAATGAAACGCTCAATGGATCCATTATACCAGATCATTGCATTTTCGTAGCTTGGAGGATCAATGATGGGCTTTGCAAAATTGCTGTTTTTGGGTGGTTTGTGCCCAATGTAATAATGAATATCACGTTTATATCCAAATGTCTCCAATGCCTGAAGCGTACCGGGCAAAGTTCTCGACAATATTTGCTGGTAAGTGCTCCCAACTATTCCACCGGTTGAACGAGGCATTGACTGAACATTGCGAAGAAGAAACGGAGCTGCAAAACCGTGCGATTTGCCTAAACGACGGCCACCGGCAATCACTGAAGTGTGGGCACCGGTGTACATGAACTCCAGCTGGGGATCGTTAAAGTAGATCTTCTTTTTCTCTGTCATTGTCCTGGTTGGCTATTTCTTCATAAGGCACATCAATGATTTCAATATCAGCGTTGTATTTTTCGAGCATTTTGCGTTTTTTCTCCCTGATATCAGGATCCTTCTTTAATCCCAATTCTGTCGGATCATCAGTGGGTTCGAATGGTTGTGGAACGATCTGATCAAATGGTAACGGGTCCGCATCCTTCAGGTGCAGCATGTTTAATTTGCCTTTCAGTCCGGCTGCCATGGCCATCCCTTTCCCGTCTTTTTTCTTTTTGGCCACTTTATAAGCTTCATCGAGCATTGCATTCACCTGGTAACGGATCCATTCTTTACCCGGGTTCTGAATGTCTCCAAGTAATATTTTAATAATCTGAATATCTTCATATGCTGTTCGCTGGGCAACAAGAAAACAGTTCATCAGATGGTCACGTATTTGGGATTCTGTTTTGGTTGGGAATTCGTACCAGAATGAATAGCCAGTCCTGATCCGGGTAATTTTCTCCTGGTATGCAACTGGGATGTCGCAAGTATCAGAAAAAAGGTGCAAACGGCATAATTCGAGGGTAGTAGGACGGGGCATTGGTAGGCTTACGAATTGTGATTTATGATTTATGAATTACGGATTACGAATTGTGCGTTCGTAATCCGTAATTTGGTTTAACATTGAATCCCTGCTTTTGTCAGTTCGTCAATGGTTTCGGGTTGAACAGATTCACCGGCATTCTTCAGCTCATCATACCGCTCCTGGATCTTTGCTTTGATGACTACAAATTTTAAAGGGTCGGGTGTTGAAAGTAAAGTCTTCAGGTTGGTGGAGATGAATTTACGATTGGCATTGATCCGTTTGTGATCTATTCCCAATACGGTTTCAATGATTGGAGCATCACCTTGTTTCCATCCGTCAATTGCCTCCCAGTTAATCCTGATCTTGTCATCGAGATTGGCAATACTTTGTACCAAAGGTGCCCGGTCTGCATCAGTGGCATTTTCCATGAGCTTCAGCTTTTCGTGTGTAGCCCGGATCTCTTTGTAAGCATCACGGTTCACATCCCAGGCAATTCTTAATTCTTTGGGAAGATCGGTGTAGTTCACTTCATGGCCATTACGGATTACTTTCAGCTTTCCTGACAACAGCTCTTCTGCAGCTATTTCAAGTTCTTTAAGCTTGTCAGCTACAATTTCATCGGCTTCCGACTCTAAGTCAGAAAGTTTATCCGATACAATTTCATCTGCATCATATTGCATGTCTGAAATCTTGTCAGATACAATTTCATTGGCATCAGCATCAAATTTGGCATTCATCTGATCGATTACCTGATCACTGTGCGATTGCGTCTCCTCCTGTAACGGTTCAGGAAAGTTAGGGCTTAATACTTTCGTGTCATTCGTTTCGCCAAGCTCTTCAGGTTTATCAATAATGATTCCCTCCTGTTCGCATATTTTCCGGAGTTCATACTCCAGCTTCTCCGGATTCGGTTTCCTTCCTAAGTTTTGGAGGAGCATTCTGTTTTTGCTATGGGTCCCGAGTAAACCGAGTCCAACGCCGTAATCTTTTGATTCAAACCATTCTTGTATTTGCATATCTGTTTTTTTATTAAAGGTGATGTTTTGGTAATTACCGACGAAGGACAAAAAAAAGGCAACCCGAAGGCTACCTTTAAAGTGAACTGAAAAACCATCTATACTGATGCAGGATTCACGATTCCAACGCTGTCGGTTATCAGGCCGTCATAGAATGGAAATGGGCAAAGGTCTGCAGCTTCGATTTCAAGGGTTGTTCCTTTCTCTCCGGTTGGGTTACCGCCAATGTCGAGCGTTACCTTGGTGAGGGTTGCAAATTTTTCAGATCCGACAACACGGTACTTTCCCGAGTCACGCTCCTGGAAGATGTATATCAAATCTGAGTTACCGGCTAATTTAGCCAGGGCGGTAGCATCCTCGTTGGTCAACGATACAACAACCTTCAATTTGTTATTGTACGATTTGCAACGGATTTCGCCTTGCTGTTCGGAAGTTGGCTGTGACTTTACGTCGATACAGTTGATCTTCTTCCAGACAGCAGCAGCTGCCAGCGTAAAATTTCCGGCCAGCGTAACTTCTGCAATAGTTGTTGCAGGAGCTGCAGCGAACTGGGGCCACGTGAGGATCTGTGATTTCGGAACAAAGTAAAGCTCCGGGTAAATACCGGGGACGGAAACCTGTCCGTCAACCCAGTCTAAGTTTGCAAAATTTACAGGCATATTATTGCTTTTAAAGCTTATACAAATAATTTACCAACCAGTAAACGGGTAGGGCTCACTGATTCGTACTGGGTTCCGAAGAACATCGTAGTGATAAACTGAAGCAAAAATGGATTGTCGCCCCTGCGGACTTCAATTTGTTCCTCTTCACCTGTCTGATTCACACCTACCAACATATTGGCCTTGGTGGTCAGCTGAAGGAACGGAGCTGCTTTCTTCCCGATCAGCGGAACGATTTCGCAAAGGTTTTCGCTACAATCAAGGAAAGTTTTCTTAAACTCCTTGTTGTAAGGTGCAGCGCCAACAGTTGTCTGATAATCGTCGTTGTATGCGTCGGCGATACTACGGGGAACCATCAGCTTTGTAGGAACATCTTTCAATTCGTCAGATGCAGCACGGTAGTAAGCTTTCAGCAAATCAACAGCGTTGGTGCTTGTAATAGCGCCTGTGAAATTGTACAGGTTGTTCTTTGCAACCGAAATTTTAGCGGCTGTAATGTCAGCTGCAGCAATTGTATCGAATCCGTTAAAAAGAGTCGAAGTTGTTTTACCGGCAGCATTACGCACGGCACCGAAGATTGATTTGTTCAATCCTTCGCTGATCTTCTGAATCATCAGGGTTAATACTGCCTGATTGATTGGTACACCTTTCAATGCATCACCTTTGGTAACAGCAGCGCCATAAAGTGAAGAAACCAATTTATTCGGATCGAACATTTTGATCGACTGACCAAGGAATGTTTCCAAATCGCGGCCATCGATGGTAATGTTGTCATCAGCATCGGTCAACAAACCGGTGTATGGCATCAATTCAACCGGTCCACCCAGTTCGCCAACGGTTTCCTTGTAGCGGATCCCTGTACGCAGCGTCATGTGCTGAAGGGTCGATTCCAACCCGATCACAGCCATGATCAGCAACTCAGTACGAAACTTTTGAGCTGCTTTGTTTAATTCAACATGAGAAATAGTAGGCATATCTGAAAAAAATTAAATTATTTCATCAATGAGTTGACAGCGTCTAAGGTGGCGCGGGCATTTTGATAAGTGGTAAAACGATCGGTAACAGGTTTGCTGTTATCGGTTTCTTTTGTCACTTTTTTGTCAACAGCACCAGGTGCTTTTTTGAGAATGGCAATCTGATTTTCAAGATCAACAATCTTTTGGTCCTTTGCATCGGACTGATCAGCGTCAGCTCCTGCATTATCATCATCGGTGCCGGCATCGTCTGCAGCAGCATCGTCATCAGTGCCGGCATCATCTGCACCTGCATCTGTATTCTCTTCCTTCTTTTTTCCAATGAAGTCGAGAACTTCCTGTTCACTGGCATCATCAGCCAGCCCACAGGCTTTTCTTAGCACTTTAATGTCCATATCAATAGAATTTTGGGGTGTGAAAAAATCGTGTGCCTGGCTAAAGAACTTATCAAACATGTTCTTTCCTTTTACCAACGTGTCAAACTGATTCATGATTTCGCTTAACGACATATTGGTAACCTTATTCGAAACTTTATTGTCACCTTTCTCAACAACGTCGATAAAGCCTTCAGCCTTTGCTTCATCAGCATTTAACCAATGATCTTTATAGTCGAAGTATTTAGCTTTGATATCCTCTGCAGTCATTCCTTTGCGGTTTGTAATGCAGGCGATCAGGCTATCCTGAACTTTATCCAGCATATCAAGTACCTGCTGAATATCGGAAGCGTTTCCCTGGCATCCCGACATTGGAGAGTGAAGCATGAGCAATGCATTGTCTGCAGTGTGAACCGTTTTACCCGAAAGCAAAATAAGCCCGGCCATGCTTGCACACAGACCATCGTTGTATGTATGAATTTCGGATGTGGAGGATCTTAATGCATTGAAGATCGGGAGACCATCAAATACACTTCCCCCAGGGGAATTGATCCGGACATTGATCCTGGTAAAATCTTTTTCAAGCGCTTTCAGATCAGCAATAAATTGCCGGGCTGTCACGCTCTCTTCATACCAGCTATCGCCGATAATCCCGTAAATCATGATATCTACAGATTCACCAGCCTTATTTTGTACGGAATAATATTTCTTTGACATTGTTGCAGAGGTGTAATATTTTACGCCCCTACAATATTGCAACAGGAATCAACCTTTATAAAGGACTTCGATTACGACTTGGCGCATCCGGTTGGAGATAACCAGGTGATTGTACTGGTAAAACCATTGAAGGATCCAGCTGCACCAACAACCTGCGCTTCGTATAGCATCCTTGCAGGATTTTTGTCATTCCCAACCAGCGAGATCGTTCCATTTGCATCGGTTACACGGTATTGAGCTTTCCGGTTTAACAGCGATTTCATCAGGGTGTTGTTTGCAGGTGACCAGTTTTCTTTTTTGAAGTCAACTGCTATAGTTGCTATTAGTCCTGATGATGGCTTTTTCCACGTTTCGGAGATGCTTCCCGAATAAGGGATCACATCGAGATCGGCGAAGACGAGATTGCCAATCAGCCTATATTCAATTTTTACGACAACACCTAAGTTCATGATGCTTATTTTTAAGTTAATGTTTAATTAATAATTGTATAAAAACTGCAAAAATGATTAAATCATTTATTTGCATCCTGTTAATGTTTTGTCATTCAAATTCTTGACACTCTCTTAAAAGCTCATTAAACCGTCGTTCCTCTGTTTTTCTCCTGTGACGGTAGTCGATTTTCTTGATGGCATCGAAATTGGCCGCATTATTCCGGACATTCAGTCCCCTGACAATTGCTTCTACAATGATCTTCTGAGAATATCCCATATCGTATCCACGATCGAAACGCTGGGTAATCCAGCGTCTGAATTCATATTCGATTCCTTCAACAATCTTTTGCTCTCCCCATGGATTCACATGCAGGAAGTGAAATTGCAGATCGTGATGGTTGATCTTATCCACTGGTAAAATAAATGTAACCGGGCTGGAAATAAAAGCCCGCCGATCGGGAGCATCGCAGCTGTACACATTCGAGTGAATGAGTTTGGCAATATCATAGTTCTTCCGGAGGGCAATTTCTTTCACATTCGGATCGGTGCCAAAAACTAAGCGGCAATACGATTCGAGTAACGGGTTCAGCGTGATGACAATTTGAGGACGTGTATTCATAGGAAAAGGGTTTTATGGCTTAAAAAACCCTGCTGTGGTGAGAACATGCTAAGATACATTATTTAACTTATACAACAACAAAATAATTGATGGCTAAATCTACCTAATTTCGGTAAAATAACTGCCAAAATATTTTTGTTTGGTATATATTTATATACCTTTACGAAGTCAATTAAAAAGAATACCGATTTATGAAGTCATCAGAATTTCACCGAAAAGTAAAGAAGAACGGTTGGGTACACGTCAGAACCGAAGGGAGCCATTATATCTACGAAAAGAATGGCATTACCTATCCCGTTCCATTTCACGGTACTAAAGAAATTGGTAAAGGTTTAGTAAGTACAATCATCAAAGAGATGGGGCTTAAATAGCCTCTATCTCTTTAAAAAACCATTAGTTATGGAAACAATAAAGGTAGTCATTGAGAAAACAAAAGATTTGTATTCCGCTTATGCACTGAATGCAGCGGGTATTTATGCAGGTGGCGAAACCGTTGAAGAGGTGAAACAATCGGTACTGGATGCGATTGTGCTCCTCAAAAAATACAATACGGATGAGCACATTCCTGAAATTTTAAAAGGAGAATATCAAATTGAATACCAGGTTGACGTGCAAAGTTTTTTGAACTACTACAACCAGGTGTTTACCAACGTGGCACTCGAACGCATCACCGGTATCAATCAAAAATTGTTGCACCATTACGCCACCGGGTTGAAGAAACCGAGAGAGCAACAACGAAAGAAAATTGAAAATGCACTTCACAAATTAGGATCAGAGCTCCTGTTGGTTCAGCTATAAATTTTAACGGACCGGTCACCAGTTCGCAAAAACCCCATTCGTCAGTTGACGGGTGGGGTTTTTTAATATCATTTTTTTACTTCTTAAATAACAATAAAATAAGACGAGTTAAATGTTTTCAGATTATGAAAAATTGATACTGAAAAAACCACCCCTTATAAATCCTATCAAAAAATAGCAAAATTTTGTAACCGGACACGTTTTACTTGTGTAATATTTTGATACACAGCGGTTACAAAGTTACAACTTGTTTTAATGGTGTTTTGTAACCTATTGAAAAACAATTGATTCAAAGGGGTGAGAAAACAGTGAAATTTGTAACCGGAGCGGAAATAGGGAAAAACCGGAGGTGCTCTCTGGTTACAAATTCAAAAAGTTACAGTTTTTTTTTGAAGTTGTAACCAAGTTGTAACCCTGTAATTATTTGATTCTTCGTATATTATAAATAAAGTTACAGGTTACAAATATATATTGAAAATTTGGGGTTTAAGGGGGAAGGGCGACCCACCCAAGACAACTACTTTTATAGTCCAAGTTTGCTACGCTACATAATACGTGCTTGCGCACACAGTGATTATTCGAGCAGTGTACCGACTATGGCCGGCACGTATTAAAACAGCCTGACCCTTGCGGGATCAGGCTGGCTACATGATCGGATTGAATAGTGTTGTGTTAGTGCTTCACTTCCCGGAGACTCTCTGCGAATCCAGGATAATGCTCCTAGCACAGACCGCAGTTTACTTCAGGCTTATTGCATCCGTCCGTACTGCAGATGCCTATTGGTTTAATGGATTCCACCGGAAGGTCTGGAAGTCTGCATCCATTCTCCATTTGCCAACAAATCATCTTGGCAGCGTGCTCTACTACCATCTGGGCCATCTTTTTATCTCCGTCACGCCGAATCAGTTCTTCAGCCCATAGGATCAAACATATTGGCGCCAACTCATCTTTGGCCCTAAGGAGGAATACTGGTTCATCTTCTCCTATTTTTCCGGAAGGATCTTGAATCCTATCGTAATCTTTACGTGCGTGTAGCATAGCTTTAAATTTAAATAGATTGTATTGAATACTATTGTGTTCGTGCTTATCGTGCAAACTGGCGGAGTACCTTCTTAATTTCAGTTTTACTAACTTCATCCAGCATACACACTCTGTTTTTGATTTGCATCAATAGTTCGTTGATTTCACTATTAGCATAGTCCTGCATTACAGAAGGTGTAATCTCATAATAAGTGTTTTCCTTATCAAACCATGGGTTCTCTCCTCCGAAATTCCTATCGATGAGAAACTGTTGTGCTTTTGATTTTTCAGATGGCATATCAGAAATAATCAGGTGTAACATCTATATCCTTTATTACCAATTTGGCATCAGCATCTTCATCGACGAATGGATTGTCCAGGCTCATCCCGGCTCCATATCCCAATTCGGATTCAATAAAATCCTGTATATCCTGTTCAGTGAATATTCCTGTTGCTTCTACTTCAATAGTTGCTGTGTATTTCATCTTAAAGTTATTATGAGTTATTTAACGTACTTAACGCCACACAGCGGGCAAAATGTAAACAGGATATTCCTCTTCCATTTCCGCGTTTGCTTACCTACCTTGTAAGTTGCTTCTCCGGTGCCATAAATCCTGATATCTCCCGAGTCGATTATTAATGACTTATTGTTTAAGTCAACGGTTACATACTCATTGGTGGTAACTTCCTTTTCGAAAAGATCCCTCAATTTGGTTTCTAATTTTTCAATACATTCACACATGTTGTTTGATTTTAAAGTAGTTCGTATAATATTCTTCCTAGTTTTGTCAATGTAACTGCCTGTTTTATTGCCTCAGCTACCCTGATTTTACGGTAAACCTTTACCGGGTATGATTCCATTTTTTCAGCTGCAGCGAAGTCTTCACCGATCGCCAGCGTATTCCCGTTTACATCGATCCATACCCATGCTTCAGCCTGGTCTTTCTTCGCTGGCAGGATGGCCGGAACCCGGTTGATCCACTCACGCTTACTATTCAGCGCAAATAGAAATTCTACATTTAAGATTACTTTTTCCATAATGATTGATTAATTATGTCGGTCGATATACTCACCAACGGTTTTGTAAATAGGTACTCCATTCTCTATTTCATCACTCATATCGTCTCCACGTTCGGCAGCAAATGAGGTGATAGCAGCATCCCAGGCATAAAAAAAAAATTTGTGCTATTTTCCAAGGCATAATACCTTCTTTCATTTCAATTACCTCGAATCGATCTTTAAAACTATCTCCAAGGTTTTTAAAGTCATCTTGGTTAAGCTCTGTATTGCATGTGAATACAAACTGTGGGTGAATAACAAAAGGTTTTTTCCCCTTCTTATTTATCATTAATCCCTCAGTCATTGCATTAAAGTAAAAGCTGAAATCTGTGTTCTTATTCAATTCTTCTAGAATGATCAGCTTTGTTTTCGGAGTACATTCATTAAATGCATATGAAAGATCCCGATGGTTCCTTCCAGCAAAATAAAACCATTCAACTTCACGTTCCGGAAACTGGGAAGCAATTTGATGCGCTTTAAAAGTCTTTCCGCTTCTTGTCGGTCCTGTGATAATGATTGCTTTTTTCATGATTTTTAATTATTAAATTATTGATTAAAATGGTAATGTATTTAACTCTTCATCCGTTGGGGTGCTATCATCATCCTGAACCGCTTGTGTGCTCAATGTCGAAATAAAGAAGCATTCGGTTGTCTTATCATCTATCTTCTTAATGATGCGCCGGTCTTCGCCGGCATTGGTGCCTGTGCAGAGGTGGATCGGGTTAAGGGTGTAGCCATGGTATTCGCACCATGCTCCCAGGGATGATTTAAACTGGTTCGATTTGTATTTACTCGATTGTGACGTACTCAAGGTTAATTTGAAATTATCGAATGCAGCTTCACGTTTGAAGTAAACATTGAAATAGCCAACGTTGTCCGGACAAACTGCGGGGCGCGGATCGGGAGGGATTACAAAATAGTGATTGGCCCAGATAAAGAACTCTTCGTCTTTCGATACTCCACGTGTCATGAGCCTGCGCAATTGCCGTTTCAACAGATTATCCATTGGTGGCTGAATCTTGAAGAATCGCATTTGTAGCTGCACACAATAAGCCATGAAGTTGTAGAACTTGATCCATTCCTCTTCGGTAAAATCATCAAACAGCAGCCGTCCAAACTTGGTGAGCGGAGAACGTGACTCCTTGTAGTCGTTAAACTTTGTCTTTTCGTGATAGTAGTCCGATGCTGCCCCGTTCAGTATTCGCGCGATCGTTGAGCTGTCTACGTTTTGCAACTCAAAATTCGAGCTGACAACCATCTTACCTGAAGTGTCGTAAGAAAGGATCTGTTTCGAGATGTGCTTGCTATTCACCTCACGATTACCCGTGACCTGTGTATAGAAGAAATTGAAGTCTGCAAACTCATATAAGTCATCTACCTCGATGATGTTGTGAAATTTTGTGAATCCATCGTAAAGGAATTCAGTTTTATCAGTGATATCCTTGCGCCTGGCACCGATATAGAACCGTGGCCGGGTGTGCGAAAGTGCAGCACAAAGCAGCGATTTTCCGGAGCGTCCTGATGATTGGCCAATCTGCGAAATCTTCATATCCTGGAGAAAAACAAGCCATGGTTTACCCGGATCTTTGTATTGAGATGTCATGTATCCCAATACAAACATCAGGTTGGCCAGTGATAGGTTTTGTTCTTTCCTTTCGGCATCTGTAAGCTTCGAATGGTCTTCAATTTCTTTGCGCCAGTGGATGTGTGCTAAGTCGGTTAGGAACTTAGTAAAAATGAAACTATCATCATTTATGGTTACTTCGTATCGGTCGAGCTCCGGGTAGTTGGCCAGTTCTACATTAAAGTTTTCGCGATCTTCGGATGTTTTAGCGCCTTTCAGCTTTTCGAGCAGTAAAGCATATTCCGGAGTAGGCTTCACATCAATGGCCGGCTGTTTGATCAATGTGATATTCTTATCGATTACATGGCTGATCATGTCGGTCCCCAGCTCCAGTTTTCCCAGGATAAAGTTGGGTACATCCTGATGTTTGACTTTCTCAATCGAATCCTTCTGAATCTTTAAACTCCCATTTTTGAAATGCAGGTATTCCGTTCGTTTGTCGTGATTAATGAAATTTAGCGATGTTAATTCTTTTAACTCCTGCAGGTTATTTTCAGATATCTGGTTACTCGAATTGATTTTATCCAGGATAGCTACTCCATCGATCAGGTTTTTACTCCTGATCCAGTCTTTTGTAAATCGTTTGATGATCTTTTTGATATTATCCGGGTTGATCAGATCGACAACCTTCCCATCAATATGCGCATAGCAGTATCCTGCTTTCCTGTGATAAGGACTATCAGTCACATAAAAGCCATGTGATTGAAGGAAATAGTAATAGTTCTCAAGCCCGATATTGTAATTGACTACCTTTTTGCCTTTTACTTCTTCTACCGATCGCTTCCAGAATTTCATCGGAAAACTGCTGGCCTTTATCGTGATAAAATTATTAATGGTATCCTCCAGATCGGTACCTGAAATATTGATGAAGTCCTTTATATCCTTGCAGGGATTTCCTCTCCAGTCTTTTTTAAATTTCAGCCATTCCGGGAGCTGAATCGTTACCAGGTCAATATGCCGGTGGGCAAACTTCATGGCCATCTCCTTACCGGTTGCGTCGAGATCCATGAGCTGGTAATGTCGTTCACATAAGTTATCGAGCGTTTCCCATACCTCCCTGGGCACTTCTGCCGACTCACTGTTTAGCCAGTAAACATTAAATCCGAGGCTGGCCATGTTCAATGCATCGCTTTCGCCACTACAGCGAATCAAGTCCTTTACTTTTGGTTTCTTCCACTCCGGACCTTTGTACTCATACTCCCCGGTATCAGGATTGACAAACTCATTATCCATCGATTGCAACTGTTTGAGACCGAAAATGTAATTGGTAGGCTTGGTGCCCACATATCCGAACCTGTATTTTTTCTCAAGTTCGTGAGGTTTATAGATCTTTTTGAAGCTTCCCTCGTCGAGCAGGAAGATCGGAAAGTCATCGGTTGACTTGAAGATGTGGACAATATCCTTCTTGTATTTTTCACTGTAACTGACCATTTCATATTTTACTAGTGATTTTAGATTATACCTGTCAAGATGACCTATTTCCATATATCGGCCAATGCTTTTAAGATCAATTTCGGAGGGTTTGGGCTTGTATTCAAAGTTGTATTCACCCTTCTTATCCTCTGGCTCTACTTCTCTCCAGGAATAATCGGCTTTATAAGATGGCCGTTTAAAATCGCTTCCACCAACTTCGCGCCTAACAATAACATCCTGAATAAAGCGTAGTGAATCGATATAGATCAGGTTCTCTGCCCATCCCACATAAGCAATAGAACTCATACCCGACATTTCGGATTGATTACCAAAGTCAGTTATTCGCCATTGGCCTTTATAAAGTGATACTTTAGCCGATGCTGTCTTTTCATCCTTTCGGCATTTCACAAAATGCTTTTGGTCCCGAAAATCAATACCAGGGAAGTAGTATTGAAAAATGGTCAGACCCTGATCAGTTGCATCTAAGATTTTTTCTGCGTCAATATAAATCATAGTTTTTTCAGTAATACGAATCGTACTTGGTTGGTTTGTTCAATCTCTGGATATTTAGCCTTTAAGACGTGTGCTAATTTTAAAGCGGTTAAGCCGTACGTCAACAGACTGAATCCATTCATCCTTTCGAAGTCTTTCAATTCAAATTCCCAAGTATCCATGATTTGAACCTGTGTTTTATCATGTGTTTTCGGGTCCTGCAGGGTGATCACTTCGCCTTCAGCATCGAGTGATTTAAACAACCAGGTAGGCGGAACTGCGATCGCAAAATAATCCTGCTTTGGGATGCCGTGGTGTATAAGGTTTTTCATGGTTTTTTGAGGTTAATTATTATTGACGTTGTTTATCAAGTATTTCATAGATAATGGTCTGCTTTGGTTGAAATTCATTGATCTGATAATGATCTGCGATTTCTATTAATTCGTCCATGCTCATCTTGTGAAGCTCAAGGATATCGTATTGCTTGTGAATTGCTTTACTATGCTCAATCAATTCAATGACTGCCTGTTTTAAATCATCAGTGTAAGATTTGACCCGGTAAGGTTGATTTCCTTTTTCGGTAAGAAGGAAATCCATCATATCAAGAATTTCCCTGATGTGCCATAAGTCGCGTTCTAATTCTTCCATGGTTTATCTGAATAAAGGGTTAATAATTTGAACACCATAATTGTGCTTGGTGGCCAGTTCATTGATATACCGATCGGTTTTGGCTGCCTCCACATCTTCCTGATTGACATTAATTGTTTTCTGCGTAGTCTCCAGCTGCAGGGTAAATCCGTGATCTTTCACCTTCTTGTTGCAGAAATATTTACGATCGTAAGTGTTGGCCATGTGGATCCGCTGTCCGTCTTCGAATGGCAATCCGTAGGCTTTCTTTATCCAATTCACCATTTCGAGACCTGAAACGAAACCATCGGCCTGTGCCAGTTTTTGAATCTCATCATTCGATAATTGCACATCATTCACAATAATTTCATAAAAAGTTGCAGCCGATTCCCTGATAGAAATTGATTCCGTCTTACGGCAAACGACCTCTCCCAGCTTCTGACAATTTTTTGTCCGTAGTCCGGAGAACAGGTAGAGCTGATCCCCTTTGCGGATAGGCCGTTTCCGATATGCCCTGATGGTGGTACACTTTGGTTTTATACCCGTTCGCTTTGCGTAATTCTTATCGAGCATTGCAAGTATGCCTGGTGCAAACTCTTTGTTGAAATTGAGTGATGGCATGGCTTAATCGTTTGGGTGATTTTCGAAATCAAAAAGACACATCAGGTTATTAATCTCATTATTCAATGAATATGGATTACTAAATACAGGTAAATTCTGGTTTTTCCATCCAGATTCGATCAAACAACATTCAGCTGCATTTATCTCCAGGAATGCTTCATTAAGGTGATTTACAATTTCTGCTCGTGTTGCATCAGGAAGTGTTTTCACCATTTTCCTAAATTCTGTTTTTGTCATGACAGTTGATTATTAGTCTGATATGTAATTTTGTTTTTCAAGTAATTCCTTCATTCTGCGATCGCGAGCTGCTTTTGAATCAAACGTCTTTTCAAATGTTTTCCATTCACTGGTTCCGGGACCTTTGAACTTGATCCGGATATTTGGCTGATCGTCGCTCCGTAGGATTACGAATCCTTTTGCCATTACTTTTTGTTGTGAGTTTGCATCCATGATTATTCGTTGATTATTATTGTTTTTTCCTGTGATCCCATTTCAATTAGCCGATCGGTCATTAACTTAAGCGTTATGAATTTTTCAATCGACTGCCATCCCTGTTTCCCTTTGTTTTTCATTTCAATTCTATAGGGATTTAATCCAGGACGTATGATCTTGTAATCGCGCCTCAAAAGGTTCTGATAATCCACCTCTTTCATTCTTTATTTATTAATTCGTTTGATTTAATGCTTATTCCATATTTCACCGCCTCTGTAATCTCTTTGTCATTCCACTTTCTGTTTTCATCCATCTTCGAAATTTTCCGGATATGATAAATCAGCAAGATTGTGATCAGGGCTAAAAAAACTACGACGGTGATGTATGGCCATTCCATCGTTGGAATTGTTGTTTTCATGGGTATTCGTGTCTTGAAGTATCAGTCCAAATACCGTTATGATTGATAAGCCTTACAATTTCTTCGGTAGCATCTTCATCAAAGATCCGGTACCCATGAGTTCGGGCATAATAGAATTCTTCCATTGCTCCCTTGCTCTCAACCCAATCACGAAGTTGAATAATGCAGGTGGCCTTTTCTTTAAGCACTTTCAAACAAAGCGCAATCGAATCGTCCCAACTCCAGGAATCAGGGATTCCTAAGTTCATAGGATTAATGACTGTGCTTACACCAAGCTTTTTAAGCTTTGCTTCAACTGCTGCGAATTTGATTTTGCAGGCTTCGGTTTCAAGTCCTGTTATTTTTCCTGAAATGTAAATCTTTAGCTCCATCTATTTAATTGTTAAAATATTGCATATAAAATACTTGCAAAGCAGATCACAATAGTTGATACCACTATTGTCTTTTCAGAATCGATTACCTTTTGAGTTGGTCGTACCAGGTCGAATGATTTAAGTCTTACCCCCTGACTTGTACATTCGCCGTGCTGATTCCACGATACCGATAAAAGGGCACCATTTGGTGTTTTGATTACGCCTAAAATGTTAGTTGGGAAACCACGTTTTAAGTCATCGTAAAACATGTCGGTGGATTCGAAAGGAAAGTTACATTTCAGTTTTGAGTTTTCCACCTCCTCGGTTGAGAACCGTGGATCAAATAATTCATTAATAATTTTTTTAATGCTCATAATGATAGTGTATTAGAATGTTAAAAATTTGCACAATGAAACTTTTTAGCCTCTTTACACGTATATTTGTATGCGAACGGCTAAACAGGCTGTTTCTGATATTTGATGTTTCGTGAACTGGAACTAAAAATTTTGATTGCCCGAGGGCGAGATCTTGCCGGATCTCGCCCTTTTTTGGCAGTTGTTTCCCACCACAACAGGGGAATTGAAAATTGAAAGAACGTCGGCTACCCGCCGTGGGTAATATTATTGAGGTATAACTTCGTAGTTTTCTGGCCATACCACACATTCTTGAGAAGAACCTGGAATATGAATTGTGAAATATAATTGACCTGATTTACTTCCTTCACTTGTTACTGCATCAGGTGTATCACCGGCTTTAATGCCGAACCTTGTCAACTCAAAATCTAAATCTCCGATAAGTTTAATTTTCATGGTCTTAACTATTTGTGTCTTTGGGGGACGCTATATTAAATTCTTTGAATACGCATATGCAACAAGCTTCCTATCGGGGGTTGTTTTTCCCTTAATGCCTGTTTTTGTATACATGTTATTAATGTGATTATGGACTGTACAACGTGAAATGAAAAGCTTTTCGGCAATCTCTTCCTCGCTCATCCCAATACAGAAAAGCCTAAGAACCAATTTTTCACACTTGCTTAAATCGCAATTGATTTTTGGCCGGCAGATGCCCAGTTGACAAACCTTTGTTGACCGGGCTGGACAAAACACGTTTTCAATTTTAAAATTGAAATGTTCATCTATATCCGGGATTCCGTCTTTACAAGAGAAATTGCAAGAAAGAAATTGTTTGACGCGCATCATCACTTCAGCCTTCATCCCTCCATGAAGATCAACCAGCTTATCGTAAGTCTCAGGATAAGTTTCCTTGATGGAATTGTCAACCTTCAACAACCAGGTTATTGGCATGTCCTTGACTGGAGAAATCAATCCCGTGGACATATCTTCAACGACCAGGTATTTATTCTCGCTGTTCGTGTAAATTTCAAACATTGAGAAAGGTTTTATTTGAAATGATGCTTTGGATCATCATGATTTCTGCCGGACGAAAATCTCCCTTTTTCATTCTAAGCGCAAATGTCCTTTCGGAGCATTCAAGCTGTTTTACGACCTCGCGCTTAAAGAGCATCTTGACAGCATGATCCAGACTGTTGTAATAGTCTGCTGGGTTCAATTTTTCTTCTGTGTTAATCTCGTTCATTGTTTATTGCTTTAAAGTGTGCTATATTTACCGGAGACAGTGCAAATATATTCAATTTTGAATCACGATTCAATATTGAATCGTGAAAATTCAATATTTATTGATATTTATAATCTTTCTAAATATGATTTTTAAAGAGAGGGTTAGATACTTGTTAGATAGCGCCAAAATGACCAATAAGGAATTGGCTAAAGCCACAGGTATTGCACCTTCAACTATTACTTACTGGTTCAGCAAGACATCAAATCCAAATAAAAACTACGTAAAAGCTGTAGCTGACTATTTCAATATTGAATTCGAATGGCTTTATAATGGTATTGGTAATACTCCTGAAAACCTTAAAGTGCCTGAAAATGGAACTAAAAAAAGCATTAAAGGGAAGGAATATGACATAAAGAGTGAGACGATAATTATTGAGAATTCTGGAAAGTGTGAATCCTGCAAAAAACTGAATAATAGAATTGAGTTTTTGGAGGATTTACTGCGAGAAAGAGATACTGAAATAGCCAGATTGAATCAGGAAATTGGACGACTAAAGCCAAATCAGGAAGAACCGAAGAAAGGCAAAGCCCATTACGGGTAGTGCATAGACAAATTGCAGAAACAATTTAATACTTAATATATGGGATTCTTTTCGAAAAAACCAAAATTGGGCTTAAAGGAAATATTTGATTTAAGTAAATATCCTGATGATTCTTTCATCGCCGATAAAATTCATTCCGCTGATGATCGGGATGTGTATGTGAAATTTGAACCTAAAAACAAGTTTTTTGGCATCTTCTCTGAATTATCAATTGTATGTTTCAAAAATACTACTGGAAGAAATTTCATTTTTAAATGTTACTCATATGAATTTGAGAAATATAATCTTCCTGATTTAATTCAAAAAATATACAATGTTTACGGTAAAGATGATGATGGTTTAGGCCTTTATTTAAGAAAGGATTCTGATGATATTGATAAAGATTTTTGGTTAGGAAGAAGCTGGACTAATAGCAGATTTCCTGATGCTGGTGGCATTTATTATACCGAAGAAGATGGGTTATCATTTACAATATGGACAAAGTAATTGCAACTTAACTGTATAGAATATGAATACCGAAGCGCTGAAAGAAAATCTTAAAAGAGTAATTGTGTTGCGGGATGAACTAAAGGATCTCCCCAAAAACAATGGGAGGGGTTATACCTTATGGGAATGCATAGATTTATTTCGCGAAAGGTTGATCAATGTGGACCATGGCGAAGGAGACAAATTTTGGCTTCCATGCCATAGAGCAACCACCAAATTGGAATTTTTTGAGGAGATTGGCAAAACCAAATTCAATACTGCATTTGCAACCAATAAAACTAAACTGATTGCAGTTCTGAATCGCTACATAAAGGATTTGACCAGCGAATTTGAGGTAGTCGATTAAGTATAAATGATAGTTCATCAATGTTGCGCCAATAAATCAGTTCAACATATGTTCTGTTGTTCAAATAAATAGATAGTCCTTTCATCCCTTTGAACTTTGTTAAATGCAGACGGATTTCTTTGCAGCCGGACTTAAGCTCATAATCAAAGGCTATAATATCCCAATCAGGTCTCTGTTTACGTACATGCTCTTTGAATTTTTGTAAAAATTCAGTTGATGCAAAAAATGCTTTAAGTTCTTCTTCCATGCTTCAAATCTACAATGACAGGAAACAGAACCAAAGGACAAAATAATGAAACTAAGTGCCAATGGAGCACTAATGTATTTCGAATGCAATTTAAGTACACAATACATACATAAATACAATCCCCAGGGATGCCGGCACATAATACATTTTTTAAAAATTTGCAAATCAATGGGATAGAAGGGCTTAGAAGATCCCCGCAGCTCCACTAATATTGTTGATTGTCAAAATATTACAAAATTAGGCACTGATTTACGCTGTAAAAGCTGAGATCAGTGCTTTTTTTTTCAACATATCCAAAAACCAATTTTTTAATTCCCCGGAATCCGATATATCCCTAATCAATGCCATTTCGTATATTAATAAAATCATGAAAAACCAATCCCCATCTCGTTCACTATAGGATCTAATAGTATAGTTTTTAATTGTGATATTTATGAATCAACACCTGAAAAAAATCAATAATTTTAGTTTACCGAATCAATGGTTTAATTAATTTTAACATGTATTAAATAACTACAAAATGAATGAAATTACTATCTCAATGTTATTAATTGCACTCGGTGGAATAATCTTGCTGATCACTATTTTTAGCTCTGTTTTAATAGTCGGGGGTAAAGAAATTAAAGTTCTTGAACGACGTTGGTTTGGCAGGCAAATGCCTAAAGACCGGGTTTTTGCCATGAGCAACGAAATAGGTGTTCAGGCACGAACCAAAGGCCCTGGTTTGTACCTTTTGATCCCATTTATTTATAAGAGAAAGAGAGAAGAATTTATCATCATTGGAAATGATGAAGTAGGAATGATCATTTCAATGGATGGGAATCCAATGCCATCCGGTAAACTCTTTGCCAGTCCTGCTGAATGCAACCTTTTCCAGGACGGAGAGGCTTTTCTTACCAACAAGGGTGAAAAGGGTCCGCAGATCCCTATTCTTCCTCCAGGTATTTACAGGATCAATCCGTTGCTTTTCAGCATCAGCAAGGAACCAGTAATTATTATCGGTGAAAATGAGATAGGAATTGTCGAATCCATTGCCGGCGAACCAATTCCATCGGGTCGAATTTTCGGAAAGGTGGTTGATTGTGATTTATACCAGGACGGGATTGCTTTTTTAAGGAACGGTGGAGAAAAAGGTCCTCAGATCAAAACACTTCCTCCGGGAAATTTTCGTATCAATACACGTTTGTTCAAAATAAAACCTGTACCTGTTACTGTTGTTGAAAAAGGTCAGGTTGGCGTCATTACGTCACAGGATGGGAAGCCAATCAGCGGAGGACGATTATTGGCAAAAGCGATCAGTGATCACAGCGATTTTGAAGATGGAGCAGCTTTCCTGAACAAAGGCGGAGAAAAAGGGCCACAAACATCCATACTATTGCCTGGTAAATATCGTATTAACACGGCTCTGTTCAGAGTTGAAATCAAAGATACCATAATGATTCCCGATAAAAAAATCGGTATTGTTGTGGCCAGGGATGGACAACCGCTGCCAGAAACTGAATATGTTGCGAAACCTATTGAAGGGCATAATAATTTTCAGGATGTCACGAGATTTCTTGAAAATGGTGGTCAGCGTGGGCCGCAGTTTGATGTTTTGAAACCAGGAACATACTATATAAATCCTCTCATGTTCAGTGTTGAGCTCGATGATGTAGCAGTTGTTGAACGTGGCCAGGTTGCAGTAGTTGTTTCCAATGTGGGTGCTGAACCAAAACAAGTGATGGAAATTACCGAAGCTGTTGCAAATGAGGAAAAAGATCTAAGTGATATTACTATAGCCGATACCAAACCGGTCGATACCAGGGTTAATGTTGGCATTGAGCGTTACGTAGTGCCAAAGGGATTCAGGGGAATTCAGCAGGAAGTAGCTGGTCCGGGTATATATTATCTCAACCGCAGGGCTTATATTGCATATATTGTGGATACTACCAATATCACCATCGATTGGGACGAATCCACCGAAACCCGTTTCGATCCGTTAAGGGTTGTATCGCATGATGGTTTCTCCATCAATGTTTCAGTAAAGGTTGTTATCCGGGTGCGCCCCGATCAGGCCCCATACATGGTTGCTAAAATAGGATCCATACAAAACCTGGTTGAACATGTAATTCATCCAATGATCGATTCCAGTTTCCGGAATCAGGCTTCTGCCACTTCGGCCATGAACTTCATGCAAAACAGGCATGAAGAACAGCAAAAAGCAGAAGACAGGACCAGGAAAGAACTTGAAAAATACCATGTTGAACTCGTCAGCGTATTGATATGCCAGATCCAACTTCCTGAAGACCTGATGAAAACTCAGACCGAACGTATTATTGCCCAGCAGCAGCAAGCAATGTATGCCGAACAGCAAAAGGCTCAGCAATCGCGCATATCGATGGAGAAAACAACAGCTGAAGCTAATATGCAGCCTCTTCTGGTGACCTCCGAAATTGACGTAAAAGTGGCGGACAATATGAAAAAGAAGGCCATTCTCCTTGCCGAAGGAGAAGGTGAATCCATTAGGCTGAAAAAAGAGGGTGAAGCCAAAGGTATAGAGGCAATGGGAAAAGCCGAAGGCGTTGCGATTGAAGCCAAAGGTAGCGCTACAGCCGAAGCCTATGAAAAACAAAAGCAGGCCATTGGTCAGGAAGGCGTTATTGCTGTTCAGGTTGCCGAAAAAATAGCAGGTGGAAATGTAAAAATTGTACCCGATACGCTGGTTACCAGTAATGATGGAACTTCGAGCCTTGGACCGCTGATTGCAGGATTTCTTTCGAAAAAGATCACTAAAACGGAGAAAGGATCCGATATAGAGCCATTGAATTAATGACAGTTTTATTTATGAGTTAAATCCCTGTTTGGCACTCGTCTTTATATACGTACCAATCGGGGATTTTTTTGCACGGTTGCGGCCGAATATTTCCTGATACATGACGAATTCGATGAAGTTGAAAATGCTAATTTTGTTTGGTGAAAAATACTTTTTAAATGAATAGATTATTTCTGCCTTTATTCTCCCTATTGTTCTGCGGATTGGTTTTTTGCAGCAATACAGGCAAGTCAAAAGAAACTGTTAAGTCTTTTGAAAAATCAGATTGTTGCAAATTGGATTCGAAAAATACCTATGAAGTTTATATACCAGAAAGGAATAACATTGTTGAGAAATTACCGCTTCTGGTGATCATCGACGCACATGGAAGTGGCAAATTCGCATTGGATAAATTCAAACAGGGAGCAAATCAGTATCGTGCAGTAATCATTGCTTCTAATCTAATTAAAAACGGCTTTGAAGGATATGAAGGAGTTATCCAAACCTTGATTGAGGATGTGCGCCAAAAATATCCGATAGGGGAAATAGTTTTCATGACTGGCTTTTCGGGAGGGGCACGAATGGCATTGGGATATGCGTTGGCTCATCAGCTGAACGGCTTGATCCTGTGCGGGGCATTAGCCAATGCGGATCAGATTAGGGCAATCCGTTGTCCCGTTATTTCAATTTCAGGGATGGACGATTTTAATTTTATAGAAACCGCTCAATACCTGTTTCAGGAAAATTTAACTCCGGGCAACCTGAAAATTGAATTAACAAATGCCTCTCACAACTGGCCGGAAAGCTTGACGTTGACCAATGCATTGGGGTTTCTGCGCTTATCGTGTCAGGCCGCTGATATCACCATCTTGCCGAAATCTCAACTTAAGATATATTGTCAGAATCAGCAATCAAAAATCAATTCGTTGCAACAGAAAGGGGAATTTCTGAAAGCAGCGCTGGTGGCCCGCAATATGGCCTCGACTGAACCGTTCAAAAGCGATAAGACTTTTGCATCAACTTATGATATGTTAAAAATCAACACAAACTATAATAGTCAGTTGAGTCGGCTGGAAAAGGAACTTAAATTTGAAATTAGTGTGCGTCAACCCTATTTAGAAGCTTTTCAGACAAAAGATACGATGTGGTGGAAAAACGAGATCAGAACAACCGAAGGAAAAATAACAACTGAAAAAGACTCCTACACAAAGGATACTTACAAGAGAATAAAAGGTTTCCTCGGAATCGCGAGCTATTCGCTCTGTAAAAATGCTGTAAAGGCACAAAACGTGGAAGTTCTGAACAAGATCCTTTCTATTTATCGCATACTGGAGCCTGAGAACCCTGATATGTTTTACTTCTCTTCATTCCCTTATTTCTGGAAAGGAAACAATAAAGCTACCATTTCAATGGTTAAAAAAGCTTTGACTGCAGGTTTCTCAGACATGGGTCAATTAAAAAGGGACTTTCCGGAATCTATCACCTCGAAGATTTATTAGTCGAGGTATAATAAAATGCCCTCGCTGATTAATTCAAGTCTGAAGGTAGCGGGGACTTGGAGGTATGTATCTTATTGATTGAATGACCATTCAATTCATACCCGATTATGAATTATTTACTTTAAATAACGGCCAGGATATAATTTCTATTCTAACTTCCATTCACTTTTGCCATATTTCCTTTGTATTTCAAGTATTTTTATTGTAATCTTTGTGTAATGTATCTGTAATAAATGATACAGATATATTACACAAAGATTACAGAAACCTTACACAAGATACGAAGCTGGTAATATGAAAGTGTATTTTATGCAATAGGAGAATCTCGTTTTTGTCGTGACAAAAATTACATTTCGTGATATTTTATTACAATTTTACCATAGCTACCAATAAAACCTTACTTTCATTGTAGCGACGCTAAATATTCCAGCATTCAACCCTAAATAGAATGAAAAGCAGCAGAACCTTAAGCCTCCCAAATCAAGTATTGAAACTGATTTATCCTTACCTGAATATTGGAGTGGCTGCATTTGTGCAATAATCCAATTCAGAAACTTTTTGATGTACAATCTGTTCTACATATTAGGACACATAAAATATGTCTGGTTACGTTTCTTTTACTAAGAATATATCACTATAAAAATCACTATCAATGAATAAAATACCCTTATCCGTCCTTGAATTGGCGACAGTTGTTGAAGGAGGAAATCTACGCAGTGCCATCGAGCGGACGGTAGAAGTGGCTAAACATACTGAATCCTTGGGATACAAACGTATTTGGATGGCAGAACACCACAATATAGAATATATAGCAAGTTCTGCGACAGCCGTATTAATTGGGCATGTTGCCTCAAAAACAAATACAATTCGGGTTGGATCGGGCGGAATCATGCTCCCAAACCATAGCCCTTTGGTAATTGCCGAACAATTTGGAACATTAGAAACGATCTATCCCGGAAGAATAGATCTTGGTTTAGGTAGGGCGCCAGGAACGGACCAGCTTACAGCTATGGCTCTTAGACGCAATAATATGTCCTCTACAAATGATTTTCCTGACGATATAAAGCAATTGCAGACCTATTTCAGCAAGGATAACAGTTCTTCAAAAGTACGTGCTTTCCCGGGCGAAGGATTGGATATACCGCTGTGGATACTGGGTTCAAGTACCGATAGTGCCTACCTTGCCGCACAAATGGGGTTGCCGTATGCCTTTGCCGCTCATTTTGCTCCGGCACAATTCCGGATGGCGATTGAAATTTACCGTAATAATTTCAGATCATCAAAACAGTTAAAACATCCTTATGTAATGGCATGCATCAATGTGATTGCAGCTGAAACCGATGAAGAAGCCGGTTTTTTGATTACAAGCCTGATCAATTTATTCCTCGGATTGGTTACCAACAATCGCAAACCGATACAACTGCCGGGATTATTGCCCGATAGTTATAGGAATCCTGCTGTGTATTCAGCAGTAAAAAGTATGATGGCTTGCACGTTTACTGGAAGCAGGGATACCTTGAAAAAAAATCTTTCTCAATTCATTGCTGAAACAAGAGTTGATGAGTTAATGATTTCAAGTAACATATTTGATAAGGACGCTAAGATGAAATCGTTTTCGATTCTTCAGGAAGCAATGAATTAGAAATTAGGACAGTGAAGTGATTATTCTTTGTATGTACTAATGCGAAATAGTTGCAATTGCCTTGATATATAGTTATTTAGTAATGGCGTTGTAAAATGATGGCGGGTTCAGAATATTTGATGGTTTTTTCAAAAAAAAATGCCAATTTTGAATGATACCACAGAAACTTCTAATCCATGAATAACAGGCTAGTATTACCCCTGCTTTTTTGTGTTTCAGTTGCTTTTTCAAGCTGTAATCAACCAAAGAAAAATAGTGATGTACCTTCTGGAAAGCGCGCCTTCAACGATACCTATCGCGGGAATAACTTGAATCGTATTGCCTTTCCACTCGGCGGGATTGGTGCGGGGATGATTTGTATGGAGGGCACTGGTGCATTTTCACATTTTTCGGTGCGTAATTCGCCGGATGTATTTAATGAGCCATTAATGTTTGCAGCCATCTCTGTCAAGGGGAAAGAGAATGGTGCGAAAATATTGGAAGGACCAGTTCCTTCATGGAAATATTTTGGGAGTCCGAATTCTGCAAACGGAGGCGGGGGTACTTCCTATGGTTTGCCAAGGTTTGAGCATGCAGATTTTACTGCGCGATTTCCTTTTGCCGCAATAAATCTAAGTGATAAGGACATTCCGGTGGAAGTGAAAATTAAAGGTTGGAGTCCTTTCATTCCAACTGATCCTGATCTTTCAAGCTTACCATTTGGTGCTGTTGAGTATACCTTTAAAAATACCGGATCCGCAACTATTGAATCAGTGTTCTCATTCCATTCAATCAATTTCATGAAACAAGGAAAAGGTGAAAATTCGATAGTGCCTATATCTAACGGTTTTATACTGAAACAAAAAGCAACTGTAAATGAAGCGCAAGAACAGGGGGATTTTGCCGTTTTCACAGACCAGTCTTCATCTGTAATTGATTATACATGGTTCAGGGGTGGCTGGTTTGATGCGCTGAGTATGGCGTGGAAAAATGTAGAGGATTCAAAAATGGTTCAAAACCAACCAATAAAAAAAGATTCACCCGGAGCTTCACTGTACGTACAGGTTAAGCTTGCACCGAACCAGGAAAAAACAGTCAGAATAATGTTCGCATGGTATGTCCCAAATTCAAAAATCAGGTTAGGCAATGACTCCAAAGATGTACCCAAATGCAACCCTTCATCTGGCTGTTGTGCATCTCCTTATTATCAACCCTGGTATTCCGGAAAATTTGCGAACATCAATGATGCCGCCAAATATTGGAACAGCAATTATGTTGATCTGAAAACGAAGTCTCAACTATTTTCTGATGCCTTCTACCGTAGCTCTTTACCGACTGAAGTACTCGAAGCCGTTTCTGCAAATCTTACCATATTGAAATCTCCAACAGTATTGCGTCAGCGTGATGGAAAGCTTTGGGCATGGGAAGGTTGCAATGACAATTCTGGCTGTTGCGAAGGATCGTGTACGCATGTTTGGAATTATGCACAAGCAATTCCTCACTTGTTCCCTTCATTGGAAAGAACGCTGCGTATTACTGAGTTTAATGAAAGTCAAAACCTGGAGGGTCATCAGTCATTCCGGTCGGCATTACCTATCCGACAGAAAGAACATGATTTTTATGCGGCCTCCGATGGTCAATTAGGCGGTATTATGAAAGTTTACCGCGAATGGCGGATAAGTGGTGATAGTCAATGGTTAAAAGAACTATTTCCCAAGGTAAAAGCAAGCATGGACTATTGTATTGATACCTGGGATCCCCGGCATAAAGGGATACTCGAAGAACCCCATCACAACACTTATGACATCGAATTCTGGGGACCTGATGGTATGTGTACCAGTTTTTACCTCGGGGCTTTATTGTCAGTATCACAAATGGGAGAATTTCTTAACGAGGATGTTTCAAAATACCATGCACTTCTGGAATCAGGCAGGATGTTTATGAAGGATAGCCTATATAACGGTGAGTATTTTTTTCAAAAGATCCAATGGCAGGGACTAAAAGCACCGAATCCTGTGGAAATGTCTAAAAATAGGTGGAATTCAAATTATTCCGATGAAGCTCAGGTATTGTTAAAAAATGAAGGTCCCAAATACCAATATGGCAAAGGGTGTCTTTCGGACGGAGTACTTGGATTCTGGCTGGCACGGATGTGTGGCCTTGATAATCCGATGGATACTACGTTCATTAAAAGTCATCTTAATTCAGTTTATAAATATAATATGAAACACGATCTTTCGGAACATGCTAATCCCCAGCGCCCATCTTATGCATTGGGTAAAGAAGGAGGTCTTTTGCTTTGTACATGGCCAAAGGGTGGCAAATTATCATTGCCTTTTGTATATAGTAATGAAGTATGGACAGGAATAGAGTACCAGGTGGCATCGCATTTGATTCTTTTGGGAGAGGTTGAAAAAGGACTTGATATCGTTAGAACTTGCCGAAAAAGGTATGATGGACAAGTCCGAAACCCATTTGATGAATATGAATGTGGTCACTGGTATGCACGTGCCATGTCGAGTTATGGTCTTCTTCAGGGATTAACGGGTGTACGATATGATGCAGTTGATCACACTTTATACATTGATTCGAAGATAGGAGATTTTGAAAGCTTTATTTCTACTGAAACCGGATTTGGAAATGTCAGTTTACTCAAAGGAAAGGCTTCATTTAATATGGTTTATGGGAATCTTGATGTAAAAAAGATTATTGTATCCGGTGTCGAACAACGGTTATAACAAAATGTACAAATCCTTTCAGTCTCTGTAATAAAGCAAAAGATTATTGACCTAAAAATGAGCGAAGTAATTGTGATTTATGAGTGTTTTTCAGGTTTCTCAATGCTTTATCTTTGAGATGCCTTACATTTTCGGGAGCAAGTTGCAGTAATGAAGATATCTCGTCGATAGACAAAGGGCGTTCGCCGATTAGGCCAAAATAGTAACGCAGTATCTCGGCTTCACATTCTGGTATTGTTTTTAGCATTCTCTCAATTTCAATTCTCAAAGAGACATTGATGAGTGAAAGATCAGGACTTGGCGATTCCCCATTGATTAAAGTGTCGTAAAGTGTCAAGTTATCACCTTCATCTTCACGCAGTGGTGCATCTGTAGATATATGATAGTTTGACGTTTCCAAAGCTTCATGAACAATTTTGATTTGTAATTTCAGCAATTCAGCAATCTCCTCTGGCATTGGTTCGCGTTGGAAATCCTGTTCGAGTTTTGTAAATGCTTTATTGATTTTTAATAATGATCCAATCTTGTTTAATGGTAATCGAACTACTCTTGATTGTTCCGCGATTGCCTGTAAAATTGATTGTCTAATCCACCATACGGCATAGGATATAAATTTAAATCCCCTTGTTTCGTCATAACGTTTTGCCGCTTTAATGAGACCACAATTGCCTTCATTTATTAAATCGGGCAATGTCAATCCCTGATTTTGATATTGTTTGGCGACCGAAACCACAAACCGAAGGTTTGATTGAATCAATGTTACCAAGGCTTCGCGGTCACCCTCTTTTATTCTTCGTGCAAGGGCAATCTCCTCATCCACTGAAATAAGACTTGTTTTACCAATCTCATGAAGGTATATATCAAGAGATGTACTGTCTTTTTTTGTAACTTGTTTAGCAATATTGAGTCGTCTCATATAAAATCAGGTTAGGTACTGTTTTATTATTTCAAATCCAACATCTAATTCACAGGAAAAGTAACCAAAATTAATAAAAAATTATTAAAATGATATTTGTCTTTATTTTTTAAAGAAATAATTGCAAACGAACAATTCTTTAGTATCTTTGTTTTCCAATTGATTATATCAAAAAAAAATAACGATAATTTGTGAAATCAAATCTATTACCTATTTTTGCAATGGATTTCGAATTCAATCTTGCACGTAATCTTCTTTGAATCCCGATTTACTTCCAAAAAAAATTTAATAAAATTAAGCTGTTAGCTTTTTGCCATCGTTACCTTAATTGACAAAAGTTAGGCGATCAATAAAAAATCAAAAATACAACATGTACGACATTCTTGAATTAAGCAAGAAACTATTGCCCGAATTGCGCGAAATCGGCAAAGAGTTAAATATTAAACGGGTAGAATCGTTTAAAAAGCAAGATCTTATTTATAAAATACTTGACAACCAGGCGATTATGGCTTCAGGGATTAAGAAGCCTGAAGTCAAGGTTGTGCCAAGATTAATAAGAACTGAAGAATCCGATGATATTATTACTACTGACGAAACTGCCGCTACAGCAATAGTTCCAGAGAAAAAAGCTGTTGTCGAAGCAACCGAAACTGTCGAAAAACAGGTAACAGTTGAAAGACAGCCATTGATCAGACCGTTTCCCAAACGGATTGAAAACCCAAGATTTGAATCACTTGACTCAAAGGAAAGACGACCACGTGTTTTTCGCACCGAGCCTCCTGTTATTATAACTTCAAGTCCGAAATTGAATCCTGTGGTGGAAAATGATCCAAAAATTAAAGAAGCTGAAGGAATTTCTGCCGCAGTTACTGAATCAGTGAAGGAGGTTAGACCTGATTCTGAACAAGCCTCTCGTCCTATTTTTCAGAAAAAAAGTATTCAGTCAAGTGGAATTGTCCAGCCAAAGCCTGTTCATCAAACACAAAAACCACGAGAAACCGAGAAATCATACGATTTTGAAGGAATTATCAGCGCCACAGGTGTTTTGGAGATCATGCAGGAGGGATATGGTTTCTTGCGCTCATCTGATTACAACTACCTGACATCGCCTGATGATGTCTATGTATCACAGTCGCAAATCAAACTTTTTGGATTGAAGACAGGTGATACAGTAAATGGTATTATACGTCCTCCTAAAGAAGGAGAAAAATATTTTCCACTTGTCAAAGTTGTTGAGATTAATGGACGTAGTCCCGAATATATCCGCGATCGGGTTCCTTTCGAACATCTTACACCGCTTTTCCCTGACGAGAAATTTAATATTACCAGTAAATCAAGTAGTTTATCTTCGCGTGTAGTCGATTTGTTTGCACCAATTGGTAAAGGTCAGCGTGGTTTGATCGTTGCACAGCCCAAAACTGGGAAGACGGTTTTGCTAAAAGACATAGCCAATGCAATAGCAGCTAATCATCCTGAGGTTTACATGATTGTATTGCTTATCGACGAAAGACCTGAAGAGGTCACTGATATGGCTCGCAGCGTAAACGCAGAGGTAATCGCTTCAACATTCGACGAACCTGCAGAGCGCCACGTACGAGTAGCCAACATGGTTCTTGAAAAAGCCAAGCGTCTTGTTGAATGTGGACATGATGTGGTTATCCTTCTTGATTCAATTACTCGATTGGCAAGAGCTTACAATACGGTTGCTCCGGCATCTGGTAAAGTACTTTCAGGTGGTGTCGATGCAAATGCACTTCATAAACCAAAACGTTTCTTTGGTGCTGCGCGGAATATCGAGGAGGGTGGCTCACTTACAATTCTTGCTACTGCATTGACAGATACTGGTTCGAAAATGGATGATGTAATTTTCGAAGAGTTCAAAGGAACTGGTAACATGGAGCTTCAGCTCGATCGTAAACTTTCGAATCGTCGTATATTCCCATCGGTTGATATTATTGCTTCCAGTACACGTCGCGAAGATTTGTTGCTCGATAAGGCGATGCTGGATCGGATTTGGATACTCCGTAATTACCTTAACGGAATGAACCCGGTAGAAGCAATGGAATTCGTAAAAGATAGATTAGTGAAAACATCGTCGAATGAGGAATTCCTTGTTTCGATGAACAGTGATTAATTTACTTCAAATAGAAATATTATAAAAAGGGGCTATTTTGTCCCTTTTTTTATTCTCTGATATCCAGGAATGTCTGAAAGTAACCATTTTGTTAATCCTTCATAACTAAATTAATTATTTTTACTAAATATAAATAGCAGAAAAAGTAGATAATGCAAACTCTAGATATCAAAATAGTCATTGGATTGATTAATTTTGTGCAATTAAAAGCTGAAAGTGGAATATTTTTTCGAAGCACATAGGGTTTTAGTCGAAGCTTCTTCCGAATTGATAGATCGGGAGTTGTATAACGAAATTGATTGGTCTCACCGTCTTGTCGGGGTCAAAGGATTTCGTGGAGTCGGAAAGACTACTTTTTTGTTGAGTTACATCCGAAAAAATTTTGGCAATTCACGCGACTGTTTATACGTCAATCTAAACGACTTTTATTTTGCCAAAAGGCGGTTTTTCTCGTTTGCTGACGAATTCTATAAACGGGGAGGAAAGGTTTTAGTCCTTGATCAGATTCACAAGTATGAAGAATGGTCGAAAGAATTACGTCAATGTTACGATGAACTTCCTGATCTTAAGATTATATTTAGCAGTTCACCAGTTCTGCGGATTATCGATGGGAACGACGAACTAAAAGATATTGCAAGGGTTTACTATCTTGAAGGTTTGTCATTCAGAGAGTTTCTTAATTATAGAACCGGGCAGGAGTTCCCTAAACTTAGTTTGGAAGACTTATTGGCTCATCATCGCGAAATAGTACCAGGTATCATCAATAAAGTGCGCCCGCTTGCCTATTTCCCCGAATACCTGAAAAGTGGTTTTTATCCCTACTTCATAAAAAATCCTGAGTTTTATAGCGAGAGCCTGCTACGTCATGTTAATCTTGCACTCGAAATCGACGTGACTTACCTCAATCAGATTGAATTAAAATATCTTCCAAAATTAAGAAAATTGCTCCAATTGATTGGAGGACAAATGCCCTTTTCTCCTAATGTGAGTAAAATCAGTGCTGAAATTGAAACATCAAGAGCCACGGTTTTAAACTATTTGCGATATTTGAAAAACGCAAGGTTGATTAATTTGCTTTTTTCAAATGGAACAAACGGTCAACTTCAAAAGCCGGATCAGGTTTATCTTCACAATACTAATTTATTACATATAATTGCTCCTGATAATATCAATAACCGTAATCTGAGAATGACCTTTTTTTATAATCAGGTCGGATATCAGTACAAGGTTACTAGTTCCAGTGAATTTGATTTTAAGGTGAGCGACAAATATAATTTTTGTGTCGGGGGAAAATACACACAGGCAGAAGGTGAAAACCGGTATGCTGCGGCAGACATGATCGAGATCGGAGAGGGGAATGTAATCCCGCTCTGGCTTTTTGGTTTTCTATATTGATATTCAGAATATAAAAGGAATAAAAATTAAAAAATAGAATAAAAACTAAAGTAAAAAAACGAAATGGCAAAAGAAAAAAAGTTTATTACATGCGACGGTAACTATGCTGCTTCCTATATCAGCTATATGTTTACCGAAGTGGCTTGTATTTATCCAATTACCCCTTCCACCACGATGGCTGAGGTGGTCGATGAGTGGGCTGCAAATGGCCGCAAGAATATTTTTGGTCAACCAGTTCGTCTTGCTGAAATGCAAAGCGAAGGTGGAGCTGCAGGTGCAGTTCATGGCGCACTTCAATCTGGATCATTGACATCAACCTACACTGCTTCTCAAGGTCTGTTGCTTATGATTCCTAACATGTACAAAATTGCAGGTGAATTATTGCCAACGGTTTTCCATGTTACCGCCCGCGCATTGGCGAGCCATGCACTTTCGATTTTCGGTGATCATAGCGATGTTTATTCTTGTCGCCAGACCGGTTTTGCAATGCTTGCTTCAGGTTCAGTTCAGGAAGTGATGGATTTAAGTGGTGTTTCGCACCTCACTTCAATCAAGAGTCGCGTACCTTTTATTAATTTCTTCGATGGTTTTCGAACATCACACGAAATACAGAAAATTGAAACTATACAACAGGATGATTTGGCTGCCTTGATCGATCAGGATGCACTTAAGGCATTCCGTAATCGGGCGTTGAATCCCGAACATCCGGTAACAAGAGGTACCGCACAAAATCCTGATATCTTCTTTCAGGCCAGGGAAGCTTCCAATAAGTTTTATGATGCTGTTCCGGATATGGTTGAGGAATATATGCAGAAGGTTGCTAAAATCACGGGAAGGGAATATCATCCATTCTCGTATTATGGTGCAGCCGATGCTGATAATATTATAGTTGCAATGGGTTCGGTTACTGAAACCATTCGCGAAACAATCGATTATCTGAATGCAAATGGCAAAAAGCTGGGTTTAATAAGCGTTCATTTGTATCGTCCATTCTCGATTAAATATTTGTTCAATGTAATGCCATCAACCGTAAAACGGATTGCAGTACTCGACAGAACGAAAGAACCTGGTGCTAACGGCGAACCATTATACCTCGATTTACGTGATGCATTTTACAACAGGGAGAATGCTCCAGTCATCGTTGGCGGACGTTATGGTCTTGGATCTAAAGATGTTACTCCTTCGCAGATCATTTCAGTTTACAATAATCTGGAAATGAAGGAGCCTAAAAATAAGTTTACAATTGGTATTGAAGACGATGTTACATTCCATTCTCTTCCTTTGTTGGCCGAAGTAAAAGTTTCAGCTTCTGATATCTATGAAGCGAAATTCTATGGATTAGGTTCTGACGGAACGGTTGGCGCGAATAAAAATTCAATCAAGATTATTGGTGCTGCTACCGAAAAATATTGCCAGGCTTATTTTGCCTATGACTCAAAGAAATCGGGAGGTTTTACAGCTTCTCATCTTCGTTTTGGTGATAGTCAGATTCGTTCAACCTATTTGATTACAACACCCGACTTCGTGGCATGTCATGTGCAGGCGTATATTCACCTTTATGATGTTTTAAAAGGGTTGAAGAAAGGCGGTTCATTCCTTCTGAATACGATATGGGAAGAAGAGGAAGTAAAACTCAGATTGCCCGATTCAATGAAAAAGTACCTTGCGGAGAATGAAATTAAGTTGTACATCATTAATGGTACAAAACTCGCTGTAGATCTTGGACTTGGTAATCGTTCAAATACAATCATGCAGTCTGCATTTTTCCGTATTACGAATGTAATTCCTTACGAACTTGCACAGGAGCAAATGAAAAAGGCTATTGTGAAGTCATATGGTAAGAAAGGTGAATCAATCGTCAACATGAATTTTGCAGCGGTAGATGCTGGTGGAAACAACGTTCAGAAGATTGAAGTTCCTGCCGAATGGGCAAATATTGTAGTTGGAGTTGATAATGAATCAAATAAACGACCGGCTTTCATTAAGAACATTGTTGATGTCATCAATGCACAGAAAGGTGATAGCCTGCCTGTTTCAACATTTAATGGAATCGAAGATGGCACTTTTATCGCTGGAACTACTGCATTCGAAAAACGTGGTATCGCAGTAGATGTTCCTCAATGGATCCCTGAAAACTGTATCCAGTGTAATCAGTGTTCGTATGTTTGCCCTCACGCTGCTATTCGTCCGTTCCTGATAGATGAAAAAGAATTGGCTGCACTTCCTGCTGATACAGCTACAATTAAAACAAACGGAAAACAATTTGCAGGACTTCAGTTCCGCATTCAGGTAGCACCACTCGATTGTACGGGTTGCAGCAACTGTGCTGATGTTTGCCCTTCAAAAGAAAAGGCACTGGTGATGAAACCGCTTGAATCGCAAAGTGCGGAAATCGGACGTTGGGATCATTTTGCAGCTAACGTTACTTACAAAGATAAGATTGTCGAAAAAGATAAGACGATAAAGAATTCGCAGTTTGCACAGCCATTATTTGAATTTTCAGGAGCTTGTGCAGGCTGCGGAGAAACACCTTACATCAAACTGATCACTCAGCTTTTTGGCGAAAGGATGATGGTTGCAAATGCTACCGGTTGTTCCTCAATTTATGGCGGATCGGCTCCGGCTACATCGTATTGTGCAAATAACGAATCAGGGAAAGGTCCGGCATGGGCAAATTCACTGTTTGAGGACAATGCTGAATATGGTTTTGGAATGTCTGAAGGTATAGCTTCAAGTCGCGACAGAATTAAATCAATCATGACCTTAGCCATTGAAGCAGGAGTTTCTGAAGCAGAAAAAGAAGCCTTTAACGAGTGGATCGAAGGGCGCGACAATGCCGCAGCTTCTGAAGCTGCATCCAAAAAAGTTCTTGAAGCACTTAAAGGAAATAATGCAGTCTATGCTCAGGAAGTCTTATCATTAAGTCAGTATCTGATCAAAAAATCGATCTGGGTCTTTGGTGGCGACGGTTGGGCGTATGATATCGGATATGGTGGTCTCGATCATGTATTAGCTTCAGGCAAAGATATTAACGTTCTTGTCCTTGATACCGAGGTTTACTCGAATACAGGTGGTCAGGCTTCCAAGTCAACACCGGTTGGGGCGGTTGCCAAATTTGCGGCCTCAGGAAAGCGGATTCGTAAAAAGGATTTAGGCGCCATATCAATGACTTATGGTTATATATATGTAGCACAGGTTGCCATGGGTGCAAGCCAGTCACAATACCTTAAAACGATACGTGAGGCTGAAGCATATCCGGGCCCATCACTCATCATTGCTTATTCTCCATGTATTTCTCATGGATTACGCTCAATGGGTCTAACACAAGAGGAAGAAAAATTGGCTGTTGAATGTGGATATTGGCATCTCTTCCGCTTCGATCCACGGTTGGAAGATGAAGGTAAGAATCCATTCCAACTCGATTCGAAAGCCCCGGATTGGAGTAAATTCCAGGCATATCTGAATAGTGAGGTACGTTATACTTCACTAAAAAAATCCTTTCCTGCCGAAGCACACGAATTGTTCAAGGCTGCTGAGGATAATGCAAAATGGAGATATCGCTCTTATCAGCGTTTAGCTTCCGAAAATTGGACTTCAACTGCTGAATAAGCTCGTATAACAATAAATAAGAACGGCGCCCTAATTCAGGCGCCATTTTTATTTGTTAATTACCCTTCGAGGGTCTTGCGACCACTCGAAGGGTAATTTTTACATTATCATCAGATCAAATAATATTCTTCCTAAAGATATCAATTACCTCCTTAAGCATAGATAATTTTCGATTAGCTGATTGTAAAGTTCCTGCAATTTGATCAGCAGAGGTAGGTCTGTTCTGTAAATGATATTGTCAATCATGGAGATCGGAAGGATCTTAGGAGAAGTCCCTGTAAGAAATGCTGCTTCGTATTGATAGAGTGAGCTTGCAGGAATTGCCGATTCGACTACTTGAATTCCGGCTGTTTCACAAATCTGCACAACCTTTAACCTTGTAATTCCCTGAAGAATATTTTCGATTGGTGTTGAATAAAGCGTTTCATTTTTAATGAAAAACACGTTTGATCGACTTCCTTCGGTAATGTTTTCATCAGAATCAATTAGAAGTACTTCAAACAAACTATTATCCGAAATCGCCTGATTAGCAAGATCCCTGATTACCGTATTTTGAACTTTTGCATGTGGAATTGGACGCACAGCTTTTAGCAATCCCACTTTTACACCGTTCGTGTATTCCTCAAGTGTTGGGTAATAGTGAGGAATGAAGTTCAATTCGCAATGAGATTCGGTTGCAGAATTGCTGAAGCAAAAACTAAGTTTAATGTTTCCTTCTGCCTGATTTTGGCCTGAGATGTATTGCTTAATCATCGAAGCCATCGAAACTGAATCAGGGAGGTGTTCCATACCCGTCAATTGCGCAGAATGGTACAAACGCTCAAGATGGTCTTCGAGGAATATCGGAATTCCTTCCATGATCCTGATTACCTCATAAAGTTGAATGATGTCGGAATTTGTTTTAGATTCTGGAAGCTTTATCATTATTTAGGTTTTGATTCAATTGAGTAACGAGAAAAAATAAATATTGCATTCTAAAATACAAAATCCACCGATAAATTGCAACAATATGTCACGAAATTTATATTTTGTCGTACCCCTTGCGGGACTCATCCAATGATTAAACTATACATTCACACTATCAACTTCGGTGTTTGTGTATTGTTTCTGTAATCTTTGTGTAAGGTTTCCGTATCATTTATTACAGCAGACTTACACAAAGATTACAGAAATATTACTTAAATTATGGAGAAAGTATTTTAAAAGTATGGGGAAGCTAAAATGCGAAATTTTATTCTGCCAAATTCGTAATCCTTAAGCAGGTCAAAAATAACATTGAAGTAGTTATTTAAGGAAGTGTTAAAGGTGGAAATTAAATTTTTTTGTGATTTGAGAAAAAGAATTGAGCGGGAGACGGGACTCAAACCCGCGACCCTCAGCTTGGAAGGCTAATGCTCTATCAACTGAGCTACTCCCGCTTATATCTTAATTTCTTGGAGTGAAAAATGTGGGGAGAGCAGGATTCGAACCTACGAAGGCGTACGCCAGCAGATTTACAGTCTGCCCCAGTTGGCCGCTTTGGTATCTCCCCATATTATTTTTAATAAACTTTATTAGGGTGCGGTCATCCAATTCTGGAGCTTTTCCCGTCATAAAAAAGAACTATTGAGCCGAATGTCAGATTCGAACTGACGACCCCGAGATTACAAATCACGTGCTCTGGCCAACTGAGCTAATTCGGCAAGTGGGTAAGCTAACCACATCGCACCGCTACGACTATTTACCCTTGCTGCCTTCCGGCCCTGGGGGGGTTCAACAGGAACTGATCGTGTAGCACTTACCCGGCGCAAAAGTAGAAAAAAAACCTCTTGTACCAAATAAAAAAATATTTTTAAAGCACTTTTCTGAAAAATAATATTCAAGATGTTTATTGTTAGTTGATTAAGTATGAAAACTAATTTCGGGTCGTTGTTTTTCATTGAGCTGATTAATGTAAATGAGGTATATTTGTTATATGTTTGTATCAAAACCAATGAAGCTATGGAAGAACAAAGTAATTCAGTTACCCCGATGGCCATGAGTCATGGCCTATATATGGGTTTGGCCCTGATTTTAAATTCTGTGATATTCTATGTCATGGGTTCGCCTTTCGCCCCTGCAAGCGCGTATATATCGTATGCAATCGTTATTGGCGGCATCGCATGGACGATGAAGACCTATAAGGAGAATAGTTCTGAAGCGGGTGTAACTTATGGACGTGCCCTTGGACTAGGGACATTACAATCGCTATTTGCCTCCCTGATTCTGGCTTTTTTCACTTTTGTCCTTTTTAAGCTTGTCGATAAAACTCTTATTGACAAATTCCTGGCTTTTCTTGAGGAGCAGCTTGTACGTAGTGGAACTTCAGAAAGCCAGGCAGATACGGTTATGACAATGTACAGAAAAGTTATGACACCACTTGTTTATTCATTGGCACAGATTTTTTCGGTTACATTTTACGGATTCATATTCTCATTAATCCTTGCAATTTTCTTTAAAAAGCAGTCGACTAATCCTTTTCACGGGGTTGAATAATTGTTGGCACCTTAAAATTATCAGATGGATATATCAGTTATTATCCCCCTCTTTAACGAAGTTGAATCATTACCTGAATTGCACCGCTGGATTTCGACAGTAATGGAGGCAAATGGATACACCTACGAAATAATCTTCATCGATGATGGGAGTAACGATGGTTCATGGAAATGGATTGAAAATGCTTCCACAACTGATTTGCATGTGAAAGGAGTCCATTTTCGGAGGAATTATGGCAAATCAGCTGCGCTTCATACAGGTTTCGAAGAAGCGCAGGGAGATGTAGTTATCACGATGGATGCAGATCTTCAGGATAGTCCGGAGGAAATACCAGGTCTATACACTATGGTTAAAGAGCAGGGGTTTGATCTTGTTTCGGGCTGGAAAAAGAAACGTTTTGACCCGCTTTCCAAAACTATACCCAGTAAGCTTTACAATGCAACTGCCAGTTATGTAACCGGAATAAAGTTGCACGATTTTAATTGCGGATTGAAAGCCTATAAACTTGAAGTTGTCAAAAGCATTGAAGTATATGGCGAGATGCACAGGTATATTCCCTACATGGCCAAACAGGCCGGATTTTCGAAGATCGGAGAACAAGAGGTGCAACATCAGGCCCGTAAATACGGAGTCACAAAATTTGGTCTTAGTCGCTTTGTATTCGGTTACCTTGATCTGATGTCGATATCGTTTATCTCGCGTTTTGGGAAACGCCCCATGCACTTGTTTGGCACTTTGGGTTCTTTGATGTTCTTGTTGGGATTTATGGAGATTGCCGGATTGGGGATACACAAAATGTATAACCTGTGGAATGGGATACTGCTTGAGCGAATTACGCAGAGTTCTTATTTTTACCTTTCGCTCACTTCGATGGTTTTGGGGACTCAGTTATTTTTAGCAGGATTTTTGGGAGAACTTATTTCACGCAGCTCAGCAGAACGCAATTTGTATCTTGTCGATAAAAGAGTTAATCTATAGTATTGGCTGGATAGAATTTAGTTTTGCGTCTCGTAATTTGCAACTCGATATTAATTTGTCATTCTTAAATGACTTTTTCCTGATTTGAAAGGAAAGCAGGTAGCCAGACTACCCGCTTCCTATCGCATCTTTATTTAGATGGAATGTGAAATTAAAACTTGCACTTTGCGTTTGTGAATACTTATTTTATCCCTGCAATTATTGTGCTCATAGTTTCCGGTACCAGGTATTTTTGGGCAATCTCCCGGATTTCGAAAGGCGTTGCTGTTTTAATCGTATAAATCAGTCTGTTATAATACCCAAAATCAAGATTTGTTTCTCTGAGAGATGCAAAAGTCTGGGCTCTAGAAAAAGGTCCGTCAAAATCTTCAAGAATTCTGCCAAGCATATAATTCTGAATCGGGATAAGTTCTTTTTCGGAGATTAATTCTACGCTTAGTTTTTCTATTTCGCGAAAGATTTCACTTACCGTTTCCTCTGTTTTATCAGTTTTCACTTCCGCAAATACAAGGAATACTCCGTTATGTAGAAAAGAGATTGGAGAAGCCTGGATCGAATAGGTGAATCCTTTGTCCTCACGTATATTTGACATGAGGCGTGATCCGAAATAGCCACCTAAAATGGTGCAAAGTAGTTTTATTCCCGGGAAATCGGGATGATTTTGAGTGGGAAAAAGCTTACCAATCGCCACCGCATTTTGGTTAGCACTCTCTTTTTCGATAAAGATTGATTTCTCAGCAACGGGTAAAAGAAAGTTATTTGTACGCTCAGCTTTATCTGAACTTCCCCATGATGAGCTGAAGTGATCTTCTATCAATTGAATAACTTCAGCATCAATAAAGCCTGAAGCGGTAATTGACATCCGGTCGGGAAGGTAATACCTGTCGAAATGCGATTTAACCTCTTCAAGCGAAATTGAATCGTAAAATTCGGGAGAGGAGACAGGAGAATAAGGATGACCTTCGCCAAACAAATTGCGCAAAAAGCTTTTCTGGGCAATTAAACCAACTCTTCCTGCGTCAACAATCGCTCTCTGCTTTCTTTTCGCCCGCAATATTTCGAATTCTTCTTTTGGGAATGAAGATTCACGAATGATTTCGGAAACAATTGGAAGCAGATTGGGCAAATATTTTTTTAACGAAAGTAAACTGATATAATTGTTATCGTATGAAGAGGCGGAAGAAAACTGGGCACCGTAAAAATCAAATATATTTGCTATTTCCGATGCCTTGTGGTTTGTGGTTCCTTCCTGAAGCATCCATGCCGCCATAGTACTATCTAATCTGGATTTTCCATACCAACTTCCGGCCTTAAAAGAGAAATCGATTTTAACCACCTCCTGATCCCCACTATTCATTGTAAATAGTTCGACTCCGTTATTGAGTAGATGGCGGTTTGGTTCAATATATTCTACTCGGTCCACACCCCATACTTTAGGCGGAATATTTCTTTTAAAAGTCATTAATTACTTTTTTAAGGATAAATAATTCAATGTATTACAGTTTCCGACCCGCAGAATTTCGGAGGCGACTCTCCTGATGTCCTCTGGTGTTACATTCCGGTAACGCATTGCCTGCTCATTGATAAGACCTGCATCCCCAAGAATTTCGTATGCCGCCAGTTGCATTGCTTTCTCCAAATACCCGATTTCATTAAAAACCTGTTCTGCTTCCACTTTGTTTTGAACCTTCTCTAATTCATGAGGTGTAATCAGAATGTCAGCAGTTTGCCGAACCTCTTCAACCATTGCATTCCTGGCAAACTCAAAATCAACATCTTCATTGATCTTTCCGGTTGCAACAAATAATCCTGGCTCATTTTCACCACTTAAAAAGACATCTGCCTCTGTACAGAGTTTCCGTCCTTTGACAAGTCTTTCTTCAACGCGTGAGGAATTTCCCCCTGATAAAATATCTGAAAGGAGATCTGCAGCGTAAAAATCCTGGTCTAATCTGGAGCTCATGTGCCATGCCACGTAAAATGTATCGACCGGAACTTCGCGATATACAGTGATCTCACGATCGGTTAATTGCATTGGTTCCGGAAGAATAATATTGTTTTTTATTTCTCTTTCAGGGATATCATTGAAATATTTTTCTGCCAGCCGAAAGGCATGTTCCGATTCGATATTACCAGTAATTACCAGAACTGCATTGTTTGGAGCATAGTGATGAAAGAAAAAATCTTTTACCTCTTCAAGTGTTGCTCTTTCAATGTGCTCAGGAATTAAACCGATGGTTGGCCAACGGTAAGGATGGACTTTATACGAAAGGTCACGTAGCAAATGCCAGGTATCGCCGTAAGGTTTGTTCAGGTTTCGTTGTCTGAACTCTTCAATCACAACATTGCGCTGCACCTCAAGGCCTTTTTTTGTGAATTTAGGTCCAAGCATACGATCCGATTCGAGCCACAGAGCAGTCTCAATATTGTTGGCCGGAATTGTAATGTAGTAATTAGTAATATCGTTCGTCGTAAAAGCATTGTTTGTACCACCTGCGTTTTGAATTGGTCCGTCAAAATCAGGTACATGTTGCGATCCGCCAAATGTGAGGTGTTCAAAAAGGTGTGCAAAACCAGTCCTGTCCGGATCTTCATGCTTTGCGCCGACATTGTAACATACATTTACAGCTACAAACGGAGTAGAGATATCGGTATGTACTATTACACGTAATCCATTGGCAAGTGTAGTTTTTTCAAATTGAATCATTCGTTGTCGAATTGGTATAACGATTTGTTTTGTAAAGATTTAATTGAGGAGTAATACTCCTCAATTATATTTTGTATGATCTCGGAAACAGGAAGAATATTGGAAATGAGCGAAGCCACCTGACCGATTTCTAATTCTCCTTCATCCAGGTCTCCTTCAAAAATCCCTTTCTTTGCACGCCCTTTTCCTAGAATATTTTTAAGTTCCTCAGCCGTAGCACAATGACTTTCTGCGTTGCTGATTAAATCGAAAAACTTATTCCGGAGTAGTCGGACAGGAGTTAAACTCTTAATTGATAATAATGTATCACCTTCTTTTGAATTGATCACATAGTTTTTGAAATCTTTATGTGCTGACGATTCGTCCGAAATAGCAAATCGCGATCCAATTTGTACGCCGTCAGCGCCTAAAGTCATTACGGCGAGCATTCCCCTGCCAGATGCAATTCCTCCGGCAGCGATTAGTGGGATTGTAGTTGCTTTACGAACAGATGGGATCAACGTCAATGTGGTAGTTTCATCACGACCATTATGACCACCGGCTTCGAAACCTTCGGCAACTATCGCATCGACTCCAGCTTCTTCACTTTTGGCAGCAAATGATGCAGATGATACAACATGAGTTACAATAATTCCATGATCATGAAGAAGCGAAGTCCATTTTTTTGGCGATCCTGCTGAAGTAAATACTATTTTGACTTTTTCTTTGATAATGATATCGATAAGACGGTCTATCTCAGGATAGAGTAATGGAACGTTTACTCCGAATGGCCTGTTTGTGGCAAGTTTCGTTTTCCGGATGTGCTCTTCAAGGACATCAGGATGCATCGAACCTGCGCCAATCAATCCCAATCCGCCACAATTACTAACTGCAGAGACAAGTCGCCAACCCGAACACCAAACCATCCCTCCCTGAACGACCGGATATTTAATTCCAAATAAATTGCAAATTCTGTTTTCAGACATACTTTCTGATTTAATCGCCAAAGATACGCATTATCATTTCAGTATGGCCACGTATTAAGGTTGCAAAGATTCTTTTATATCAGTAGTTTATGATTTATTGTTCATATTTCTTTTCTCGTCAATCATTGTAAGAATTGAGAATAAATAGTTGTCATCTAAGAACTCTATAGCACATTTCAATATTTGCCAAAGCTTCATCTCTAATTCAGAACCTTCAGAAATTAAAAATAGGATAGTCGGAATGTAGGAATCGTAGGAAATGAAAAGCTGAGATGTTTCATACGTCCAATATTTTAATTTTAAAAATCAACAGGGAAATTGTTTTGCTTTATACTTACACGTATGCTACTCAGAAATTGAACCTTACAGAAATTTTATGGGGCAGGATTAAATATCATTGGCAGGGTTTATATACCTAACTCCTGTTTTTTGCATCAAAAAGAACGATTCTCATGTGTTGCTGAATAATTTTTATTAACAAATTCGGCAATTTATTCTTACCTTTACTCATATCAATGTGTGTAGGATTAATTTTTTTTTGAGGTGGTTAAGTGAGTTTTTTTGTCACCTTATTTATAATTTTATGCGTTTATAAAAATTGTATTACCAAAACTTTAGGCAATGAACGACGAAAACAAAAACAATGGAACCAATACTGGAAAGGCAAGTTCTGATATGGCTGAGGAATTGATCGGGAAAACAAAAGAACTTGCCGACGAAGCCGAAGATTTTTTTGCGGAGAAAGTCAAAGAGTTTAAAAGTAGCAGTGCCTTTGGAAAGATTACTGATGCGTTTGGGAAGGTAGAGGAGATGATGGAAAGGAAGTCACAGGAATTTCATAGTGGTGAAATAGGTGCAAAATTTGAAGCGTTTAAAGATAAGGCTGGTGATCAAGCCAATGAGCTATTTAGGAAAGCAAAAGAGGCTGGTCAGAAATTAGGTGATCAGGTAGATGACTCGATTGATGCATTGAAAGGAAAGAAAGGTTCGGCAGGCAATCAAAACGGAGGTGGAATTTGAGGGAATGTTAGTAAACGAAAAAAAACCTGCCAGACATGGTCCGACAGGTTTTAGAATGTTATTTAAACGGGAATACCCGATTAATTACTTGTGGTCAACAGAGAACATGTACTGAACCAGGTCAACTACTTTGTTTGAATAACCCCATTCGTTGTCATACCATGATACAACTTTAACGAAATGATCATTCAAGCCAATACCAGCACCTGCATCAAAAATTGATGTACGTGGGTCGCTAACAAAGTCTGTTGAAACAACTTCATCTTCAGTATATCCAAGAATTCCTTTTAGTTCGCCTTCGGCTGCAGCTTTCATTACAGCGCAAATTGCTTTGTAAGGAGCTGCTTTTTCCAAACGAACAGTAAGGTCAACTACTGAAACGTCAGGAGTTGGTACGCGGAATGCCATACCTGTTAATTTACCGTTCAATTCAGGAATAACTTTACCAACAGCTTTTGCTGCACCGGTTGAAGAAGGGATGATATTTGCGCCGGCACCACGGCCTCCACGCCAGTCTTTCGCTGAAGGACCGTCAACTGTTTTCTGAGTTGCGGTTGTAGCGTGAACTGTTGTCATCAAACCTTCAATAATTCCAAAATTGTCATTTAATACCTTAGCAATAGGAGCAAGGCAGTTCGTTGTGCAAGATGCGTTTGATACAAAATTTACATCCGATGTATATTTTGTATTGTTAACACCCATTACAAACATAGGCGTATCGTCCTTTGATGGCGCGGACATAATAACTTTTTTTGCACCAGCATCAAGATGCGCTTGACATTTTGCTTTATCAAGGAAAAGACCTGTTGATTCCACAACATATTCAGCACCAACTTCACCCCACTTAAGATCTGCAGGATTTCTTTCGGCTGTAACACGGATTTTATTACCGTTAACTACCAATGCACCGTCTTCAACAGAAACTGTTCCGGAGAAACGACCATGAGTTGAATCGTATTTAAGCATGTAAGCCATGTAGTCAACATCAATAAGATCGTTGATTCCAACAACTTCTACATCTTTTCTGTCAACAGCAGCTCTGAAAACCAGTCGGCCGATACGACCGAAACCATTAATACCAATTTTAATCTTAGACATAATTTATTCGTTTTGAGAATTATAGAATGAATTGAACCTTCTTTAAATTTCACCGCAAAAGTAACAATTTTAATTTTAACTTGTCAAATAAATATCCGGTAAATCGGATGTTCTTTACAAATTGTTAACTTAGTGCTAAGTTGTGACGATTTGATCGTTCATCGCTTAATCCAGGTTGAATTTGATTTGGCCTTAGGAGGCTGAAATCCGCAGTTGCACGACTTGCACCTGACAAGTAGAAATGCTGCTACGAATATCATCAAATAAATAATCAGTTTTGTTTTCATTTTACAAAGATAATAAAGGTTGGAATATTTCGATTTGGCCAACCAATTCGGGAAATTGGTTTTCTATCTTTGCTCCGTCAAAACAATAGAAAATGATAGAACAATTATTGTCACACAAGACAATCCGGAAATATAAAGGCGATGCAATTGAGGAATCAATAATTTGGAAAATACTCGAAGCCGGTTGCAGAGCTTCTACTACTGGTAATATGCAGCTTTATAGTATAATTATTACTAGCGATGAGGAAATGAAAAAAGCTTTGGCCCTTTGTCATTTTAATCAGTCACAAGTATTAAATGCACCAATTGTACTTACTTTTTGCGCAGATTTTAACCGTTTTAATAAGTGGTGTAAGCTAAGTAAAGCCGAACCTGGATACGATAATTTTCTTTCGTTTGTCACTGCAGCCATTGATGCATTGCTTGTCGCTCAGAATGTTTCAATAGCTGCTGAAAGTGAGGGGTTGGGTATTTGTTATATGGGCACTACAACCTATATGGCAGCAAAGATCATTGATATATTAAAACTTCCCAAGGGTGTTGTTCCTATCACTACCTTAACTGTTGGCTGGCCTGATGAGAACCCAGAACAAGTTGATCGTTTGTCGCTTGATGCAATTGTGCATCATGAAACTTATCTTGATTATACAGATGAACAGATCATAGCGTTATATCGCGAAAAGGAAAACCGATCGGATAGCCGGCAATTTGTGGTGGAAAATAATAAAGAAACTCTGGCCCAGGTTTTTACTGATATACGATACAAGAAAATAGATAATGTTGTATTTTCGAATATGTTGCTCGGGGTGTTGAAGGAGCAAGGGTTTATGAATCAATAGTTTTTTGAATCTAAATAAAGGTGTGGAAATATTTTAAATGATGAACAGGAAAATAAAATATGAAGTGGCCCCTGAATTCGGGGAATTAAAAACATGGATAAGTCAATTACCTTTGAATTTTTCAAGTTCTGGTGAAACAATTTTCAAGTCACGGAATGAAGTAAAGGTTTTCACGGTGGGTAAGTATCAGTTAAATGTTAAGGCATTTAAAATTCCAAATCTATTCAACCGGTTTGTTTATGTTTATTTTCGTGGGTCAAAAGCTGCTCGTTCATTTCGCTATGCAAGGAAATTTCTTTCATTAGACATTGCTACTCCTGCTGCGATTGGGTATGTTGATTGTATTGAAGGAGGTCTCCTATCTAATAGTTATTATATTTCAATTCACTATAAGAATGAGTTCACTTTACGTGAAGTTTTAAATTATCAAGTTGCTGATCATGATGCTATTCTACGTCAATGGGTACGATTTACTTACGAAAATTTACACCAGAATAATATATTTCATCTTGATTATTCTCCAGGAAATACATTGATTTGCAGAACTGAAAATGGGTTTGATTTTCAAATTGTTGACCTAAATCGGATGAGTTTTGGACACATCGATTTCGAAAAAGGTTTATTCAATTTCCGACAGCTGGATACCGACCGGCAAACACTAGAACTGCTTGCTGCTGAATATGCCTCATTGTGCCATAAAGATGCCGGTAAAGCAATGAAAATACTTATCGACTTCGATCGAAAAAACAAGGCAAGCCGTAGTCGGCATGGTAGAATTAAAAAACTGATCAGATCGGTATTCAGATTCGGTCGCGATGCTTGATGATTTTTTTTAGATAATATAAAATTGGATTTTTATATTTAAGATTTTTCCAAGGTCTGCTGCTGTGTGGTTTATGTATCACAGGTAAGTTCTTGACCACATAATTACTAAAGCCTAGCTGTCGTGATTTTCGCGAGATAAATACATCAAACCAATCCATATTTAGTGGCAGTTCGTTAAAATCGAATTTCTCGAGCATTCGATGGGAAAGTACGGTACAACAAAAACTAACACTTTTGGCTGATGCAAATATCGCAGGTTTATCAATTGCGGTGGCATAGGTATAAGGGAAATTAATTTCGCCTGAATTATCAACTGTTACCGATCCTACAAGCCCTGCATCCGTTAACTCTTCTGCCAGCTTATTAAGTTCGATGATTGTTTCGTGTTTCGCAAATACATCCGATTCAACAATAGCAAGATGGGCTCCATTCTCAAGGGCAATCTTTTGAGCAAGTATGAGGGTTGTCCTGTAGTTGGGGGAGGAACTTTTTGTATACTTTTCGAGACCGATTACTTTATATCCATATTGCATGGAATTTTCTTCAAGCCAACGTCGAGTTTCTTTCGAACTAAAATCGTCAAAGATAAAATAGGGGATATCCTGATTAATAGTTCTTAAGGAACTAATCATTTCACGGGTCGTTTTCAGCGAATCTTTGACAGGAGTTATGAGAATTGGATTTTTCACAAATATTTAAGAAAAAGTAAATCAGTTATTTGCGTTTTTCAAAGTTTATTGATTACTTTCTTCTCCTTCACTTTGAGCAAGTTGAATTTGATCAAAGTTTTGAATACGTCCTGTGGTTTTATCATTTCCATGCATTTAGGTGAAGAAAAGATACAAGGTTTATTTCCGTAAACAGAACAGGGGCGACACTTCAACGAACTTGATGGTATTTGGATGTGATAATCTAAGGGTTGACCAAGAGCAAAAAAACCGAATGCCGGGTGTGTTCCACCCCATATTGATATGGTTGGAATCCCAGATAAAGCGGCAAGGTGCATGTTTGAAGAATCCATTGAAATCATTAAATCGAGCATTCTGATCAATGCAAGTTCATCCGAAAGATTCAATTCTCCGGCAACAAGATGGATATTTGGACTATATTGCTGGAAATCTTTTAATAAAACAATCTCATTCGGCCCACCTCCAAATAGAAAGAATTCTACATTGTGGTCAGCATTTATGATCGTAATCAACTCCCTAAAGTTTTGTATTCCCCATATTTTAGGTCGAAGTGTGGCAAAAGGAGCAAGACCGATTTTTAATTTTCCGTCACTGATCATATTCTTTTCAAGAAAACGGATGGCATTCAGTTTTGAATCCTCTCCAATGTTCAGATATGGAGCTTTCCCGATCTGTCCCTTAAAGCCAGCTCTCAGAAAAGTATCAAGATACCTTTCTGTCGTATGCTTTAACATTCTGATGTATTTCGATTTGATCAGAAATTTTTTCTCTTTCCTCCCTTTATCGATCGAAAATCCAGGCGTCCCTGAACTTTTGAATAGAAACGTGATGATACGTGTCCGGATAACTCCGTGTAAATCAATTACAGCTTCATAAGGACCTTCTTTTCTTAGATCTGAATAAAGTTTGAATAGACCGAAGAATCCTTTGTGCTTTCCTTTAAGGTCAGGGAAAAATAGTCGCAGGCGCGGAATACCATAAAAAAAAGGTGCGAAGAACTTTCGGGTTACCAGAGTGACCTCAAGATCGGGATTTGCATCAATAACCCCTTTAATAGCAGGAACTGTAAGCGAAACGTCACCCATTGCAGACAATCGGAATGCGATAATCTTTCTCATCTTTTTTGAAAAGTATTTTGTTGATTAACCTACGATTACTGATATTGTTCGTAACTTTTTTCTTCAGTAAGATTCGACCCGGTCAATTCATTAATTTTGCGTTTTACATCCGATCTTTTGTCGTTGATAAAATATACAGACCTTGCAGTTTGGATGAAATCGTCACCAAAATCTTTAGTGCGCTCAAGATCCCTTATATGGTCTTCAATATCCCATAATTGATTATTAATATTGTATAAATCAATGTAAAATGGGTGCTTCTTGTCGATGATAGCAGCAACTGCTTTATTAAGTATTTGGTATTCTTTGTACAGATTTACCAGCTTTAAAGGATTTTTGATTCTTTCCAATTTTATTTCAATAATTGCCAGTTTATCGGCTATTTCGCCGTTCGATACTTCAATTTGCATGTCAATAATTTTAAGCAAAGGTAACTCTTTAATTCTTACAAACCTTCGTTTTATAATGGTTATCGTCTGCGAAAATCGCGTGCGCTTGCCTGATCTGTTGGCATTATTATCATTTCATCAATATTGACATGTTTTGGTCTGGTAACCATAAAAAGGACTGCTTCAGCAATATCGATCGCATATAATGGTGTCAAACCTTTATATACATTTGCAGCTCTGGTTTCATCGCCTTTAAACCGGACCTTGGAAAATTCTGTATCAACCATTCCGGGACTGATGGCACTTACTTTTATACCAAATGGAAGAAGTTCAATACGCATGGCTTTAGTAATTGCTTCTACTGCATGCTTCGAGGCGCAATAAGCTGCACCATTCGGATAAGCTTCATGACCTGCGATTGACGACAGGTTGATGATATGGCCACTTTCCTTTGCTACCATAAGAGGTGATAATAAACGTGATATGTACAAAAGTCCTTTTACATTAGTATCAATCATACGATCCCAATCGTCAGTAACACCTGCATAAACAGGTTCAAGACCAACCGCCAATCCGGCATTGTTAATTAGCAGATCAATGTTTTCCCATTTTCCAGTAAGAGAATTGATAGCTTCTTCGACTTTTTTCAATTCTCTTACGTCAAAGCAAATAGATAAAACATCAGCTTCTGTTTCATTTTTGATTTTTACTGAAAGGTCGTTTAGTAAAGCCTCTCGACGACCTGTGAGGATCAGATTATACCCGTTCAAAGCCAAAATTTGACTGATGGCCTTACCAATCCCGGAAGTTGCACCGGTAATCAATGCTGTTTTTTTCATTAAATTAGAATATTTGTTCCGCTAAAATAATAAAATACGACCAGTATTAAGGATTAAATATTGCAATCGTTAAATTTAATCTATTAAATTTGTCTTGTTTTTTATTAAATCAAACCAAATGTCTGAAACGGAAAGTAAAATATTCACCATCGATCAGGTCCCGGAACCAGATGACTTACGAAATGTAATCTATTCGATGGTCGCAATTCCACATTTATCGCCAGTAAATATATTTAATGAATTTGCATCACCGGCTATCGAATCAACAGAGGTTGGTAAGGAAGACCTGAGTAGTGCTGGGATTTTTCAGATCGATGATGATGGGAAGCTTTTCTCGCAGGTAATCTATGCCGATTATCGGAGGTTGGCAGTCGATCCTTTTATTGCTGCACAAATACTTGTAGCAAAAGCAGTAAGACGATTAGTATGTTATGGCGCCGAGCCTGTTGCAATGAGTGCATTTCTTAATAATGTAGAGTTTGCTAGTCCAATAGCAGAAGAGATGGTAATGGCAGCCCGTTTAGGCCTCGATGCTGCCGCAACTACTTTTAATCTTCAATTTTCAAATCGGAAAATATTCTATGATTATTCAAATAACGAAAGTCTTGTGCCTCCAACATTAATTGTAAGCATTGTAGGTACGCTAAAAAGCCGCGATCAGTTGTTAACTCCGCAACTTAAACGAAAGGGACACAATATATTATTGATAGGCAGGTCATTTAATGATATTAATGCATCCGAATATCTCGATCATTTTCATGAAATTAAGGATTGGCCTCTGATGCATTTTAATCTTTCGAGTGAAAGCAAGTTGATGATTGCCATGAAGGAATTAATCCAGAAGGATTTAGTTGTTTCTGCAAGTCCTGTTGGGATTGGTGGTCTCTTTTTTACTCTATTACGCGATGCTTTACCAAATGAATTGGGATTTGACATTACGACTGATGCTGAAATCAGAACTGATGCTTTTCTTTTTGGTGAAGGAATGGGACGCATTGTAGTAACAGTAGAAGAGGAAAAAGAGAACGAATTTGTTGATTATTTATTTGATCGGAAAATACCGGTGATGACACTTGGTCATATTACAAAAGGCGAGATCCGGATCGACGATCAATCTTTGGGATTTGTCGACAAAGGGATTGTCGGCTAATTCGAAGATTTAAAATTATGACAGAAATAAAACCATACAATAATTCGCCTAAGGGGAAAAAGGATCAGGTTGCTGAGATGTTTGATAATATTGCGCCAAGGTATGATTTCCTGAATCACTTTTTATCATTTGGCATTGATAAAATCTGGCGAAAGAAGGCAATTCGATTGCTAATGAAAACTTCTCCGGCATATATCCTCGACGTTGCTACAGGAACTGGTGATTTTGCCATTGAATCACTTAAAGCTGGCGCACAAAAGGTGATTGGTGTAGATATTTCGGAAGAGATGCTTGCTGTGGGAAGGGTGAAACTAAAGGCGCTGGGCGCCGATCAGCGAATAATTCTCCAAAAAGGGGACTCCGAAGCGCTTGAATTTTCAGATAATTTGTTCGATGCGGTAACTATTGCCTTTGGGGTTCGAAATTTTGAGAATCTATCCAAGGGGATTGATGAACTTTTCCGTGTTTTAAAACCCGGTGCTGTTGTTTGTATTCTTGAGTTTTCGAGACCTAAGCATTTTCCTGTAAAACAGATGTATAGCTTTTATTCATTTTACATTCTTCCTTTCCTTGGCCAATTATTTTCGAAAGACAAATCAGCGTACCGTTATCTGCCGGAATCGGTTGAGCAATTTCCTGATAGTGAGGAGTTTTTAAATGTTTTAAAACTGAGTGGCTTCACTCAAACAAAGGAATATCGTCAAACTTTTGGTGTTGCGACCATTTACACAGGAGTAAAGTAGTCAGATACCGTAATTTCAATGTAGTTAGGATTTTTATTTTATAAGGCATTTATGATTTTTCGTATATTGATTATTTGTTATTTATTCATTCATTGAAAATTCTGTAGATGAATCAGTATAAGCTTAAATACTTTATAATTTCGATAATCTGTACAGTCGGATATTTTCATACTGATGCTCAGCAAAGAAGGGTTGATAACCTCACTCATTTTGATGACCGACCACTCCATTTCGGTTTTTATCTTGGATTAAATACTATGGATTATCGGATCGCAAATTATGCCAATATCTATAATAATCCAGTATTTAGCGATCCAAAACTGAAGGCAGATGCACAAGCAATTTATAGAAACAAAACCAGTTTTGCAGCTGAAATTTATACCATTTTACCCGGTTTTACAGTTGGCGGAGTTGTAAATTATCGCCTTAGCCGAGACTTCGATCTTCGCTTTACGCCAGGAATGTCTTTAGGAAGTAGAAGTTTTAAATACTTTGTTGAGATTGACAAGTCGGTATATCAAAGCTCAGGTATCGATAAAGACACATATCTTACAACCCCTTCTGCCTATGTCGACATTCCTTTAGGGATCAGGTATAAGGGATTTCGCGATCATAATGTCCGTCCTTATATTTACCTTGGAGCAGCTTACAGACAAGATTTGGAAAATAAAAGGATTACCGAAAGTGTTGTTCACTTAAGGAAGAATGGTGAATATGCAGAGTTGGGATTAGGACTCGATTCTTACCTTGAATATTTTCGATTCACCGCTGAATTTCGTTTTTCGTATGGATTAAATAATCTTATCAGGCATGATACCGCAGATCCTATCCCATATTATGGTTTTATTTTTAAGGAGTTAAATTCAAATATCTTTACGTTGATTTTTTATTTTGAATAATTTCCTTTTAAATCTTTAACAACTATTCAGAACTTACGTAAAAAGTTCATCTTATCATCGAAAATTTGTTGTTTTGAAAAAAGAATTAAATATCGCTGTTTCTCCTTCTCAGGCTTACGATCTGTCAAAACTGAAAATCGTTGTTGCAGAAAACCTTAAAGTTGAAATTGCGCGAATTCAAAATATTGTTGTCCGACGTCGGTCAATCGATGCGAGGAATTCGAATATTCGGATCAATCTGGGTTTAGATGTCTTTATTGACGAACCGTTGCAATTGACTGAAAAACCCTCGTTTTCCTATCCTGATGTTTCGAAAAGACCCCAAGTGTTGATCATTGGAGCTGGCCCCGCAGGATTGTTTGCAGCGCTTCACCTAATTGAGTTAGGTTTTAAACCCGTCATTTTTGAACGCGGTAAAACTGTAAGCGAACGAAAAAGAGATATTGCAGCTATACACGGTGAGCATATTGTTGATCCGGATTCAAATTATGGCTTTGGCGAAGGAGGTGCCGGTACTTTTTCGGATGGAAAACTCTATACCCGGTCGAAGAAACGGGGAGATGTTCAAAAGATTCTTGAAGTATTTAATTTTCATGGCGCTCAGGATGAAATTTTGATTGATGCTCATCCTCATATAGGTACAAATGTTTTACCGCGTGTAATTGTAAACATCCGCAACAGTATTCTCAATGCCGGCGGCGAGATTCATTTTAAGTCACGCATTACAGACCTATCTATTAAGAATAGGGAAGTTAAAGGTGTTGTTCTGAAGGATGGTTCGATCATTGAAGGTATTGCAGTTGTTTTAGCAACAGGTCATTCATCGCGTGATATTTACAGGATGCTTCATGAAAGGGGAATTCTTCTTGAGGCAAAACCATTTGCAGTAGGGGTCAGGGTGGAACATCCGCAGGAACTGATCGACAAGATTCAGTACCATGGTACTAAAAGGGGAGATTATTTGCCAGCTGCTACCTATTCGTTTGTTGAACAGGTGAACGATCGTGGCGTTTATTCGTTCTGTATGTGTCCTGGAGGTCTGGTTGTTCCGGCAGCAACTGCTCCTGGCGAATTAGTTGTGAACGGTATGTCACCATCTGACAGGGGAGGTCGCTTTGCAAATTCCGGTATGGTTGTTGAAATCAGGCCAGATGATTTGCCATCAAAAAGGAACATTCAGGCTATATTTTCAGGACTTCAGTTTCAGGAAGAAATTGAGAAGTTGTGTTATAAAATGGCTGGAAATACGCAATTCGCACCTTCACAGCGCCTTGCTGATTTTGTGAGTGGACGGGTAAGTACGAACCTTCCGGAGTCTTCTTACCGGCCAGGGCTAATTGAGTCACCTCTTCATGAATGGTTACCCCGTTTGGTTGGTTCAAGGTTGCAGGAAGGATTTAAATTGATAGGACGAAAAACCAAAGGTTACCTTACCAATGAAGCTGTTGTACTTGGCGTGGAATCAAGGACTTCCTCACCTATTCGAATTCCGAGAAATTTGGAAACTCTTGAACATGTGCAGATCAAAAGACTATTCCCATGCGGCGAAGGATCAGGTTATGCTGGAGGGATTATGTCATCAGCAGTGGATGGTGAGCGTGTGGCAGAAATGATATCTATTCTCTACAAATAGTTTTCCTCCGAAATTCGGAGCAGATAATAGACGTGGCAATGGCTACATTTAGCGATTCAGAAGTTGCAACTCCGGATGGATACGATGGGATATTGATCTTTCTTGAAATACAGGAAGTTATTTTTTCCGAAATGCCATTTCCCTCATTTCCCATTACTACTAATCCATTGGTAGTTAAATCGCATTTGTAAATATCTTCGCCTTCCATAAAAGTTCCATAGATGGGCATATTCAATTTCATTGCTTGTTCCATTATGTCGTCTAATGGTAAGTAATGGACCTTTACACGAGCAAGTGCCCCCATTGTAGATTGTACAACTTTGGGATTGTATAAATCTGCACAATCTTCAGAACAGATCAAATTTCTGATACCAAACCAATCGGCAAGCCTCACAATCGTTCCCAAATTGCCGGGATCCTGAATGGCATCAAGTACAATTGTAAGATCGTCTTTGATCTCATCCCAGTCAATCTCTGATTTTGGTATTCTAAAAACACCAACCACTTCAGGGGGAGTTTTTAGGAAGCTAATGCGCGAAATTTCTTCTATATCAATTACATTAATTTGTAAATCTAGATTTATTCTAGTAATATCAGAAGCTAATTGCTCAGTACAAAATATTTCAGCGACAATAATTTCTGATTTGAGCAGATCAAATACCAGCTTTTTCCCTTCTGCAATAAAAAGCCCTGTGGATAACCTGTTTTTTTTAAGGTCGAGCGATCTGATCAGTTTTATTTTATTTTTTGACAGCACGTTATGAAATGAATTGGAACATCCCAAAAATAATCCATTTTTAATTTGACAGGTTAATTATCTTTGCTTAAGTTTTACTAATATTCTTAAATTTGGGTTTACGAGCTAAATATAGGATTACGATGGTTATGGTCGCTGTTTTGGTCATGGTGTTTACGTCATGTCGAACAGTTAAGTATGTCCCTGATAATCAATATTTGTTGGCAAAATCAAAGATAATTGTTGATAATAAGTCAATTAATAAAATAGAATTAAAGACATATTTGAAGCAAAGGCCTAATACAAGGATTCTTGGCTTTTGGCGGTTTCATCTTGGATTATATAACCTTTCGGGAAAGAAAAATGAGGATGGAATTTTTAAAAGGATAGGTGAGCCACCTGTGATTCTTAATCCTTATCTAACTCAAATGTCAAAAGAGGAATTTCAGCGGTTTATGCGAAATAAAGGATATTATCAGGCAAAGGTTACTGATACAATTATTTATAAAAGAAATCAAAGAGCAGAAGTATACTACACGATAATTGCAAACGAACCTTATCGGATTCGATCTTACAAAACAAAAATTCTTGACGGTTCGATTAAAGCACTGAGCAAAGGTGATTCAGCGAAAACAATGATTAAATTGAATCGAACTTTCGATACTGACGTTTTAGCTGCTGAAAGTAAAAGGGTATTGACTCAATATCAAAATGATGGGTTTTTCCGCATTAATAAAAATGAAATTTATTTTGAGGCCGATACAGCTAAAGCTTCCAGGAGTGTTGACCTTAGTATGGTAGTTGAAAAAGAGAACATATCAAATGACCTTGCTGTCGTTAAAGTGAAGGACCATCAGAGGTACACATTTCATAGATTTTATTTTTATACCGACTACGAATCGCAAAAGCAACTTTTTTCTGATAACAGAGAGGATGCAATTGTTGAAAAAAACGATACACTAAAAATCGGTAACCAGTATTTTATTTCGCACGGAAAGATGAAGTATAATCCTGAAATGTTGATGAATATGAATCATATCGGTGATAAGGGATTTTATAGTGTTGATCTTGTTGAACGGACATATAATGAGCTATTTTCTTTAAGGTTATTCAAACTGATCAATATCCGGTTCGCAGAAACAAGTGCTTTAGATACATTAGGAAACCCAACTCTCGATTGTATAATTCAACTTTCACCATCTGTCAGGCAATCCTATTCAGTATCTCTTGAAGGTACTAACTCTTTGGGTAATTTAGGAATAGCAGGAAATCTTGGATATCAGCATAAAAATATATTTAGAGGTGGGGAATTACTTGATGTAGTCTTACTTGGTGCCACAGAAAAACAAAATTTTGGAACTCGTGACTCTGCAGCTACATTTAATTCGTTCGAAACTGGTATATCAACTAAGATTACCTTGCCTAAGTTTTTGGCACCGTTGAAAACAAAAAGTCTTTTTATTTATTCGACTCCGCAAACGCTGATGAATCTTTCGTACAATTATCAGCGTCGCCCTGACTACACAAGAACTATTCTTAGTGCAAGTCTCGGATATCAATGGAAATCGTCAGAATATACTACACATAGATTTAATCTCATCGATCTGAATATGGTCAGAATGCTCGCTTTCGACTCTGCATTTGTGGCACGTATCGAAAATCTTTACATCAAAAGTTCATATACCGATCACTCCATTTCAGCATGGAACTACAGCTTTACCCGCAATACCCAAAATATTCAAAAAAGGTCGAATTATAGTTATTTGAGGGCCTCATTCGAAACGGCGGGAACAGTCCTTTATGGAGTCAGTAAATTATTTGATCGCAGACTACATGCGACGGATTCAATTGGAGGTTCAAAATACTATTTTCTTGGAACTCCATTTGCACAATACCTTAAAACCGATTTGGAATACCGCAGAGGATTATTAATTGACAAATATAATGCTGTTGTTTTTAGGGCATTTGGTGGTTTGGCAGTTCCTTTTGGTAATTCAGAACAGGTTCCATTCGAACGAAAATACTTTACAGGTGGTGCCAACGGAATCAGAGCATGGCCTGTGCGAACACTTGGCCCTGGTTCCTACAAAGCAGGCGCAAATGAATTTCCCAATCAGTCGGGTGATTTTAAACTTGAGGCGAATGCAGAATACCGTTTTGCTATGATTGGCGATTTCGAGGGTGCCCTTTTTGTTGATTTGGGAAATATCTGGTCTTTAAAAGATAATCGACCTGGAACCGAGTTTGCCGTGACAAGATTTTATAAGGAGATTGCAATCGGCAGTGGTGCCGGTTTGCGATATGATTTTTCATTTGTGATAATTCGTGTGGATCTGGGAATAAAGCTTCATGATCCTTCTTTAAATCCCGGTGAACGATGGATTCAGGCAAGTAATTTGCTAACAAAAAGCAACATCAATTTTGCTTTTGCAATTGGTTATCCGTTCTGATCACATATCAGCACAAAGTATTACCCAAAGGTTAGCTCTTTTTGGTAAAGAGTTAATTTTTGCAGATTAGGTGTTTTGATAAGGTAACTAAGCAATTGCCAAAGTATAATTTCTCATGTTAATTTCTTATTGATTTTGCCATATTTCCCTTGTATTTTAAGTAAGATTTGTGTAAGCTTTCTATAAGGTTTCTGTATTAATTCTTACAGTTACATTACACAAAGGTTACAGAAACCTTACACAAATCATGAAGTTGGTAGGTTTAAAATATCATTTATGTAACGCGGAAAATTGATATTTAAGGTGTAAATTTAAGGACAATTAATACAATCCATCTTTGGGTTTTATTTATGGAAATCGACATCAATTTATTCTCATTACTTAATAGAAAGGTTCGATGAAAATTAATTGGATACGTGAATTGTTCAGCTTTACAAGAAAAGAGCGGAACGGTATAGTCAGTTTACTTCTTCTTATTTTTATTCTTATTGTTTTTGGGAAACTGATTCCCCTATTTATTCCTGAAGATAAGAACGATTTTACAAAATGGGAAACTGAAGTAAACGCTTACCTTAAGAACCAGAAAAATCAAATACCTGAAGAAAAGCCACTTTTGCTTGTCACATTTAATCCTAACGAAGTTGATTCCGCCAGCCTGGCTGAGATGGGAATCCCATTAAAGATTTCTGCCAATTGGTTGAAATATCTTGAAAGAGGTGGGAGATTCAAAGATAAGGAGGGTGTAAAACGGATATACGGTATGACAGAAGGTTTGTTTGAACATTTGGACAGCTTCATTGTGATCCCTCCTGTAAAAATATCTGAAACTAAATCGGGTGCCAATTCTTTAATCGTTAAAGAAAAAGGCCTGTATAAGCACGACACTATCTTTCCGCAATCAGTTTTCAAAAGCAAAAAAGCGCCCCTTAGTATAGTCGAATTGAATAGTGCAGATTCGGTTTATTTGCTGGCGATACCGGGTATTGGTCCTGTTTTTGCCTCAAGGATTATCCGTTACAGGAATCTTCTTGGAGGATATTCTTCCGTTAATCAATTGCGCGAAGTATACGGAATGCGGGAGGAAAATTTCGTTGCAGTTGCAAAATATTTTTCAGTCGACTCATCATTACTTCACAAATTTAATATCAATTTTTCAACCTTGCAGGAATTGGGACGCCACCCTTACATCGGATTTAGAACTGCACGAAAGATAATCCGATTACGAGACAAAAATGGGAAATTTTATTCACCTGATGATCTGACCACAGTAGTGGCTTCCGATTCGCTAAAGAGATTGATTCCGTATGTGAAATTCACTCAATGATTTATTCGAATATGTATCGTTATTCAATTTTGAATTATTTTTAACTTTATAGTTTGATTAATTATAGAAAATTCATAAATTTGCCGTCCGAAATAAGATAGATTTTAATAAAATAAAACAACAAATCGTATGATTGTTATTCCAGTAAAAGACGGCGAAAATATTGAGCGTGCATTGAAACGCTTCAAAAGAAAAATCGAAAAAACAGGTGTTGTGAAAGAACTTCGCATCCGTCAGGCTTTCGAAAAACCATCAATAACACGCCGTACTGAGATTAAAAAGGCGATCTATATCGAAGATTTACAGCGTTCGGAAGAATAGATTCACCGAAAGGAAAGATTTTAGGAGTTACAGTTTATTTTTCGTACATTGAGTGCGAAAATCATTGTCACCTGAAATGTTGAATTCTGAACTTTTTCTCAACCATTTAAAATACGAAAAGCGGTATTCTCCAAATACCCTTACCGCTTACGAAAATGACCTCGACCAATTTGTTTTGTTTGGAAAGAAATTGGTTGAGGATTTTTGTGTTGAAGAAGCAGATTACCATATTATACGTCAATGGATTGTATCACTGATGGATAACGGTATTACCTCAAAAAGTGTTAACCGAAAGATCTCTGCATTGAAAACTTTCTTTAAGTTTTTGATGCGCGAAGGAGTGATTGAGAAAAATCCGACAGATAAGGTTGCTATTCCTAAAATGGGCAAAAAACTTCCTGTTTTCGTACAAGAAAAAGAGATGAACCGATTACTTGACGGAAGATTTTTTACGGAGGATTTTGTTGGTCGCCGTGATAAGGCGGTAGTGAGTCTCTTTTATGGTACAGGAATCAGGTTATCAGAATTAGTGGGTATTCGGTTTTCAGATCTTGATTTGACAGAAAAAATGGTAAAGGTTAATGGGAAGCGCGATAAACAGCGTTTAGTACCATTCCCTTTGGAAATATCTTCAGTATTAAATGATTATATCAGTTTGCGAAAAGAGCTTTTCCCCGATTCAGGAAATTTTCTTTTTCTGACTGAAAATGGGGATCAAGTCTACAACAAATTGATCTATCGTATTGTTAAAAAACAATTGTCACTTGTTACGACAGTTGAGAAAAAAAGTCCACATATATTGCGACATAGTTACGCGACGCATCTGCTCAATCGTGGAGCTGATCTGAATGCAATCAAAGAGTTGCTGGGACATGCAAATCTCGCAGCGACACAGATTTACACGCATACTACGTTTGAACAACTAAAAAAAGTTTACAAACAAGCTCATCCGAGAGCTTAAATTAAAGGAGAAAAATTATGGACGTTAAAGTACAAAGTGTTCATTTCAAAGCCGACCAGAAGCTGATCGACTTTTGCGAAAAGCGAATTAGTAAGCTTGAGCTTTTTTTTGAGGGAATTATCGGATCGGAAGTGATCCTAAAACTCGAAAAGGACGAAGATCAGGAAAATAAAGTCGCTGAAATTAAGCTTTCAGTGCCATCAAATGAAACTCTTTTTGCTAAAAAGCAGGCAAAATCCTTTGAGGAAGCTGTTGATCTGACAGTGGATGCACTTCGTAAACAGTTAGATAAATACAAAACAAAAGTCAAATCCAAATAATTTTTAAAAAAGTATATTAATTGGCTTTTTAGAAGGAAAAATAGATTAAATTTGCAGACCATTTTTGAGGCACGATTCTTTAAAATGGTCTGTTCTTTTAAAGATTGAAATAGTGTAATTCAGAATATAAGGCGTGAGATATTACAATGTAGTTTGCATGGAGGTTTTGCTCCAAAGCAGTCATCAACATTGTTAAAATTAAAGCTAATTAAGGTTTTAGTTAAGTTTTAGCAGATATTTCAGATTAAAAATAATATTTGGGGAGATACCAAAGCGGCCAACTGGGGCAGACTGTAAATCTGCTGGCGTACGCCTTCGTAGGTTCGAATCCTGCTCTCCCCACCACTTCTTTTTGGGTTATTTTTTTGGCAAACCTTAAAGAGGGAATAAGCGGGAGTAGCTCAGTTGATAGAGCATTAGCCTTCCAAGCTGAGGGTCGCGGGTTTGAGTCCCGTCTCCCGCTCAAGTTTGCCAGTGTAGCTCAGGGGTAGAGCGCTTCCTTGGTAAGGAAGAGGTCATGAGTTCAATTCTCATCACCGGCTCAGATAAGATGAATAGAATAAATATTAAACGTTAAAAAAAATTAAGTTATGGCTAAAGCACATTATGACAGGTCGAAACCCCATGTAAACATTGGAACTATCGGTCACGTGGATCATGGCAAGACTACTCTTACCTCTGCTATTACTATGGTATTGGCAAAAAGAGGTCTTTGCGAAATTAAATCTTTCGATTCAATCGACAACGCTCCTGAAGAGAAAGAACGTGGTATTACTATTAATACTGCACACGTTGAATATGCAACAGAAAATCGTCATTACGCACATGTCGATTGTCCTGGACATGCTGACTACGTGAAAAACATGGTAACAGGTGCTGCCCAGATGGACGGTGCAATTATCGTTGTTGCTGCGACTGATGGTCCTATGCCACAGACACGCGAACACATCCTTCTTGCACGTCAGGTAAACGTTCCTAGATTGGTCGTTTTCATGAACAAAGTTGACTTGGTGGATGATCCTGAAATTCTTGAACTTGTTGAAATGGAAATTCGTGATCTTCTTTCATTTTACGATTTCGATGGTGATAATACTCCGGTTATTATGGGTTCTGCACTTGGTGCATTAAACGGCGAACCTAAATGGGAAGAAAAGGTAATGGAATTGATGAATGCTGTTGATACCTGGATTCCAATTCCTCCTCGTGATGTTGACAAACCTTTCCTTATGCCTGTTGAAGACGTTTTCTCTATCACTGGCCGTGGAACTGTAGCAACTGGTCGCATCGAAACTGGTAAAATTCATACTGGTGACGAAATTGAAGTTATTGGTCTTGGCGCTGAAGGTCGTAAAACAGTTTGTACTGGTGTTGAAATGTTCCGTAAGATTCTTGATGACGGACAAGCTGGTGACAACGTTGGTTTATTACTTCGCGGTGTTGACAAAAAAGAAATTAAACGTGGTCAGATTCTTGCTAAATCGGGTTCAATTACTCCTCATACTACATTTAAGGCTGAGGTTTACATCCTGAAAAAAGAAGAAGGTGGACGTCACACTCCATTCCACAATAAATATCGTCCTCAGTTCTATATTCGTACATTAGATATTACTGGCGAAATCAACCTTCCTGAAGGTACTGAAATGATTATGCCAGGTGATAATGTTACCATCACAGTAGAATTGATTTATCCTGTTGCTTTGAATCTTGGTCTTCGTTTTGCTATTCGTGAGGGTGGTCGTACGGTAGGTGCAGGTCAGGTAACTGAGATTATTAAATAATCGGATTTTCAAATAAAAGTGATACAGTCCTGAACTAAGGTTTGGGACTGTATTTACGGATAATACGGATAAACTCATAAAGGGGAGTAACGTTAAGTTCGATTCTTGCTATCCGTCAAAACTGATTTTTTGTAACGAAATTTGACTCAATTCAAATGAATTTAACTAATTATTTCAACGAATCTTACAATGAACTTGTCCACAAGGTTTCATGGCCAACCTGGAATGAGTTACGTAATAGTGCAATAGTAGTAATGGTTGCTTCCTTTATAATCGCACTGTTAATATTTTTCATCGATTCTGGCTTCCGCAGTTTGATGAAATTAATTTACAGTTTTTTCTATTAATTATATTTCTGGAGGTCCGTGATGAGCGAAAATCAACGTAAATGGTATGTTCTTCGAGCTATTGGAGGAAAAGAGAAGAAGGTCAAGGAATATATCGATAATGAAGTAGCGAATTCTGGACTACAGGAATTTGTATCCCAAGTCTTAATCCCAGTGGAGAAGGTATATCAGATCCGGAATGGGAAGAAGGTTGCAAAAGACCGCAATTTTTTCCCCGGTTACATTCTGATCGAGGCTTCGCTGGTGGGTGAAATAGCCCATATGCTTAGAAACGTACCTAATGTTATTGGTTTTTTAGGCGACACAAAAGGGGGCGAACCAGTTCCCATGCGGCAGTCTGAAATTAACCGTATCCTTGGTAAAGTGGATGAGCTCCAGGAAAGCGGAGAAGAATTTGATACCCCATTCATTGTAGGCGAGACAGTAAAAGTGACTGATGGACCATTTAACGGTTTCAACGGAACCATTGAGGAAATCAATGTTGAGAAGAAGAAACTTAAAGTTATGGTTAAAATTTTCGGTCGTAAAACACCCTTGGAGCTTAGCTTTATGCAAGTAGAAAAGGAGTAAGTAATTTTTTTTAAAAAACGTTATGGCTAAAGACATTGCTGGATTAATCAAGTTACAGATCAAAGGTGGTGCAGCAAATCCTTCACCTCCAGTTGGTCCTGCATTGGGTTCCAAAGGGGTGAACATCATGCAGTTCTGTAAACAGTTCAATGCACGGACCCAGGATCAGGCTGGAAAAGTATTACCGGTGATCATTACCGTTTACGGTGATAAATCATTCGATTTTATAGTAAAGAACCCTCCTGTTGCCGTTCAGTTAATTGATGCTTCGAAGATTAAAAAAGGATCTTCTGAACCTCATGTTAACAAAGTCGGTTCAGTTTCCTGGGATCAGGTGAAAGAGATTGCAGAGATCAAAATGCCCGATTTAAACTGTTTCTCTTTAGAAGCAGCGATGAGTATGGTGGCTGGAACTGCAAGAAGCATGGGGATTACCGTAACAGGCAAATCACCTATTATTAACTAATTAAAGTTAAGGTTGAAATGGCAAAAGTTACCAAGAATAAGAAAGCTGCATTGGCAAAACTCGAAGCTGGTAAGATCTATGGTTTACTTGAAGCTACAGAACTTGTAAAAACGATCACTTTTACAAAATTTGATGCTTCGGTAGATATTGATGTAAGGCTTGGAGTTGATCCTAGAAAAGCTAATCAAATGGTTCGTGGTGTAGTAACTTTGCCCCATGGTACCGGAAAAGAAGTACGAGTTTTGGCATTGGTTACTCCCGACAAGGAGGCTGAAGCGCTTGAAGCTGGTGCTGATTTTGTAGGTCTCGACAATTATATCGAAAAAATCAAAGGTGGTTGGACCGATGTAGATGTTGTTATTACTATGCCCCCGGTTATGGGTAAAGTTGGAGCGTTAGGACGTATATTAGGACCTCGTGGTCTTATGCCTAACCCAAAGAGCGGAACTGTGACTATGGAAGTCGGTAAAGCCATCAAAGAAGTAAAGATGGGTAAAATTGATTTCAAAGTTGACAAGTTCGGTATCGTTCACACTTCTGTTGGTAAGGTATCGTTTGAACCACATCAAATTGTGGAAAACGCAAAGGAGTTTGTTCTCACTATTCAAAAATTAAAACCCGCTGCTGCTAAAGGTACATACATAAAGACTATTTATGTGTCAAGTACTATGAGCCCCGGCATCCAGGTTGAACCGAAAAGTTGTCTGGATAAGTAAATAATGTTGAAATGAAGAAATCAGAAAAATTACAGGTTATTGAACAATTGACCAAACAGATTAATTCATACAGCCATTATTATCTTGCCGATATCTCAAACCTTAATGCTGAAGTTACTGGTAACCTCAGAAGGTTGTGCAACAAACGGGAAGTTAAATTGGTTGTAGTTAAGAACACGATCCTCCGCAAAGCAATGGAGAATTCCGAAAAGAATTCGACTGAGTTAAGCGATGTACTTGTAAATAATACATCGATCATGTTTTCGAATACGGGAAGTGTTCCTGCAAAACTTATCAAAGAGTTTAGCAAAAAGAACAAAAAACCTGTATTGAAAGGTGCTTATGTTGAGCAATGCGCCTATGTAGGTGCAGATCAACTTGAAGCTTTGATCAATGTTAAATCAAAAGAAGAATTGATTGGCAGTATTATTGCTACGCTTCAATCTCCGATTAAAAATGTGGTGTCTGCTCTGCAATCAGGGGGACAAACGATTGTCGGTGTGTTGAAGACGTTAGAAGAGCGTAATGCGTAGTTTGAATTTTTAGTATAAAAAAAGAATAAATTAATATTTAAATCTCAAGTAAAATGGCAGATCTTAAAAAACTTGCAGAAGAACTTGTTAACCTGACTGTTAAAGAAGTTAATGAGCTCGCAGGTATCCTTAAATCAGAGTACGGTATCGAACCAGCTGCAGCAGCAGTTGCAGTTGCAGGTCCTGCGGCAGCAGCCGAAGCTGAAGCACCTGCTGAAAAAACTGAATTTGATGTAATCCTTAAATTTGGAGGTCAGTCAAAATTGGCTGTTGTTAAATTAGTTAAAGAACTTGTCGGAGTAGGACTGAAAGAGGCTAAAGACCTGGTTGATAATGCACCTAAAGCTATCAAAGAAAAAGTTTCAAAAGAGGAAGCAGAATCTCTTAAAGCTCAACTTGAAGAAGCTGGCGCTGAAGTTGAAATCAAATAGGATTAGACCTGTACTACAAGGTTATATGCGGTTTAGAATCCCGTCTCGGGATTCTAAACCTTTTCATGTTTATATTTCGGTTCCTTAATTTGGCTGATAATGTCCTCAAATTACATAAATCAAAGGATTAGTTTTGCGTCCACAAGAAGCAAACTTGAGTACCCCGATTTCCTGGAGGTGCAGATTAAATCTTTTAAAGAATTTTTTCAGTTGGGAACCTCTCCGGAGGATCGAAAGAATGAAGATCTGTACCAGGTCTTTCAGGAGAATTTCCCGATTTCCGATACACGAAATAATTTCGTACTCGAATTTATAGACTATCAGGTCGATCCTCCGCGCTACAGTATCGAAGAATGTATTGAGCGGGGACTAACCTATAGTGTGCCTTTAAAAGCAAAACTTAAACTTTTTTGCACAGACCCTGAGCACGAAGATTTCGATACAGTTGTACAGGATGTATATCTTGGAACTGTACCTTACATGACTCCTACCGGATCGTTCGTTATAAACGGTGCCGAAAGAGTTGTGGTTTCTCAGTTGCACAGATCTCCAGGAGTGTTTTTTGGGCAAAGTGTTCATGCCAATGGTACAAAACTTTATTCAGCAAGGGTAATTCCATTCAAAGGTTCCTGGATTGAATTCGCAACAGACATTAATAATGTGATGTTTGCCTATATCGACAGGAAAAAGAAATTGCCAGTTACAACATTGCTCCGCGCGATTGGATACGAGAGTGACAAGGATATCCTTGAAATTTTCGATCTGGCTGATGAAATCAAAGTTTCTAAAACTGCATTGAAAAAGTATGTAGGTCGGAAACTTGCAGCACGTGTTCTAAAAACATGGGTTGAAGATTTTGTTGATGAAGACACCGGCGAAGTTGTCTCTATCGAACGTAACGAAGTGATTGTCGACAGAGAAGTTGTAATTGGAAATGAGCATGTAGATGAGATTCTTGACTCTGGGACGAAAACTATTCTTTTACATAAGGAAGAAGCGGGTTCGGGAGATTTTGCAATTATCTATAATACGCTTCAAAAAGATCCATGTAACTCCGAAAAGGAGGCCGTTTTGCATATTTACAGGCAACTTCGTAATTCCGAACCGCCTGATGAAGCTACTGCCCGCGATGTAATCGATAAATTGTTCTTTTCTGAAGTTCGTTACGATTTAGGCGAGGTGGGTCGTTTTCGTATCAATAGAAAGTTAGGTCTGAATATTGATATGACTACCAGGGTACTTACTAAACAAGATATTATCGAAATTATTAAGTACCTGATCAAATTAATCAACTCTAAAACTGACGTTGATGATATTGACCATTTGTCAAATCGTCGTGTCCGTACTGTTGGTGAGCAAATGTTTACGCAGTTTGGTGTTGGTTTGGCCCGTATGGCCCGTACCATCCGCGAGCGTATGAATGTCAGAGATAATGAGGTTTTTACACCTATTGACCTGATCAATTCAAAAACCTTAGTTTCGGTTATAAATTCCTTCTTCGGAACAAATGCACTTTCGCAATTTATGGATCAAACAAATCCATTGGCGGAGATGACTCACAAAAGACGTATGTCGGCTTTAGGGCCAGGTGGACTTTCGCGTGAACGTGCAGGTTTCGAAGTACGAGATGTACACTATACTCATTACGGACGTCTTTGTCCGATTGAAACTCCTGAAGGTCCGAATATCGGATTAATATCTTCACTTTGTGTTTTTGCTAAGATTAATGATCTCGGTTTTATTTCGACACCATATCGCAGTGCCATTAATGGAAAGGTCAACCTTAATAATGCAGATGTGGCTTATTTCACGGCTGAAGAGGAAGAGGGAAAAATCATTGCCCAGGCGAATGCCGTTGTTGATGCTGAAGGCAATTTCGTAAATGCAAGAGTAAAAGCTCGCCTCGACGCCGATTATCCATTAGCAAGCAAGGAAGATTGTAATCTGATGGATGTTGGTCCGAATCAGATTGCTTCGATTGCTGCATCATTGATTACTTTCCTTGAACATGATGATGCCAACCGCGCGTTGATGGGTTCAAACATGATGCGTCAGGCAGTACCGTTGTTACGTCCTGAGGCTCCAATTGTTGGTACTGGCCTTGAAGGAAATATTGCCCGTGATGCACGTATTAATTTATCTGCTGAGGGTCCAGGAGTTGTTGAATTTGTTGATGCTTCAAAAATCGTGATCCGGTATGATATGACCGAAGAAGAACGATATGTTAGTTTTGATGCAGATACAAAAACTTATAAACTTTCGAAATACAAAAAAACCAATCAGGGAACATGTGTTGACCTTAAACCGCTTGTACGAAAAGGACAAAGGGTTGATTTAGGCGACATAATGACTGAAGGCTATGCAACTGCAAAAGGTGAATTAGCGCTGGGTCGTAACCTGAAAGTGGCGTTTATGCCATGGCAAGGTTATAACTATGAGGATGCTATCGTAATCTCCGAACGAATTGTTCGTGATGATATCTTCACTTCAATCCATATTGATGAATATTCACTCGAAGTGCGCGATACAAAACGTGGTGCTGAAGAGTTTACATCGGATATTCCAAATGTAAGTGAAGAAGCAACCCGTAATCTTGATGAAAACGGATTGATACGTATTGGTGCTATAGTTAAACCTGGTGATATATTGATTGGTAAGATTACCCCTAAAGGAGAATCTGACCCGTCACCTGAAGAAAAACTTTTACGCGCTATATTTGGCGATAAAGCCGGCGATGTAAAGGATGCGTCTTTAAAAGCTTCACCTTCATTAAATGGAGTAGTGATCGACAAAAAACTGTTTTCTCGTGTGGTGAAAGAGAAAAAAGGCAAAATGGCTACAAAACCATTGCTTGAACAGATTGATCAGGAGCTTGAAACAGAAACCACAAGACTTCGGGAAATTTTGATTGATAAGCTATTTAATCTTGTCAACGGAAAAACTTCGCAAGGGGTAAAGGATTATTTCAATGCTGATTTAATTACAAAGGGAAATAAGTTTACACTTAAACAATTACAGGGTATTGATTATTTGAATGTTAATCCTAACAAATGGACAACAGACAAAGATAAAAACGATATGATTTCAGCGCTTGTGAATAATTTCATCATGAAATATAAGGAAGCAGAAGCTGTAGCTCGTCGTAAACGATACAATGTAACGATTGGAGATGAACTTCCTGCAGGTATCTTGCAGTTGGCGAAAATCTACATCGCGAAAAAACGTAAACTTCAAATTGGTGACAAGATGGCCGGACGCCATGGAAACAAAGGTATCGTTTCCAGAATTGTTCGTGATGAAGATCTTCCATTCCTTGCCGATGGAACTCCCGTTGATATTGTTCTTAATCCGCTTGGTGTACCTTCTCGAATGAACCTTGGACAGATTTATGAAACGGTACTAGGTTGGGCAGGAAAAGAGCTTGGTCTTACATTTGCCACCCCAATTTTTGACGGAGCAACATTGGAACAGATTTGTGAATATACCGATAAAGCGGGAATTCCACGGTTTGGTAAAACAAATCTTTACGATGGTGAAACCGGCGATCCATTTGATCAACCTGCAACAGTTGGTATTATCTATATGCTGAAACTTGGGCACATGGTCGAAGATAAGATGCATGCTCGTTCTATCGGGCCATACTCTTTGATCACTCAACAACCACTTGGGGGTAAAGCTCAGTTTGGGGGACAACGATTTGGTGAAATGGAGGTTTGGGCACTTGAAGCTTTCGGTGCTGCGAATATCCTTCAGGAAATCCTAACCGTGAAGTCGGATGATGTTATTGGCCGTGCAAAAGCTTACGAGGCAATTGTAAAGGGCGATCCACTTCCACACCCAGGAATCCCTGAATCCCTTAATGTGTTATTACACGAATTAAGAGGACTTGGATTAAGCGTAAACCTCGAATAGTAAGTTCAATTGAATCTTTTGCAGTATGCTGTAAAAGATTCAATTTGTTCGTTGAGAATAAAATCAGTTATATTCTTACATTTTTTTCAAAAAATTATGGCATTTAGACGAGATAATAAGGTTAAGAGTAACTTCACCAAGATCAGTATCAGTCTTGCGTCACCAGAGGAAATACTTGAACGTTCTCATGGGGAAGTTCTAAAACCTGAGACAATTAACTACAGAACATATAAACCCGAACGTGACGGTCTTTTTTGTGAAAGAATTTTCGGGCCTGTAAAGGATTATGAATGCCATTGCGGCAAATACAAACGTATACGCTACCGTGGCATCGTTTGCGACCGCTGTGGAGTAGAAGTTACAGAAAAGAAAGTACGCCGTGAAAGGATGGGACATATTTCACTCGTCGTTCCTGTTGTTCACATATGGTATTTTAAATCATTGCCGAATAAAGTCGGTTATTTGTTAGGCTTGCCTACCAAGAAACTTGACATGATTATTTATTACGAACGTTATGTCGTAATAAATGCAGGGATTAAACGAAACGACGGTGTGAAATATCTTGATTTTCTGACTGAAGAGGAATATATCGATATTTTAGAATCCTTACCCAAAGAAAATCAGATGCTCGATGATGAGCATCCCGATAAATTCATTGCTGATATGGGAGCTATTGCTCTTCATAAATTGCTCGAGAGATTGGAATTGGATGAATTATCATATGATTTGAGGCATAAAGCGGGGAATGAAACTTCCCAACAGCGTAAAAATGAGGCATTAAAACGCTTGAATGTTGTTGAAGCTTTCCGTGCCTCTAAGGGGAAAAATAAACCAGAGTGGATGATCGTGAAAGTTGTTCCGGTTATTCCACCCGATCTACGTCCATTGGTTCCGTTGGATGGTGGGCGTTTTGCGACCTCCGACCTAAATGACCTTTATCGCAGAGTAATTATCCGTAACAACCGATTAAAAAGATTAATCGAGATTAAAGCTCCTGAAGTCATTCTCCGTAATGAGAAACGAATGTTGCAGGAAGCTGTTGATTCATTGTTTGATAATAGTCGTAAATCAAATGCTGTTAAAACAGACAATAACCGTCCTTTAAAATCGCTTTCTGATTCTTTGAAAGGTAAACAAGGTCGTTTCCGTCAGAATTTGTTAGGAAAACGTGTAGATTATTCAGCTCGTTCTGTAATCGTCGTCGGACCTCATCTGAAACTTCACGAATGTGGTATTCCTAAAGATATGGCTGCTGAGCTTTACAAACCTTTCGTGATCAGGAAACTGATTGAGCGAGGAATTGTAAAGACCGTTAAGTCTGCTAAAAAAATTGTCGATCGTAAGGATCCTGTTGTTTGGGATATTTTGGAAAATGTGATGAAAGGTCATCCGGTTTTATTGAACCGTGCACCAACCCTTCACCGTTTATCAATTCAATCATTCCAGCCGGTTTTGGTCGAAGGAAAAGCAATTCGCTTGCATCCTTTGGTTTGTACCGGTTTTAACGCCGACTTCGACGGTGACCAGATGGCAGTTCACCTTCCACTAGGAAATGCTGCTATTCTCGAGGCTCAGGTTTTGATGTTGTCATCACACAACCTTTTGAACCCTGCCAATGGTGCACCTATCACCGTTCCTTCGCAGGACATGGTTCTTGGATTGTATTATATGACAAAAGCCCGTAAAGATGCCAAAGGAGAAGGATTGTCGTTCTATTCACCCGAAGAAGCTATTATTGCTTACAATGAGGGTAAAGTCGATATGCACGCCATTGTAAATGTCAGGTCTCAGGATCTTGATGAAAATGATGAGCTAAAAACAATGATGATTGACACAACCCTGGGACGTATCCTGTTTAACGAATATGTTCCAAAGGCTGCCGGTTATATTAATAAGATTCTTACAAAAAGAGCTTTAAGAGATATTATTGCCGATATTCTTAAACGAACAGATAATGCTACAACTGCTCAGTTCCTTGATGATATTAAGGATCTTGGATATAAAATGGCTTATCGTGGTGGTTTGTCCTTTAACCTTGATGATGTAATAATTCCTGATGTTAAGGCCGAATTGGTTGCAGAAGGATTTGCAGGAGTTGAGGAGATCCTGAATAACTACAATATGGGTTTCATTACCAATAATGAAAGATACAATGGAGTTATTGATATCTGGACACATGTTAATGCCAAGCTGACACAGAGCGTAATGAAAACAATTAGTACAGATAAACAAGGGTTTAACTCTGTTTATATGATGCTTGATTCAGGAGCCCGTGGTTCGAAAGAACAGATTCGTCAGCTTTGCGGTATGCGTGGTTTGATGGCGAAACCACAAAAGTCTGGTTCAACTGGTTCTCAGATTATCGAAAACCCGATTTTGGCCAACTTCAAAGAAGGACTTTCGGTTCTTGAGTACTTTATTTCTACTCACGGTGCTCGTAAAGGTCTTGCTGATACGGCTTTGAAAACGGCTGATGCTGGATACTTAACACGTCGACTTGTTGATGTAGCACAAGATGTGATTATTAATCTTGAAGATTGCGGTACATTACGTGGTTTGGTCGCAACTGCTTTAAAGAACAACGAAGAAGTTGTCGCTTCATTGTCGGAACGAATTCTAGGACGTACCACAGTTCACGATATTCATCATCCTCTTACAGGCAAGCTTATTATTAAGGCCGGCGAAGAGATTATTGAAGATGTTGCTGCAATTATTGAAGATTCACCAATTGAGCATGTCGAGATACGGTCGGTTTTGACTTGTGAAGCAGAGAATGGTGTTTGCGCCAAGTGTTATGGCAGAAATCTTGCTACAGCTAAGATGATTCAATTGGGTGAAGCAGTTGGGGTAATCTCCGCACAGTCAATTGGAGAGCCGGGAACACAGTTAACGCTGAGAACTTTCCACGTTGGGGGTATTGCGGGTAACGTTTCAACTCAGTCTACTGTCGTTGCCCGTTATGATGGTATTGCCGAAATTGAGGAATTACGTGCAGTTGAATGGCTTGACGAAAAAGGTGAAGCTGTTGACATTGTTGTCAGTCGACTTGCAGAGCTCAAAATAACCGATAAAAATACAGGTATAACTTTATCAACTCACAGTTTGCCATATGGTTCTAAACTGTTTGTTAAGAATGGAGCTGATATTAAAAAAGATATTATCATTTGTGAATGGGATCCATATAATGGTGTAATTGTTAATGAGTTTAATGGACGTGTTTCTTATCGTGATTTGATTGATGGTATAACTTGTCGTGAAGAATCGGACGAACAGACCGGTTACAAAGAGAAGGTGATCATTGAAACCCGCGATAAAACAAAGAATCCGACATTACAAATAGTTGACGAGAACGACAACGAAATTCGTTCTTATAACCTTCCGGTTGGTGGTCACTTAAGTGTTGATGACAATCAGATGGTGCGAAGTGGTGAGGTTTTGGTTAAGATTCCTCGTGCATCTGGTAAAGCAGGCGATATTACTGGAGGACTTCCACGAGTTACTGAGTTATTCGAAGCGCGTAATCCATCGAATCCAGCAGTTGTTTCAGAGATTGATGGAGAAGTAAGTTTAGGAAAAATCAAACGTGGTAATCGCGAAGTTGTAATTACATCTCGAACAGGTGAAGTCAAGAAATACCTTGTACCACTGTCTCGCCAGATTTTAGTTCAGGAGAGTGACTATGTACGTGCTGGAATTGCACTATCCGATGGAGCTATTACTCCTTCAGATATTCTTGCAATCAAAGGGCCTACAAAAGTTCAGGAATATATCGTGAATGAAGTTCAGGACGTCTATCGTATGCAGGGTGTGAAGATTAATGATAAGCACTTTGAAGTAATTGTACGTCAAATGATGCGCAAAGTTGAGATTGAGGATGCCGGTGATACCCGTTTTCTTGAAAAGCAGGTTGTTGATAAGGGTGATTTCACTACTGAAAATGACTGGATTTTTGCCAAGAAAATCATCATTGAGTCAGGCGATTCCGAAGCATTACGTCCGGGTATGATTATTACTGCACGTCGTTTAAGGGATGAAAACTCATTACTTAAACGTAGAGATAAGAAAACAGTAGAGGCCCGCGATGCGGTTCCAGCTACTTCAAGTCAGGTTTTGCAAGGGATAACACGTGCTTCTCTACAAACAAAATCATGGATGTCAGCTGCATCATTTCAGGAAACAACCAAAGTTCTTAACGAGGCTGCTATAAATGGCAAAGTCGATTATCTTGAAGGGTTAAAAGAAAACGTAATTTGTGGCCATTTGATTCCTGCTGGAACTGGTAATCCAATGTTTAAAAACATCGTTGTTGGTTCAAGAGACGAATACGATCGTCTGATCGATTCGAAAAAGGGAGATAGTGGTAATGAAGATGATGATTATTAATTGAATGCTATGAACGACGAATTTCAAGATCCACATCAATTGAATATTGAGTTAAGCGAGGAGATTGCTCAGGGTACTTATTCTAATCTGGCTATTATCACTCATTCTCCTTCCGAGTTTGTTGTTGATTTTGTCCGCGTTATGCCTGGTATTCCAAAAGCCAATGTAAAATCGCGGATTATTTTAACTCCCGAACATGCCAAACGCTTAATGTTGGCACTTCAGGAAAATATCCTTAAGTTTGAATCATTACATGGTCCGATCAATGTAAATGGTGGATTGGATAATATGGTGCCAATGACCTTTGGTGGTCCAACAGGACAAGCTTAATTCATTGAATTATAATTTTATATTAAAAGCTCTTCTCTTAAGGAAGAGCTTTTTTTCAATTTTGTAAAATATGAATGATCAAAGTAATTTAATAAGCTTTTGCGGGCTTTATTGTGGAGCCTGCTCAAGTTTTAAAAAGGGAAGTTGTCCGGGATGTGGGCGTAACGAAAAGTCTTCTTGGTGTAAAGTTCGTAAATGCTGCCTTTCTTATGGAGTAAGAAGTTGTGCCGACTGCAAAGTTTATCTGAGTGTCATTGATTGTCCCAAATTCAATAATTTTGCTGCTAAAGTTTTCGGGTTTGTGTTTAATACCGACAGACTAAAAGGAATCAACTTCATTAAATCTGAAGGTTATGATTTATATGCTCAGAAGATGATATCCATAGATAGGGTTTGTTTGAAAAGAAAAGACTGAAAGTCTGCCTGTAGTAAGCCGTAAGAGGTATTTTCAATGATTAGAATTTTGATTTAACATGATAAATCACACTTTTTTCGATAATCATTCTAAATTAATCGAAGTCAAAATACGTGATTTAATTTTCGAATGATTTGGTTTTTTGTTCTAATGCATTGATTGGTTTGGCTTACAGTGGTGTTTCGAGGTTGTTTTTGGCTAATATGCTGGTTACCCTCGTCAATTCGTTTAATTGATGTTAATTATCAGAGTTGGTCAGCAAGAATTGAAGTTTTATATTTGCGATCCGAAACCCACATGCTTAAAGAATCGTCAAAGAAGACGATTACTAATGAGGGTGAAATGTGGCATTTAAAAGCTGTTTTGTTTTCACATTAAAGATTCAAAATCATATAGAATAATTATGAAGGGTTTAAGAATTATTGTACTTGCAAAGCAGGTTCCTGACACACGAAATGTTGGGAAAGACGCTATGAAAGCTGATGGAACTGTGAATAGAGCTGTTCTTCCTGCAATTTTTAATCCGGAGGATCTCAACGCACTGGAGCTGGCTCTGCGTGTAAAGGATGAGATTCCCGGTACAACTGTTACTATTTTAACCATGGGTCCGGGCAGGGCTGCTGAAATTATCCGGGAAGGTTTATATCGCGGAGCTGATGGTGGTGTATTGTTGACTGACAGGGCTTTTGCCGGATCCGACACATTGGCTACTTCGTATGCATTATCTCAGGCCATTAAAGAGATGGGTGAGTATGACTTGATCATTGCAGGTCGTCAGGCTATTGATGGTGATACAGCGCAGGTTGGTCCTCAGGTTGCTGAGAAATTAGGATTGTTCCAGGTTACTTATGTGGAAGCGGTTCTTAAAATTGAAAAATCGAAGATTACAGTTCGTCGTCGGCTTGATAATGGAGTTGAAACGGTGAAAGCACCTCTTCCTCTGTTACTGACTGTAAATAGTACGGCACCCGATTGCCGTTCGCGCAATGCCAAATTGCTGATGAAATACAAACATGCCCGTACAGTTACTGAACGACAGGCAGCTACTGAAGATTATCTTTATCTTTATGATTCCCGTCCTTTCCTTAACATTCACGAAATGACTGTGATGGAAATAAAGTCAGAGCCTGATCAACTTGGCTTGGCTGGTTCCCCGACAAAAGTAAAACGGATTGAGAATGTTATCCTGCAGGCAAAGGATGCGAAAAGATTGACTGCTGCCGACAAAGGTATAAATGACTTGATGAAGGAATTAATCGATAGTCACGTAATTGGTTAGTAGTTAATTGTTTATTGGTATAAAAATATTCGAAGAATGAATAATATATTTGTTTATTGTGAAGTTGAAGAAGGAGTTGTTGCAGATGTAAGTCTCGAGCTCCTGACCAAAGGACGTAGTCTGGCCAATGAGTTGAAGTGTCAGCTTGAAGCAGTAATTGTTGGAGCTGGTCTTAAGGATGTTGAAAATCAGGTTATACCTTATGGCGTTGATGTAGTGCATATCATTGAGGATTTGCGTTTGGCTCCTTATACTACTTCGCCCCATGCAGCTGTTTTGATTAAACTGTTCCAGGAAGAAAAACCTCAGATAGCATTGATGGGTGCCACACCTATTGGACGTGATTTAGGTCCGAGAGTTTCATCTGCATTACACAGTGGTTTGACTGCTGATTGTACCAGTCTTGAAATAGGTGATCATGAAGATAAGAAAGCTGGGAAGGTCTATAAAGATCTTCTTTACCAGATACGTCCAGCTTTTGGTGGAAATATTATTGCATGGATTATCAATCCTGATTGTCGCCCGCAGATGGCAACTGTACGTGAAGGCGTCATGAAAAAAGAAATATTAAATGTCAAATATCCTGGTAAAGTCAATCATCTTGAAGTATCAAAGTATGTTTCAGACACCGATTTTGCTGTTCAGGTTATTGAACGTCACCTTGAAAAAAGAAAGATTAATATTAAGGGGGCATCAATTGTTGTTTCCGGAGGGTATGGTGTTGGCTCAAAGGAGAATTTTAAATTACTATACGATCTTGCTGACGTATTAGGAGCCGAAGTTGGTGCCTCACGTGCCGCTGTCGATGCTGGTTTTACCGATCACGAACGTCAGATTGGACAGACTGGAATTACTGTTCGTCCCAAATTATACATCGCATGTGGTATTTCCGGACAGGTTCAGCATCGTGCAGGAATGGAAGAATCAGCTCAGATTATCTCGATTAATACTGACCCTGAAGCTCCGATAAATGCTTTGGCCGATTACGTTATCACCGGTGATCTGTCGGAAATCATTCCTAAAATGATTAAGTATTATAAACAAAATACGAAGTAAATCGTGATTAACAGGTTTATATCAAATAATTAAAAGAGAAATGGCAAATTTATATAACGATAATAGAGACTTGAAATTCCACTTGATGCATCCTATGATGCAGAAGTTGGTAATGCTAAAGGAGCGTAATTTCGTCGACAAATCAAGCTTTGATTATGCCCCAATCGATTTTGAAGACGCTATGGATAGCTATGAGCGTGTTCTTGAAGTTGTTGGTGAAATCAGCGGTGATATCATTGGTCCAAATGCCGAGTCAATTGATGCCGAAGGCCCGAGAGTTGTAGATGGCAGGGTAATCTATGCAAGGGGAACTCAGGAAAACCTTGATGCACTGGTTAAAGCAGGATTGCTGGGAATTACTTTGCCACGACGATTTGGTGGATTAAATTTTCCGATTGTTCCCTACATTATGGCAGCCGATATCGTATCGCGTGCTGATGCCGGATTTGTAAATATATGGGGTCTTCAGGATTGTGCAGAGACATTAAATGAATTTGCATCCGAAGAACAAAAGGAAAGATGGCTTACGCGGGTTGTAAATGGCGAAACTATGGCTATGGATCTTACTGAACCTGACGCCGGATCTGATCTTCAGGCTGTACAGCTCAAAGCAACCTATTCCGAATCAAAGGGAACCTGGATTCTTAATGGTGTTAAACGGTTTATTACCAATGGTGATGGCGATATCGCACTCGTTCTGGCCCGTTCAGAAGAAGGTACTCGCGATGGTCGTGGTTTATCAATGTATGTATACGACAAACGAAAAGGTGGGGTTTCGGTAAGAAGGATCGAGCATAAAATGGGTATCATTGGCTCACCTACTTGTGAACTTGTTTTTAAAGATGCACCCGGTGAATTGATAGGTAACCGAAAAATGGGACTTATCAAATATGTAATGGCACTGATGAATGGCGCGCGTCTTGGAATTGCCGCACAATCTGTAGGTATTTCTGAAGCAGCTTATCGTGAAGCATTACAGTATGCAAAAGAGCGGGCTCAGTTTGGAAAAGCGATCATTCAATTTCCGGCAGTATACGAAATGCTTTCGGTGATGAAGGCAAAGCTCGATGCGTCCAGAACCTTACTATATGAAACTTCAAGGTTTGTTGATCTATACAAGACCTATCAGCATATATCTGAAGAGCGTAAGTTGACCAACCCTGAACGCGATGAAATGAAAGAATACCAACGTTTAGCTGACTTGTTTACACCAATGGCTAAAGGGATCACCTCAGAATTCTGCAATCAGAATGCATATGATGCTATTCAGATTCATGGTGGATCAGGTTTTATGAAGGATTATGCGGTTGAACGTATTTACAGGGATGCACGAATTACCTCGATTTATGAGGGAACAACACAATTACAGGTTGTTGCTGCAATAAGAGGAGTTACTACTGGAGGTTATCTGAAACAAATTCATGCTTACGAGAAGATGGATCTTCGACCAGAACTTGAAAAATTCCGTCGTATCTTAATCTCATTGACACAGGATTTTGAAGAGGCTGCTGACAATGTAATTGCCGTTGGGGATAACGAATATATTGATTTTCATGCTCGTAGGTTGGTTGAAATGGCTGGTTATATCATCATGAGCTATTTGCTTGTAATTGATGCGAACCGCGATATGGAATATTTCCGTTCTGCCCAGGTCTTTAATAAAATGGCAAAGGGAGAAGTTAAAGCACGAGGTGAGTTTATCCGGGCCTCATCGCTGGAGGATATAGGAAACTACAAATACTAATTAGGAAGCCGGATTTATTCCGGCTTTTTTTTGCTTTATACATTTGGCTACTGCATTTTTAAACAGCAGGCACTTTTGATTTCTATCTTTGATCGCTACCATCAAGTGCCTATTCGGTATCTTCGTTCGTTTTAAGAAGGAATATGATTCATCTTATTCTATTTGGTACTTTAATTGAAATTTCGGCCTTAGTAACATAACACATCAGATCTGGAAATTGAACTGTTTGTGTTTGCCAACTAAACTCATTCTGGTCTGCAGATTATTCTTTTTATAGATGATTACCCAATCGTAGTAACAGGATCTCTGTATAATAATAGGTACAATCAGGGATTAACAAATTAGAAGGGCTGAACGAGTAAATTTACGCATGTTAACAATGTTGCTTAATCTTAGGTGGCTAATCCGTTTTCTCTGTCATTTGATGCTGAAAAAAAAGTACTCATTTAATCTGTGGTCGAAGTTAAACCTTCCCTATACCTTCCTTATATCAGGTCCATATCATGTCTTACATTAGTTCCAATCTTTTTTTATGGTTATGGCCTAAAAATCCACACTTAAATAGGGTCTGCTGAAAAAATGTAATAATATTGAAATTTAGATATTTGTAGCTATCTTTGGATAACCAAGTGCAAGGAATTATGGATAGAGCCAAAAGAAAACGTGCACCTACACCAACCTAT